>SAMEA3663013__coassemble_453_pt1 | contig 42865 bp, 34 predicted proteins | sample SAMEA3663013__metabat2_low_PE_038 | metagenome-assembled genome bin SAMEA3663013 (sample SAMEA3663013) | pig gut metagenome | biome: pig gut; feature: pig-associated habitat; material: faeces | place: France | collected 2012 | reverse complement strand
CATAATTACCGCGTAGCAAAAATCTTGTTACCGCACTTCGGTTACGTTGTTACCGCGTAAAGGTAATTTCCTTACCAGTTCGCGGTAACAACCGATGTACGCAGTTTAACTTGCTTTTGTACGCAGTTTAACTTGATTTTGTCTTACCCTATATATATAAAAGGTAAAGAAGTAAAAGATTAAACACCGCAGCTTATGCTTTTAATCTTTCACTTCTTTACCTTTTTATTTATGAAAGTCCGTTTTACTTTTTTACTTTTAAAACTCCTTTTTACTTTTTTACTTTTTTACTTTTTTACTCTTAAATCTTCACTCCCACTCTCACCAATCCAACGCACTTGTTCTTGCCGTCGGTGTTGGCAAAATGCAGCGCCGGTTGCAGCGAGAACACCTTGTTGAACTGAATGTTGCAGGTAAGCTCAGTCGCCCATTCGTCCTTTTCGTCGATACGCGTGTAGGAAGAGAAGACGCCGAACTCAGCCTTCTTGTACGCATACCTGCCGCAGACGAGATAGAAGTCGTGGCAAGTGATGTTGTTGCCGAAGGCGTGCGAATATCCGGCAAGCACGGAGAAACGTTCCGTAAGGTCGTGCTCGGCATAAGCCCAGACAACGGGGCGCATACGCTTTGGCGCCGTAGCGTGTAAGTCACTGTATAGCACGCTGCCGCCTACGTATGCACGCGTCGCGTTCTTGTCGTATTCGCCCTGCGCCATGAGGAACACGCCGTCGCTTTCGGGGCAGATGCGGAATACGTTGTCTCTCTTGCTGAAGTCTTTGTATCCGACGCCGTTGTAGAGCGACGTCTCCAGGCTGAAAGCATCCTTCGTATAGCCATAGTGAATGCCGAGCGCAGATACGGGATATGCGGCGATGTCGTAGTTGGCGGTGATGGTGGGGAAGGCTCCGCACGAACTGTGCGTGAACAAGCCAAGCATGTCGCTGCAGAAATAGTTATCGTCAATGCGGTGGATGCCAGCAAACAGATGGTGGCGCTCGTTTATCTGCCATGCCAAACCTGCCGTTGTGAGCGCAAAAGGTATGTTCGGAGCGTCGATGCTCGAGAAGTTCTGCAGGCAGTTGGTGAGTATCGCCTCGTCGGTTGTCAGCACACTTATCGACCCCAACTCAACGGATAGCTTGCTCGTGAGCGGCAATTGCGCGCCCAACTCAAGCAGATTCACCGACTTCAGCTTCTTGAAGTCGGTCTGCACCTCGCCCGTATACTCCAAACCGAACGTCGGACGTGGCTTTTGCACGTCCGTTTCCTGTGCCATCGTGCAGTTGTTGCTGCCGATGAGCGCTACAAAAGTGAGTATTCCTATCTTGAAAATCTTTGTTGTCTTCATTTTCATTGCAAAGTTAGGCTTTTTCTGATACATGCCCAATACTTATTTTTTATGTTTTGCGTGTCTGTCGTGCCGTTCCGATACTTAAAAATAGTTATGGAAAAGGCTTTTTTCGAGGGCTTTGTCTAAGAGAATATTGCTTCTGCTGTTTTTATAATGTATATTTTCTGTCCGGTCATCAAAAATGGGTAGTGCTTTTCGTCCGTTTCGTTTACCATATTAAGTATTGTCTACTTTTTTTCTTAAAACTACCTTTGCACTCGTAAAATTATGACAAAGATGAAGAAATATAGAATCTATTGAGTTTGAACAGGAGCAGGAACGCGGTGGCGAAGTAGAGTTGGAGCAGTTCTGGATTCAGAAGTCGTTCGGACGTTTCGCCAACATACGTGCCGGCCATATCGTCGTGCCCGTAGGTCTGACCAACGCCTACCATGAGCCGCTCAATTTCTTCACCGTCTATCGTCCCGAAGGCGAGAACACTATTCTGCCTTGCACATGGCATCAGACCGGCGTTTCGTTCTGGGGCCATGCCGGCGACTTCCGTTACGATTAGCACTATGCGCAAGCCTAACACACAGTACGTGAAGCCATACCAGTCTAATCAGGTGTTCGGTTCGCACGCCATTGCCACAAGCGTGGAAGTAGGCTACGACATCTTCTCGCAGATTGAGAAGTTGCGCACAGCCCGTCAGAAGATGTATGTCTTCGGCCACTTCGAATACTACAACTCGTGCCTCGGCGGATCGAAGGAGTATACAAGTAAAAAGATTTTCTTTGTGTAACCTTCGGCATAGAGAGGCTTATCAAGGCATAAAGAGGCTTAAGAAGAATAAAGTTCCTATAGTAATAATAAAAAAAACATCAAAGACACAATGAAAAAGTTTAAGCAGTTAGTAATGGCGTTCCTCGTCGGAGTCGTTTCGTTCGGCTTCACAGCATGTGACGACAACAACAACGAGGTGAAGTTCGAACTTCCTGAAGTTGGTCAGGCTACAGTAAACGTAAGCTCTTCAGACAAGGAGATGCAGAAGGTAGCAAAGGTTTACGTAGACCAGGTTGTTTATCCCACATATCAGGCACTTGCCGCAAACGCACGCACACTCTACACCACAACAGCCGCTCTCTACACCGCAGCAGAGGCAGGCACCATGACACAGGCTCAGATTGACGCAGCCTGCGAAGCCTTCAAGGACACACGTCGCGAGTGGGAGCGCAGCGAGGCTTTCCTCTATGGTTCGGCTTCCGACAACGAGCTCGACCCGCACATCGACTCATGGCCTCTCGACCACGAAGAACTTGTGAACGCCCTCAAGAATCCTACGCTCGTTGCAGGCTTCAAGAGCAGCGACCCCGCTAAGTTCGTGTCAGAGAACAACAGCCACTTCCAGTCTGTACTCGGTTTCCACGGCATGGAGTTCGTTCTGTTCCGCGAAGGCAAGAACCGCACCGTAAGCCGACGTGCGCAACATCACCGCACTTCTCGAGTTCACATGGATGGGCAGCGCAGCAAGCAACGAGACAAAGAGCGTGCTCAGCAACGCAAGCTACGTGTTCTCATCGCTCCGCTACAACGGACTGGCAGCCAACGGCACAATGTGCTACGGTCAGTTCCTGCTTTCTCCTTCTGTAACAACGGGCTACAACTCATGGCAGAGCACTCGCTCCTGAACCTGCTCAAGACCATGAATTACTCTGGTCTGAACGACCTCACCGCAGCTCTGAACAACGCCATCCAGGCACTTGAGACAGCTAAGAACAGCGGCAAGTCGTTTGTTGAAGCTCCTGGAGCTCAGCACGTAAAGGACTGCATCGACGCTGTTTCTGCTCTCGACGAAGAGCTGAACAAGGCTGGCGACTGGGTGAACAAGCAGGAGGCGCTTTAAGCGCCCTGCCTTGTTCGGCAGTTTAGAAATACAAAACCAAGGCTTTTAAAATTATACAGTAATGAAACGAATCTATCTCATGGGCTCATTAGCAATGGCCCTCTCTCTATCGCTGTTCTCGTGTACTGACGAGAACAGCGATCCGTCGGGTGATGACTTCAAGCCAATGGAGTCTGACGGCAAGTATGTAGGCGAGGCTGTCGGCAACTTCTCTAAAGAGGAGTGGTATCCTGGCGGCGAACTCGGAACAACCGACAATGTGGCTTCAGGATGCTACGAAGACGAATCACCTGCCGTAACCGCACAGGGACTTATCGACGACTTCAACGCCGGCGAGAAGTTCTTTGAGCGTCAGTTCACGTCAGCCAACTCTGGCTTCAAGGGACTCGGTCCGACTTCCGTGCGCCGCTCGTGTCTCGACTGCCACCCCAACTACGGACATGGCCGCCGCATGGACTCGTACACTACGTCCTACGGCAATGGCAACGGCTATCTGCTCGCTGTGTATCACCCCGTAGACGGAGCCAACAGCAACGACGGCGGCTATGTAGCCGAAGTGACCGGTATGCCGCAGACACAAGCCACAGAACCCTTCAAGGCACCTATCGACGAGAGCCAGATCAAAATGCAGTGGCATCACGTAACGGCTATGGAGAGCGGCTTGCCGATGAAGTTCCCCGACGGCGAGGCTTACGACCTTATCTATCCTGAGGTGACGATACCGCGCTCGGCGTTCCGCACCAACCCAAATCCTTACGACACGGGCAATAAGGCAGTGGCTGTACGCTTAGAGTCTACAATCGGCGTGATGGGTACGGGTCTGCTCGACGCCATCACTGAAGAGGATCTCAAGGCGCAGTATGCCTCTACAGCCAACTACTACAAGAACGTAGCTAAGGTGGCTAACGTTTCGGAGTACGTTAACCCGAACTTTTGGGATGCTTCTGCCGACAACTTCGCTTCAGGTGCATGGTATCCCGGCACCGAGAACACCGGTGTATACGCCGACGGCGGCAACGGCAAGCCGATGGTGAAGCGCTTCACCTACGCTCTTACACGTGCCACACTGCAGGACGGACCTGGCGCCAACGCCATCTGGAACATCACGAACGTGACACGTCCCGACCGTCCGAAGCTCTACACCACAAACGCTTGGGCTGCGGCAATGGCTGAGGACAAGGAGGTGATAGAGAAGATAAAGAACGACCCGACATCACCGTTCTGGGCATCAACCGACGACGAGATAAGCAAGCGTGTGAACGGACTCCTGAAGCCCGGCACCAACCAGTTCAGCAACGAGTGGCACAACTTTGAGCCAGAGATGTCTGCCGACCACTTCTACGAGTTCATGGTATGGCATCGCGGACTTGCTGCAACCAACGGTAGCGGCGTAGAACGTCTGCACGACTGCCGCGCACGTAACGAGGTAGAGGCAATCATGTGGCATGCTTACTCGAAGAACTCGCACGCCTACAATTCGGCGCTCAAGTTCTACAATCTTTCCAAGGCAGACCGCGACGCAGTGGTCATGTTCCTTCGTTCTATTTAATACTTTATTCTCCCATGCCTTCCTGCGAAGTGCATGGGAGAATAATCATATCTAAGCAAACCGAATTATGCAAAACCCTTTAAAGAAGACGCTTTTCGCGTTGTATGTTTTGGTGATAGTCTGCATGGCAGCCGCTACAGTTGTGGAGAAGTATAGCGGAACCGACTTTGTACGCTCCAATGTGTACGGCGCATGGTGGTTCTCGCTGCTTTGGGTTGTACTCACGGCTGCGGGCGTCGTCTATTTTCTGCGCCACCGCTGCAAGTCGTGGTCGGGCATAGCGCTCCACCTCTCGTTCGTGGTGATACTTGCGGGCGCTTTCGTGACACACGTCAGTTCGGAGCGCGGCACGGTTCATCTGCGTCAGGGTGCATACATCAGCACCTGCGTGATGTACGACCGTCACAACCAGCCGTACGACGCGCAGATGCCGTTCCAGATGCGCCTCGACCGCTTCGATGTGCAATATCATGAAGGCACCGACGCGGCTGAAGACTACGTGTCGCAGTTCACCATCATCGACCACGGCAAGCAATACAGCGGCAAGGTGTCGATGAACCGCATCTTCAGATACGGAGCGATGCGCTTCTACCAGTCGTCGTACGACAACGACATGCTCGGCGCGTCCGTCTCCTTCAACTCCGACCCCATTGGCATACCCCTTACCTACACGGGCTACGCTCTGCTGTTCTTCTCGCTCGTATACATGCTCTTCGACCCACACGGAGCCTACCGCAAGCTCTTGCGCCTCTCGCATCTGAAGAAAGGACTGATGATGATTGCGCTTCTTTTCGCGCTCGGTGCAGGCTCGGCTCAGGCACACGTTCTGCCTAAGGAAAGCGCCGACCGCTTCGGACGTCTGATGGTACTGCACAACAGTCGCATATGTCCGCTGCAGACCCTCGCCATCGACTTCACCAAGAACCTCTACGGCAAGGCGTCGTACAACGGCTACACGCCCGAGCAGGTGCTCACGGGCTGGATGTTCTACGCCGACGACTGGATGCAGGAGCCGATGCTCCGACTGAAAGGCGCAGAGATGCGCGACCGTCTGCAACTGCCCGAATACGTGCCCGTAAGCCAGTTCTTCAACAGCGCAATGGGTGGCTACACGCTCGGTACGTACGTGCAGGAATACTATGGCGGCAACCACGATGCGTTCCATTCGCAGGTGGCTGCCATAGACAATAAGATACAACTGATAATTGAGCTGCGTAGTGGTTCGCTCCTAAAACTCTTTCCTTATACAAATAAAGGCAAAACAACATGGTTTGCGCCTACAGACGACCTGCCCAATGCGATGGACAGAGAACACCAGCAGTTTGTGCGCTCGATATGTCTGCTGCTCGGCGACTGCGCCCTTGCGTCCGACTACACGCAGATGGACGCCGTAGTGGGCAAGATGCTGAAGTATCAGCAGAAGAATGGGGGAGCGTCGATGCCTTCCGACCGACGTGTCGCAGCCGAGCGCATATACAATCGCATACCTTTCGCCACAATACTCTTCATGCTGTGTCTGGCGATGGGCATAATCTCTTTCCTTTACGCTATAATAAGAATGTGCCGTGAGGACAACGGCGCGAACAATGTCGTTACGGACGCCGATCCCGTGCGGAAAGAGCGCAGCAAAAGGTTGCATCTCACGTTCTTCGGTGCGAGTTACGCCGTGCTGCTTCTGTCATTCTGCGCGCTCACCTACTGCGAGTATCTGCGCTGGACTATCAGCGGCACGCTACCCATGACCAACGGTTACGAGACTATACTCTTCGTAGCGTGGCTCGTACAGCTGCTCGCGCTTGTTTGCGGAGTGCGCCTCCGCTTGCTCGTGGCGCTGGGCTTCCTTATGTCGGGCTTCTTCCTGCTCGTGAGTCACATCGGACAGATGGACCCGCAGATAAAGCACACGATGCCAGTGCTCAACTCGCCGCTGCTCAGCGTGCATGTGCCTATAATAATGATGTGTTTCGCCATGCTCTCGTTCACGTTCATCAGTGGACTCACCGCCATTCTGCTGCGCCTCGTCAGCCGCACGGCGCAGCCTAAGATGGTGCAGCTGCAGCAGCTCTCGCTCGTGTTTCTCTATCCCGCACTTGCCGCGCTCGGCATCGGCATCTTCATCGGAGCCATCTGGGCAAACGTCTCTTGGGGCGAGTATTGGGGATGGGACCCAAAGGAGGTGTGGGCACTCATCACGTTCATGATATACGCCATACCGCTGCATGCGCGTTCGGTGGCTCAGCTTCGCCGCCCTACGGCGTTCCATCTCTTCATGACGCTGGCTTTCCTGACGCTCGTGATGACCTATTTCGGCGTCAACTACTTCCTCGGCGGAATGCACAGCTATGCATAACGACTCTTTGCTTTAAACAGAATATACCTGCAGGCGTTTTAAACCGGACGCTTGCAGTTTTTTTTGCATCTGCAGAGTAGGGCACAAAAAAACAGTGGCACAACTCTCAACGAGCTGTGCCACTGTCACTATGTTTAACTTAAAAAAACTCTAAAGTAATGAAGAGTCTCACGATTCTTCATAGCTACCTGTTAAACAATCGTTACCTTAAACCTAATAACTAAAAACCTAAATCTATTACTACTAACCTAAACAATCTATTAATCTTTTGACGATGCAAAGGTATGAATAATTAGTTGTTTGCGCAAACAGAATAACAATTTTATTACATATACCTATGTTTTGTTGATATATGTCAATCAGAATTCGCTTCTTTTCGTTTGCATCTGTAGTTTTATGCTGATGCATCGCCCGTATACGTTTTCGGCAAGTGAGGGTTGCAACTGCGCTTTCTCTCCGTAAAAGCACACGAAAAGTCATCGTGCTCCGTTCGCCGCCCGATCAGATTGCGTTCGGTGTCCGATTGGGTTGCGTCCGCCGTCCGATCAGATTGCGTCCGGTGTCCGATGAGAAAACGTTGAGATAATAGCAAGAATTGTTTTGTTTTTATCCTTTTTATTTGTAAATTTGCGATATAACTTTTAATCCATCCTTTTGTTATGGCAGACTTTGAAGAGAGAAGACTACCGGTTGGCATACAATCGTTCAAGGAAATAAGAAGAAACAACTATGCTTATGTCGACAAGACCGAGATTGTTTGGAACCTTGTCAACAGGGGAAAGAAGTATAACTATCTGAGTCGTCCGCGACGATTCGGAAAGTCGTTGCTTGTAGATACGTTGCAGACTTATTTCGAGGGAAGAAGCGACCTTTTCGAAGGACTGAAGATAATGAATCTTGAAAAGGAATGGAAGAAGTCGCCCGTGATAAGGCTCGACATGAGTCGCGCTGGAGCATCGGAAAAGACCATCCGCTCTTATCTCAGCATGGCGTTTTCGCGCGAAGAGGCGAAGTATGGCATCACAATGCACGAAGGCGCTTCGTTAGCCGACCGCTTCGATACAATCATTCAGACTGCCTGCCAGCAGACTGGCGAGTCGGTAGCGATATTGATAGACGAGTACGACTCTCCATTGCAGCATTCATGGAAAACGCCCGACCATGAGGCGTGTACAGCAGTCTACCGCGAAGTGTTCGCCATACTGAAAGCCGACGACGAGTACGAGCGTTTCGTCTTCATCACCGGCATCACGAAGTTCACGCAAATATCCCTCTTCTCTGTCCTCAACAATCTCAGCAACATCAGTTTCGACGAGCCGTTTGCAGCCATCTGCGGCATCACCACTCAGGAGATAACCGACTATTTCGGTCCAGAAGTGAAGGCGATGGGCGAGGCGAACGGATGGACAGAAGAAGAGACGATGGCTCGACTGAAGACCAATTACGACGGCTATCACTTCTGTCGTAGCAACATGGTTGATGTATACAATCCGTTCAGTCTTGTGAACGCTTTGGCAGACAAAGACATCAAGAACTATTGGGCTACATCGGGAGCTACCTCGCTTCTGCTCAAGTTTGTAGACGACATGGAGATAAAGCTGACAGACTACGACCATAGCGCAATACTCAGCACCATCATTGAGACATCTGACGTGACAGGAGGCGGAGCGGAACTCTTCCTCTACCAGTCGGGTTATCTCACGATTAAGGGATACATGAACGGACTCTACCTGCTCGGATTCCCCAATCACGAAGTTCGCCAGGCGTTATACGAAACCGTGCTGCCAGCATTAGCCATGCGCAAGCGCGGAGACATCCAGTCGGCGCAAGCCTATCTGTACATGCACATGTACATGGGAAATGCAGACGAGGCTAAGAAGTTTATGAAGGCTCTAATAGCCGATGTGCCATACAGCAACAAAAAGCTGGCAAGCATGGATATGGAGGAGCGTTATCGACTTATAATGAGCACTATCTTCAACGCCATTGGCTTCCGTGTGGAGGTGGAGCGAATGATTGCGACTGGCAGGATAGATATGGTTGTCACAACAGACAACTACATATATGTTATAGAACTGAAACTCGCAAAGAATGGAGGCATAGCCGCTGCAGAGAAACAGATTGTCGACAACCGATACAACGAGCCGTTCAAGGCCGACAAGCGTAAGGTTATAGCCCTTGCCGTTGAACTCGACGACCAAGGAAAGGGACTTGTTGATTGGAAGGAAGTTAAGCAATCCTGAATGATAATTCGCAAAAAGTACATCTTTTTTGCTTGTATATGCGAGAAAATAAGTAAGTTTGCAACCGAAAAATATAGTACGGAAAAATGACTTATACTATTGAAAAGGTAACAACGCTCATCGGAGCCCACCGCTTTGGCACAGCAGACGCCAATATCGGGTTCCTCCTTACTGACAGCCGATCGCTCTGTTTCGCAGAGGAGACATTGTTCTTCGCTTTGAAATCGGGACGCAACGACGGTCACAACTACATTTCTGACCTCTACCGCCGCGGAGTGCGCAACTTCGTCGTAGAGGATGTTCCTGCCGACTATAACACAACATACGCCGACGCAAACTTCTTGAAAGTGGAGAACTCGCTTGTCGCCCTGCAGCGACTCGCCGAGCGTCACCGCGAGGAATACGACATACCAATTGTGGGCATCACGGGCAGCAACGGAAAGACCATCGTGAAGGAATGGCTCTACCAGTTGCTCTCGCCGGAGATGAAGGTTACGCGCTCGCCGCGTAGCTACAACTCGCAGATAGGCGTGCCACTCTCTGTATGGCTGCTCAACGAGCAGAGCCAGGTGGGAGTGTTCGAGGCTGGCATCAGCGAGCCGGGCGAGATGCAGGCTCTGCGCGGCATCATACAGCCCGACATCGCCGTGCTCACGTTCATCGGCGACGCCCATCAGAAGAACTTCTCGTCGCTCGAGGAGAAGTGCCGCGAGAAGGTGGTACTCTTCCACGACACGAAGACCATCGTCTACTGCAAGGACGACGAGGTGGTAGACCGTGTGGTGCGCAGCGTAGGCTACAAGGGCGAGAACCTCGCGTGGTCGATGCGCGACCGCTCGGCTGCGCTCTTCGTGGAGAGCGTGGAGAAGAAGGGACTCACATCCACTATACATTATATATATAACGACGAGGCAGGCGAGTATGTGCTGCCGTTCATCGACGAGGCTTCGGTGCGCAACTCCGTAACGACGGCTGTCGTAGCGCTGCATCTCGGACTCTCGCGCGAGCATCTCGCCGAGCGAATGGCGTCGCTCGAGCCGGTAGCGATGCGCCTCGAAGTGAAAGAGGGTCAGAAGGGCTGCACGCTGATCAACGACTCGTACAACTCTGACATCAACTCGCTCGACATTGCGCTCGACTTCATGAACCGCCGCCCCGACCACAAGGGACGCAAGCGCACGCTCATACTCAGCGACATCTACCAGACCGGCGAACCGCTCGACGTGCTCTACAAGGAAGTATCCGACCTCAGTGTGCAGCGCGGCGTTGAGAAGATAATAGGCATCGGTCCGCAGATTATGGAGCATGCCGACCTGATAAAGGTTCAGGAGAAATACTTCTTCCACGACGTTACGTCGTTCATTCACAGCAAAGTGTTCGAGTCGCTGCGCGACGAGGTGATACTCATCAAGGGCGCACGCCGCTTCGGTTTCGACAACATCACCGAACTGCTTGTGAAGAAGGTGCACGAGACCATTCTTGAGGTGAATCTCTCGAACGTGGTGAAGAACTTGAACTTCTACCGCTCGTTCATGCGACCGGAGACAAAGCTCGTCTGCATGATTAAGGCAGATGCTTACGGAGCAGGTGCGGTGGAGATAGCAAAGACGCTGCAGGACCATCGCGTAGACTACCTCGCTGTGGCTGTAGCCGACGAGGGCGTGACGCTGCGCAAGAACGGCATCACGTCGAACATAATGATAATGAACCCCGAGATGTCGGCGTTCAAGACGATGTTCGACTACGACCTCGAACCCGAAGTCTACTCGTTCCGACTGCTCGATGCGCTCGTTCGCGAGGCGCAGAAGGAGGGCATAAGCAATTTCCCCGTACACATAAAGCTCGACACCGGTATGCACCGACTCGGCTTCGACCCCGACAATGATATGCCGGAGCTGATAGATCGCTTGCAGCATCAGTCGTCTATCGTGCCGCGCTCGGTGTTCTCGCACTTCGTGGGCAGCGACAGCGACTCGTTCGACGAGTTCTCGGCTCATCAGTTCGAACTCTTCAAGCGTGGCAGCAGTCAGCTCTGTGCGGCGTTCCCGCATAAGATTCTGCGCCACATCGACAACTCGGCTGGCATAGAGCACTTCCCCGAACGCCAGCTCGACATGTGCCGACTCGGACTCGGACTCTATGGCTACGACTCGCGCGACAACTCGATGATTAACAACGTGACGACGCTGAAGACAACGATTCTTCAGATACACGATGTGCCAGCAGACGAGACGGTAGGCTACAGTCGTCGCGGCAAGCTCACGCGCAACTCGCGCATCGCTGCCATACCTATCGGTTACGCCGACGGACTGAACCGCCATCTCGGCAACCGTCATTGCTTCTGTCTCGTAAACGGAAAGAAGGCTGAGTATGTGGGCAATATCTGTATGGATGTGGCGATGATCGACGTTACGGACATCGACTGTCAGGAAGGCGACCAGGTTGTCATCTTCGGCGAAGAACTGCCCGTGACAACGCTCTCTGATGCCATCGACACCATACCGTATGAGGTGCTTACAGGCATCAGCAACCGCGTAAAGCGAGTTTATTATCAGGACTAAAAACATAGTAGCGGAGGTCTCCGGCCTCCGCAGCATCCAATTTGGCAAACATTAATAATATGTTCTACTTGGTGCTGCGGAGGCGGGAGACCTCCGCTACATTTATGCGTTTAATGCTATAGTGTCTATAGCCAGAATATATAAGCCAGGCTTATCAGGCTGATGCTTATCCAGAGCATTACGCCCAGCAAAAGCGGCTTGAGACCAACACAGCGTAGCGTCTCGCGCGTCAGCGACGCTCCGATGAAGAAGAGCGAGAACGTAATGAGGTTCTTCGCAAGCTTGTTTACAGCTCCGCTGAACTGTGTGCCGATTCCGGCAGCTGTATCGCCGATGAGCGCGGCGTTGCTCAGCACGTATGTGTTGAACAGAATGGCAACGACAAACCAGATTATGAAGCGCGGCACGCAAGAGTACCAAGGCTTCGTTGTGCCGTCGGCTGCTGCAAGCTGCTTGCGGAAGAAGAACGGCGTGACAAGGGCAAGCACCACAATCCAGAGCGCGCGTGTCAGCTTGATGGTCGTAGCCACCTCCAAAGCGCTTACGCCCTGCTGAGCCACAAGCTCTGGGTGCATCTGGTCGTAAGCCGCACCGGCTCCAACCACCGACGACGTGTCGTGTATGGCTATAGCCGCCCACATGCCGAACTGCTTCATCGTCATGCCAAGTGCGTCGCCGATAGTAGGGAAGAGGAACAACGCAATGCCGTTGAGTACGAACACCACGCCCAACGCTACCGACATGCTCTCTGCCTTCGCACGTATGATTGGACCTATCGCTGCTATCGCCGAACCGCCGCAGATGGCTGTGCCCGAAGAGAGCAGGTAGCTCGTCTGTGTGTCTACGCCCAGCAGCTTTCTGCCCAGCAGCCATCCGAGCGCCAATGTTCCGAACACGCTGGCTATGGTGAACATCATTCCTTCGGCGCCCGAAGCGAGCGCCTTGTCGACGTTCATGCCGAAGCCGAGTCCGATTACGGAGTATTGCAGCATCTTCTTCGACATCGTCTTGTTGAAGTCGGGAAAAGCCTTGCCCAACAGCAGCGCAAAGGCAAAGCCAATGGCGAGAGCAATAGGCGACGAAACCCAACCGACAGTCCAACTGAAACAGCCCAAATCGAGATGGAACACTTCTACGGCGAAGCTTAGCAGCAGCGAGACGCCAAGCATAGCTACAATAACGATGTAGCAGAGTTCTTTCTTTTTCATTATTTGTGTGTTTGTATTTTGAAGAAACGAAAAAAAACCGTGTCGCTGTTCATGTTGCGAAACGGATTTTTCTTCACATTTTATTATTGTTGTATTTCGTTCAGAACGCTTATTCGTCAGCCTGCTCCTCAAGAGTGTACTGGCTCGAACCGTCGAAACAGTGGGTACATACCTGACACTTCGGCAGTCCGATGGCTACGATGAGCTGCTCAATGGTGTTGAACTTCAGCGATGTGAGGCCCAGCTGCGAGCGTATCTCCTCAACCATGCGCTTGTACTGCGGCGAGTCGGTTGTAGCATACTTCTCAAGATCCTTATTGGCGTCGCCTTCAAACTTCTCGATGATGCGTCGTGTGATAAGCTCCATATCGCTCTTCGACGATGTGAAGCCGATGAACGGACAGCTGTATACGAGCGGCGGACAAGCGATGCGCATGTGACACTCCTTCAGTCCAGCCTGATCGAACAGCACGTGTACGTTGTCGCGCAACTGCGTGCCGCGAACTATTGAGTCGTCGCAGAACAATACGCGCTTGCCCTTAAGCATTGCCTTGTTCGGGATGAGCTTCATCTTGGCTACGAGCGAACGCATCGACTGGTTGGACGGTGTGAATGAGCGCGGCCATGTCGGAGTGTACTTGGCAATGCAGCGCTGGTAGGGCACACCCTTGCCAGCAGCGTAGCCCATAGCCATGCCAGTGCCCGAATCAGGAATGCCCGAGCAGCAGTCGACCTCCACATCGTCGGTCTTTGCGAGGTTGTAGCCGTTGTCGAAGCGAGCCTCTTCAACGTTCTTGCCCTCGTAAGTAGATGTTGGGAAGCCGTAGTAGACCCAAAGGAACGAGCAAATCTGCATCTTCTTGTTGGCAGGGCGAATCTGTGTCATGCTGTCGGCTGTAAGCTCTACGATTTCGCCCGGTCCGACGTTGTAGCACTCCTCGTAGTCGAGGTTGGGGAACGACGATGACTCGCTCGAAGCAGCGTATGCTCCGTCCTTCTTGCCAATAATAATAGGTGTGCGGCCCCATGCGTCGCGAGCGCAGATGATAGAATCCTCGGTGAGAATCATCATTGTGCATGAGCCCTTTATGTGATGAAAGACATTCTCTATACCTTCGCGGAATGTCTTGCCTTGAATAATGAGCAAGGCTACGAGTTCGGTTTGGTTTGTGGCGCTTTGCGAGAGTTCGGCAAAGTGCATGTTCTTCTCAAGTAATTGCTTGGTGAGTTCCTCCAGATTCGCAATCTTCGCAACTGTGCAGATAGCGAAACGTCCGAGGTGTGAGTTGATTACGAGCGGTTGTGCGTCAGTGTCGCTGATTACGCCAATGCCCGCTGTGCTACCTTCGAACCGGTCGAGTGTCGGTTCAAACTTAGTCCTGAAATACGAACTCTCCAGATTGTGGATAGAGCGTGTGAAACCCTTCTCTTTACTGTACATGGCGAGACCGCCACGGCGAGTTCCGAGGTGTGAGTTGTAATCGGTTCCGTAGAAAACATCTGCAACGCAGCTTTTCTTGGAGATGGTGCCAAATATGCCTCCCATAAGAATGTTGTGTTTTGAAAATTTGTGGTGCAAAGTTACGTATATTTGTTGAATAAACGGTGCTTTAACTTTGAAAAAACTTGCTCCGCCGTATTATTTCTTGACATAATTATGGTGCAACGTGTTGCATAAAGTGCATTTTTAGAGTTCTTAATTTGGCTGATTAACATAAAGTTATTACTTTTGCATATCATTTAAAATGGGAAATTAACTATAATTTATTACTAATTATAACTATGAGTTTGAAAATTGTTGTACTTGCCAAGCAAGTACCCGACACACGAAACGTCGGCAAGGACGCTATGACAGCCGAAGGTACTGTCAATCGCGCTGCCCTACCGGCAATCTTCAACCCCGAAGATTTGAACGCGTTGGAGCAGGCTCTGCGTCTTAAGGAGCAGAACCCGGGTTCAACAGTAGGTATTTTGACAATGGGTCCTCCGCGTGCTGCTGAGGTTATCCGCGAGGGTCTCTACCGCGGTGCAGATACAGGCTGGTTGCTTACAGACCGTCTTTTTGCTGGTGCCGACACACTCGCTACATCTTACGCTCTGGCTACAGCCATTCAGAAGATTGGCGACGTAGACGTTGTGATCGGTGGCCGCCAGGCTATCGATGGTGATACAGCGCAGGTAGGTCCGCAGGTGGCTCAGAAGCTTGGCTTGTCGCAGGTGACATACGCAGAGGAAATCCTCAAGTGCGAGGACGGCAAACTCACCATCCGTCGCCACATCGACGGCGGTGTAGAGACTGTTGAGGCTCCGATGCCGCTCGTAGTTACAGTGACTGGCTCTGCGGCTCCGTGCCGTCCGGCTAACGCCAAGCTCGTCATGAAGTATAAGCGTGCCACAGCTCCTATGGAGCGCAAGCCTGAGGATAAGTACAACTACCTCTACGAGGAGCGTCCTTATCTCACACTCAACCAGTGGACTGTTGCCGACGTAGACGGCGACCCGCAGCAGTGCGGCTTGAGCGGTTCGCCTACTAAGGTGAAGGCTGTTAAGAACATCGTGTTCCAGGCTAAGGAAAGCAAGACTCTCACAGGCTGTGACGCCGACATCGAGGGCTTGGTAAAGGAATTGTTGGACGAAAAGATTATTGGTTAAATTTTGAATGTTGAATTTTGAATGTTGAATTGTTGCGGCACAGCCGCAATGTTGAATTTTTGAATGTTGAATTAAGTATTCAGAACTCAAAAATGATAAACTCAAAATGCGCAACGCGCATAATTCAAAACTCAAAATTCAAAACTCCTAAATCATAAAAATATGAACAACGTATTTGTATATTGCGAGATAGAAGGCACTCAGGTTCAGGAAGTGTCTCAGGAACTTCTCACCAAAGGACGCAAGCTCGCCAACCAGCTCGGCGTAGACCTTAACGCCGTAGTTGCCGGCACTGGCATCAAGGGCAAGGTGGAAGATCAGATTCTGCCTTACGGCGTCGACAAGCTCTTCGTCTTCGACGCTGAGGGCCTCTTCCCTTACACATCGGCTCCTCACACCGACATCCTTGTGAATCTCTTCAAGGAGGAGCAGCCGCAGATAGCGCTCATGGGTGCTACTGTTATCGGTCGCGACCTCGGTCCGCGCGTTTCTTCTTCGCTCACCAGCGGTCTTACAGCCGACTGTACAGAGCTTGAAATCGGCGACTACGACGACAAGAAGAGCGGCGTTCACTACGACAACCTGCTCTATCAGATTCGTCCGGCTTTCGGTGGCAACATCGTGGCTACTATCGTCAACCCTGAGCACCGTCCGCAGATGGCTACCGTGCGCAGCGGCGTGATGCAGAAGGCTCTCTACGAGGGCGAGGCAAAGGGCGAAGTGGTTTACCCGGACGTGGCAAAGTACGTGCCCGAGGCTGACTTTGTTGTGAAGGTGCTCGACCGCCACGTTGAGGCTGCAAAGCACAACCTCAAGGGCGCTCCTATCGTTGTGGCTGGCGGCTACGGCGTAGGCTCAAAGGAGAACTTCGATATGCTCTTCCAGCTTGCCAAGGAGCTTCACGGCGAGGTAGGCGCAAGCCGCGCTGCCGTTGACGCTGGCTGGTGCGACCACGACCGTCAGATCGGTCAGACCGGTGTAACTGTTCACCCGAAGGTGTACATCGCATGCGGCATCTCTGGTCAGATTCAGCACATCGCCGGTATGCAGGACTCTGGCATCATCATCTCTGTGAACAACGACCCGGACGCACCTATCAACAAGATTGCCGACTACGTAATCACCGGCACCGTTGAGGAGGTACTTCCGAAACTCATCAAGTACTATAAGGCAAACAATAAGTAATGGCTAACTTTTATACTGACCATCCGGAGTACGATTTCTATCTTAATCACCCGGAAATGCAGCGCGTAGTAGAGCTCAAGGAGCGCAACTTCGCCGACAAAGATAAATATGAGGATGCGCCCGTCGACTTCGAGGACGCTATCGAGAACTATAAACGTGTGCTCGAGATCACTGGCGACATCGCTGCCAACATCATCGAGCCGAACTCTGAGGACGTAGACCTCGAAGGTCCGCACCTCGTAGACGGACGTATGCACTACGCATCGAAGACATACGACAACATCGAGGCTACACGCCAGGCTGGTCTGTGGGGTATCTCTATGCCTCGCCGCTACAACGGTCTGAACATGCCTATCACTCCGTACTCAATGGCTTCGGAGATTGTTTCGGCTGCCGATGCCGGCTTCCAGAACATCTGGTCGCTGCAGGACTGCATCGAGACTCTCTACGAGTTCGGTTCAGAGGAGCAGCGCCAGAAGTACATCCCACGTGTCTGCGCTGGCGAGACAATGTCAATGGACCTTACAGAGCCTGACGCAGGTTCCGACCTTCAGCGCGTAATGCTCAAGGCTACACAGGACGAGGACGGCACATGGCGTCTGAACGGTGTGAAGCGCTTCATCACCAACGGCGACTCTGACATCCACCTCGTGCTCGCACGCTCTGAGGAAGGCACACGCGACGGTCGCGGTCTGTCGATGTTCATCTACGACAAGCGCGACGGCGGCGTAACCGTACGCCACATCGAGCACAAGCTCGGTATCCACGGCTCACCTACCTGCGAGCTTGTTTACAAGAACGCAAAGGCAGAACTCTGCGGTTCTACACGCCTCGGACTCATCAAGTACGTAATGGCTCTCATGAACGGCGCACGTCTCGGCATCGCCGCACAGTCGGTAGGCGTTAGCCAGGCTGCTTACGACGAGGCTCTGAAGTATGCTCGCGAGCGCAAGCAGTTCGACACAGCTATCGTTAAGTTCCCGGCTGTTTACGACATGATTGCACGCATCAAGGCTAAGCTCGACGCCGGTCGTTCTATCCTCTACCAGACAGCACGCTACGTAGACATCTACAAGGCTCTTGAGGACATCTCTCGCGAGCGCAAGCTCACACCTGAGGAGCGCGCAGAACTGAAGAAGTACTCGCGCCTTGCCGATGCGTTTACCCCGCTTGCTAAGGGTATGAACTCTGAGTATGCCAACCAGAACACATACGACGCCATCCAGGTACACGGCGGTTCGGGCTTCATCATGGAGTACAAGTGTCAGCGCCTCTATCGCGACGCACGTATCTTCTCTATCTACGAGGGTACGACACAGCTGCAGGTGGTTGCCGCTATCCGCTATATCACCAACGGCACCTACCTCGGCATCATCAAGGAGATGCTCGAGAAGGAGGTTGCAGAGGAGTTGCAGCCGCTGAAGGCTCGCGTCGTTGAGATGGTGAAGCTCTACGAGCAGGCTCTCGATTACGTGAAGCAGGCTCAGGACCAGGAGGTGCAGGACTTCCTCGCACGCCGTCTGTACAACATGACTGGCGACATCGTTATGTCGCTCCTCATCCTCGAGGACGCTACACGTTCGGCAGAGCTCTTCTCTAAGAGCGCTAACGTATACGTTCGCATGGCTCAGGCTGAGGTTACGGCAGAGCATGTCTACATCATGAACTTCGTAAAGGAAGACCTTCCGAGCTTCCGCGCTGAGTAAACGAATGTAATATAAATAATAGAAAAGGGTATGCAACTATCTGCATACCCTTTTTTATTTGTTTACATGAAAATATCTACCATATCTTCCAGTTCTTGTGTAGACGGTTGTTTATTAATAAGTTAAAGGCTAGCAGATATGCGTTCTATCTACCAGCCTTTGACGATATCTACCAGCCTTTTGCGATATCTACCAGCCTTTTGCGATATCTACCAGCCTTTATTCGATAAAGAAGTCGTAGTCTTCTTCCGTGTCTTTCTTCTTATCCTCCGACGGCTGCTTGGGCTTCGGTTCCTCCTTCAACTTTCCGTCCTTGTCGAACATGCCGTACGTTGTGCGCAGCACGATAAACTCGGTGCGGCGGTTCAGCTGGTTGCAAATCTCCTGCTTGTCCTTGTCGAGCTTCAGGATAAATTCCTCAGAAAGCACGTCGCCTTCCTTCAGCCACGGATACTTCTCGGTGAGTTTCTTGCGGATAGTCTTCGGTTTCTCCTTGCCGTAACCTACGGGCGAGAGGCGGTCGCGCGAGATTCCCTTTTCCGTGAGGTAGGCAACCACCGACTCGGCGCGGCGCTGCGAGAGTCCCTTGTTGTACACCGCCGAACCTTTATAGTCGCAGTGCGACGAAAGCTCTATCGTCACGTTCGGGTTCTCGTTAAGCAGCTTCACCAGTTCGTCGAGCGCAGCCGTCGATTCTGGTCTGAGTGTTGCCTTGTCGAAGTCGTAGAAGATGTTGTCTATGAGCACCGGCGCTGTTATCGATGCCAAAGCGAACTGCAGCACGTATTCCTCCGACTCCTCAGCCGGCTTCACGCGCAGTTCTTCTTTATGGTTGAGGAATCCCTTGCACGTTGCAAGGAAGATATAGTCGACGTTCGGGTTTATCACGTACTCGAACGATCCGTCGCCCTTCACGCTCACCTTCTTGTTTGTGCCGTCCGATCCGACGATGTACACAAGCGCTTCAGGCAGTTCGTAGCCGTCTTGCTCGTACACCCAACCCTTCACGTTCTGCACAATCTCCGGGTTCTCGAAACTGTAAATCTTGTCCCAACCGCGTCCGTCGTTGCGGTTCGATGAGAAGTAGCCGCGGTTGTGTACGCCTTCGAACGTCATGCCGAAGTCGTCGCCCTGCGAGTTGAGCGGATAGCCCGGATGCTCTATGTCGTAGCCGCCTTTGTCGTTAGGCGAAGCGATGTAGATGTCCAAACCGCCCATGCCTACATGGCCGTCGCTTGAGAAGTAAAGGTCGCCGTTGGCACGAAACGTCGGGAACATCTCGTTGCCCGGCGTGTTGATAGGTTCGCCCAAGTTCTCCACACCGGCAAGACCGAGCGACGTGATGCGTGCTCGCCAGATGTCGAGTCCGCCCAGTCCGCCTGGCATGTCCGACACGAAGTAGAGCCACTCGCTGTCGGGCGACACCGAAGGGTGGGCATAGCTTGAGAGCGTGTCGTTCGTCACCTTGAACTCCTCGGGTTTTCCCCAAGCCGCATCTGCACGCTGCGAAGTCATAATCTGTGCAAAGCGCGGATACGACGGGTCGGTCTGACACTGCGTGATGTACATCGTCTTGCCGTCGGGCGACAGCGCGCATGCACCCTCGTCGTACTCCGTATTCAGTCCGCCGTTCACCGGTTCGGGTTTCTGCCACTTTCCCTTCTCGTCTTTCTGCGAGACGAATATGTCGGCAGCCTTCGCTCCGGTGATGCCGCTCAGTTCGTTGCCCGTAGCGTCGTTGCGTGTAGAGGTGAAGTAGAGGTAGTCGTACTGGTCGCCGCCGAGCACCGGACTATAGTCGTCTCTTCTCGAGTTGAACACATCCATGCGCTTCACCTGATAGCGCGAACCTTCCTTCTTCCATTGCGGAGCGTTCTGCGCTGATGCGAGTCCGTTCTTTGCGAGCACGTTGTCTGGCATCGAGTCGAGCACAGTGCGAAACTCGGTCTCTGCCTGCTTGTATGCGCCGTTCTTCAGCAGCAGTCGGGCGTAGCTGAGGCGGTCATGCGTCGACGCCTGATTGTATCTGATGGCGTTGCTGTATGCCGCAAGCGCCTTCTGTGTAGAGTTGATGCGCTCGTTGCAGAAAGCCACCTTCAGCGCTATCTTGCCGCGCTTCTCGCGCTCCTTCGGCGCTGTGCGCTGGTAAGCACGCTTGAACTGCGTCGCTGCGTCGTAGTATTCGCCCACGGCAAGATACTTCTCGCCCTTCTTCATGTTCTTCTCTGCACCGCATCCGCTGAGCATGAGCGCAGATAAAGCGAGGATGAATAGGGTAGAGTAGAGTTTTATTTCTTTCTTCATTGATATTTGTCCTTTAATAGACTTAACGGAGAACAGCGTTTTTTATTGTGTACCTGCTTTATTTTGTAGTTTTGACACACCCACAATAAAAAATCCTCGCAAACGCGTTAGCGTCTGCGAGGATGATAATAGTATTGTTAATCGTTGATTAACGCTTCAAGTTCGGGTTCTTCTCAACCTCAGTTGTCGGATAAGGACAGTAGATAGACTCGTCGCCAGCCCATGTAGACTTAACAACCGGAACGCTCTCCTTAGCTGTGTACTCCTTACCGTTCTCAACAGCCACAACAACAGGCTTGTTAGCAACGCGGTAGTCGAAGTTCTTCTTCAGCTCGTTCATACGGAACTCGTCGGCGCGGCGTGTAACCATCTGTGTCCACTGACCTGCAACCTCCCATCCGTGCTCGATGTAGCAAGCCTCAGCGAGCTGGTCTGCAGTCATGTTAGCGATAGCAACCTTTGTGCCGTCTGAGAGAGTTACGTTCTCTACGTCGTTAACGGCGCGCTTGCGTACCTCACGCAGATACTCCTTAGCCTTAGCCAAATCGCCACCAGAACGAGCTGCGCTCTCTGCGTACCAGAGGAGAACCTCTGCGTAACGAATCAGACGATGACGACGACCGTTAGTCATGTTGGTGTAGTTAGGCTCGAGATAGTTGTACGGAGCGAACTTCTCCTTAGCGCGGTTGTCGCCGTCGCAGTTTACAGTGTAGATAGCGAACATCGGGTGATAAGCCTCTACAACCGGCTTGCCTTCAGCATCGAGATCCCACCAGTTGCAAACCTTAGTGATTGTAGCACCGTCCTGGAAAGTGATTTTCGGAGCATACACGGCATCCTTACGCGGTCCTTCCGGATAGCGCTTCCAGAATGCGATTTCGCCCCATGCATCGCCCCAGCCACCGTCGCCGAGACCCTCGAAGCGGCAGCAAGAAGTAAGCTCAGAGTCGTGATCCCAAGAACCAGAGTTCCAGTTGTTGTCGATACCGAGAATGGTCTCCTTGTTGTAGTTGTGGCCCATTGAGTAGACGTGGTTCCAAACCGGATCGTTGTAGAAACCGTATGTGCCGTTGTTGTCGATTACTTCCTTAGCCTTTGCAGCAGCGAGAGCGTAGTACTCCTTGCCCTTGTTGAGCGGGTAGCCTGCCATTGCCATGTATACAGCAGTGAGTGTAGCCTGAGTAGCCTGCTTTGTAACCCATGCGTCAACGCCGTCGTGGTTGCGCGGAGCCTGGCTGTAGCTTGTAGGCAACCAGCCTTCAGCCTTCTTCAGGTCCTCTACGATGAGGTTGTAGATTTCCTCAACGCTTGACGGAGCAACGTTAGTAGCGCTCGGGTCGGTCTTTAAAACCATCGGCAGCGGGCCGAACACGCGTACCAGATAGAAGTAAGCGTATGCACGCCAGAAGTGTGCGTTGCCGAGAGCGATGTTGATTTCCTCCTGAGATGTTGGAGTCTTTGATGCGTTCTCGATTACCCAGTTACAAGCCTTGATAAGAGCGAAGTGCTGTTTCCAAGCGTCTGTTACGCCCTTGTTGGCGCCGTCAGAGCTGAATACGTCGAGCGCAGCAACAGCCTGCTTGTTTGAACCAGGGTTGGCTGTCATGTCGTCGCCCTGCCACTGCGGGTACATGGGGTTAGTCCACGACTGTGTCTGGTTCAACTTCTCGTATATTGTATGGATGCTTGCATCAAGGTCAGCCTGACTCTTGAATACGTTGGCCTCTGACATCTGTCCCTTCGGGTCCTCGTCGAGGAAGTCGCTACATGATGTTGTTGTTGTCAGCACCGAAGCAGCGAAAAGGCAACCCAGTAATATCTTTTTATTCATTTTGTTTCGTTGTTTAGATTGTTAATTGATGGTTTTAGAAGTTCAGACGTACACCGAATGTGAAGGTACGCGGGTTAGGATAAGCACCCATGTCGAGACCGTTGTTGTTATCAACGCTGCTGTCTGAGAATGAAGCGCCTGCAGGGTCCATACCCTTGTAGCCTGTGATGGTGAAGAGGTTCTGTGCAGAGAGCGACAGACGGATGTCGGCGAACTTGGTCAGCTTGCGCGGCAAAGTGTAAGCTACGCTCACGTTCTCGCAACGGAGGTAGTTAGCGTTCTCGAGCCACTTGTCTGAGTTGCCGTATGTCTTGTTGCCTGCTGCGTCGAACGAAGGCATTGTGTTGCCAACTTCTGAGAAGTAGTCCTTATCGGTTACGAACATCGAAGCACCTACTGCTGAGTTCATGGCGTAGCGCACGAGGTTGAGGCGCTTAGCACCGAATGCTGCATTGAAGAATGCGTTGAACTCCCAGTTCTTGAAGTTGATGGTGTTGTTCCAACCTAATGTAACGTCCGGGTTAGAGCGTCCGAGAACGAAGCGGTCCTTGTCGGCGTCCGGAGTGCGTGTTGTCTTGCCGTCGGCTGTGTAGTATGTGTCATAGAACTTGCCGTCGTTGCCCTTCTCAAGGCCTGCCCACTTGTAGCCGTAGAATGTACCGATAGCCTCACCTTCTGTGATGATAGTACACGGATCGATAGTACCCGGCGACGGGCTTGCACCGTAGAGACGCGGAGTCTGAGCTGTAAGCTTGGTTACCTCGTTCTTCAGGTAGCTTACGTTGAGAGTAGATGTCCACTGGAGGTCCTTCTTCTGCAGAATCTGTGCTGTCAGGCTAACGTCAACACCCTTGTTGCTAACTTCGCCTGCGTTTGTCCAGTAGCTCTGACCACCGAGGTAGCCCGGAGTGCTCTGCAGGAGCAGGGCGTCTGTTGTGTTCTTCCAGAAGAGGTCGACACCGAGGCTCAAGCGGTTGTTTAAGAAGCCGAAGTCGAAGCCGAGGTCGAACTGCTTAACCTTCTCCCATGTCAGGTCTGGAGTAGCGATACCGCCAGCCCAGTAGCCTGAGTATTTGTTCTTTGTGCCGTAGTTGAAGCCGGTTGTAGAGAGGCTTGCGAGTGTAGAGTACGGAGTGATGTCCTGGTTACCGATGATACCGTAGCTTGCGCGGATCTTGAAGTTGCTAACAACGTTGCGCATCGGCTCCCAGAAACTTTCGTTAGAAACAGTCCATGCAGCTGCTACTGACGGGAAGTAGCCCCACTTCTTGTTTGTGAAGCGGCTCGAACCGTCGGCACGGAGTGTACCGGTGAGCATGTAGCGGTCAGCGTAGTTGTACATAACGCGAGCTACGCCAGAGAGCATTGTCCACTTGCTGTAGCCGTTGCTTGCGTCGCGTGTAGCGGCGTTCTTCACGTTCCAGTAGCCTACGAACTCCTGAGCCAGATCCTTACCCTCGATACCCATAGAGCGTGTCTCGCGGCTTGTTGCCTCCCATACGCCGGTAGCAGTAAGGTTGTGGTCGCCCCAAGAGTGCTGGTATGTAAGGTTGTTGGTCGACTGCAGACCCATCACCTGAGCGTTGTTGTTGCCCATGTTTGTAGTACCGTTAACGGTCTTGGAAGCGAGGCTGTACCACTTGTAGTCGTTGAAGTCGATACCGTTTGTTGTGGTGAATGTCAAGCCGTCGCAGATGTTGAACTTCAAGTCGACATGACCGGTAGCCATTGTACGGTTGCGGTCGCTCTGGTTAGCGTGAACCAATCCCCACGGGTTCTGCTGGATGTTGTTGTACGGGTCCTTGTTGTAGTTGCCGTTAGCATCCATCATCTCCATTGTCGGAGAGTAGTTCAGACCTACCCAGATTGGGTTAGACTGGTGCTGACCGAAGCTTGCCGAACCGCTGTTTTCTGTACGAGAGAGGTTAGCGTCAGCTGTGAGCTCCAACCAAGAGAAGAGCTTGTTGTGGATGTTGAACTTTACAGAGTAGCGCTTCGACTTTGTGTCGCGAACTACACCGGTCTGGTCCATATAGTTGGCAGAGAAATATGTCTGTGTGCCGGTTGTACCCTTAGAGATAGCCACCTTATAGTTTTGTGTAACACCGGTGTGGAGCAGCTGGTCCATCCAGTCGATACCCTTGTTAGTGCCGTTGATATAACCAGCGAGAGCGTTAGCGTCAGCACCCTTGTACTGTACCAAAGCGTTTGCGTACTCCTTTGTGCCCATCACCTCAGGTACGTTGTATGCGTTAGAAACACCGAGCGAAGCGTCGAATGTAACCTGAGTTGTGCCGGCCTTACCCATCTTGGTCTGAACCATTACAACACCGTTGGCACCGCGCGCACCGTAGATAGCTGTAGAAGAAGCGTCCTTCAGGACCTGGATGCTCTGGATATCCTCAGGGTTGATACCCTCGAGACCTGTCTCGCGAACGATGCCGTCTACTACGTACAACGGGTCGTTGCTCTTGTTTACAGAGCTTGCACCACGCACACGAATCTTCATTGCACCACCAGGAACGCCAGAAGACATTACCTGCACACCCGACATACGACCGTTGAGGGCGTCCTCAACACGTGCTACCGGCTGGTCCTTAAACGACTTGCTATCCATGATGGCTACAGAACCTGCCAAGTCGGCCTTCTTCACTGTGCCGTAACCGATAACGACAACGTCGCTCAGCATCTCGGCATCCTCATGAAGAGTAATGTCAAGGGTCTTCTTGCCTGCTACAGACATTTCCTGAGTCTTATAGCCTACGTAAGAAACTACAACTGTGGGTTTTGAAACGCGGAGAGTGAAGTTGCCATCAACGTCGGTAACTGTACCATTCGACTTGTTGCCTTTTTCTACAATGCTAACGCCAATAAGCGGTTCGCCAGCAGCATCAAGTACGCGACCAGTAATCTGCTGGTTCTGCGGTGTTTGAGCTACATTGTAAACCGAACGTGCGAGTTCGTCTGCTGCTGTTGCGTTTGTTGCGCAAAGCATCATGCCTCCTCCCATCAACAACGAAAGCGCTAACTGCTTTGTCATAAGCGGAAGTAAAGGTCTCTTTACTTTTTCCATAGATTTGGTTTTTAAGTTTAGGACATAATCCGCATTGCCGTAGTTTCCTTAGGCTGTGAGCTGACACATCCTTTTTCTTGTTAATAATAGTTATGTAGTATATATTTTATAACTCGAAATTAAACTAATTGTCACTATCTTTTCATCTTATGTGTTTTTATTGTAGTGATTTGTTTAAGTAGGCGATTGGTTTTTAATTCGGGTGCAAATTTACAAAAATTTCTTTATGCACAAAAAAAACATTAAAATTTTTTATGAAAACGTTTGCTTTGCACGTTTTTTGTGCAGCAATCGTTCGTCGGTTTGAAACAATTTGCGTAAATTTGCAACTGCAAAATCGCAATGGTTCCGTAGCTTAGCTGAATAGAGCGTCAGATTCCGGTTCTGAAGGTCGTGGGTTTGAATCCCACCGGAATCACCTTTTTAGGTGCATCCTTTTGAGGTTGCACCTTTTTTATTTTTAGAGCAGAAAGACTTGGTCGAGAAAAAGTTCTGAAGGTCGTGGGTTTGAATCCCACCGGAATCACTAAGGGGGTGCAGTTGTCTCAACTGCACCTTTTTCGTAGCGGAGGTCTCCGGCCTCCGCAGCATACAATATAAGGTTTAGTTGTCTCAACTGCACCTTTTTGTTTTTAGAGCAGAAAGACTTGGTCGAGAAAAAGTTCTGAAGATCGTGGGTTTGAATCCCACCGGAATCACTAAGGGGGTGCAGTTGTCTCCGCTCGGCTTTGCCGCTTGCCAGAGCAAGAACTGCACCTTTTTCGTTTTTGAGCAGAAAGACTTGTTGTATCGGAAACATTTTATAAAATTGCAATGATATGGGAACATTAGAAGCATTCTTGGTAATATTGGCAGTGATTAGCGGCGGGCTTGTCATTTGGTCTTATACCAAATCTGGCAAGAAGTGGCTCAACAGCCTCTAATTTTATGTACTATGCTCGATTCCCGCGGCATGGTAATAATATTTTAGATATGTGGTAATGAGATTTTTGCTATGCGGTAATGAGATTTTTGCTGCGTGGTAATATCATGGTTCTTTGCAAGAACATATTAAAGGCTCACTAAAAACATATTAAGGACTAAGTATAAACACAAAAAGGCTGCACACTTCGCCGTGTGCAGCCTTTTTAAATCTAATAATTGTAGGAGTAGACGTTACTTCACGAGAACCTTCGCCGTGCGACCGCCCACCTTCACGAAGTGGCATCCGGTTGGAACGCCGACTGCGGCATTCTTCTCGCTGGCTGAACGCCATATGCACTTGCCGTCTACGGTCCAAATGCCTGCCGTGAGGCTGCCGATTCCGCTCAGAACGATTGTTCTGCCTGCTACGTAAATCTTGCTCTCAGACGCTGTGGTCTCGGTGATTGCAGAAGTGGAGTTGACGCTGAGAGCGTTTGAGAAGTCAGACTCGCCATTGTCGTAGAGCACGGTAGCGGTGGTGCTCTCGCTCATAGTCTTGGTGTCGGGCTGTCTCACTACCTTGTACGTTACGCTTGCCGGGTCTACATATCCGTTGTGCGCACCCGTCGAGACGGCGTCCCATCGCAACTGCAGACCCTTGTCGAGCGTGCGCTTCAGCGAGAGTCCGCTCACCGTTGCCGGAGCGTCCTTGCCAATCCACAGCGAGGTGGAAGCGCGTTCGCTTTCGCCCTTAGCGTTCGACGTCGTGACTACAATCTTGCAGCGTCCTTCGGGCAGGGTGGCGTCAAGCTGCACGGTCTTGCCTGCAGCAGCCGTTCCTTCCTTCTTCTGGTCGCCCAGATACACCTTGTAATTAATGTTGCCGCTCAGCGTCTCTCCGCCCTTTGTCGCGGAAGGCATGGTGAAGCTGACCTTTCCGGTGGTGCTGCCGTTGCTGAAACTTGCCTTCAGGTCGCTCACCTTTGCAGGTGCACCCTTGTCGACGTGCGGCAGAATGTAGAGGCCGGTTATCTCCTCCATTCCAGTGAACTGTCGGCAAAGCGTGAGCGCTCCGCTCTGCATGTTCACCTCGTAGAGCGCCGACGTGAAGTCAGACTTCATCGAAGCCCAGTAGCACTTGCCGGTGGTGGGGTCGACGGAAGCCGACTGCGCCCCAGTTCATTGAAGACACTACACTACCGTATATCACGGTGTCGTCCTGCGCGAGAGCATGTCCGCCGTAGGTGGCTGCGAGAAGCAGAGCCAGGGCTACCGACTTGCGCATCATTTGTCTGGTGTCGATTTTCATAAGCATATATATTAATAATGTATAAGTTGAAATTCTGTATGCTGTTGTGAGTAGAAACTCGGTGTATTATATGAGTTAAACTCGGTGTATTGTATGAGTTGAAATCTGCTTATTCTTTCTCTTCTCTCTTGTTCTTTTGAACCGATATCTAAATATAGATTGCTAAATTACATAAAAAGTTAATATATAACCTTTTGTTAAAAAACGTGTTGCAATGTGGTAAAATGTAGAACTTTTGTGTTTTCTGCTGTATTCTCTGCAAGCAAATCTACTTGGACGTCGATGTAAACGTGTTGTGGTACAAAAGTTGTACAAAAATAGAGAAGGTGTAAGCATAAAAAAGAGGCAATCATTTGAATATCAAACAATTGCCTCTTTGTGGAGCTGGTGGGATTCGCTCTCACGTTTGTAGTTTTGTTTAGTCTTTTGAAATATGTAAATCATTGATACCTAATATTATACATAATATTCTGCTTTCTTAATCTTTCTTAAAATTTCAATTATTGGTACAAAATTGGTACAAATTATCTTTGCTCTTTCAGTTATTATAGCTACCTTTGTGTATCAATTAAATTATACTGATTATGAAGCATAGAGAAAACGAAATTTACATGAACTTTAAAGTTCGTACCTCAAGGACTGACGGACAATCGCCACTTTATGTAAGGCTCACTTTTACTGGATCTGACAACGCAATTAACACCGGTATAAACGTGAACGTAGCCAAATGGAAGCGACTTGGCTCTGTTGGCTACTTTGAGTCCGTTGAGGGCGTAAGAGCCAAAGCTCTCGCTTTAAAGGTTCAAGTTACCCTAAGAAGCCTAAAGGCTAAAGGTGTGCAGGATATTGAGTTTGTTAAAGAACAGGTTGCAGCCATAGCACAAAACGAGGATAGCGAAGAAATAGAGAACATAAAGAAGGAAGTAGAAAGACAGGCTTTAAACTCTATTCTTGGCTATTACACCAAATTTTATGAGGGTATAGTATCAGGAGAAAGAACTCATGGCAATAACTTTAAAGAATACGCCCAGGGCGGTATAAGTGTGTGGAAGTCCTTTGGCGGTCTTATTGATGCGTTTCTGGACGGAAACGAGTCTGTTACTTTTGGCATGATAGACGAAAGATTTTCAAACAAGTTCGTGAAGTTCTTGAAGGATAGAAACTACATGGCTAAGACAATCGGCAAATATACCACTTGCTTTAGAAAGCTCTGCAATTCAGCGGTTAAAGACGGCATTATTAAACGAGATAGTGCAGCACCTTATGTGTGGGGCGATGTGACGGTAAAGGACGAGCAGAAGCGAATGGAAATATACCTCACGGAAGAAGAGCTAAACGCTATATACAACGTGAAGTTAGAGGGCAAGCGAGAAGAGGTGAGGGACTTGTTTTATATAGGCTATCAGTCCGGGCAACGATTCAGCGATTATAGCGTACTTACAAAAGACAATATAGTAAGCGAGGGCGATGTTACTCTGCTTCATTTGTTCCAGAAAAAGACTGGCAACGAGGTGTATGTGCCAATTACGGATGCCAGGGTGTTTGAGCTGTTTGAGAAATACCACTATCACTTGCCGGTGATTAGAGAGCAGCTTATGAATATGTACATCAAAGATGTGTGCGAACTTGTTTCAAAGAGTGTTCCTTCACTCAAAGAGAAGTACACTACTTTGCTGACGGCTGGCGAACGTAGCAGAGAGGAACGCTTTAGAGTGTTGTTTCAGCGTGTAGCAAATGGCGATAAGCTGAACTACAACGACCGAAGCGAGTATAACAGAGGCAAGCGTTACTCTCTCGCTCATGGGTTAATGGACGGCTCTCTGTGGGAAAGAAACGCTAAAGGCGAAGTAGTAAAGTACAAGTATGAACTTGTAACGAGTCACACCGCAAGGCGTTCTAAAGCTACAAATATGTACCTTCAAGGCAGACTGGACACCGACCAGATGATGTCTATAACCGGGCATGAAAAGCGAGAGGTTTTTGAGGAGTACATAAAAGTTCAGAAGCTGGAACGAGCTAAGATGATAGCAAAGCAACTGAAGGAGGGCAAAGGAAAGGTTCTAAGAATGGCAAAGTAAATATGATTAACGACAGGGGAAAAATCCCTTTTCGTTGAGAACAAGCAACTTATAGAGTCTTAACAATAAAATAATATGGGGTTAATGTGGTTAACCCCATAGATATTACGAAAGCCGATTTTTTGGCTCTCGTTGATAATCAATAACTTAATAACATTTACATTATGTTGAACGAATTAATTAAAATGGTTAATGAGTGTGACGATATAAATGCGGTAAAAAACGCATTTGTCGAAGTGCTGGAAAATATTAACCTTGTGCTACAAAAAGATGAATTGCTGTTCGATGCAGTCAGATCTGCTTACAACCAGTTTTCTGACTACCATTATACAGAAGAACTTGCGTATTCTTATTACGCTCTTAGAGATATTGACAGCTCTCTAATGGCGGTTGCTAAGGCGTGTTATGATAAGAGGTGCCAGGATGTAAATATATGGGACTGGTGCGTTCTTTATGGACGTATGAGCCTCAACACGAAAGAACATGACGCAAGGGTAAACGCTTGTAACGTGTTCTTGGCAAATCATATTAGAATGTGTGAATTGCCGTCTTATATATAATGGCTAATGTAATAGGGTGTTTCTGATACGGAAGCGCCCTGTTTTTATTTTGTGTCTATTCTTTTTTGTATTACGGTTATAGAAGTTAGTGTAATAGAAATTACCTCTTTTTGTAGTTACATTTATACGTTTCTTGCTAACCGCTGTTTTTTTTGCCATAAGCGTAGCTTATGTTGTTTTGCAATAACTTGTGTAGTTTGCGTATTTGAGTGGCTTAGATGGCTTTAAAATGGTGAAATACGGCATTTTTCAAAATGCTTGTGTTTCGAAAAATAAATTTGCATTTCAAATTATGTAACGTTTTAGCAAATGGTAGCAAATGGTAGCAAATGCTAGCAAATGCTAGCAAATGCTAGCAAATGCTAGCAAATGCTAGGGATTAGAATAGATTAGAATAGATTAGAATAGATTAGAATAGAATAGAAAGATTAGAATAGAATAGATATATAAAAAACTCTCTAAAGAGAGTAAAAAAGATTTTTGTATTTTTGTTTTGTAAAAGTTATTCACTCTTTGTAGTTTCCAATGGGTTTAGGCAGCTTTCTTGTAAGGTGATAAAGCTCTGCAATTTCCTGGCTATAAACGAGAGTGCTATTTTCTGGCGCAATATCTGGAGGCGTTCTTGTGCGATGTGGCTTTGCTGTGATAGAGTCTACTTTATTCTTAAAAAGTGGAACGTTTCTCGGTCGCCGACACTCTTAACAATATGTTTTGTTGTCTTATTGCTTAACTTTTTTTAATTTTATTTGTTAATTTTAGCGGTTTGCTCTCTGACTTCTTGCTATGTATATTTATGCTTCTTAACTTTGTATTGTTAAACTGAAATACAAAGGGGTAGCAAAAGGCTAAAAATATAAAGAGCATAAGCACCTAAACGTATTCAGTTATGTTTCATTTAAAAAAAATACAGATATGACACAAGGCGTAGTTTTAATGAACCTGGCAGACTTGAAAGAAGCGATTAACCAGGTTTTGGACGAGAGAGTAACAGCAGATTTCAGAGTGGAGTCACAGAAAGAGGAACTCGTTAGCAGAAACGAGCTTTGCAAGCTCTTAGGCATAAGCGATGTAACTCTGTGGAGAATGGAAAAAGAGGGGCGTTTGGCACCTACAAAGGTTGGCAGGCGCAACCTGTACAACAAAGCCGAAGTTGTCGCACTTGCCAAAGCTGGCAAGCTGGCGAAGTACAACCGTTAAAAGAGGAGGTACTATGAAAACGCAGAAATACAAAACTAAACTTAAAGCGATATTCAGTGGAAATTGCAAGGAGTTTAACCAAAGTGAGCTGGCTAATATATTAGGGGTTAATTTCTCTGATGTGCCAGGTATTGTAGAACAAGTAGACGGTATTCGCCCGGTCTATAATAGTGGCAGCGGTGAAACAGCCTACATAAAAGGTTTAAATTTATGAACAAAAAAACGGACAAGAGAGAGAGGTTTTACTTTTACACCTCTCTACTGAAAAAAACTTGTTACATGGATGCAGACCAGAAAGGTATACTTTTGGAAAATATTGCAAACTATGTGCTGGATGGCGTAATGCCTAAAGATAAAAGCGACGTTGCTAACATGATCATGTTTGAGTCCTTTAAAGAAAATTACGACAGGGACACTGAACACTATGAAGAAGTGTGCGAAAAGAAGCGCAAGGCAGGCTCAAAGGGTGGCAAGGAGAAGGCAAGCAAAAGCAAGGTTGCAAAACAGCCTCAACAAGGAGAATTAAGCGAAAAACCTTCTGTAAGACGCAGGCAGATAGCGCAAGCACCAATTGAGAACAGAAAGCAAGCCTTTCAAAGGGAGGTTATGACTGAAACCAATGTAGAGAGATATGGAGCTGATGAGCTTAAGAGATTTTTCAATTATTGGACGGAGTTTAACACTAATGGCGGTCTTATGCGTTTTGAGGAGGAAAGACACAACCCGAATCACGGAGGGTTTGATGTGACAAGAAGGTTGCAAATATGGAATACTGGAAGCCACTTAAAGCAGAAAGGAAAACAAGAAGGTTTCATAAAAGATGATCTAAAGCCATGAAGGATAACCAAACAAGCAACGCTGTTGCTCTGTTGCACAATGATGCAGCAGAGCAAACAATATTAGGAACCGCTATAAATTATGGCGAAATGTATGTAGAAACGATGTTGCAGAACCTATCTGCTATGATGTTTTATCAGCCTCAACACAAGGCTGTTTTTAACATCATAGCAGACTTGGACGCAAAGGGAATGAAGGTGGATTTCAGTAGCGTTGGCGTTGAATACGCTAAAACAAGTGAGGGTAGCGCCAATCCTAGCTACATTACATCTTTGCTTGATTCGGCAAGTACATCTACTTTTAAACGAAGCCTCCAGGAAGTAGTGGAAAAAAACAAGTGCAGAAGAATCCGAGAGATATGTTTAAAGTATTCCGATACGAAAGCAATGATAGAGCGCAGTGCAGATGAAATTGCGCAAGCATTAACGGAGGAAATAAAGCAACTTGGCGATAATCCAAACACTTCTATAACCTCGTTTGCTGACGCTTTAGACGAAGTTAAAGAGGCGATAAAAGGCAACCAGGAAGGCAAAGGAAACAAAGGTTTGCTAACAGGCTTTAGGCACATTGACGAAAGAGGCGGTTTCTTTCCGTCTGATTTGGTTGTTATAGCTGCTGAAAGTTCGCAAGGCAAAACCTCATTTGCTATGGATATAGCGGTAAATATTGCCAAAGACGGTGTTCCTGTGGCTGTTTACACTATGGAGATGAGAAAGGCGCAATTGTCTACAAGAGTACTAGCACAAGAAACGAAGATTAATTCACGTCTTATAATGGGCGAGCGGTTGAACAGCGATGAAGTAGAACGTATTAATAAAACTATTGCAAGACTCCGCAATTTGCCCGTTTATTTTGACGAGAGCAGCACAACTTCTATAAACACTATATATTTTTCGATTCGTACCTTAGCGAGGCGAATGGGCGTTAAAATGGTTGTTGTAGACTATTTGCAGATACTTTCTACAAATCAGAAAGTTGTGAACCTGGAAGCGTTCTACGGTGAAGTGACACGCCGGCTAAAGAACTTAGCCAAAGATTTGAACATCTGTATTGTGCTGCTTTCCCAGTTGTCAAGGGGGTATGACACTGCCGAACCTTCTCTTTCAAGATTAAGGGGTTCAGGACAGATAAACGAGGCTGCTGATATGACGTTTCTCATATATCGCCCAGAGTATTACGGAAAACATTATACAGGAACGTTCGCAATGATCGATCCTAAGGGTACAGCATTAATTGAATGTGCAAAGGGGCGCAATGTGGGAACGTACTCTTTTGTGTGTGTCTTCGATGCAGAACACACACACTTTTATGATGAGGAGAATTTGCCAAGATTAAATTTAGAAGAGATATGAGCAACGAAGAATTAACGATGAGGCTTGCCGGTGGCGCAGTTGTCACCTTTACAAGCAAAGAGCAGAAAGAGCGTTTTATAAAAAATCACTTTCACAACGGAACTTTTATACACGGTCTTAATGCGATACAGAAAACAAGGAACGGCTATTACTTCGCAGGTGAGAAGATACCAACGGAAATAGCCAGGAGTAACAACTTTAAACGCATAGAGGATGGAAACAACGAGGAATAGCTCTTATAGCGTTAAGTTTCGCAAGGAGTTCAATACATGGTTGCAACACAAATATACAGACCATAACAACAAACGCTTTTTTGTTTGGCTAGACGGTATTGTATATTTCAAGCTAACAAAGTGGGTTTGCAGAGAGTGGAGCGACAGGACGGTAGACGAGATTAAAAGGCTCTATTTCGGTGTTGGCTATCCTGAAGTTACCCTCTTTAGGTTCATATTCCTCAAAGAGGGCGTTAATCGAACTTTAGAGGATGAGTTGTTGGATTATGTGGGGATAGTTAGAAGTAGAGCAAACGGAGGCTCTAAATAAATGGCGTGTAGATCTATGGCTACAATACGAAATTACCCATAATTATGGGTATTTAAATTGTACAGTACCGCAAAGTTACTTTAAATAACTGGTATGTAGCTCTATGGCTATAATACAAAAACAGCAGTGACCTATCACAGGCTACTGCTGTTTTGTTTTCCCAAAGTGAGTGGAAAAAAGGTTTAAATTATACTGTGATGCAAAGTTACTACAAAAATCTGAAAGAAAAAAATTTTTTTGAGGGGTGACTATCTTCGCTTTCTTCTTTTCATAGGGGGGAGGGGGTAGTAATAATTTTACGTTCCCTTCCTTCCTACATGGGGAGAATAATCCCTGTGTAAATTGTACAACGAGCATAGAGATAAGTTCGTTATATTATGGTGTTGCATATATGGAATATATTTTTTTTGGTACAAAATTGGTACAAAATTGCAATGGTACAAAAAATAAAAAAAGAGGCAACTACTTGATAATCAAATAGTTACCTCTTTGTGGAGCTGGTGGGATTCGAACCCACGTCCAAACAGGGAAACCATACGCTTTCTACATGCTTATTCTGGCCTTCGGTTTTCGTGACGCAACAAGACCCAGACCACCAATTGCGCCCTTATCCTCTAAAACTTCACCCGTGCGGCGAGGCACACACTGGCTATTTCCGATTTACCTGCACCGCTTTGTCCTCAGATTCGGAACAACATCCTTGGAGCGATGTCTCGTTCCGCCAAACCTTGTGGCGGAATAAAGCTAATCTACTATACTTCGATTAAGCAGCGAGAGCGTAGTTGTTTTCGCCAATTAAATTTTTGATCACTCAGATTAAGGAGCTAGCCATCGAGGCTCCGCATGCTTACATACCATTTCATCCCGCTGTCAAATCCAGTCAACCCCGAGATGTTATACTTAACTTTGCAAAGTTAGTACAAATGCACGAAACTGCAAAATAAAACGGCAATATTTTACTGTTTTAGTCGTTATCCAAATTTACGATTTCCCAATAGCCCCCCTTGTCTGCGCCATTGCGTTTGATGATACCAGCCTCACGAAGTTTTTTGATTTGCTTTTCAACCCCTCGCGAGCTAATGCCAATTTCCATGGCGATTCCTGCTGCTGATATTTTGGGGTCCTGTTGAATTAGTTCGAGTATTTTCTCCGAACTATTTGAAGTTTTCTCCGAACTATTTGAAGTTTTCTCCGAACTTCCAGTGCTTTTCTCCGAACTAAAATCAACCATTTCTATACTTTCCTCCGAACTACTCAGAGATGTTCCCGAACTTTCCGACTTTGTTTCCGAACTATCTGAACACCCTTCATGTATCGGAATAGTAACCAAGAAAGTCAAGCGATCGTCGGTAGTTTCAAAGATGGCGCGTGGCGACCCGTTCTCTGCCAGTTTCGTTTGAATTGTAGGAACACCGGTTGAGCGACCTTCTGTAAGGTCGAGTTCTTTCAAGAAATCGCCTAACCTTCGATTTCGGTAGCGACGGCTTTTCAGCATATCGCCTTTTGCAATATCTTCTTTGGAGATACTTCTATCTGGACCAGGACAATTAAGTATAGATATTCCGCTCGGTTCAATGGTTATCTCTATTGGTTCATGCTGTAAGAAATCTCTATGATATACAGAGTTTACAACAGCTTCCTCAATAGCATCGTATGGATAGTTCCAAAAACGTTCTGCTTCCTGTCTGCCCGACACCTTACGCACATGCTCTTTAAGTACATTGCTCTTGATGTAATATTTGGTCAAGAATCGTAGCAAGCGGTGTTGTTATCACCTCATCAGCCAACTTGCTGCCTACCTTGACAAGATAATCACGAAGAAGTACCAATGAAATATCTTCCAACTGTATGTCGCTATTTCCTCGTTCGTCAAAAGGCATACGGTTGGCCAACTCACGCAGTTCAACGAGCACTTCACCTCTTGCCTCTATGCTACTTGTTCCGCTACGAATGTAGAAATACTCCTTTGATCCTTTTGCCGTAACATTCACCGGCACGGAATAAGGACGATAGCTACCAGCTGGACACCAAATTACAATCACCTGTTTGCCATCCACTTCTTCCACTGAAGTACGAGGCAAATAGTATGGAGCCATTTTATTGTTGTAAGCAACCATCTCCTGCAAGATGCCATCAATCTTTTCAATTGGCACACCTTCTACAGGACGAATTGCCATACCCGTCTTGTCGTCGGTATCTACACCAACGATGATATATCCACCACCAAGGTCGTCGAAATCATTAGCGAAGGCACATATACTGTGATATATGCTTCCTGGGTTCCAACCTTTCTTGAACTCAATGCGGTTGGATTCAATATTCTACTTGTTAAGCAGGTCGTTTATATTTATTGCGAGTGCCATAACTTACGTCTGTTGTATTTTAAATAAGTTCTTTGGATTCTTGGATTCCTTACATTTGCAGCGAGCATTCTCTTGTGGGTACTTGCGGAGGAGATATTGTTGTAATTCGAGTTCGAGCATAATCAATACTTCATTCTGTTTCAGTAATATTTATATCTCAATATAATCACTTCTTCGTGATAATGGTAATTCTCTGAAAATAACAGGATTCCCTTCACTTGTCAAAAACAAGGAAACTCTGTTTCCATCAAGCTTGGTTAGGAATAAATGAAAACTTTTGAGTCCATCATCTTCACAAAGCCATTCATCTTTGGGAACAACAAAATATCCATCGCCGATATTGTTATTCTGATAATCTGACTTCCTTACCACCAAAACATCTTCATTTGTGTCATACATTCTTATCAGATCCATCTTTCTTCTTATATTTATTGAACATTGCAATTGAATAGTCGTCGTATGCTATTAATCCTTTTCTAATTAGGCTTTGCAAATACCTCATAAAGTTTGTTGGATTCCCAATTGTGTTGGTCAGTTTGTTTATTACATCTTTTTCAAAATTAACCCCTCTAACAATCCGTGCCATTTTAATATAATTGCTATTTTGGGAGTAGTTGGACTCAGCGGTTTTCAGTTCCTGTCTGAATTTGTCGGCATTGGCTATCTCGTATGTCATCATAATATAATGAGCCAACGCATCGCATGCCACAAATACGACAGAGTCAGAATCTGTCTGAAACGTTCCTTTGCGGAATCCTTCCTTCAGAAGTTCATCCTTACAATTAATGAGATAAGGCGGTTTGTCGAAATCTGCAAGAGAATAAAAACTGTGTTCTAATTGCTTTGTCCTATAGTTGTAGTGAAAAGCCACACTATCCCCAAAACTTACCCATTGGCATTCTGTGTCTGATAGTTTCCATACAGCCACTAATGTGGCAAAAGAACCTTCATCATAAAATTTGTTCAAGGACAACCCTCCTAACTGTTTGGCATCTTCCTCACATTGGTTATAATATGGTTCCCAAATATCACTAATCCATGCATCTAGCTCATCTGCACTACTAATCGGTGTGGAAGGCAAATGGTTTAACAAATACTTAGACCATCGTTCGGCAAACAACCCTCCACCTCCTGCTCCGTCTGAAACTGCAATGATATTTTCTCGGGCAATAACTGCATCTTCATTGATGCAGCCTTGTTCGGGCTTTCCTATAGAATTTGCAAAACTTCTCATTGGGCTTGACTTACATTAGTCGGAGTTCCGATATCCATCAACTTTATTAATGTAGTCGCATCTGCATTGACACCCATGGCACGGTGGCGCCCTGCACGATTGTCATTCAAGTAACGGCTGATGTCAGCATTGTATCTTTCAGGCAGAAGACTCGACATATTGAATAGCGTTTCCGCATAATTGTTACCACCTAACTCTAAAATTTCAATCGGGCACACCACTTCTGCTGCTGACTTGCTAGCAGTAAAGTGAATGTTGAACAGAATAACATTGCCGTCATTTGTAAACATCGACTTCAGTTCATTGGCCTGCTGCAAGACTTCCTCTCGTTTTGCGCCATTAAACTCTCCATCTGTAATGTTAATAATCGTTGGCGGGTAACAATCCTTGTCATGGTGTTTCTCCATCCATTGGGTGAGCAATTGCTGAGCCTTGGCAAATGCCTTGTGCAAGTGTGTCCATGATCCGTCATGCTTTGCTTCAACCCATTGCACCTTCTCAACCTCCTTTACTACGACTCCCTTGCGCGTTCGTTTTTCTTCACGGGTGATGATTTTCTTGTAAGGATGTTCGCGCAGTTCCTCTGGCGAAACAAAGTCCCTGCCTTCCAAATCTCCATTCCAACCGCTATATGCCTGTTCGCCATAACCAATCACAGCGATATCATAATAATGTCTTGTATCATTCGATTTGATGCATCGAAGTACTAACTCGTTAATTTGTCGGTTCACAATTCTTGCAGCTGCTTCTGCCATGGTCATATCTTCTCCAAATAGGCTGGTCGTCTTATTCATGCTGACTGAGTGATCCACAAGAAATATGAAAGCAGTAGGCGTATTTCGAGTTATTTGTGCGGTATAGGCCATTTTGCTCTGCAATACTTTCGGTTTATTCGGAATAGGGATACCAAAGTTACCGATATTCTTGATATACTCCAACGGGATGAAATTCTTTACCAAAACCTCAGCCTGATAGAATTTCTGCTCTTCATCATCAAGGTCAAAGTGCTTCAGTACTTTGACTGACGAGAAATGAATGGCCTTGAAATCTTCAACGTTTCCACCCACACGAGCCCCATTCTTCGTGGCATTGCGGTCGGCATACTTGCTGTCCTTCCAATAGATGACTTGAGGGTCTATCTCCAACAGTACTGGATTGGAAATGCGTCCTTCATTCATAGCCACATACATCATCGGATGTTGTGTGACGAAACTTACACGTATATAGCGTTGTAATCCATCACGAGCGTCGAGCGAACGTGAACTATCGCTGCCACCAGGTTTTGCAATGGAGATTCCTTTCTCTTCACAATCCGCCCAAGAGTAAAGACCTCCGTTTTGAATGATGGATTGCAGGTTGTCACGGTCAGTGAAATGATACAATTTCATAATACTCTGTTGTTCTATGATGGCTTGATATTCTTGCCAGTTAGTTTTCTTATCCATATAACTCTTCATTTAGTCAAACAGCGAAAGCTGCGTTGGTAAATCTTCTTTATTATCAATTCCATTTGAGAGTCTAAGATCATCAAACGGATAAAGTCCTTCAGCGTAAGCCTTTACCAGGTAGGCATGAGAGAGTGGCTTTGCCTCGTCGTCCACGTCACAGCAAGTATTATAGTCCAATAGGACAATTGTTTTTGTTTCGCTTGCCTTGCGTAGCCGTTCAATTATATCCATTGCTTTGTGCTCCAGCATCCATCTGTACGTGGGGATATAGATTTGATGTTTCGCTTCCATATATCCAAGAATCTCCGTACCATACACACCTTTTCTATGTCCCAAAACACATCCATGCTTGCGCACAGTCCGCTTGATGCCTTTCATTGTGTTGTTACGGAACATGGATGTGTCAATATCTTCGTTTTCAAACACCTTTAACCCCTGCCATATACCCTCTACGCAAGTAGCAGTATACCCCTCGCTGAATGGTACAGGGATACCACCATGTGGATAAAAAGGGCTTAACCTAACTAATCCATCTTTTGCTTGACTTGTTACATCAGCAATGATGGCATTGGGATGCTTCTTGAGGATATTCTCAATTTTCTTTCGTTTGGATTCTACAATTATCATATCTCAATCACACTTTCTTTAGATATAACATAATAGTTTCCATCTATAAATATAAACGATTGCTCCAATTTTGTAGCATTAAATAAATCATTAAAATCCTCTTGACCTATATCTAAACCATCATACACTATGTTGTCATTCCATTGTTTAAGAGTATTAGGGTTGATGTAGAATCTATTGTCATATTGAAAACCAATAATAAAATGTGGCAATAATCCACATTTTATGCATATCTCACATTGCTCTGGATAAATAGGCTCTTGATGTGTCGGAAGTTCCATTGATTTTACAAACTGACTGTATTTTCCAACATCTTGGTAGTTGATAATACATTTTTTATGCCTTTCTTTGGAAGCCATCCATATATAATGATATTATTATCTCCCTTAAATTTATCTGCAACTGAATATTTTGTTGATGTTGAAAGAAAATAGCTTTCTCCATTTCCAGATTTCCCTATAGTATGAAGAATGGATAAATAATAATCTGCAACTTTATTAGCTTCTGCAACAGATAATTGCGACAAACCTTCAAAATGTTCCTTATTGTGTTCATCTGAGAAATAATTATTGAGCATAGGATTTTCTTTCAAAAACTCAGGAATACGCTTCCTAGTGCTATCTGATGCAAAATTCAATTTACATACTTTGTTATGAAATTTATCCCATATTAAAGTGAAAAGACTTTTTCTGTCTACAAGTCTGTTCTGAAAAAAGTACCTGCCTTTATCTCCGAGGCAAAAGATATAGCACGCCAACAAGGGCAAATTTCCGATTTCAATCTTGTATTGCTCAAAGATGTTACTATCACCACGATATACGAAACGCACACGCCTACTCGATTTGAGTTTTTGTATAAATAGCACGAAATGGTCTTTTTCTGTTTCTGTAGCAGCATTGACATCTAGATAAAAGTCTAAAGAACTTAGTAAATTATACATAAATTTTGTTCATCAAATTATTATTAGAAAGGAAGTCCATTATCTTCCAAAACATACTCTTTTATGTATGAAGGAATGAGATTGAATATTCGTTTATATTGGTGTGACGGAATAGCAATATTACACAACTTAAAACACCGATAAAATGATGTTTTATCAATATTTTCTATAGAGCCAGGAATGTCAACGTATTGAAAATTTAATCCAAAGAATGCGTTTTTACCGATACTTTTTGTGCCATTTTGAATGTATATGTGTGATGTCCTGCAATTCCAACATCCAATTAAGCGTTTTTCTTCTATATCATATAGAGTATCATTTTCGACGATAAACTTTTTGGAATTAGATACAATTTCTCTTAAATTATCGCATCCTGCAAAAGGATTGTCGCCTATATGTATGACCGTGTCTGATATAATGACTTTTTCTACATCTTTCTCGCTAAATGCTCCTCCTTTGATATATTTTACACCTTTTGGTATATCTACAACCTTCTTGTGACCAAAATATCTATATAGTGTTTCGTTGTCACTAGACAACAAGAAACCATCGTTGGTATAAAAATTAGAAGCATCGCATATTATCTCTGATATACTTGCACAAAATACATTATTTCCGATTCGTTTCAATGAACTTGGCAGACACAATGTTTTTAGGTAGTGACCATCACATTCACTATATAAATCATTGAAACTATCATCGCATAGCACTTCAGTTCCATCCTTGATTTTATACTCATCTCCATAGGTACCCCAGTAGCGCAAACATCTTTTCCCGTCATCACTGTAACTGGCAGTATTACATTCGCCGATGTTTCCAATTTCATGAGGATTGATGTTAACTGAATCTTTAATATTAAACATTTTGCAACACAACTCCAACATATACTCTGCGCCAGAGTTTCCTGCATCAGCAGCCTTCTGCCACCAATACACAGCCTTTTCAACGTCTTTTTCAACACCATCGCCTTTGAAATAGCGGAAAGCCAAACTATTTTGAGCATCAGAGTCCCCTGCATCAGCTGCCTTCTGCCACCAATACACAGCCTTTTCAACGTCTTTTTCGATGCCCTCGCCTTTCAAATAGCAGAAAGCCAAACGATATTGAGCAGTAGAGTCCCCTGCATCAGCAGCCTTCTGCCACCAATACACAGCCTTTTCAACGTCTTTTTCGATGCCCTCGCCTTTCAAATAGCAGAAAGCCAAACGATATTGAGCAGTAGAGTCCCCTGCATCAGCAGCCTTCTGCCACCAATACACAGCCTTTTCAACGTCTTTTTCAACACCATCGCCTTTCAAATAGCAGATAGCCAAATTAAATTGAGCAGCAGAGTTCCCTGCATCAGCTGCCTTCTGCCACCAATACACAGCCTTTTCAACGTTTTTTTCGACACCATCACCTTTCAAATAGCAGAAAGCCAAATTCTTTTGAGCAGCAGAGTTCCCTGCATCAGCTGCCTTCTGCCACCAATATATTGCCTTTTCAACGTCTTTTTCGACACCATAGCCATTAAAATAGCAGATAGCCAAATTCTTTTGAGCAGCAGAGTTCCCTGCATCAGCTGCCTTCTGCCACCAA
>SAMEA3663013__coassemble_446_pt1 | contig 43353 bp, 35 predicted proteins | sample SAMEA3663013__metabat2_low_PE_038 | metagenome-assembled genome bin SAMEA3663013 (sample SAMEA3663013) | pig gut metagenome | biome: pig gut; feature: pig-associated habitat; material: faeces | place: France | collected 2012 | reverse complement strand
TAAGTAGCAGAAATGAAAGAACAGGTTTAAAGACTCGTGCCCAGTTGGCAGATGCGCTTGCTGATTCTAAAATAACATTGGCACTTACTCGCTTGGACAATCAACCCGAGTTGGCGGATGGTATTGACACATTGACTCAGAGATACTGGGAATGTATGTTGTCTGGAGTTGTTATTTTGGGTAGAGCACCAAAAGAGTTGATAGATATTATTGGTTATGATCCTGTTGTTCATTTGGACTTGGACAATGCAAATGCCCAAATCCTTGACATCCTTGCTCATATTGAGGATTATCAGAAGTTAGTGAATAGAAACCGAAAATCAGCTTTGGAAAAGGGTGATTGGAAGCTACGAATCCAAAGGATGATGGAAGTGTTGGAAAAGTTGGGTTATAAATGTAAATAGGATATGAAGAACATAAGAAACAGGGGGACAGGTTCCTGTTTCAGATAAAATGGAATACGTAATATCGAGTTAATGACAAGGCAATCCAGACAACCTTCAGGAGCGGGGAGATATCACGTGATGATGCGTGGTATAAATCATCAAAACATTTTTGAGGAGCATGAGGACTATTACCAGTTTCTCAATACCTTGGAAATGATGGCTCAGTCATATGAGCGGTTTTGATTGAATTGAAGGGTGTGAGAGCATCACTTCGCCAATTGGAGAGATAGACCGGAATCGGGAAAAGTATGATATTTCGTATGTGATGAAACAGAAACCTGTCCCTGTGTTTCAATTTGGATGGGAGAGGATAAAATGAGCCGAAGATACTGGCAACCGTTTATGAGCAGCTTTAAGTAGCCAAGTCTGAGACACTTACTTTGGTAATGGTTAATTTATCAACAATATTGTTATGCAATATTTCAATTTTGAATACATTAAGGGAGATGAGCGTTTCAAATTAGGGCCACATAAGGCTTTGATGCGAACGCTGGAGGATTTTTATGGGGCTACGGTGCGTCTTGTTTTCAATCCTATGGAAACGTTCAAGAACCGCTATAACATTGACATCACCGCTAACCCCAAGAAGGAGTTGTATAGGGTGGATGGCATACCAGACATGGTTCTGTTGGTGATATATGCGGAGCAAGGCGACTCAATGTTCTATCTTGGGATTCAACTTGACTCTCCACTCATGCAATATTATGACACTTCAATATTTCATTCGACGTGTATCAACGTTGGAAGAAAACTGAAAGAGGCATCTGAAAGGTCGTTCAGAAGTTGTCTGTCGCTATTCAACGAGTCGCTTGTCAAGGAAATCGTGATAGGCAATATCGGCAAGGGCAGTTATGACATATCGAAAGTGTCATATCTTGTGGATATGTTCTTGGGATTGCGATCAGCGACATTTGAAGGGAAACATTTCTCGACAGGTCTTATACTGACAAAATCGCTTTTCGCATTCAGCAAGGCTGAGAAATTCGACAAAGAAGGTAAGTTCATTCGCCTTTCATCAGGGAAGATGAACGTGGATATTACAGACAGGCAAAATATCAGATTCTGGTATCTGGTGGATGGGTATCATACATTCTATCTGACAGACCTGAAAAAGACGCTGAACAGTGTATTCCTTTATGACGGTGGAGCCAATGACTATGTAAGCGAGATGCTCCTAAGCAAAACGCTACAGGGTGCCGATGCATTATTCCGAGTGAGTAATGGAAGAGAACTTTCTGTTGTAGATTCCGACGGGCAGGAATTCCTTCATCTGGAGAAATGTTGGAAGTATCGTGACTACAATGCATTGAAGCAATGTGTTATGGCCAGAGTGCCTCATGTGGCTGGCTTCTATGACATGCTTATCAGGTGTGTGCTGGATTGCTCGAAGAGCGACACAAGTTCTATCATCTGGTTGCCAAAGGACATCAACACCATAGACAACATCGTATTGGAAAAATCCAAGAATGTGTTTTCCGACAAGCTCTTGAACTTCAATGATGAGAAAAACCAACCCATTGTGAAACGGTTGCTGTCGAGTGACGGTGCAACGGTAATAGATGCCAACGGCAAGATACGTTATTTCGGTTGCATAGCTGATATTAGCAAGGCTACGGCTGGAGGCATCAAGGGAACGGGAGAGACGGCAGCAAGCCTGCTGGCTCAGAACGGCATGGCCATCAAGATTTCGCAAGACGGGCCAATCAAGATATTCATAGAAGGCATGGACGGATATATTCCGTTCTGACGATGAAGGGCTTGAGAGCAAAGCAAAGAAAAAATAACAGAAGCATGAAAAGATGTGACTTACACATTCATACAGTCCAATCTATTTCAGATTGGGCATTTACGTTTGACAAAGATGTTCTCGTGGATTATGTCAGCAAAACTGGGCTTGACGTGATAGCAATAACCAACCACAACCTGTTTAACTACGCACAGTTTCTCGAAATTAAGGAGAGCTTGCCGAATATAACTGTACTTCCAGGAATTGAGGTTGACTTGGAGGGTGGGCACATCCTCGTCATTGCCAATGGTGATGACGGGAGTCTATATGACTTTAACGCAAAGTGTACAGAGGTGCAAAACTGCATTCAGACACCGAATGCCTACATCACCATTGATACTTTCAACCGCATATTCACTGACCTTGGAAACTATCTGCTGATACCTCACTATGACAAATCCCCTCAGTTGAAAAAGGATGTGATAAATGCCTTGGGTGGTAACATTGTGGCAGGCGAGGTGTCGAGCGTGAAGAAGTTCATATACATGAAGAATGAAGCGACAGAGCATCTATCGCCAGTGCTTTTCAGCGATTTCAGGGTGAGAAGAGGCGTTTCGCCTGATGATTACCCCGTCAACCACACCTATCTTGACGTAAATGAAGCAAATGTGGGAGCCTTGAAACTTTGTCTGATGGACAAGGGCAAGGTATGGTTGACAGCTGATAAAGGAGTGAAGTTGTTTCAAGTATTTCCAAACGGACAGATGCTTTCCACGGGATTGAACATTATGTTTGGGAAACGGTCATCTGGTAAAACATTTACTCTTAATGCCATAGCCAACAGATTTGGTGAGCGAGCAAAATATATTAGGCAGTTTGAACTGCTGAACACCAGCGGCAATGACTCCGCGCAGTTTGAGCATGATCAGAAGGTGAGGCAGGAGGGCTATGCAGAGAAGTTCTTCAAGGAATTTAGTGACGTGGTGGCGAATATGCTCGAAACCCCCTCTGCCATAGATGACGAAACCAAGATGCAGAAATATGTTGATGCACTCTTGGCAGCAGCAAGGCAGAACGACATGAATGATGTGTATTCGAAGAGCGCAATGTTCAACGAGAGCGAGTTCAAGGAACAGGGGTTTGATGACTTGGATAAGCTGATTACGGCCACGATGTCATTGTTAGATACACAGCAATACAAAGAACTTGTATCAAAGCACTTGCCAGAAGCGTCTCTAAAAGCCTTGCTGCGAGACCTTATTGACCTTATGCGTAACGGACGGCTTGATGGCAAATACAAGAAAGAGGTGAACAACATCATCAAGATGGTGAAAGATTCGCTTCAGCTGAAATCTGCTGCCCCCAGAATCCCAGATATTGACCTTTACCAATATTTCATCAACAAGAAAAAACGGGAAGTGTTTGCACAAATTGCCATTGCCATCAAGAAAAACCGAGTTATAAGCCAAGACAAGGCAGGACAGTTTACTATCAGCGTGTCAGCACGTCCCTTTGTCAATGCTTCAGACTTAAAAACTGTCGGTCTGCGACAGATTTCTCTGGTAAGTGCATTTGAAAAATACAACGACCCTGTTGCCTATTTGGATGCGCTGAAGGTGGTCAATGTGGAAAGCGACAGAATCTACAAGCTGTTTGCAGCCATTGATTATAAGATTCTGAATTCGTCAGGCTTGCCTGTGTCTGGTGGCGAACGCTCCGAATTTAACTTCTTGCAGAAAATCAAGGATGCCATACTGTGCGACATATTGATAATCGACGAGCCAGAATCATCATTCGACAACATCTTCCTGAAGAATGAGGTAAACAAATTCATCAAGGACATGGCAGCAACAATGCCTGTCATCATCTCTACGCACAACAATACAATAGGTGGTTCCATCAAGCCTGATTACATCCTATATACAGAGAAGAAAATAGAATCGGGCATACCACAATTTTACACCTATAGTGGCTTCCCTGGAGCGAAGACATTGGATGATGTGACAGGGAATAGCATTGAGAACTACGAGATAACACTGAACAGCCTGGAGGCTGGCGAACAAGCATATTCAGAAAGGAGAGAAATTTATGAAACACTTAAAAATTGAAGACCAGAAAGGATTTTTCAAAAGGGGTGAGAGCTGGATTGTTGTCAGCGAACTGACAAAGGACGACCTGCTCAACCTGGCCCATTCCGCTGTGGAGGATGCCGACTTTGAAATAGATACCTATGACGAGGTTGCACTTCCCAATCCAGCCCACAAAATCATCTATCAGCACATCAGTGGACAGTTGACGGAACTCCATAGCCGACGTGAGGGCTTTATGGAGGAGGTGCGCAACATATACAAGGACGCATACAACAAGTATTGCACGGAATAACAAGGTTCTATGATTAACTTGAAATCATATCCAACGGGTGACTTCGTGATAGACGTGGCCGAATGGAATGAGCTGAAGAAATGTCGGAATGCCTTTCACGCAAACAAAACAGACGTGCCGACACAGGCTCGTATGCACGCTGCTTTTGTTGATTTCCTGGGTTGGTTTATCAGCTATAGCAAAGAAACAAGAAACAGGCGGACTGGTTTCTGTTTCAGATAAAATGGAATACGTAATATCGAGGTAATGGCAAGGCAATCCAGACAACCTTCAGGAACGGGGATATATCATATGTCTGAGGGGTGAGGGATGAAGTCTGATGTCTGAAGTCGGAGAGATGAGAGTGACACGGAGACAGCTCTCTGTGTTTCTTTAGGTGGGAATTAGTGATGCTATGAAGATAAACTTTTTGTAACTACTCATGCCCTGGGTGGCAGAGTCGTTACTTAGTATATCTTGTGTGATAACAAACGTTAAATATATCGCCGTTTAGCCTACCAACACGACCACATTGCCTTTTTTTTATTATTTTTGAATGTGCTTCGACCATTAGCAACGGTCAAGGAGCAATCTGATATCGTTGCACACGGTGTGCCATTATCTCGTCATTTAAATTACTAAAGCAATGTTTCATAATATTGAAATAAATAGATTACGTGGTATAAAATACTCGAAAATCGAAGGCTTAAAACAGATAAATCTTTTCTTCGGAAAGAACAACTGTGGCAAGTCGTCACTTTTGGATGCCATTTTTCTCATATCAGGTGTATCAAATCCGAAGTTGCCTCTTAATGTTAACATCATACGCAACTATCGTCGATTGGAACCTTCTGATATGAAGCTGGACTTCTATTCTCTTGACATGAGCAGCCCTATCGTAATAAAGGCTGAGAATGACGAAACAAGAGAGTTGCAAATATCTGTTGTTGAGTCGTCTTCAAGCAAGGTGAACCTTCTGGGCGAGGACAATAATGTGGCTTCTACCAATCTTGACTATAAGTATGGCTTGTTATTAAAGTATAAGGTTGACGAGCACGCTTACGAGTCTTCAATAATATTGTCGCATTCTTCTAACAACTCTCTGGAGCAACGAATAAAGATGCCTGCACATTATAAGGAGAAACTCACATGTAGATACCTTAATCCGAAGTTCGACTTTACGACTTCCATTGACGGACTTGTAGACGTAATAAAGAACAAGGACGAGGCGTTCATCGTTAACGCATTGCGACTCATAGAACCAAATATCAAGGATTTTGTTCTTTCGCAAAATGAGGTTTTGGTGGATATCGGTCTGGATAAGCGTATTCCTATAAATATGATGGGAGACGGAGCACGCAAGATTTTATCTATCTTGACCTCCATATACGAATGTAAAAATGGTATAGTGTTGATAGACGAATTGAGTAATGGCTTCCACTATTCTGTTATGAAAGGGGTGTGGCGAGCGATTGTTTCTGTAGCTAAGAAAAACAATGTGCAGATTTTTGCCACTACACACGACCTGGATTCAATAAAAGGCTTGCGTGATGCTGCAATGTCTGGCGAGGAGTATGATGACTCTATCGTATGTTTTAAATTGCAGCGTACTGCCGATTACGAACTGAAGTCGTATACATATTCTCTTGACAGCGTTGATTATTCTTTAACCCAGGAAATAGAAATCAGATAGTATGAATCTTATTTTTATTGAAGCGAAGAATGCAAATACTTCCGAATGCAACTTTCTCAAGGCTGTATTGTCGAAACAATTTGCCGACAAGTCTGTAGAATTTATTTGTATGAATGGGGTTGGGAATCTTTTCCAAAAGTCTATCATAAACAGAATGGAACAGGCGCAAGTCGAAGGTGATAGTGTTCTTGTGCTGGTTGATGCAGACAGTCCAAGTAAAGGATGGGGATACACTAAGAGGCATGACGATATCGAGGCTAAAAAGGCTGAATTGCAGTTAAACTTTCCTCTGTTTATTTATCCGAACAATAGTGACGATGGTGATGTAGAGGTATTGATGGAGAGTCTTATCTGCAAGGATCTGCATAAAGATTGGTGGGATTGTTTTGAGGACTATGAAACATGTATTCAAGGAGCAAAGGATTCTGAAAACAATCAAAAATATAATCTGCCTAATCGTAAAGCAAAGCTCCATACTTATATCACTTCGCAGCAGTTAAATAAAAAACAGCGTGACAAGATAGGTTCAGGATTCTGGCTTTTTGATGATCCTAATTATTGGGATTTAACACGAGAGACCTTGAAGCCGTTATTGGATTTTTTTGATGCGTATCTAAAGTGATAGCTTTCTTAGTTATAATTCTTTTATTAATATTAGTTTAGTTGAAAAATCTACCATATCTTCCAGCGTGTGCGCAACGAGTTGTGCTACAACGAGATAGAGGCTGGTAGATAACTGGCAGAAGACCGTTATCTACCAGCCTATCTACCAGCCACAGACACCTATCTTCCAGTTGCAGGCATGCAACTATCAGCAGATATAAAGTGCGCATATTGTTACAGCTATGGGAGATTGTTGTTACCGCGGTGCAAAAATGGTGTTACCGCATCGGGGGAATGATGTTTTCTCGCTGCGGTAATAGAAGTTTCTCGCTGGAATAATTTATAAACAAACGAATATGATACCAAAAATTATACATTACTGCTGGTTCGGACACAATCCGTTGCCCGAACTGGCGCAGAAGTGCATTGCTTCATGGAAGAAGTATTTGCCTGATTATGAGATAAAAGAGTGGAATGAGGATAACTTCGATGTTAATATCATTCCGTATACGGCAGAGGCGTACGCTCAGAAGAAGTATGCTTTCGTGAGCGACTATGCCCGCTTCTGGATTCTGCATAAGTACGGCGGCATCTACTTCGATACGGACGTCGAGGTGATACGACCTATTGACGACATCATAGCTCGTGGCAACTTTATGGGATTCGAGACCGATCCGAATCCTGCAAAGGGCGACGCGAGCGAAGGGAGCGTCGCTCCCGGCCTCGGCCTGGGGGTAAACCCCGGCCTCGGCCTGGGGGTAAACCCCGGCCTCGGGATAATAAAACAGATTCTTGATTACTATGAAAAACTGCATTTTGAATTTACGCCTGGTGGAGTTGGACAGGTGACAATTGTGCATATTACAACAGAGGTCATGATAAAAGCAGGTTTAAAGAGCAAACCAGATATTCAGAATGTTGATGGTGTTTGGATTTATCCAACAGAGTATTTCTGCCCAATAAACCTAACAACGGGTCGCATTCATGTAAGAAAAAATACTCGCACTATTCATCATTATGCTGGTTCTTGGGTAGACAAGAAATTCTCCTTTAAGAACATCTTAAAGAAGATATTGCCAGAGACCGTGATATTGATGTTAAGCAATTGTAAGTCAAGAATAAAGAAATAAAAAATGAAAGGAATAGCTCGTTTTTTCACCCTTTATTGGATTATATATTTCCCGACATGTATAGCATATAACGATTTGCCCGGCTTCTCAAGTATAGATGAGGCGATGACAATCTTGCTGTTTCTGTACACAATAACGAAGTTCGGGTCTCGATATACAAACAGAAAACCATGGAATGAGTTCTTTATCTGTATTAGTATCATCGCGTTTTATGTAGGATATTCGTTGATGTTTGGAGCCAATGTTGCAGGTGGTGTATGGCTTGATTTGATGCAAGAAATACGTCCTTACACCATTATCTTTTGTACGTGGATTCTGAATCCGCAATTTACGAAAAAGCAGAAGAAATGGATGTTGGCAACAATGATTGTCACACTCTTCTCTTGGATATTATATCATCCAGAATCTTTTGAAAATAAGAACTCGGAGTTTCCTGTTCTTGGTCAGTTGGCTATTTGTACAGGTATGGCTTGGTATCTGCTTACGGAGCCAACAAAACGCAATCGCTATATTGCTTTGGCATTGGTGCTGACGGGTATGATAGCTCCAAAGTTCAAGTTTATGGGAGAGGTGGTCTGTTTTATTGCTTTTGTATTCTTCCTGAAGAAGCGTCTGAATTTCAGGTCGCCCAAGACAATGATTTATTGTGCCTTAATTTTGGCAGTGGTGTTAACGGTTACCTGGACACGATTTGACGCTTATTATGTTTCGGGATTGAGTAATGATGAATTGGCGCGTCCTATGACATATAAGACTTCTTTGAAGATTTTGTATGATTATTTTCCATTCGGATCTGGTATGGGTAGCTTTGCTTGTAATGGTGCATGGAAATATTATTCTCCACTTTATTATAAGTATAAGCTCAATGACATTTGGGGACTTGATGAAGCTGGAGGATTTATATGTGATGCCTATTATCCTACATTGGCGCAATTCGGTATTGTTGGCGTGTTCTTCTTCCTTTGGTTCTGGAAGCGCCGCATGTCGGCTGTCAACGTCATCGTAGATATGCGCTATTATCGTGTAGCGATGATCACCATCTGCTGTCTTGTCATAGAGCAGACTGCCGACTCGTCGTGGCTCTCGGGTAAGGGTATGGGCTATTGCATGCTTCTCGCATTGTGTTTGAACGCAAACAGAAATTTGAATAACATGTTGCAAAATCGAAGATAAATGAAACAAAGAATATACTGGATAGATGTTGTTAAGTTTGTAGCTGTCGTTTTTGTAATATTAGCGCATGTGGTATGGGTAACAGAACAAAGCAATCATGACGGCTGTGGGCTTCCTGCAAACCTCATGACTATCAATAGAATTATCGCTTCTTTGGGCGTACCTTTATTCATGATGGTTAGCGGAACGTTGTTGATGAAGAAGGGTTTTGAAACGAAAGCAGACATCATGGCTTTTTACAGACACGGCTTGTTTCCGCTTGTTATAACAGCCGAAATCTGGATTGTAGTGTATTGCCTGATTGCATTGCGACCATTCACTTTTAAGGAACTAATATTGAATATGGTGCTGGTTCATAAACCGGAGGTGCATCTATGGTATGTTAGAGTAATAGTTATCTATTATCTCTTGATACCATTTCTGAACAGACTAAGAATAAATAGTAAATGGCTCTTTGTCGTTTTGCTCGCTCTGGTAGCAACCTTTACATTCGCTTATAATGCTTGGCTGATATACGATGGCAACTTATGTCCTACAACACCTAACCGCTCATATTTCTGCTATTTGATATATATGGCAGCAGGCTTTGTTCTTGCCAGACAATCGTTGTCTCCGAAAAGACTCTGTGCGGCAGTTATATTGTTGCTATTCTGGGGGGCGGTTTTGTTCTTGACTCTGTCAAGAACCGATTACTTTCTGTGGTATGACAATCCGTTACTGGCTGTTATGGCAATTAGTTTGTTCTATATTATTCGTTTTGTATCTTCGTGCAAAATGGAGAAATACGTTGTTTCAGAAATATCGAAGATGTCGTATGGCATTTATCTGTCACATTTCCTGCTGATATATGTTGTGGGGATGATAGTAAAAGCCTGTAGCTTAAATGGTATTTCTTTTTATCTCGCATTGTTGGCTGTTTTGATGTTCGACTTCATTCTTATTTGGGGTGTAAAGAAGTATGCGCCCAAAGTATGCAAGATGGTTTTCAGATATTAAGCAGCTTGTTATAGTTTAAAATATGACTAAAGTTTTAATGGTTGGCTCTGCGGAGCAGAGTGGGGGCGGTGTGGCAAGTGTGCTGCGCCTGATGAAGCAGATGTCGTTTTGGGAGAAGTTCCGATGCGGATGGCTCGGCACGCAGATACAGCGCAGCTATGGCGTGAAGCTGTGGTATGCGCTGAAGGCATACGCTAAGGCGCTGTTCACGATATGGGGATATGACATTGTGCACTTTCATACCGTGCCCGACAAGATTTGCCTGATTATCCAGCTGCCGGTGCTGTTGCTGGCATTGGTGGGCAGAAAGAAGATAGTGATGCACATACACATGGGCAACCAGCTGGAGGATCATACGCAGAATGGGTTGTTCATCTGGTGTCTGAATAAATCGGACTGTGTGGTGCTCTTGGCGAAGAAATGGCAGAACCTCTTCGAGACGCTCTACCCAAGGGTGAAGGCGAAGACGGCGGTGATATACAACGCTTGCGCTCCGACGCCTGCCGTAGACTATTCTATAAAGGAGAAGAGCATCATCTTTGCGGCGCATCTGGACGAGAACAAGCGTGCCGACTTGCTGCTGCAGGCGTGGAAGCGGCTACGCGGCGACTTCCCCGACTGGCACGTAACGATTATGGGCAACGGCGACGTGGAGGGCTACAGCCGGTTGTGCCATGAGATGGGGCTTGACGACTGTGTCACCTTCACGGGGTATATCACGGGCAAGCAGAAGGAGGACGTCTGGAACAAGGCAAGCATCTACTGCATGTGCTCGCGCCATGAGGGTTTCCCGATGGTGGTGCTGGAGGCTTGGGCAAGAGGCATCGCCGTGGTGACGACGCCGGTGGGCGGTCTGCCCGACGTGATTGAGGAGGGCAGGAATTGTCTGACGTTCCCGTTCGGCGACGCTGAGGCTCTTGCAACGCAGCTGCGCCGGTTGATTGAGTCGCCGGAGCTGCGCCGCAGTATGGCGGAATACTCGAAGACGTTCGGTGAGAGGGTGTTCGCACCTGAGAGAATCAGTGAGAGTGTGGATGCATTATATAAAGAACTTTTACAAAAATAAATATGCTTATATCTATTTGTATGGCAACCTATAATGGTGCTAAGTATATACGAGAACAAGTCGATTCCATTCTTAATCAGGAATTCACGGAGAACAAGGATGTGGAGATGGAATTGGTGGTGAGCGATGACGGCTCTACAGACGACACATTGAAAATTCTGGAATCGTATGGAGATTCAAGAATAAAGATATTTCATCATACGGAGCACAAAAAACATAAATACCTGAATGCTTCACGTCTGTGCAAGTGTAACTTTGAACATGCGATGAGACAGGCTAAGGGCGATTACATATTCCTTAGTGATCAAGATGATGTGTGGTATCCTTGGAAGGTTGACAAGCAATTGTCTGCTTTGCGTCGTTCGGGGGGAGTAAATGCCGCTGCGTTTGATCTTGGAGATGCCAATCTAAACAATAAGAAAGTTGTAGTTTATCCTCATAAAATGCCATTCTTGAGTTTGAAAAATGCTGATAATTTATATGGCTTCAGTATGGCATTTACGAGAAAGGAGATGGGTTATTATTTGCCTATCCCTACGGCTGTCGCAGGACACGATAAATACATGCAGTATAGTGCGATATGGCGTAAAACACTAAGTTTTATTGACGAATCTTGTGCTGTACATAGGTATTCTGGAGAACACAACGTTTCGAGTTTCGGTAAGAACAATATATTGCCTCCGTTCCATATCAAGTTGTATTATAGACTTGTTACATACATGTCTGTGATATGGAGAAGCATACGCAGATAACGCTATATTTCCCACATCGGCACCCCGTATAGGTTGTTTATATATCCTCCCACAGATGGCACGGATTTACACAGAACACGCTGCTAAGGGGATATGACAACGGATGAATCGGATTAATCTGTGTTCTTGAAAACGGAAATCGTTGTGATATTCTGCAGCAGTAAACCCCGTTTAATCCGTTAAATCGGTTGTTAAAATATACTCCCACAGATGGCACGGATTTACACGGAACACGCTGCTTGGGGAAATAACAACGGATTAAGCGGATTAAACGGATTCACTTGCTGCGTAATTATCGGATTAAACGGATGCCAACACGCTGCACCCCCTTGAAGGCACCCAAAATCCGCTTAATCCGTTTAATCTGTTGTTAATTCTACGCACCCTAACATCTGTGGTGATCTGAAATCTGTGGGAGAACATCGCAGCTTGCGTTATGTAAACAACGGATTAAGCGGATTAAACGGATTCACTTGCTGCGTAATTATCGGATTAAACGGATGCCAACACGCTGCACCCCCTTGAAGGCACCCAAAATCCGCTTAATCCGTTTAATCTGTTGTTAATCCTACGCACCCTAACAATCTGTGTAATTCCGTGAAATCCGTGGGAGAAAATGCACACCCTAACATCTGGTGATTTGTGACATCTGTAGGAGAAAATACACACGCTAAATTTGTGGATAAGAAATTAAGGTATAGAATATGTTGTTGAGAATATTGCAAAAGATAAGTTTACTTCCATCTTATTTATGGGATGCGATGTGGGCGCCGGTGTGGAAGCACGGCATGAAGCATTGTGGGAGGACGTGTATCTGCGTCCGATGTCGTCGGACATAAAGGGATTGTGGAACCTCTCGGTAGGCGACGGTACGTCGATACCGAAGGGCAGTACGATCTACTGCACCGACGCACCATGCACCATAGGCAAGAAGGGGCTCTTCGGTCCGCACCCGACGATTATCACGGGCGACCACCGCATAGACGTGCTTGGAAAGTACATTGCTGATGTCACGGTAGAAGAGAAGTTCGTGAACGGTGAGAACCAGTACGACCAGCCCGTGACGATAGAGGACGACGTGTGGTGCGGCGCCAATGTAACGATACTGAAGGGTGTGACGATAGGACGCGGATCGGTGGTGGCAGCAGGGGCAGTGGTGACGAAGTCGTTCCCACCTTACAGTATCATCGGCGGTGTGCCGGCGAAGCTGCTGAAGATGCGATTTACGGAAGAGGAAATCAAGAAACATGAAGAGGCATTATAATAGTATGATGCACCACTATTTGCTTACACGCTTCAACTTGGCTCTTTGGCAGGAGGACAAGAACGGACAGACGATTGATAGGGGAGAATGGCTCAGAAAGCGATTGAAGCTGTTTGAGACTTATTGCCTGCCGTCTGTTGCGGGGCAGACCTGCCAGGAGTTCCGCTGGATATTGCTTGTGGACGCTGACACGCCGGCGGATCTCAGAGAGAGAATAAAGGCGTATCGTAACGTTTGTGCGCAGATGAAGTTCGTGGCGGTGAGGGCGGAGTATGCTTGTCGTTTTGCTGACATCTCCAGACAAGTAGTGATGGCGGATGTGAAGCAAAAGGGATGGAAAGAGGGCGACCTCTGCCTAACCACCTATCTCGACAACGACGACTGCATAGCCAGGACATTTGTGGAGCAGGTGCAGAAAGAATGCGTAGGGTTCGGGTTGAGCAGAGACCAGAAGCGGTTTCTTTCGTTCGACTATGGCTTGCAGACCTTCACGCAGTTGCGCCATTTCTCGACTCGCATCCATTACCCAAACAATCATTTCCTCACACTGGCGGAGTGTCTGTCTGCAGCGGAGTCGTCTCTGTCGGCTATACGCACCTGCTACGGCTTCGGCAGTCACTTCCTGCTGGAGAGGCGCGGCTTGGCAAGGGTGGCGCACATCAACAACCGTGAGCTGCCGATGTGGATAGAGATAATACACGAGGAGAACGTGGACAATGACGTGAAGATGACGTTCGACACGCATGTCGTGAAGGACAATGGCTTGCTAAAACGCGACTTCTCGCTAAACATAGATATTGACACAAACCACCGACTTGCTTTCTGCTTTAGGGCGTTGAAGCAGGTGTGGAGAAGAACGAAGAATAAGTTTAAGAATAAATGAAAATACTAATCAATGCATACGCTTGCTCGCCAGGAATGGGCAGCGAGCCAGGAATGGCGTGGAACTGGGTGAGCAATCTTGCCAAGTTCTGCGAACTGTATATCATAACCGAAGGGGAGTTTCGGGAGAAGATAGTGGCTGTGGTGCCTACGCTGGAGCAGGGCAAGAACATGCACTTCTATTATAACCCCGTCTCGGAGGAAATACGCAAGATGTGCTGGAACCAGGGCGATTGGCGATTCTACAAGTATTATCGTGAGTGGCAGTGGAAGACGTATCTCATGGCGAAGGAGATTTGTTCTTCTGAGCATATTGACGTGCTGCATCAGCTGAATATGATAGGATTTCGTGAGCCGGGCTATCTCTGGAAGTTGTCGAAGGAGAACGGCGTGCCGTTTGTTTGGGGACCAATAGGAGGTCTTAAACAATTTCCATTAGCATATTTGCAGGGAGCAGGACTGAAAATGAAGCTGTTCAACAGATTGAAGAACTTCTTGAATATCTGGCAATTGAAACATGATAAAAGGGTAGGTGAGGCTTTCAAGACTGCTAAGGTCTTAGTTAGTTCCATTCCTGACTCTTATCGTGCTATCAAGAAGTATAAGGGTTTGGAGTCTGTTGTCATTCCTGAGACAGGCTGTTTCTTATCTGAGGATATTCCTACTGACAGATTTGACGAAAAAGAACTGCATGTGATGTGGGTCGGTAAGTTTGACTTCCGCAAGCAGTTGCCGTTGGCGCTAAGAGCTATAGCTATTGCAAACAATCCGAATATCGTACTGGACATTTATGGTGGCGGCTCTGATGAGCAAATTGCTTTAGCAAAGAGTGTTGCGGATTCACTTGGCATTACAGAAAAGGTTGTATGGCATGGCAATCAGCCAAACGATGTAGTGATGAATGCTATGCGCAAAGCGCAAGTGTTCTTCTTTACAAGTGTTAGCGAAGATACTTCTACCGTTGTGCTGGAGGCGGTTAGCAACCGTTTGCCGGTTTTGTGCTTTGACGCTTGTGGCATGGCTGCAGTTATTGACGACAAGGTAGGCAGAAAGGTAGCTCTCTCCAATCCAGCGCAATCTGCCGCCGACTTCGCAAAGTTGCTTAACGATATGGAGCATGACAGAACCCTGCTCAAGCAACTGTCGGAGAACTGCAAACAAAGACAAACCGAACTGTCGTGGGAGGAGAAAGCAAGGACGATGGTGAAATGGTATGAGAAAGTAAGATAATAAAAAATGTAAATGGTTGATATTTGTATTCAGATATGTTTATATAATTCTGAATATTTTGTATCTTTGCAAAGTTAACTATATTGATGATTACGTTGAATAGTAATGAGATTAAGGAAACTCTTTTATAAGAATAATACGACTGGATGGAACGTTAATGAGGTACGTTTCGATAGGTTAACTCTTCTTGTCGGGGCCTCTGGTGTTGGCAAGACGCAAATATTGCGTGCCATTAATTCTTTGAAAACAATAGCTAATGGTCATTCTGTTAATGGCGCAGAATGGGAGGTTGAGTTTGTAGAGAATGGTGCTTCGTATTCTTGGAGTGGGTGTTTTGATAAATTAAAACCTAAAATTGAAGATATATATCATTTCACGGAAACCGATTGCGCAGTACTTCGCGAGACATTGCTGGTTAATAATAGAATTGTCATTGAAAGGAATAATTCTGTTATTACTTATGAAGGTAATCCAACAGTCAAGCTAGATGCAAATAAAAGTGTTGTTGATTTGCTTAAAGAAGAGGAGAATGTCGCTCCTGTTGCTAATGCTTTTCAAAAAATATATTATTTCTTAGACTCAGATGAGAGTGGCTTGAAAATATCGCCTTCTGTTGATGTTGCCCAAAAGGCAAAACTAAATGTCAAGCAGGTTAAGAAACAGAAGGGGCTGTCTCCTTTTGAAAAACTTTTTTTGCTAAAAATAAATGGGTTGGAGGAATACCAATTTATTTTGGACGACTTTAAATCTATTTTTCCATTAGTGGAGGATATAGACTTTGCTATAGGGGCTTTTTTCAATGATTTGACTATTCCTATCTTGAAAATTAAAGAGAAAGATGTTGATTCTTGGATATTCCAACAAGATGTTTCTTCTGGTATGTTAAGAACATTGTCACAAATTGTCATGTTAACATTAGCTGATAGTGGAGATGTGTTCTTGATTGATGAATTTGAAAATGGTTTAGGAGTTAATTGTATCAACCAATTGGCCGACTTAGTGATGAATCCTTCTGAGGATATTCAAGTAATTATGACTAGTCATCATCCATATATTATCAACTCTATTCCTTTTGAATGTTGGAAGATTGTTACACGTTCGGGTTGCGACGTCACTGTTCATTCTGCGGATGAACTGAATATTGGAATTCGTTCTAAGCATGAGGCTTTTATGCAGTTGCTTCAGAGTAATGCTTATAAAACAGGACGCTTATGAATCTCTATATAATAGTTGAGGGGGAGCAAACGGAAATGAAGGTCTATCCAGAATGGCTTCACTTGCTTGCCCCTCAACTGGAAAGAGTTGATGATGCTTGGGGTATTAAAACTGATTCAAATAGTTACTATCTCTTTAGTGCTGGTGGCATTCCTTCTATCTTCAATCATGTTTCTAATGCGGTGGCTGACATCAATGAAATCAATGCTTCTAGCGATGCGAAATATGATTATCTTGTTGTATGCATTGATGTGGAAGAGGAAAGCAGAGAATATATAGAAAAAAGAATTAATGACCAATTGAAAAAGGATAGGAGGATACTTAACGACAACACTCAACTCATGATATTTGAGCATAAAATCTGTATGGAATCGTGGTTTTTAGGTAATAGTAAGATTATCAAAGAAAATCCACAAGATCAGCAGATGCTAGAATATTTGCGTTTTTACAATGTCAAGAATGACGATCCAGAGTTAATGGATAATATTGATTCTGAAAAATTTGCTACTAAAGCACAGTTTCATTTTCAATATCTTAGATGTGTGATGAAGGAGCGGAATATTCGTTATTCGAAGAATAATCCGAAAGAGGTTTGTAGCTATAAATATTTGAAGGAATTGATAAATCGATTTGATAAAACTAGTCATATTAGTTCTTTTGGACGATGGTATAAATTTATTACAAACCTTAAGTATAATTGATGCTTAAAATATTCATTTAGCTGCTTTATCGAATGATGGATGGAAAAGGTTGTAAGAACTTGTCTCTTACAACCTTTTCAAATATTCTTTTACATTTTGAATACAATCTTAATATTGATATGTTTCGATTAAAAAACTTAAATATACTTGGTAGCAAGGCGGAGCTTGCCGCGCTGCCAGAGGGAAAACTGCTCATTAACACAATTAACGCTCATTCGTACAACACGGCGCGTAAGGATGAACTGTTCGCTGAGGCGCTGACAAACGGTGATGTGCTCATTCCGGATGGGGTGAGCATCGTGAAGGCGTGCAGATGGATAAAGGCGAAGAGCCTGCCGAAGGAAAGAATCGCAGGATGGGATCTCTTCGAGTTTGAAATGAACAAACTCGAAGAATGTGGAATGAAGAATGTGGAATGTGGAGTGAATGGTGAAGAATGTGGAATGAATAATTCTTCATTAGACAATTCACAATCGGCTTCAGCCGACCACTCAAAACTCAAAATTCAAAATTCTTGCTCTGGCAAGCGTCTCTACGAGCCGAGCGCAAAATTCCGTGAGCGTCCGCTCACGGTGATGTTCATGGGCAGCTCGCAGAAGGTGCTCGACCTGATTGTGAAGCGGACTGCGGAGGTATACCCGCACTTGAAGATCGTGACCTACTCGCCGCCGTACAAGCCGGAGTTCTCGGAGGAGGACAACAAGGCGATTGTGGAGGCGATAAATGCGGCTGATCCTGACTTGCTCTGGATTGGTATGACGGCGCCGAAGCAGGAGAAGTGGACCTACTCGCATTGGAACGAACTCAATATCCACTGTCATGTGGGCACCATCGGTGCGGTGTTCGACTTCTTCGCCGGCACTGTGGAACGTGCGCCTATGTGGTGGCAGCGTCATGGATTGGAATGGCTCTACCGACTGCTGAAGGAGCCGAAGCGCATGTGGCGCCGATACATCATCGGCAATGCGCTGTTCCTTTGGAATATGCTGAAGGAGAAGTGCTGAGCTTGCTCTGACGCAAGCTGCTATCAGAACAGTAATAAAAATCAGGAACAAGTTTAATAATTATTGCTGTCCGGTAAACAATTATTCACCCTTATATTGTTTTGTTGTTCAGTGTTTTATAGCAATATTTACTAATGGGGCTTGCCTGTATACTATGCGGGCTGAAAGCCCAATAATCACATAGCCCAGGGCAGCGCCCTGGGTATTGAGTGTATATATTGAGTAGTGCGCCCTGTAAGGGCAACACCTTAATAATTAGGCTTTTGCCCTTTCAGGGCGAATGTAGATGTGGGGTATAATGTTTACCCAGGGCGCTGCCCTGGGCTATGTGATAGTTGGGCTTTCTTGCTCTGGCAAGCGGCAAAGCCGAGCGCAGCCCGTCTTTGACCACATTATCAGTTTTACCCGACAGCAATATAAAGATATATAGGAGGCCATACCCTCCTACAAAAAAAGCTCCTGCAGGATGTTCTGCAGGAGCTTTTTTATGTCTTTATATGTCCTTTACAGTCTTTCGAGCACCTCCTTAATGAGGTCGTCGATGTGGCTCTTGTAGCTTGTGTCCGCCTTCTTTATGCGGCGGTTGGCGATAACCATGCAAACCGTTGTGGCTTTGTGACCCATGAGGCGAGCAAGTCCAGCGAGCGCCGAGCTTTCCATCTCGAAGTTGGTGATGTGCTTGCCGTTATACTCGAAGTTCTCCAGCTTCTCGTTCTGGTTGGGGTCGGTAAGCGGCACGCGCAGTTCGCGTCCCTGCGGACCGAAGAAGCCTCCGCACGCCACTGTTATGCCGCGCACCATGTCGTCTTTTGCGATGCGCTCCACAAGCTCCTTGTCGGCAGCGATGGCGTACGGCGCAGGCTGGCACATATTGCCCGACCAGCCGAGGTGGTTGAGCAGCGCGCGCTCCATCTGCAAGTCGCAGACAGCGTTGCGTCCGGCGTAGAAGTTGAGCAAGCCGTCGAAACCGATAGAGTATTCCGAGCAAACGAATGTGCCGGCAGGCGTATAGAGCTGCAGTCCGCCGCATGTGCCGATGCGCACAATCTCGAGCGAGCGCAGTGTCTCCTTCTCATGGCGTGTCTCGAAGTCGATATTAGCCAGCGCGTCAACCTCGTTCATCACGATATCGATGTTGTCGCAGCCGATGCCGGTAGATATAACCGTTATGCGCTTGCCCTTGTAAGTGCCGGTAACGGTGCGGAACTCGCGGCTCTCAACGGCACATTCCTTGGTCTCGAAGTGAGAAGCCACGAGGTCTACGCGTCCCGGATCGCCCACGAGAATCACCTTGTCGGCGAGCTGTGCGGGCTTAACATGCAAGTGGAAGATGCTGCCATCTTCGTTGATGATGAGTTCAGACTCAGCAAAATATTTCTTCTCCATAATCCGATGTCCTTTCGTTTGATTGTTTATATTAAATTAGTTTGAGATTTTTACTGTTCGTCTTCCGTCAGATCTATTTCTTCAGCAGTATGTTCTCCGCATTGCGCAGGTCGGTCTCGGTTTCCTTCAGCATTCGTCTCGCATCGTCGAGCTGCTGTTCGAGCTGCAGAATGTGTCTTGTGAGCGATTCGCGGTTGTTAGGTTTCGCGTTGTGATACTTCTGGCGCATCACCTCAAGGCTCATCTGCTTGTTCTTGATATCGTTGCGCAGTCTCACCACCTCGAAGTACATCTGGCGTGTCGAGTTACTGCGGAAACTGTTTATGTCTGTATACACCAAGTCGTCGTTCACAACGAAGTTCACCTTCTCGTCGTTCACCACTCGGCTTGCCGTCCCCTTCTTTATGGCGTTGAGCTTCTTTAGCGCGCCCTTTCTTATCTCGGGTGTAGGCCATGTCTCGCGGATGCGCATCAGCGCTGCGCGACTCTCTATCTGCGCGTCTGTCATGTCGTCCATATCGTAGTTGGTGCGCTGTTCGGGCAGAACGAACGCATAGACACACGCCTTGCCTGCCGGCTGTCGGCGAGTAGTGGCAAACCATGCGAAGCGCTCGGCGTCAGCCTCTACGTAGACGAAGTCGTCGTCGTGCGAGTTGAACGGCAGACCGATGTTCTCTGGCTCGAAGTATGTGCCCTCGTCGGCGTTGTACTTAGCCACGTAGATGTCGCGCTTTCCGAGTGCGTCGTTAGACTTGCCGGCGATGTATAGCGTCTGACCGTCTGACGAGAGGAACGGGTAGCTCATGTCGGTAAGCTTCTTGTCAATCTCGCTGATGCGGTGAGGCTCGCCCCAACCGTCGCCCAGTTTGTTGCGCATGTACAGATGCTGCACGCTGTCTTTGCCAGCCACCTCGGTGTAGTAGCACTTGTTGGCGAAACCGTTGATGAAGACATACTGGTTGGGCTGCGTGTCGGTGTCGAAGAAGCTGTTGTAGCTTACGAACTTGCCGTACTTCGGCGAGAGCGGAATAGCCTCCAGCACGCTGTCTTTGTCGACGACAGTGCTGTCCACCACGAATATCTTCTGCGTGTTGGGCAGCATGTTGCTGAATATCTCATGCTGCTTGGCGGTCATCTGTGCGGCAGCGGCGGGTTTAGCATTCTTACGTGCTACGGGCTTAGCCTTCTTCTGCTGCGCGCAAACCATCGTTGTAGACAGCAGGAGCGCAAAAAGCATATATTTTCTTGAATTCATAGTCGTGTAGGTTGTATTCATGTGATATTTATCATTGCAAAAGTAATAAAATAATTTATATTACGTTACATTATATGATGGAAAAACAGAATAGCTATTCACATATACTAAAGTACACCGGCTTGTTTGGTGGTGTTCAGGTGCTCGGTATCCTCGTCGGACTGGTGCGCAACAAGCTCGTTGCGCTCATTCTTGGTCCGATGGGTATGGGCTTGTTGGCTTTGTTCTCCTCTACCATAAAGCTTGTTGGCGACTCTACCAATCTCGGACTCTCCATAAGTGCGGTGCGCAACATGTCGGGCGCTTACGATTGCGGCGACACCGATCGCCTTCTGCGCAGCATCAGCGTGTTCCGCCATTGGTGTCTTATCACCTCGCTGTTGGGCTTGCTGGTGTGCGTAGTGCTGTCGCCGTTGCTCAGCAGGTGGACCTTCTCTTTCGGCAACCATACGCTCCACTTCGTTCTGCTTGCGCCAGTGGTGGCTCTGACGACGCTCTCCACCGGCGAACTTGCCATTCTGAAAGCCACACGCCGTCTGCGCGACATAGCTGAGAACTCAGTCTACGCTATGATTGTGACTCTCTTCGTGTCCGTACCTATCTACTATTTCTTCGGTAGCAAAGGCATCATACCGTCGCTGCTGCTCGTTATACTGCTGCAGACCATCATCGTTATGCGCTATTCGCTGCGAGCCTATCCGTTTCGTCTCAACTTCCGCCGGTCGCTGTTGTGCGAAGGTTTCGGCTTCTTGAAACTCGGCGTAGCGTTTGTCATAGCCGGCATGGCAGGCAGTGGGGTAGAGATGGCTATACGAGCATATATTAGTAATGTAGACGGCGTAGACACCGTAGGTCTGTACAACGCCGCATACGTAATGATATTCACCTATGTAGGCACCGTGTTCACGGCTATGGAGACCGACTACTATCCGCGCTTGTCGTCCATAAGCAAGTTGGGTCGCGAGTTCAACCTCACGGTCAACAAGCAGATAGAAGTGTCGTTGCATCTTGTTTCGCCGATGCTCGTGTTCTTTATCCTTGCCATGCCCGTTCTGTTGCCGATGCTTTATAGCGGCAAGTTCTTGCCCGTATTGCCGATGATGCAGGTGGCGGCATTGGCTATGTACGCCCGCGCCATCTTCCTGCCTATAGAGTATATCGCCTTGTCGCGTGGCGACTCGAAGCGTTTTCTTTGCATCGAACTGGTGAACGACGCCTTGCTTCTCACTATGGCTATCCTCGGCTACAGCCGCTACGGACTCCTGGGTATGGGTGTCGGCATGACCGTAGCCTCGGTGCTTGAGGTGTTCGTGGCAGCCGGCTTCTGCCGTGTGGCTTATGGCTACAAGCTCTCCGTAGCGCAGCTGAAGATAATATCCGTGCATGCAAGCATCGGAGTGCTCACCAGTCTGCTCACGTTCGTAGACAATGTGTGGATATACGTGTCGGTCGGCACGTTGCTTCTGGTTCTCGACCTTGCTTATACGCTCTCGATAATGCGCCGACACGTAGACATCGACATCATTAACCGCATAAAGCGCAAGTTCGTGCGCCGTTCTTAGAGTTAACGCTTCAGACGCTTGTAGGCGCTGTGCAGCAAGCTGAGGTGTCGGCATGTGCCGCAGGCGAAGTAGACCATAGCCAAAGCCTTCTCGTACATGCCGAAGCCCTTCAGCGTGCTGCGTCTGTATCCGCCGAAGCGCACGCCGTGCTCGAATTGTCTGAAGCGCTTCACCGCCTCCTTGTATTCGGCTCGGCTCATGTTGCCGGCGTTGTTGAACAGCAGCATGAGCACGTTCAGATATACCTGCATCTGCCAACGCCTCATCTTCGCCATCACCTCCTTCTTCATCTTCTCCTGCTCAGCCTTCTTGCCGAGCATCAGCGCCGTGTTGAGCCGCTGGAACTGCTTCGGTGCGAACTTCTTCGTCATAGCCTCCGCGTTGCCCTGATAGTAGAAGAACGTGCCGTGGCAGAACGCCGTTTTGTTGGCACGCAGATACTGCACGCGCGTGTTGTACTCGTCGCTGTCGAAGTAGCTTGTGTCGCAGTCGGCGGCGAACATCAACCGGCGGTGGATAAGCGCAAAGCCGTGTATCGAGAAGTCGATGCACGCGGCGAACGCCTCCTCGCCAGAGAGCAGGGTGGAGTAGTCGCCGTCGGGCGCGAACGAGCCTTTCGCTTGCTCCGTAGAACCGTCGGCGTTGGCGAGCAGCATGTCAGGAATCACAATCTCTGCCCCCGTTTCCTCGGCGCGAGACACGGCATTCTGCAGCAGATCGGCAGACAGATAGTCGTCCTGCGACATATAGAATATGTAGTCGCCCTCAGCCTCCTTGCTCATTATGCTTATGTTGCGCGCCGTGTTGCCCTTGCCGTCGTTCAGCTTGCTCATTATCTTTATGCGCTTGTCGGCAGCAGCCAGTTGCTTCAGTACGCTCAGGCTGTCGTCGGTCGACTCGTCGTCAAGCGCTACAAGCTCCCAATCTGTGTATGTCTGCGCCGTCAGCGACCCTATGGAACGCTGCAAGTATCGGCTGCCGTTGTAAACGGGCATGAGTATCGTGACTTTTATCATTCTTCGTGATAGTTATGTTCTCTGCAAAATTACGAAATTATTGTCTGCCCGGCGTCGTAATTTCGGGTTTTTCTTTGCTCTTTTTCCGCAAATTGTTTTTACCTTTGCAGCGATACATAACAATAAATGGTTACGAAATGTCACAGATAGATATTTTTGAGGCGAAGAGCTGCAAGCCGGAATACGTGGCGGCTGTAAACCGACTGCTGAAGCAGCTGTGTTCTTCGCCCTGCGAGATGAGCACCGAACGCCTGCAGCGCATTGTGGAGGAGCCTAACAGCCGCCTGCTGCTGCTCGCGGTAGACGGCGAGGTGATGGGTATGTGCACCGTCGGATTCTACACTTCGCCAACGGGTCGCAAGGCGTGGATGGAGGACCTCGTGGTAGACGAGAAGTGTCGCGGTATGCATCTCGGCGAGCGTCTCTTCAACTTCGCTGCCGACTTCGCAGAGCACGAGGGCTACGACACGCTCATGCTCACGTCGCGACCTGCACGTGTGGCGGCTAACCGTATGTACCAGAAGCTGGGGTTCGGACGCAAAGAGACGAACGTTTATCTTAAAAGTAAAAAAGCCCCTCCCAACCCTCCCCGTCGGGGAGAGCTTAGTTAGCAAAAGTTCAGAAAGGCTTAAAGAGGCTTAGAAAGGCTTAGTTCGGCTTAAAAGAAAGAAAGGAAAAAACAACAATACTATGAAACTGGATAACAACACTGGATTGGTGCTCGAAGGCGGCGGAATGCGCGGCGTCTTCACGTGCGGTGTGCTTGATGCGTTCATGAAGCACAACATGTATTTCAACTATGTGGTGGCGGTGTCGGCAGGAGCGGGCAACGGCATGTCGTACATGAGTAGGCAGCCGGGGCGCGCACGCATTACGAACATCGACTACATGGACAAGTTCCACTTCATCGGACTGCGCTATCTGCTCACGCAGGGCTGCATCTTCGACGCCGAACTGCTCTACGACAAGGTGCCGAACGAGTATGTGCCGTTCGACTACGACGCTTATTTCAACAATCCGGCTACGTTCGAGATGGTTACAACCAACTGTCTCACGGGGCGTCCGATGTACCTCACCGAGCGTCACGACCGTCAGCGCGCGCTCGACGCCGTGCGTGCTTCGGCTTCGCTGCCTTATGTCTGCAAGATAACGAACGTGGACGGCATACCGATGCTCGACGGCGGCATCGTCGACTCGATACCAGTGGAGCGCGCAATGGCTACCGGTCATGCGCAGAACGTGCTCGTGCTGACGCGCAACCGCGGCTATCGCAAATCGGGGCACGACATAAAGATTCCGCATTTCATATACAAGAAGTATCCGCGCCTGCGCGTGGCACTCAGCCATCGTATGCGCGTCTACAACGAGCAGCTCGCACTGGTGGAGCGACTCGAGGACGAGGGCAAGGTGGTGTGCATTCGCCCAGAACGCCCTATGGAGGTAGACCGCATGGAGAAGGATGTAGCCAAGCTGCAGCGGCTCTACGAGGAAGGCTTAGCACTCGGAGAGCGCTTCTGCCTGCAGCATGAGGAGGAGAAGATGTAGCGGATAAGCGTGCACCCCCTGAAGCTACATCTACGCAAATCCACCGTTTGCGTCCGCTGCCCAATCGGATTGCGTTCACCGTCCAATCGGATTCCGTCCGCCGTCCAATCGGATTCCGTCCGCCGCCCGATCGGATTGCGTTCGCCGTCCAATCGGATTCCGTCCGCCGTCCGATCGGATTCCGTCCGCCGTCCAATGATTTAAGCATAAAAATAGTAGCGGAGGTCTCCGGCCTCCGCAGCACCAAGTCTGACACTAATAAGTATAGTTAGTATCGCAGGTTGCTGCGGAGGCCAGAGACCTCCGCTACTTTGTTGCTTGTTTCGCAGGGTCAAAGACCTACGCAATATGTTGCTGCGGAGGCAGGAGACCTCCGCTGCTTTTTTGTTTTTACTTGCTAAGCTCCTTCAGAACCTTCTCAAGTTCTGTCCAGTGCTCCTCAGTCATGTCGTTAGGCGTGAAGATGCTGATGCCGTCGGCACCCGCAGCCATAGACGACTGTACAGCCTCTGCAATCTCAGACGGCAGCAGACCAGAGTTCTCAGGGTCTACAACCTTGTCCTTGTGGCGCCAGTCGTGGCAGATGAAGATACCACTATATAATAAGGTGTTCTTGCCCTTGATGGACTCAACCTCTTCCTTCGTCACCTTGCCAACCCAGGCAGCCGGCTCCATGTAGAAGTCGTTGTAGTTCATCGGGAACACAGCGTCGAGCTTCCAGTTGTTCCACTGCTGGCGCACCATCCACTCGGCGTAGCTCTTCGGACCGGGGAATACGTCGGCGCTAATCTTCTTCTGCTTAGCATGCACAGCGTCAGAGATAGCGTTCACGAGGTCGGTGACGGCGTCGCAGCGGAACTGTGCCCACTCCTTAATCTTCGACGGGTCGGTCACCTTAGTGATGTCGATGCCGCTCTGCTTCTTGAACGCAGCAACGCAGTCGTCGCAGTAGCAGTAGTCTGCCTTTGCGTACTCGCCGTTCATTGTCAGTCCGTACTTGTCCCACAGACCGCGCGCCAGGATAACGTCGGCATAGCGGATATAGTCGAGCTGCACGTAGTCGACCTCGGGAATAGACGCAATCTCCTCGAACTTCTCGACGAGGAACTTGCGAACCTCCTGGTTGCGCGGGTCGAGCGTAGTGTAGTATGGCACGTAAGCCGGCTTGTCAGACGCCGACTCGCCGAGACGGTTCACCGTGTACCAGCTCTTCGGCTTGCCGCCCTGCACCATCGTAGGCACCCAAGCGTGATACTCCATACCCACCTTCTTAGCCACCTTAGCGGCTACGGCAATCTTCTCGACGTCCATGCCGGCGTTGATGCATACGCCCGTAACGCCGTGCTTCTTCCACGCCTTGAAGTCGGCTGTCAGCGACTTCTCTGTAGTGTTCTCACCCCATCCCGACCATGCGTAGACCGGAATCTTTGCGCCCTTTGCGCTTACGCCAATCGTAGCGAGCGCCAGAGCAAGAGTCATAAAGAATTTCTTCATGTGTTTTAGTTTTATATTATTAGTTTAAAAAGTGCTAAAACGTAGCTTGTTTCGTTTATACTTTTACAAAGATAGTGCTTTTTAGGATATTATTTGTATTTTATTAGAAGAAAACCACATTTTGTATAAAATCTTTCATTTTCTTTACAAAAAATTGTTCTATCTCAAGAAAAAAGGTTAAATTTGTAGCGTAGATGCAATGTGAAGTTAGCATTTTTATGTAATAGAGAAAACAAATAGAGAGGAGTTGTTATTATATAATGAATAAAATGTTAGTTTTATTGTTGTTTTAATATAAACTACTCTTGAAAAAACGAAACACAATATCATTTAGTACTAATTAAAAATTAACATCTATGTCAAAACAAGTAAAAACAGTAGGTATGCTGCTCGCACTTTCGGCGTTGCCAATGGGCGCAGCTTATGCTGGAAACGTTACTTCTCCGACAGCAGTGCAGAACGTGCAGGCAGAGGAAGAATGTAAGGGTGTTGTTCTTGACGCAACGGGCGAGCCGATGATCGGTGCTTCTGTTGTTGTAAAGGGCAAGAGTGGCTTGGGTACAGTTACTGATATCGATGGTAACTTTACTCTTCGCAACGTAAAGAAGGGTGAGACTCTGCGCATCACTTCTATTGGCATGACCCCAGTTGAGGTTGTGTACAAGGGCGGTGTTGTGAACGTAACACTTAAGGACGACTCACAAGCGCTCAACGAGGTTGTCGTAACCGCTCTCGGTATGAAGCGTGAGACAAAGGCCCTTGGTTATGCCGTTACAGAGCTCAAGGGCGACGATCTCTCTCGCGCCAACACTATCTCTCCGATTTCTTCTCTGCAGGGTAAGGTAGCCGGTGTGGACATCGCCGCATCAGACGGTGGTATTTTCGGTGCTACAAAGATTCAGATTCGTGGTGCTTCTACACTTAAGGGCAACAACCAGCCTATCTACGTTATCGACGGCGTAATCCTCGACAACAACGTATCTGGTAACGACGACCTTAACTGGACAGCCAACCCGAGCGACTACGGTAACGAGTTGAAGAACCTTAACCCTGACGACTTCGAGACAGTATCTGTACTTAAGGGTGCTGCCGCTACAGCTCTTTACGGTTCGCGCGCACTTAACGGTGCCGTTGTCATCACAACAAAGAGCGGCAAGGGCAAGAAGAAGGGCGTAGGCGTTTCGTTCTCACAGACCGTAGGTTTCGACGTTATCGTTGGTCATCCTGAGGCTCAGTACGAGTACGGCTACGGCTTGTGGCCGGGCAACCGCAACATGGTAGGTAACGGTAACCGCTGGCAGGACGACGGTACACCGAACCATCCGAACAGCTTCGGCGTATCTACACTCGGCGTGAATGCAGACGGCGTAGCTTCTTTGCGCAACGCATCATACCCCGGTTACGGATGGGGTCCTAAGTTCGACGGCTCGGCTATCGAGAACTACGACGGCACAATGACCACATACTCTGCTTACAAGAATCCGGCAGACGAGTTCTATCGCACTGGCATCAACACCAACACCAACGTTGCAATCAGCGGCGGTAATGATGTGGCTTCGTTCTACTCTTCATTCTCTTACAAGCACGCAGACGGTCAGACCATCAACAACACATTCGACCGCTACTCAATGCTCTTGAAGGGTACATACCAGATAACAAAGAAACTCGACATCGCTGCGTCTATGTCTATGGCTTACTCTAAGCCGCGCAACGCACAGCAGGAGATCGGTCTCTACACAGTTTACTCAGGTCTGCCACGCTGGTCTAACCCGAGCGACTGGAAGAATCACTACAAGGGCGACCACGGCGGTATGGCTCAGACAGCTTACGGCGACAAGTACGGCTACGTACCTGCCAACGTGAAGGGTCTCTGGTGGAACCTCAACGAGAACGACTACGTACACAAGGAGTGGATGTTCCGTCCGACATGGGAGTTGAACTACCACATCCTCGACTGGCTTACAGCTAAGGTTGACGGTAACATCAACTACTACACACGCAACGAAGAGAGCAAGTCGCTCGGTAGTGGCTACGCTATGGAAGGCGGTGGCTACGCTCTGGCAAGCTACTCTAAGACACAGCTCACTCTCGGCGCTACACTTAGTGCAAGCAAGCAGCTCGGCGACTTCAACCTCGGCGGTTTCGCACGTATGGAGTACTACAATAAGACAGAGCAGAGCAACTCTGTATCTACTAACGGCGGTCTCATCGTTCCTGGACAGTACTTCATCGGCAACTCTAAGAACACCGCTAACTACGGCGCTTCTATCTCTGGTACAAAGCGTATGGTTTCTGCTATCTTCGCTATCAACGCATCTTGGAAAGACCAGCTCTACCTCGACGTAACAGGACGTAACGACGTTTCTTCTGCCCTCGTTTACAGCAATGGCACAGGTAACTACTCTTACTTCTACCCGTCAGTATCAGGTTCATGGTTGATTACAGAGACTCTCAAGGGCCAGCTCCCTAAGTGGATCTCATTCGCTAAGCTGCGCGCATCTTGGGCTCAGGTAGGTAACGACCTCGATCCGTACAGCCTCAACCAGGGCTTCAGCGTAGGCAACATCACTACAGCAAACGGCAAGATCTACACCAACAACTTCTCTTCTTCGTCTGTATATGCACAGGACTTGAAGCCGGAGCGCAAGAACTCTTGGGAAGTTGGTCTCGACTTCCGCGTACTGAAGAACCGCATCGGTCTTGACTTCACCTATTATAAGGAGAACACCAAGAACCAGATTATGTCTATCGCTACACCGGGCGTTTCTGGTATCGACTCTCGCGTAATCAACGCTGGTAACATCCAGAACTCTGGTATCGAAATCGCACTCAACACAACTCCGGTTCAGACCGGCGACTGGCAGTGGGATCTCAACTTCACCTACACACGCAACCGCAGTAAGATCGTTTCGCTCTATCCGGGCGTAGACTATCTCGCACTCCAGGGTCAGGTGAACGCATTTGACTATCGTATCGGTTCAGTTGCTAAGGTAGGTGGCGAGTACGGCTTGCTTATGAGTGATATCTCTCCTGCACGCGACGAGAAGGGCAACATCCTCCTCGATTGGGACGACTACGACCGCATCGGCTACCAGAAGCGTAGCGGTAAGGTAGAGGTAGTAGGTTCTTCACAGCCCGACTTCCTCGGCTCTGTATCTTCTACACTCCGTTGGAAAGACCTCTCATTGAACATCGCTCTCGACTGCCGCTTCGGTGGCAAGGTAGCTTCTTACGCTAACCGCTACGGTACAGCAAACGGTAACACACAGAGCTCTTTGAAGTATCGTGACGAGGCTCACGGCGGTCTCACATGGACATCTAAGTGGATGAATACAGACGGCACACAATCAGAAAGCTACGGCATCACATACCACGACGGTGTTATTCCTGAAGGCGTATTCGCACAGGGTACTACTATCGCATGTGCTGACGGCGTAGAGCGCGACATGAGTGGCGTTAGCTATGCAGAAGCTGTTAAGAACGGCTGGTTGGAGCCTGTACACGCAGGTGCTTACTGGTACTACATGAACGACTGGGGTGGTGGCGTATTGAACAAGTCTTGGTTCCAGACTCTGAACTACATCGCTCTCCGCGAGATCTCTGTAGCTTACAAGTTGCCAAACTCTTGGGCAAGCAAGATCTGCGCTCAGGCAATCAATGTATCGTTCTCTGCACGCAACCTCGGCTATCTCTACAACTCTCTTGATAATAACCTCAACCCAGAGTCTGTACGTGGTAACCGCGCAGGCGAGTTCCGTATCCGTTCGTTCAACCCGTACACAGCGAACTTCATGTTCACAATAAATGCTAGCTTCTAACATTAAACATTAAAAGATATATAATTATGAAAATCAATAAATATATATACGCAGGTCTTGTTGCTGGTGCATTGTGCTTGACCACAAGCTGTAGCGAGTCTGAACTCGCCGACATCAACACCAATCCTTCGGTTGTTACAACCCCTGATATAAGATACCTCTTCACACAGGGTCTTCAGAATTTCAAGCCGTCAGAGTATTGGTCATGGTACTATGACTTCTCGGCTATGTGCAGATATGGTCAGGTGACTGGTGGCGACAACACCAACCGTCTTAACATGCCTGACCTTTCTTCAGGTGGCGGCAATGTGAAGCATCCGTTGCTCACTCTTCTTGAGATTGAGAACCAGATGAAGCAGAAGGACGCAGAGACTGCTGCTACATTCACAAACATCCATGCAATGATGCAGGCGTTGGTAGTGTACATGGGTATCCAGGACACCGACTTCTACGGCTCAATGCCTTACAGCGAGGCTTACCGCGCACGCTACGGTGGCACACTCACTCCGAAGTACGACACTCAGGAGGAACTCTTCAACCAGTTCTATGCTGAGCTGAAGAAGGCTACTGATGACCTCACAAACGATGTTGTTGTAAACGGCAAGACAGTTAGTCAGGTTTCTCTTGGCAACCAGGACTTCGTTTACAAAGGTGACGCTACAAAGTGGGCTAAGTTTGCTAACTCTCTTAAGCTGAAGCTCGCCGTACGTCTGCTCAAGGCTAACCCGGAGTTGGCTAAGACCATCGCTCAGGATGCAGTTTCTCACAAGGCAGGTCTCATGACTTCTGTTGATGACGACTTCATCTACAACCAGGGTTCTGAGTGGTATCACAACCAGGAGACCGTTACTCCGGGTACAGGTAACTACAACCTCATCAAGTTCCTCGTTGACAACCGCGACCCGCGCGTTCGCTTCTTCTTCGAGAAGAACGACTTCAACTCTGAGGTAGTTCAGGCTTACTTCGACGCAGGCAAGGAACTTCCGAGCTACATCGCAGAGAACGTTGAATACACAGAGGCTGACGGCAAGAAGACTTTCAAGGCATGGAAGGGTGCTGGCGAACCTTGGGTACGCTACATCGGTCTGCCGGTTCAGTTGTATTCAAGCACCAACCCTAAGTGGGAAGAGTACTACGACCCGCAGAGCAAGTACCTCAAGCTTACTCTCAATGGTAAGGAGAAGACTTATAGCGCTACTTGCGGTATGCAGCTCGAGCTCTTCAACGGTACATTGGACTACACATATCCGACAAAGCCTGACGGTCCCGTTGTTCAGGATAAGGAAGACCGTCCGTTCTACGCTATGTACATGTCTTCTGGTGAGGTTAACCTCTATCTCGCAGAGCTTGCACAGCTTGGCGTAATCAGCGGCAACGCACAGCAGTACTACGAGGCTGGTGTAAGAAACTCTGTAACAGAGTGGGATAAGGTTGCAGGTCTGAATCTTATTCCTTACTACGCTGAGAAGTATGATCCGAACGAGGCACTCATCGCCCTCAAGGATGGTGAGATTGACGCTATGATGGCTCATGACGCTTACAAGTGGGATGCAGCTAACGCTTTGGAGAATATCTACCTCCAGATGCACATCGCATTCATCTTCCAACCGCAGGAAATGTTCGTAACAATGCGTCGTTCGGGCGTTCCTATGAAGAACTCTACAATCCTTCCGTACGAGAACTGGAGAGAGGATGGTGCTGCATTCCCGATTCCGCGCCGTGCTACATTCACAGCTCCTGGTGAGACAGACCAGATGAAGGACCTCACACTCGAGTCTTACAAGGCTCAGGGCTTCACAATCGGTAACGAGGCACAGAAGCTTCAGGACGAGCGTGTATGGTATGACAAGAACGCTCCTGCTTGGGGTGCTGGTCCGAGCCTCTAATCGTTAGAAACAAACATCTGATTGTTTAAGACAAACATCTTGATAGTTTAATATAAAAAAGAGTGGATAGCCAAGTGGTTATCCACTTTTTTTGTTTATCTTTGTAATTGGATTGTCCAACAAGGTGTTGTTGGTATAATTCAGCAAGTGCTGATAGGGTAATCAGCAGATTATAAATTGAAGAAAGCAAATAGTATTAACTTAAAAACTAATAACTCACAAGTATGAAGATGAAACGCATATTGTGCTCGTTGCTCTGTGCGGCTGCCGTGTCGGGCGCTGTAGCCCAGAACGCCGCTACGCAGGAGACCGAGGCGCAGAAAGACAAGCGAATGGAGTGGTTCGACCACGCCAAGTTGGGTATTTTCATCCATTACGGCATCTATGCTGTGAATGGTGTGTCGGAGAGCTGGTCGTTCCATAACAAGTATCTGCCATACGAGCAGTACATGGCTCAGTGTGACGGCTTCACAGCCAAGAACTACGACCCGAAAGCATGGCTCGACCTCATCAAGGAGAGCGGAGCGCGCTACACTGTGCTTACTACCAAGCACCACGACGGCGTAGCTCTGTGGGACACCAAGTACAGCGACCTGAGTACCGTGAAGGCTACGGCTGCAAAGCGCGACCTCGTTACGCCGTTCGTTAAGGAAGTGCGCAAGCATGGACTGAAGCTCGGTCTCTACTACTCGCTCATCGACTGGTCGCACCCCGACTATCCTAACTTCACACGCACCGAGAGTCGCTACAACGTTACAGAAGATCCGCAGCGCTGGCAGAAGTTTCTGAAGTTCGACTTCGACCAGCTCGACGAACTCAACAAGTACAAGCCCGACCTCTACTGGTTCGACGGCGACTGGGAGCAGAGCGCCGAGACTTGGAACGCAAAGGGAATGTCTGAGTTCCTGCGCAAGGCTAACAAGAACGTCATCATCAACTCGCGCATCCAGGGCTATGGCGACTATGCCACACCGGAGCAGGGCGTACCCGTTGTGCGTCCCGAGGAGAAGCACTGGGAGCTTTGCATGACGATGAACGACTCGTGGGGCTATCAGCACGCCGACACCAACTACAAGTCGCCGTACATCCTGCTGCGCACCTTCGTCGACTGCCTCTCTATGGGCGGCAACATGCTGCTCGATATCGGTCCGAAGGAGGACGGCACAATACCTGAGGAGCAGGTGGCTGTGCTGAAGGAGTTCGGTCGCTGGACAAAGAAGCACAAGGAGGCTATCTACGACACACGTGCAGGCATCCCGTGCGAGCACTTCCAGGGCTACACTACGCTCAACAAGGCTGGCGATGTGCTCTATCTCTACCTGCCGTACAAGCCGAACGGACCTATCGAGGTGAAGGGCCTTATGAACAAGGTGAACCGCGTATGGGTTGTAGGCGACGGCGAGATAATCCAGTCGAAGGTGTACAACAAGAACTACTGGAGCGAGGTGCCGGGCAACCTCTACATCGACGTGCCTGAGCATGCTCTCGACCCGATGATTACGGTTGTAGCGGTGCTTCTCGACGGACCTATCAAGCTCTACCGCGGAGCTGGCAAGGTGATTGAAAGCAACTAATAAACAGATTAAACATAAGAGATGAAGATACTGACATTAATCTTATCGCTCTTCATTGCTACGGCTTCTACTGCGGCTACGAAGACAAGCCACAAGGAGTATGCGGCGAAGGGCAGCACAACAATAAAGGTGTTCGACAAAGTGAACGTGCACTACGCTCCGAACGCCCTCAGCGGATTTAACGAAGCTGACGCCGACGGCATCATACGTCTCGTGAACGGACGCATCATATTGAAGAAGATAAAGGTGCCTCACTACGAGCGCAACGTGAAGGTGGACATCAAGACCACCATAGCTTCAAACGGCGACCGTTGGGACAAGTCGGGCTCGGTATTTGTACTGCCGCGCCACTCTGCCATCAACCTGCTGAGTATCGCTCAGGGCAAGGCTAAGTTCCCCGAGATCGACACGCTGAAGCTGGAGCACATGCGCGGCATCATCGCCGGCAAAAACTATCTGCCTACCATCGAGCTGATGCGCTTCATGACTCCGTTCGGCGTGGGCTTCTACAGCAACAATAACGACACGCTCACATCGAAGCGCCGCCCGGTTTACATACCGAAGTGGGAGGACTGCGTGCAGTGGCAGCAGGACATCACCGACCGCTACTCGCTGCTTGAGGACGAGGCTTACGTCGGCGTGTTCATCGATACATGGACCGAGCAGGGTTACTTGGCAAGCGTCGAACTGAAGTTCACCGAGAGCAACATCAGTTGCGACCGTATGCTGCGCACGCAGGTGCTGCCGCTTATCAACACGGTCTACTACATCGGTCAGGAGTATCCCGACATCTTCGCTCGCAAGCCCGTCACCACCGACTTCACTCTGCCTAAGAACGCAAAGAACGTGCGCGTGAAGTACATAGTGACTGGTCATGGCGGACACGACGGCGGCGACGAGTTTGTGCAGAAGGAGAACGTCCTCTCGGTAGATGGCAAGGAGGTTTACCGCTTCACTCCGTGGCGCGACGACTGCGCATCGTTCCGCCGCTTCAACCCGGCTACGGGTGTATGGCTCGAGAAGCGTGTGGCTTCCTATATCGGCGAGAAGGGCTACACAGAGAAGGAAGTGGAGGAACCGGTTGCTTCTTCCGATTTCTCTCGCTCTAACTGGTGTCCGGGCACCGATGTCGTGCCGGAAGAGGTAGCGCTCGAAGGCATCACAGCCGGCAAGCACACCTTCACAGTAGACATTCCGAAGGCGCAGCCTATCAATGGTGTCGAAATGAACCACTGGCTCGTTTCTGCGTATTTGGTTTGGGATGAGTAGAATTGAATAAAACAAAAAAATGAGAGCATGGCGAGGATGCCATGCTCTCATTTTTTTTGCTTTGTTGGTGCACTTCTTGCTCTGGCAAGCGGCAAAGCCGAGCGGAGACAAGTGCACCCCCTGATGCTTATAGTACTTCGAACTTGCCGTTGTGGTCTACAACATATCTCTTGCCCGTTCCGCCTACGAGGATGCTTGCTCTGAACTGGTGCGTTGTAGCCTCCATCTCGATGTTGCTGCCCTTAGGCAGGGTAGCGAGGTCGGCGTCGGTGAGTCCGAGTACGTCGAGCGAGCTTGTGTATCTGCCGTCCTTGCCGTGCTGGTCGAGCTGCGCGTAGAACAGCGCCCAAAGCACCTTGTAAGCCTCCATGTTGTAAGGACACTGGAACTCGTCGGTGCCGTTGCCAGCCACCTTGTCCGAGAACTGCAGGAAGCCCCACTGGTTAGGCGCGTGCATGTTTATCTCGCCCGTCGGAGTCCACACCCAGTTCTCTTCCGGTCCGCCCTTCTTCAGCCACTGTACGCGCGAGAAGTTGAGGCGCCAGATGTTGCCCGCCTTCAGCGGATTGGCAAAGTTGCGTGTCACGGCCTTGTGCGGAATAGCCATCTCCACGGTCCACGAGCGGTCGGTGTCCTTCTGCTTGTTTAGCGTGCCGTCGTGCTGCACGGCGAGCTTCAAGCCGGGGCAGTCCCACTGTATGTGGAAGTTGCCGCCCGAGCGATAAGCGCGGTCGAGCATGAGGTCGAATATCACGCCGCGTGCGTTGTTCTCAATCTCGAAGTAGTTCTGTCCGTCGCCCGTAGGGTCGAGGAATACCTCGAAGTCGTTGTCGTGATATATTATGGTGTCGCGCTGAGTGAGGTTAGCCACGATGTTCGGCTCCTCGAGCACGGCAGAGATGTAGAGATACTCGTCGTCCCAGAGCAGGCGCGCCTTGGTGTCGTAGATAGGCTTCGGGAAGTCGAAGCCGCTGATGTCGACGAACGACTCTGTCTGTGCAGCCTTCTGCCACACCTTCTCGTTCAGTTTGCCGTCGATCTTCATCTTCTCCGTAGTGCGGTAGCACACGTAGTTGCGCGGCGTGGTGAGGCGTCGGTCGTACTTCTTCAGCAGTCCGTCCTGTGCTGCTGCGGGCATGGCGAAAGAGAAAGCCAGCGCCATAGCCGATAATATTGATTTCTTCATATTCGATTAGTTTTTTCGTTTCGCTCTTATTTTTCCAAAAGGTCGGGGCGCAGACGCTGCGTGCGCTCCATAGCTTGCTCCATCTCCCAGTTCTTTATCTTCGCCTCGTTGCCGCTGAGCAGAATCTCCGGCACCTTCCATCCCTTGTATTCGGCTGGGCGTGTGTAGATAGGCGCCGAGAGCATGTCGTCCTGGAAGCAGTCGGAGAGCGCGCTCTGCTCGTCGCCTATTACGCCCGGCACCACGCGCACCACGGCGTCGGCGATGATAGCCGCAGCCAGCTCGCCACCCGTCAGCACATAGTCGCCGATGGATATCTCGCGAGTGATGAGATGGTCGCGCACACGCTGGTCGATGCCCTTGTAGTGGCCGCAGAGAATGATGATGTTGCCCTTCATCGAGAGGTCGTTAGCCACGTGCTGGTCGAACTGTTCGCCGTCTGGCGATGTGAATATCACCTCGTCGTAGTCGCGCTCCGCCTTCAGCTGCGATATGCAGCGGTCTATCGGTTCGCATTGCATCACCATTCCGGCGAATCCGCCGTACGGATAGTCGTCTACGCGACGCCATTTGTTAGTGGAGTAGTCGCGCAGGTTGTGCAGATGAATCTCTGCGAGACCCTTCTTCTGTGCGCGAGCAAGTATCGATTCGTTGATAAAGCCCTCAAGCATTTCGGGCAGTACGGTTATAATGTCTATTCTCATAAGTGCAAAATTACACAATTTTGTTTACACGGCAAAACTAAATGCCCCATTTGTGTGATATTAAACCTATACTAATATTGTGTGAAATGATAGCTTAAGTCATCGTGCTCCGTCCGCCGTCCGATCGGGCGGCGAACGCAATCTGATCGGACGGCGAACGCAATCTGATCGGACGGCGGACGGAATCCGATCGGGCGGCGTACGGGTGACGATGACATAGTGCGGATAAATACTATTTAGAATCCTCGTCAACGCCTAATCCGAACAATGCGAAATCGCCACGCAATGGGTCGTCGGGGAACACTTCGAGCATCGCATCAGTCAGTCGGCGCGCGGTAGCCATCGACGCTGTGCGGCTCTTCAGCAGACCCAGGCGCAGCGCCTCCTGCACCACGTGCGTGTCGAGCGGCATGATGAGCGTGCGTCGGTCGATGATGTCAGCCCACAGACCGAGGTCGACGGGCGACCCACTGCGCACCATCCATCGCAGGAACATGCATACGCGTTTGCAAGCCGACTGCGTGTTGCGCGGCACAACCGTGCTTGCGTCGTGCTCGGCGAAGTAGCGGCAGATAGCGCTCACAGCCTCAATGCCAGTCGAGGCATGGCTGCGCACGTACTCCTTCATGCTGCCGTATTCGCGGAGCATCTCTTCGTAGGCGGCTATCAGGCGGTGCATGTCGCCGAACTTGTAGAGCCGGTAGTAGCACTTTGCGGTGTAGGGTATGTCTTTGCGCCACTCGCCCGAACGCACCCAGCTGTCTACGTCGCCCTGCGCCGCATCGATGATGAACTGTATCTTGGGGAAAAACTGCTTGCGCGAACCGTAGCTTAGGCACGAGGCGAGAAAAGCCGTAGCCTCCTTGTTGGCGTCGCCCTCCACGCTGTGCATGAACGAACTTGGGTCGGCGGGCAGAAAGGCGGCGGTCTCGTATCGGGCTGCGAGGTCTGCGATGAGTTGTCTTGTGTTCTGTTCCATATTATGCTATTGAAAAATCAGAGTTTATAGTGAAAGCAATCATTGTCTAAATATAAAACCCGTTTGTTTATAAATGAAAACCTATTGCTTATAAAAAGAAAAAAGCGACAGCCTTCACAGGCGACCGCTTCAAATCTTCAATAGGTATTAGTCTCTTTTTTAAGGTAAAAAGATTGTTTTCAGGATAACTGCTGCAAAGATATTATATTTTTTACATTTACCAAACTTTTTAGACGCTTTTTTCCGAAAAAATATCAAAAAAGTTACCACGTCAAATACAGCAACTGCTCAGGAGTATACGTATAGAAGTGTTAATTATTTATCAAAAGGTTGAGATAAATCAACTTCTTTAAGCGTTTTGTGTGAAAACGCTTGCTTTTACTATAAAAATGCTAACTTTGCAGCCGTAAAAAGATAAAACGAAGGATACAATGAACGCATTAGAAACTGTAGAGCGTCTGAAACAACGCTTCCCAAACGAGCCTGAATACATCCAGGCAGTGAGCCAGGTACTCAGCACTATTGAAGAAGAGTACAACCGTCACCCCGAGTTCGACCGTGCAAACCTTATAGAGCGTCTTTGCATACCCGACCGCATCATTTCGTTCCGTGTGACATGGGTAGACGATAAGGGCAACGTGCAGACCAACATGGGCTACCGCATACAGCACAACAACGCCATCGGTCCGTACAAGGGCGGCATCCGTTTCCACGCTTCGGTCAATCCATCAATCCTTAAGTTCCTCGCTTTCGAGCAGACGTTCAAGAACTCGCTCACCACGCTGCCTATGGGCGGAGCGAAGGGCGGTTCCGACTTCTCGCCGCGCGGCAAGAGCAATGCAGAGGTTATGCGTTTCTGCCAGGCGTTCATGAACGAACTCTACCGCCACATCGGTCCCGACGAGGACGTTCCGGCAGGCGACATCGGCGTAGGCGGTCGCGAGGTGGGCTACATGTTCGGTCAGTACAAGAAGCTCACACACACATTCGTAGGCGTGCTCACCGGCAAGGGCCAGGAGTTCGGCGGTTCGCTCATACGTCCCGAGGCTACCGGCTACGGCAATGTCTACTTCCTCGAGAACATGCTCAAGACACGCGGCATCGAACTCAAGGGCAAGCGTGTGCTCGTAAGCGGTTCGGGCAATGTGGCTCAGTATACTGTAGAGAAGCTCATACAGCTCGGCGCCGTGCCCGTAACGCTGTCCGATTCGGACGGCTACATCTACGACCCGGACGGCATCGACGCAGAGAAGCTTGCTTACGTGAAGGAGTTGAAGAATGTTGAGCGTGGTCGTATCCGCGAGTATGCTGAGGAATACGGCGTGAAGTATGTAGCCGGTGCGCGTCCGTGGGGCGAGAAGGCCGACATCGCTCTGCCTTCTGCTACACAGAACGAAATCGACGGCGACGACGCACGCACACTCGTTGCGAACGGCGTGTTCGCCGTGAGCGAGGGCGCAAACATGCCTTCTACGCCAGAAGCTATCAAGGTGTTCCAGGAGGCAGGCTTGCTCTATGCTCCAGGCAAGGCTGCAAATGCGGGTGGTGTGGCAGTTTCGGGTCTCGAGATGAGCCAGAACTCAGAGCGTCTGCGCTGGTCGAGCGAGGAAGTGGACGCTAAACTCCATAATATAATGAACGAAATTCACGCCAACTGCGTGAAGTACGGCACGCAGCCCGACGGCTACGTCAACTATGTGCGCGGCGCAAACGTTGCAGGCTTCCTCAAGGTAGCCAAGGCAATGATGGCGCAGGGCATCGTATAATAAAAAAAAGAATGTACAACTAAATATAGTGCGTTCTGCCTACGGTCATAATGCTTATCTTCACATCCTCTGCCTTAGCCAGCTCATTGGCGCAGGCTGCGATTGTGGCGCCGGTGGTTATTATGTCGTCCACAAGCAGAACGTGCTTTCCTCTTATAGCATCGGGACGGAGCAGCGTGAAAGCACCTTTCACGTTCTTCGTACGGTCGGTGTGCGTCAGCTTGGTCTGGCTCACGGTATATCGCGACCTCTCCACGATGTTGTTCTGAACCTTAATACTTGATATATCACCAATGCCGCGTGCGATTTCTTGGCTCTGATTGTAGCCACGTTCTCGTTCGCGGCGTTTGTGTATAGGCAGCGGAATAATCATGTCTATGTCGTCGAACACCCCGTAGGGCATAAGCGAGTTAGCCATGTATTCTCCGAACCACACGCCGATGTCCGGCTCGTTGCCGTATTTCAGTTTGTACATGAGCAACGAGCTGTACGCCCCCGGATGGTAGTACGTTAGAGCCGTAGCCCTTTCTATCGGCATACGGCCCCAAAGCATACGCGCCGTGATGTTGTCGTAAGGCGAAAGGTAGTCGTCTGTTAAGGGCAACTTTCTTGCACAACTCAGGCACACTATCTTCTCGTCTTCTGCAAGACGACATCCGCATAGCTTGCAGCGGCGTGGGAAAAACGTGTCCAACCACATATCTTTATTGTCGTTTCATGAATGTTCCGAGGCGATGGCTCACGCCCTTCTTGTTGAGCGAGCGCAACACATACATGCCGTCGGGGAGGTTCTTCACGTTTGCAGACGCGCCGTACTGATAAGGAAGCACGGCGACGGCGCAGCCCAGCTGCGATTCTACGAGCAGAAACTTCGTGTCTGCCATACATGCCGCAGCCGGCACATCTACGTTCTGTCCGTCGCAGGCAAGCAGCGTCTTGCCGAACGCTACGTTGTCGCTGCCCTCGCCGTAGAAGTCGGCGCCGGCTCCGGCTTCCTGCAGCGGTTCGCTCTCGTTGCCGTAGCGGTCTACGGCGCATATAGCGTAATGCAGATGCTGATTGCGCGGCACAATCAGCTCGCGACTCTGTCTGCGCACAGCCAGTATGTTGCGAGCGTCGTCGGTGTTCACCGGACTTTCTGTCGATGCGTACACGTTGAACAGCATCATCGTCGTGTCTTTGCTGTTGTGCTGCCACGAGAGTAGGGTGGTGTTGTCGGCGCGGTCCTCACGGCGCAGGCTGTAGGCGCTCTGCGGGCGCTCAGCCGACTGCCACGTCATAGGCGGAACGAGCGACGGATACAGACAAAGCTCATTCTTCGCAAAGCGGTATATGCCTTTCGTGTCGTCGGTGAAGAACTTGGAGCGGAAGTAGGCGTGTCCTAAGCCGTTGTTGCGCAGAAAGCCTAACTCGCGTGTGATGTCGCTCAGCGGCCAGTTCTTTTCGCGTGGCGACATAAAGTAGATGCCCAGGCCCGGCACCACGATGCGTCCGTGGCTGCGCTCCTTCCAGTCGAGAGCGAACGGGAAGAAGTTGTTGTCGCGGAAGTACATCATCGGGAACAATTCGTCCATCAGTCCGTCGCGCAACCATGCCACGGCGTCCTGGCACACCGTCTCGTAGGCGTTCCATCCGTGACTCCAATAGCGCTTCGTGTTGTAGTATTTGCCAACCGGCGAGCAACTCATCTTCACCCACGGCTTCAGACACTTCACCTGCTGCGAGATGGCGCGCACGATGCGTGTGATGTTCCTGCGTCCTTCGTCGTGCGACATGGTCTTGAGTTTTGGCAGCTCCTCCGGATAGCGTATATAGTCGAGGTGAATGCCGTCGATGTCGTAGCGGCGTGTCACTTCGGCGCAGATTCTTGCAAGATAATCGGCTGTCTGCTGCGTCTCCGGATTCATGTATCCGTAGCCCTTAATCTTAATGATGTTGCGCTGCATCTTCTTGCGAAGCTGCTTGCATCCCAGTCCGTCCCACTTGCCTACCGGCATTGTCACTATCCAGGCGTGCAGCTCCATGCCGCGTCGGTGGCACTCGTCGATGGCAAACTGCAACGCGTCGTAGCCTGGCGACACGCCCGGACGACCCGAGAGGCAGCCATCCCACGGTTCAATGGCTGACGGATAGATCACCGTTCCGCGAACGCGAGTCTGCAGCAGCACGGTGTTTATGCCAGCCGACTGCAGTTGGTTGAGTATACGGCGCAGCTCGTTCTTCTGCTTCTCTATGGATGTCGAAGTCTGTGCGTAGGAGTGGGGCCAGTCGATGCCGCCTATTGTCGTGAGCCAGACGGCACGCACCTCGTGCTTGGGCGCTATGCGGTTCTGGTCGAATGAGTCGGAAGTGTATGCTGCGATGCACAGCGAGTAAATAAAAAACAATAAAAGTATATAAAAGTGCTTCATTTTCGATTCCCAATCTGTTGTTTATTGAACACAAAGGTAGTTATATTTTTCCGTTTGTCAAATATATTATGTACTTTTGCATTATAAATACTTTGCTTATGAAAAAGAAATTAATGACAATTGCCCTGGCGCTTCTCACAACTTTAGGAGCCCATGCACAGTTTGAAAAAGATAAGGCTTATGTCGGTGCGTCGCTTACCGGTCTCGACCTCAGCTACAACGGCACAAAGAAGCTCAACCTGGGTCTGCAGGCAGACGCCGGCTACTTCCTTGTGCAGGACTGGATGCTTAAGGGATTGATAGGTTGCGAGGTATCGTCGAAGGACGATGTAGACACCAAGTTCACATTGGGCGTAGGCGGACGCTACTACTTCGAGCAGAACGGCATCTTCTTGGGCGCAAGCGCAAAATATGTACACGCCGGAAAGCACTATAACGATGTTATGCCAGGTATAGAGGCAGGCTGGGCTTACTTCCTCAACGGCAGCGTTACCATAGAGCCGTCTGTCTACTACGACCAGTCGTTCAAGTGCCACAAGGATTTCTCAACCTTCGGCGTTCGTCTCGGAATCGGCATTTATCTCTTCAATAAATAATGGAGGGAGCGTACACATCGCAACTGCTTGAAAAGGCAGTGTGCGAGTTTTCGAAGTTGCCCGGCATAGGTCGCAAGACAGCCTTGCGACTTGTGCTCGACTTGCTGCGCCGCACCGAAGAGGAGGTCGACGGATTCGCTACTGCTGTGACCCGTCTGCGCAAGGAGGTGAAGCACTGCAAGGTTTGCCACAATATCAGCGACACGGACGTCTGCCCGATATGCTCCGACCGACGCCGCGACAGCACGTCGATATGCGTTGTCGAGAACATTCGCGACGTGATGGCTGTGGAGAACACGCAGCAGTATAACGGACTCTACCACGTGCTCGGCGGAATAATCTCGCCGATGGACGGCGTAGGCCCGAGCGATATAGAGATCGATTCGCTCGTGGAGCGCGTTGCGGCAGGCGGAGTGAAGGAGGTGATACTGGCGCTCAGCTCTACAATGGAGGGCGACACCACTAACTTCTACATCTCGCGCAAACTTGCCGGCTACGACGTTGTGATAAGCGTCATAGCACGCGGCATCTCCGTAGGCGACGAACTGGAATATACCGACGAAGTGACGCTCGGAAGAGCGATACTCAACCGTACAACAATGATCAACAAACAATGATCAACAAACAATGATCAACAAACAATGAAACGAACATACAACGTGTT
>SAMEA3663013__coassemble_419_pt1 | contig 72968 bp, 52 predicted proteins | sample SAMEA3663013__metabat2_low_PE_038 | metagenome-assembled genome bin SAMEA3663013 (sample SAMEA3663013) | pig gut metagenome | biome: pig gut; feature: pig-associated habitat; material: faeces | place: France | collected 2012 | reverse complement strand
GATAGCATAGATGGTGAGAAGGTGCCTTTCATGGCAACCTTTGAGTTGAAGTAAATAAAAAGAATTGTTGCTTATGAAAATACTCTTCAGTTTATTGGCATTTTTGTTTATTTGCCTCATGCGTCCATTCCCAAGAGGCGGTGGACACGGTAAGTGTGCGTGTACAATACAGAGTAAAATATAATGAACGTAATATGAAACTCTTGCCCATTTGTATCCACTATGCCATTTATTCTTTTATTTCAAAAAGAACCAATTCAAAGAAAGAGAGGCCTATATGAAGTATATAGAATTGTTTTGGAATAGGCTATATTATTGCATTTTCTTTACTGCCTTTAGGCAAGATTGCGTTTATCCTTGTCTCAGTAGTACCTTGTCTCTTTATAAATTACTTTTTCTTATGGAGAAAGGATAAATATCTTAGGTACTGGGAGGCGTTTGCTAAAGATACGCCAGAAATCAGACGAGTATGGTATTGCATAACTGAAGCACTGGCGCCAGCATCCGGTGGCGCTCGACATCTCTGCCTTCAAGTGGGCTACGAGCAAGCAGGCTTTCGCCGGACACGTGGCGAAGCGCAACGTAGTGATGAAGCCGCTCGAATACAACGCCGACGGAACGATAAAGCCCGTAGACAACACGCCGAGTCTGGTGAAGCACTAACCGCCAGACAACGCACCGAGACAGAACATACAAAAAAACACCAAACAAACATATCAGGACAAATGAGAAACAGATATATCCTTTCGTGCATGCTGGCTGCATCGTCGGTATTCGGCGCCTTCGCCGAGACGCACACGCTCGACATCAACACCCGTAAGGCTGGCGCAGCGGTAAGCCCCACCATGTACGGCATCTTCTTCGAGGACATCAACTATGCTGCCGACGGCGGACTGTACGGCGAGCTTGTAAAGAACCGTTCGTTCGAGTTTCCGCAGGCGCTGCTCGGATGGCAGGCGTTCGGCAACGTGGAGGTGAAGGCGGACGGACCCTTCGAGCGCTGCCCCCACTACGTAGTGCTCGGCTTCACGGGGCATAAGGAGTGCGCTACGGGTCTGCAGAACGAGGGCTACTTCGGCATCGGATTCGTCAAAGACGAGCCTTACCGCTTCACGGTATGGGCAAGAGCGCTGGACGGCGACGCTACAATCGACGTCTCGCTTGCCGACCAGAGCACGCAGGACGAAACGCAGGAGCGCGCCAAGGCGCAGATAAAGGTGAGCGGCAGCGAGTGGAAGAAGTACGAAGCTGTGCTCACGCCCGGCAAGACCGCACAGAAGGGCTGTCTGCGCGTGCTGCTCAGCGGCACACGCAGCGTGGCTCTCGAGCACGTGAGCCTTTTCCCCGTCAACACGTTCAAGAACCGCGAGAACGGCATGCGCCGCGACCTCGCTCAGGCGCTCTACGACATGCACCCCGGCGTGCTGCGCTTCCCCGGCGGCTGCATCGTCGAGGGCGAATCGCTGAAGCACCGCTACCAGTGGAAGAACACCATCGGACCCGTCGAGAACCGCCCGTTGAACAACAACCGCTGGCAGTCGACATTCCATTACCGCCTCTTCCCCGACTACTATCAGAGCTACGGACTCGGCTTCTTCGAGTATTTCCAGCTTGCCGAGGACATTGGCGCCGAGCCGCTGCCCGTGCTCAACGTGGGCATGGCGTGCCAGTTTCAGAACTGGGACAACCCGAAGGCTCATGTGCCCGTCGACTCGCTGCAGCCGTACATACAGGACTGTCTCGACCTCATCGAGTTTGCCAACGGCGACACCTGCACCACATGGGGCAGAAAGCGTGCCGAGATGGGCCACCCGGCGCCGTTCAATCTGAAGTATCTGGCTGTGGGCAACGAGCAGTGGAACACCCTCTACTACGAGCGTCTGCGCCCGTTCGTGAAAGCCATACGCGCAAAGTATCCTAAGATACGCCTCATCGGCACATCGGGCCCCGACTCCGAGGGCGAGATGTTCGAAAAGGGATGGAAAGCCATGAAGGAGATGAAGGCCGACCTCGTCGACGAGCATTTCTACCGCAACGAGCAGTGGTTCCTGTCACACGGACTGCGCTACGAGGGCTACGACCGCAAGGGCCCGAAGGTGTTCGCCGGCGAGTATGCATGCCACGGAAAGGGCAAGAAGTGGAACCACTTCGAGACATCGCTCTACGAGGCTGCCTTCATGACCGACATCGAGCGCAACGCCGACATTGTGGAGATGGCTACCTACGCTCCGCTCTTCGCGCACGTAGACGGATGGCAGTGGCGCCCCGACCTGATATGGTTCGACAACACGCGCATGTTCAAGAGCACAAGCTATTATGTGCAGCAGATGTACGCCTGCAACAAGGGCACCAACGTGCTGCCGCTCACGATGAACGGCAAGCCGGTGGCAGGACAGGAGGGTCAGGACGGACTCTTCGCCAGTGCGGTCGTTGACCGACAGAAGGGCGAAATCGTCGTCAAGGTAGTCAACACGTCGGACGAGGCGCACGACCTGACGCTCAACCTCAACGGACTGCGCGGTTCGCACTCGGCAACGCTCACAACCCTGCACAGCGACGACATGGACGCCGAGAACACTCTCGACCGCCCAGACGCCGTACGCCCCGTAGAGTCGGCTGCTTCGTGCCAGAGTCGCAAGGGCGGCACGGTGCTCAGCGATAAGTTGCCGGCAAAGACGTTCAGAATGTATCGCATAAAGTGATAGGCTATATATAATAAAGTGATAGGCTGTATATAATAAAGTGATAGGCTGTATATAATAAAGTGATAGGCTGTATATAATAAGGTAACACGATTTATAATTATAGAAAGGCAGACTATCCGGTTACCGCAGCGTGGGCACTTCATTTCCGCGCTGCGGTAATATTGTTTTTGCATCGCGGTAATCGTGTTACCTGTGCGTGGTAATGCGCTTACTTCTGGCTTTGGATACGTAAAACGTGGGTTTGGATACGTAGAATGCGGCTTTTTCCGTGTTTTTTGGCAGTCAAAACCCTGCCCAACTGCCACTTCTTCACCACCAACTCTGCCATTTCTTGCTACAAACATATTGCAAATCTGTCGCAGAAATGCAAATTTACGACAACTACTTGACTAACATCAAAAATATAAGACAAGCAGGAAAATAATTGATGTTATACTTGTGTGCGAACACAAAAGGCATTAACTTTGCATCAGTAAATAACGAACGAGGTTACGCTGGAAGCGTGGCTGACGTATGCCGCAAGGCAAGAAAAGAGAATAGGTAATTAGGGATAACAAAGTAAAAATTAAAGAAAGGGTAACATTATGGTTATTTTCAGTTTTATTTTTGCGATTTGTTGTGCAGCGATAGCTGAACTGGTAAAGATCAACAACAAAATCAGCCTCAAGAAGTAACCGACTGCCTTCGGGCAAGGTTATGAAAAGAGGTAAAGATGAGAAACACAGAAAAACACAGTAAGGATAACAATTAAAAAATTGAAGAAAGGATTAAGATTATGATGATTTTCGGATTTATCTTCGCAATTTGTTGTGCAGCCGTTGCAGAGGCTGTAAATGTAAACAACAAGATCAACCTCACAAAGTAAAAGTGAGCTTGCTCAGACAATAGTAATAAAACGAAATATAAGAAGCGGTTGCATGAGCCTTCGGGCACGTGCAACCGCTTTTTGTGTCTGGAGCTTTCACAGCATCCTTATGCGAAAAGTCCCTCATAAAAGTGTAGTGATTCGGCGGAAAGTCCCTCGTAAAAGTGTAGTGATTCGGCGGAAAGTCCCTCGTAAAAGTGTAGTGATTCGGCGGAAAGTCACTCATAAAAGTGTAGTGATTCGGCGGAAAGTCACTCATAAAAATGTAAAATGCTTGTTTTTGTCGCTGATTATCAGTATCTTTGCATCGTGTAAGACAAATGACAATTTGTTATGGAAAGATTTATAATGGACGACTTGGTCAGGTGGAAGAACCGTAACGACCGCAAACCGCTGATTTTGCTTGGAGCGAGGCAGGTTGGCAAGACATATATACTAAAGGAGTTCGGCAGGCGCGAATACGATAATGTTGCATACATAAACTGCGACAACAACGCTCTTGTGCGCGACCTTTTCACTCCCGACTATAATATCGGACGCATATTGTTGACCATCGGTGCGATAACCGGCGTGAACATTCAGCCCGGCAAGACACTAATCATAATGGACGAGGTGCAGGAGCTGAAGCGGGGATTGGCGTCGCTTAAGTATTTCTGCGAGGATGCGCCGCAATATCATGTTGCGGTGGCAGGGTCGTTGCTCGGACTTACGCTTCATGATGGCGATTCGTATCCGGTAGGAAAGGTGAACACGCTCAATATGTATCCGATGACTTTCGAGGAATTCCTGCTTGCGCGCAACAGGAAACAAATGGTAGATTTGCTGCAGGCGCAGCGTTGGGACTTTGTGAAAGGATTGCGAACACTTTATATACAGCATCTGCGTGAGTATTATCTGGTGGGCGGTATGCCTGAGGCGGTAGACAAATTTGTGCAGACCAATGACGCCAACTTGGTGAGGGAAGTGCAGAACGAGATACTTGCAGCCTACGAGAAGGATATTTCAAAACACGCACCTGCCGAGCAGGTGATGCGCATCGGGCAGGTGTGGCATTCCATTCCTTCGCAACTTGCTAAGGAAAACCGCAAGTTCATATACGGAGTTGTGAAGAAAGGAGCACGTGCGAAGGATTACGAACTTGCTATACAGTGGTTGCTGGATGCAGGTCTGGTATATAAGGTGAACCGCGTAACAACGCTTGCTATGCCATTGAAAATACATGAAGAAATCTCTGCGTTCAAGCTGTTTATGCTCGATTGCGGACTGCTTGGAGCGATGAGTCTTACTCCGCCTGCCATGCTTCTTCTGCCAAGCACAGACAATAGCGGCAAGGGCGATTTCACGGAGAATTTCGTTTGCTCGCAGATGAAGTCGTTGTCAGATCTGCCAGTATTCTATTACAGCAAGGACAACAGTCAGCTCGAACTCGACTTTGTCGTTCAGGCAGACACTGCGGTTTGTCCGGTAGAGGTGAAAGCAGAAGAAAACCTACAGTCGAAGTCGCTCAAGACGACGCTTTCCGAAAACCCCGATATGCATGGTCTGCGTTTCTCAATGAGCGATTATCGTGAAGAAGGCAGGTTGACAAATGTGCCGTTATACGGAGCAAGATCTTTCTTGAAGGCGCTTAAACAATAGCAATTGATTGTAATGATACAATAAAACCGCAGTTTCTGCGTTATAAGTATTACGATGAAACATATTCATATATATATAATAATGTGTGCGCTGGGCGTGTTCGGCTTCAGCGCATGCGACGATATCGACGATTTCACAACATCGCCGAACAACCTGCTCACGTTCTCTACCGACACGGTGCGCCTTGACACCGTGTTCTCTACCGTGCCGTCGTCGACGCGCGACTTCTGGGTGAGCAACCGCTCGGGTAAAGGACTGCGCTGCACGTCGGTGCGCCTCGAAGGTGGCAACCAGAACGGATTCCGCGTGAATGTAGACGGCGTATATCTGAGTCCGGAACAGGGCTATAAGGCGAACGACATAGAGGTGCGCAACAAGGACAGCATACGCGTGTTCGTGGAAGTGACCACAGCCGTGAACCACGGGGACGCACCGAAGGAGCTGAACGACCGCCTCGTGTTCGCACTCGAGAGTGGAGTGGAGCAGAAGGTGGTGCTCAACGCATGGTCGTGGGACGCCGACTTCGCACGCAACAAGACTATCACGACCGACTACACCATAACAGCCGGCAAACCGCTCGTAGTCTACGGACCGATGACCGTAGAGGAGGGCGCTACGCTTACCATAGCGCCGGGCGCTACGCTCTTCTTCCACGACGGAGCGGGCATCGACGTGAAGGGACGACTCGTATGCAAGGGCACAGCCGAACAGCCCGTAACGCTGCGCGGCGACCGACTCGACTATATGTTCGACTATCTGCCTTACGACCGCATGAGCGGACTCTGGAACGGCGTACACTTCATGGAGAAGTCGTACGACAACCGGATGGAGTTCACCGACTTGCACAGTGCGTTCAACGGCGTGCGTGTCGACTCGTCGGACGTGGCTCGGCAGACGCTCACCATAGCCAATTCGACCATACACAACTGTCAGGGACACGCGCTGTATGTAGAAAATTCGAAGGTGACGGTAGAGAACTCGCAGCTTACGAATGCGCTCAACAACTGCCTCGGCGTGGAAGGCGGCGACGTGCTGGTGAACAACTGCACGCTGGCACAGTTCTATCCGTTCGACTCAAACCGCGCCAGTGCGCTCAACTTCTCGGCTCTGAAGCATCCGCTGCAGCAGTTTGTCTGTCGCAACACGCTCATCACGGGCTACAGTGCCGACGAGATGATGGGCGGAAAGCCCGTGAAGGACGCTACGAACGAGGATGCCGCAGAGCCTAACGCCTTCAACTATCAGTTTGAGAACTGCGTGATACGCACACCTGAGGTGACGAAGGAGGAAGAAAAGCCGCACTTCGTGAACGTGGTGTTCGAGGAGAAGGAGAACGCCGACTCGGTATGCACCAATCACTTCAAGAAGGTGGACGGCGACAAGCAGGACTACGACTTCCGACTCGCCAAGACATCGGTGGCTATCGACCGCGCCGACCCAGCTACGGCTACAAAGACCGACCGCAACGCCATGCCGCGCGACGAGCGACCCGACGTCGGAGCATACGAATTCAAGGAGGAAAAGACAGAAGAACCGAATCCGCAGGAATAAGTATCTTCACCATCTCACCCCATCATCACCTCATCACCAACAAATCTCACCATCTCACCATCTCACCACCTCACCACCTCACCACAACACCACCTCACCACCTCACCATCTCACCACCTTTAAACTATGAAAGAAATTGACATTCACATCCGCGTTGAGCACTATCAGCTCGACGAACTCAACACTGCTGACCGCGAACTTGTAGACCGTGCGCTGAAAGCAACCCACGGCTCATACGCCCCGTACAGCAACTTCTACGTAGGAGCCGCGCTGCGCCTCGCCAACGGCATCATCGTGACTGGTGCAAACCAGGAGAACGCAGCCTTCCCCTCAGGTCTGTGCGCCGAGCGTACAGCCCTCTTCGCCGCACAGGCAAACTATCCAGACCAGCCCGTTTCGACACTCGCCATCGTAGCGCGCAACGCAAACGGACTGCTCGACGAGCCGGTAAGCCCCTGCGGAGCTTGCCGTCAGGTGATACTCGGCGTAGAAGACCGCTACAAGCAGCCCATACGCGTGCTGCTATACGGCAAGAAAGGCGTCTACAGCCTGCAGTCGGCTAAAGACTTGCTGCCCTTCTCGTTCGTAGACGACAGCATGAAATAGACGTAGTAACAAAATTTATATCAATGATATAGCCTTCTTTGTTCTTTTTTTAGTAATTTTGCACATTGAATTAGAATGTACGCAATTTTTTATTTTAAAGAAAGAACAAAGAAATAGCAAAATAAAATTATGAGCAAACAAGTAGAAAAAATCAAGGAACTGGTCGCTAAGCGCGAACAGGCTCGTCTCGGTGGCGGCGAAAAAGCCATTGAGAAGCAGCACGCACGCGGCAAATACACAGCACGCGAGCGTATCGAGATGCTCGTCGACGAAGGCTCGTTCGAGGAGTACGACATGTTCAAGAAGCATCGTTGTACTAACTTCGGTATGGAGAAGAAGCACTACTATGGCGACGGTGTCGTAGCTGGTAGCGCTACAATAGGCGGCCGTTTGGTTTACGTATATGCTCAGGACTTCACCGTCAACGGCGGTTCGCTCTCTGAGACAATGGCGCAGAAGATTTGCAAGGTGATGGACATGGCTATGACTATGGGCGCACCGGTTATCTGCATGAACGACTCGGGCGGTGCTCGTATTCAGGAAGGCATCTGCGCTCTCGCTGGCTACGGCGAGATCTTCGAGCGCAACATCCTCGCTTCGGGCGTCATCCCGCAGATCTCTGCCATCATGGGTCCGTGCGCAGGCGGTGCGGTTTACTCGCCGGCTCTCACCGACTTCATCATCATGAAGGAGCAGACTTCATACATGTTCCTCACAGGTCCGAAGGTTGTGAAGACCGTAACGGGCGAGGACATCGACGCTGAGCACCTCGGCGGTGCATCGGTTCACGCTACAAAGAGCGGTGTGACACACTTCGCTGCAAAGACAGAGGAAGAGGCTATCGAGATGATTAAGAGCCTGCTCTCGTTCATCCCGAGCAACAACACTGAAGAGGCTCCGCGCGTAGAGTGCAACGACCCGATTAACCGTATGGAGGACTCTCTCAACGAGATTATCCCCGACGACCCGAACAAGGCTTACGATATGTACAAGGTTATCGGCGCAATCACCGATAACGGCGAGTTCTTCGAGATACAGCCTAAGTTCGCTAAGAACATCATCATCGGTTTCGCACGCTTCAACGGTCAGAGCGTTGGTATCGTAGCCAACCAGCCGGCTGCATACGCAGGTGTTCTCGACGTTAACGCAAGCCGCAAGGCTGCACGCTTCGTGCGCTTCTGCGACGCATTCAACATTCCTATCGTGTCGCTCGTCGACGTGCCGGGCTTCCTGCCGGGTACAGGTCAGGAGTACAACGCCGTTATCCAGCACGGAGCACAGCTGCTCTACGCTTACGGCGAGGCTACCGTTCCTAAGATTACAATCACTCTGCGCAAGAGCTACGGCGGTTCGCACATCGTTATGGGCTGCAAGCAGCTGCGTTCAGACCTCAACTTCGCATGGCCGTCTTCAGAGATTGCGGTTATGGGTGCAAGCGGTGCCGTTGCAATCCTCTGCGGCAAGGAAGCTAAGGCTAAGAAGGAGGCTGGAGAAGACGTTAAGGCATTCCTCGCAGAGAAGGAAGACGAGTACACAGAGAAGTTCGCCAACCCGTACGAGGCTGCTTCTTACGGCTACATCGACGACGTAATCGAACCGCGCAACACACGCTTCCGCATCTGCCGCGGTCTGGCACAGCTCGCTACAAAGCGTCAGCAGTTGCCGGCTAAGAAGCATGGTTGTATGCCGATGTAATTTGTTTTACAAGTAGACGAGTAAAACAAGTAGACAAGGTTATACAAGTAAACAGGTTACAAAGTATGGACAAGAATATATATGCTGCCATTGCCATGGCTCTATACGAGTATCAGGGCAACAACGTACACGATAAAGAACCGGGCTTCATCACCATACAGCCGCGTCAGACTATGTGGAACGCCAAGTTCTTAAGTTTAACAGCAAAACCATAAAAAGAAATGAAAGAATTTAAATATACAATCGACGGCAAGGAGTACAAGGTGCAGATTGAGGACGTAGAGGGCAACATCGCCGACGTAACAGTCAACGGTGAGGCTTTCAAGGTCGAGATGGAGCAGGAGGCTGAGCCAGAGAAGAAGAAGGTGGTGCTCGGTCAGCCGGCTGCTGAGGCAGAGGAAGGCGAGACAGCAAGCGCTGCTAATGTGAACACAGCCAACGCGCTCAAGGCTCCGCTGCCGGGCGTCGTAACCGAAATCAAGGTTGCTGTAGGCGACGAGGTGAAGGCTGGCGACGTAGTCGTAGTGCTCGAAGCTATGAAGATGGCTAACAACCTCGAAGCAGAGAAGGACGGAAAGGTTACTGCTATCTGCGTGAAGACTGGCGAGAGCGTGCTTGAGGACTCTCCGCTCGTTGTTATCGAGTAATTCGGTAAGTCAGAATAGTATAGTCAGACCAGTTTTCTGACTGATATATATAATAAGGTTGAAAACGCAATATTGTATAATATGTTGCGTTTTCAACCTTTTTTGTTTCTTTAGCCATTGAATAATGATAGATGTATATTATTGTTTTAATATGGGTGTTATTGTGCATTATTGGACTGATCTTGTTAAAATACGTAAATTTGAAACGTCTGAAAGAAAAATTTTAACTTATACTTGTTTGGTATTATAAAATAGTTGTATATTATGCGGACATAAACTGACATAACTAATTAATAACTTTAAATATACCTATTATGAAATCATCATTCCTACGTGTTTTATTTGTAGTGTTGTTCGTATGTGGAGCAATCACAGTGTCTGCACAGAAGCAGACTGAAGGCAAGTCATCAGTATTCATAGATTATTTTGCTCATCCGTCTAACGTGAAGGATTCTTGGGCAGAGGCTCTTCGCAGCAAAGTGATCGAAGGCATCCAGGAGACCAATCGCGTTCTTATCACTGACGTTGATGCAGAAGACGCTTTGAGAGTAGAGAAAGCACGTCGTGAGAATGGCGAGCTGTCGGCAGCAGGCGACGCTTCTCGTCTCGCTGTGATGACACAGCTCGGTGCAAACTATCTGTTGCAGGGCACAATCACATCATTGTCTGTAGACCACAAGCGTTCTGACGACGGCAAGTCGGAGTGGTATGCTGCTGTAGTAAACTATACATTGAAGGTTGTTGATCCTAAGAACGGCACAACTATTGCTTCAAAGACATTCAAGCATGGCGAGAGCATAGCAGAAATGGCTACTGGCGACACACCGGACGCTGCTGCTGTAGACGTTGCCAAGTTCGCACGCAAGGCTGTACGCGCTTTGGTTGATGAGGCTTTCAAACTTAATGGTACAATCCTCGAAATCAACGCTACAAAGGGTGATGAGGCTAAGCAGGTGTACATCAGTCTCGGTTATGCTCATGGTGTAGGCAGCAAGGCACGTTTCAAGGTCTTCGAGCTTCGCACTGTTGCTGACCGCAACTCACGCAAGGAGATCGGCGAGCTTAAGGTGAGCGCTGTTGAGGGCGAGGACCTCACACTTTGCGACGTTGTAAAGGGCGGCAAGGAGATAAAGGCTGCTATGGACGCTCAGCAGAAGATTGAGGTTGAGGTGTTCCATAAAGTTTCATTACTTGACAAGGCAAAGAAGGTGATCTAATTTCTTTTTTAGCTATGACCAGAATAATCTTATCTCTCTTATTTGGACTCTTCTTCTGTACAAATATAAATGCAGAAGTCTATTCTACCGATGCTACATTAGTGTCGCAGGACGGTAATATAATCACAGTACGTTCTTCTGCCGTTGCCGACAAGAAGAAGGACGCTGCGCTGCTGGCTGCCAAGTCGGCTTTTCATACTCTGTTTCATGCTGGTATAGAAGGCGTGAAGGACGGCACGCCTATGGTTGCTGTGGAGCGTAACGACTACGACTATCGCTTTTTCTCGGAGTCGCGCTACATCAACTACATCACAAGCGAGGTAAAGACCGTTGGCGACAAGAAGGTAGGCAACAAGGTGAGTGTCACGGTGCAGCTCTCGATAAACGTGAAGTCGCTTATCGCCGACTTGCAGCATAACAACATGTCGATATCTCCGTCGTGGGGCGTGGCAAGTGCAAAGAAAAGCACATCGGCGCTCAACCCTACTATCGTTATTGTGCCTGGTCTGAAGGCGAGCAAAGGCTCCGACTTCCAGGCTATGCTTGAAGCCATTGACGCAAGCGAGGCAAAGAAATACGCTCTCGACAAGATGACTGGCGAGTTTACAAAGAAAGGTTACAAGACTCGTAACTTCGTATCGCAACTGCGCAACTCGAAGAAAGATGAGATGATGCGCACGCAAAGCCAGTCGGACATCAATACAATGATTGTGCAGCAGCTGCCTGGCGACATCATCGTCACCGTTGATGCAGCGGTTGTTACAGATGCAAACAACCAGATGGAGTGTCAGTTGAGCATAAGCGCTGTGGAGAGTCAGACAAACGGCAATCTTGCTTCTGCTACATTCCCCAGCGGAAAATACTATAAAGGCAATGTGAGCGAGTCGGAACTCGTCGACTATGCCTTCAAGAAGATAAAGGCCGACTTCTTCAACCAGATAAAGACATCGTTTGAGGCTATGGTGAGCCAGGGCAGAGAGGTGTATGTAGACATGACAATCTCTAACTCTATCGACGATTGGGACTTCGATCAGGACAGTCCGTCTACCGGCGACAACTTCAAGGATGTGCTCGACGAGTGGTTGCGCAGCCATGCGCAGAACAGCGTCTATGACATGAGCAACAACACCGATAAGTATATACACATGACCTTGAACATCCCGTTGTGGAATGTGGAGCGCGGACGCTCTTACACGTTGTCAAACTTCAGCAGCGACTTGAAGAAATTCCTCAAGACTCAGTTGGGCGATGGTTATAAGGCTTCTGTAACGGCACATGGACAGAAGCTCGAAATTATGATTCAATAACTCTATATAAAGGTGTTTTATGAAAAAGACATTCTTACAGATTATATTCCTATTCGTTGCAATGGTAGGATATGCACAAAGCGATATACACTTCACCATATTGAAGTCGGAGACAAAGGGCTTGTCTGAGGATGTTGTCAATGCGCTCGACCTTAAGCTGCATCAGGTGTTCAACCGCAACAGTGCTGCTGCAGCCGATGTGTACAACGTATTCGCTGTTTCGCCGTCGTTGTCTCTCGACAAAGTGCTGTCTACAGACGGCGGCATGGTGAGAAACGTGTCTTTGGCTCAAGGTGAACTGGTGCTTATCGCCAAGAACATCATCGACGGTGCAGAGTATTACAGCGTGACGATTCCAGTTCAGGGCGAAGCTGTAGGCAACAAGGAGAAGGCTATGCTCTCGATGGTGAAGAACATAAAGGTGACTGCACCTGCCTTCACGCGCTTCATCAATACGGCGCGCAAGAAGATTGCTGACTATTACGCTAACAATTGTGCTTTCATTCTGCAGAAGGCTCAGACCCTTTACAACCAGAACCATTGTCAGGAGGCAGTGAGCTATCTGTCTGCCGCTACAGCCAACGTGCCTTGCTACGACCAGGCTGCGGCTTTGCAGAAGCAGATTCTTGAGAATATGGACAACACTCCAGAGCCGGTCGTCGTAGAGAAGGTGGTGGAGAAGGTTGTAGAGAAGCCTGTTGTTGTGGAAAAGGTTGTAGAGAAGCCTGTTGTTGTGGAGAAGGTTGTGGAGAAACCCGTTCCAGCGCCAGCTCCTGCCGCTCCAGAGTGCGAGATAACCATCTCTAAGAACGACCTCGACTTCCGCATTCTCAGTTGCACGGGCAATCCTATGCAGAAGCGCATCACCATAAAGGCCGAATATGTCAACAATAATGCGAATATCTCAAACGGCGACATCGCAATGAACGTAGTGATTGACGACAACGGACGCGAACTCACTCGTGAAAATATGGCTGTTACCTCTAACGATTCGTCATACGAATGGGTGAGCATGCCGGCACGCGTCAAGCTGAAGCACGATTTCTACATCATCAACTACGACCATCCTATGGAGACTATATCTTATCTGAAGCTCAAAGTGCGCGATGGTATAGTGGAGATTCGCAACTTGAAGGTTAACTGGTAATAATTAAGTATATTATGAAAAGAATATCATTGGCTTTGTGTCTGCTTCTTGCTGCGTGTTGCATGACATTGGCACAGGACAAGGTGGTGGAGCGTAGCGCAAAGAAGACTCCCGAATGGCTTAACCAAGCCAACGATGGAGCGTTTGTAGTTACCGTCACTGCCAGTTCTCTTGCCGACGCTCAGGTGAAGGCGATGACGGAGGTGACAGAACGCATCATTCTCTCGGTGGCAAGCAATGTCAGTGTGTCGCAGCGCAACGAGTCGAGCGAGGTTGTGGAGAACGGCAGCGTCGATTCGCGCGACGAGTTCACACGTCTTTCAAAGATAAAGTCGGCTAATCTGCCTTTCCTCAAGGGCATTTCGCCAAACAAGATTGCCGGCATCTATTGGCAGCGTATGCTCAACAAGAAGACGGGCAAGGGTTATTACGAGTATTCGGTACTCTATCCTTACTCGCGCAGCGAGCAACTCACGCTTCAGGCTGAGTTTGAGGCTCTCGACAAGGAGATGACTGCCAAGTACGAACAGCTGGAACAGAAGTTGAACAATATAGAAGCGGTGGAAGACATCAAGACTGCCATCACCGAGCTCGACGCTCTGAAGGCTTACTTCTTTGATGATGTGCGTTTGGAGCAGGTTGACGGCTTGAAGAAGCGCTATCGTCAGCTTTATGATGCGCTCAGCCTCACTGGAGAGTTCGTTAAGCATGGCGAATACCACTGCCAGCTATTGTTGAAGGGCATGCCTGTCAAGGTGTCTACGATGCCCACACTGAAGTCGAACTGTGCTTCGCAGCTCAATGTGCGTCCTACAGCCGACGGCAAGTTCGTCATCACATACGACGATAGCGACTGTATTGAGGACGAAGAAAACTTCATCAATGTGCAGTTGCGCCTCGACGGTAAGCGTCTTTCGCATAAGTTCTCGCTGGCTGAAGCCGGCGCAGGCAATGTCGACCAAATGCTCTCGCTTGTTCCTGAAGGAAAGATGATGCTGACAGCCGCAATGGTTGACGCAGCCGCACGTGAAGTGACCGACATCACCGTGCGCCTTACCGTCAACAACCGCAATGGCAGCAAGTTTGCGGTGAAGAGTCTTGAACTTAATGTGCCCGACCTCGCCGTTCCGCTTATCTTCGACAATGCAGACGCCGTCTATTCTACAAAAGGACTCATCCAGATAAAGATGCTGGCGAAGGGCGATTGCTCGCTGCGTAAGGTGAAAAAGGGCGACTTCGCATTCGTTAACGGCACGCTCACGGTCGTAAACCCCAACACCGGAGCTATCGAACCTATCAAGGTCGCGTTGCAGTATTCTACAAATTGGGAGTAGACTGGTTTTCGGGTTCTAAACCTTAGTCTGAAAATGTTTCAGATTTAGTCTTAATAAAGTTTAGACCAAGAGATTTGAAAAATGAAAGAATTAAACAAAAATAATTAATAATTATTTAAACTGAACTATTATGAAACAGAGAATTTTTAATGTATTACTGGCTATAGCCCTTGTGTTCTGCGGCACATCAGTAGCTTTTGCTCAGTCGAAAGCGTTGGCAAAGGATGTAAAGAAGACCTGCAAAGAGTGGAAGAAGGCAGGTTGGTCATTGTATGCCACAGCTTCTACAATGGAGTACGCATTGACAAAGTATCGCACATACGTTGAGGCTGACCCCGACAACCACCTTGTGATCACAGGTCTTGCTGTAGGTAAGAACCCGAAGATAGGTCGCGATAACGCCATGATGAACGGCATCACAAGCTATGCAAGCCGTGCAAAGGCTCAGGTCGTAGGTAAGATGAAGAGTGTCATGTCGTCTGATGCAAGCGATCAGTCGGGTATGGAGATTGACAAGTTCGGTGCTGCTTACGAGTCAGGTGTCAACACAAAGATTTCTGGTCTTGTAAAGGTACACTTTATGCTCGTTCGCGAGAAGGGCGGAGTTAAGGAGTTCCAGGTTTACATGACTCTCGACGAGACTGCTGCAAAGAAGGCTCGTGAGGAGGCTGCAAGAGAAGCAAAGAAGAAAGCAGCCCTCGACGACCTCTCAGAGCAGGTTGAGGAGTTCATCGGTGAGCCGGTACCGGCAGACGAGTAATCTCTAAGAGATGTTTTATCCAATCCGGGGAAGGGTAGACTCGTCTGCTCTTCTTCGGATTTTTTATACAATGATTAACTAAACGAAACCCGTACAAATGAAAAGATTGATATTATTTGCTTTAGGTGCAACGTGTTGTATGGGGACTCAGGCACAAGTTGTAGACGACGATTTCGACAGCTTCATAAAGACTGAAGTGCAGTCGTTCGACAAGTTCATTGACGATGCCAACAAGCAGTTCATCAGTTTCCTGCGCAATCCTTGGAAGGAGTTTGAGGCAAAGAAGCCGGTGGAGAAGCGCACCAAACCGGAGCCGGTGAAGCCGGTCGTATACGACGAGAAGAAGGACCCGGTGGCGCCACCCGTGGAACTTGATATCGAGGACATCCTCGGACAGTCTACCGGCGAGAGCAAGCAGCGACCGCAGGGCAAGATTAATGACGGCGAGAAGGTTGGCTTTGAAAAGCCGCAGCCTAAGCCTGCTACTCCAGCTACCAAGCCTGCGACTCCGACAGATAAGCCTACGACTCCGACAGCTAAGCCTACGACTCCGACAGCTAAGCCTACGACTCCAGCTCTCAAGCCTGCGACTCCAGCTCTCAAGCCTGCGACTCCGACAACTAAGCCTACGACTCCAGCTCTCAAGCCTGCGACTCCTACTCTCAAGCCCGCAACTCCAACAGTTAAGCCTGCAACTCCAACAGCTAAGCCTGCAAGTCCTACTGCCAAGCCTACGACTCCTGCAGCCAAGCCAGCAACCCCGACATCTCCAACCACTCCGCCAGCAGTGGTACCGGTGCCGACCGCTAAGCCTTCTGCACCTATGAGCGCACTCTATAAAGAGTCGTCAGAGAAGCAGATGATTAACTACTGCGGACAGAGAATTTACGTAGACAAGTCGCTGAAGGGAGTATGCTCTATAGGCAATATGCGCGAGAAGGCTGTTGCCGATGCTTACGAGGCGATGTGCAAGGCCGACTACAAGCCGTTGCTTGCCGACTGTCGTCAACTGAAGAAAGACCTCAAGCTCAACGATTGGGGTGTGTTCCTCTTTGTTCGCGACGCGTCTAATGCCCTTTGTGTCGATGCAAATGCGTCTGTTGTAATGCAGCAGTTCCTACTTAACGAACTCGGATATAAGTCGAAGATGGCGCGCCGTGCCGACCGCGACCAGATGCTTCTCTTCGTAGCGACCGACTGTAAGATGTATGGTCGTCCTTATTTCACTAAGGACGGACTCAACTATTACAACCTTACAAGTGACGAGACTTGCCAGTTCTATATGTGTCAGGAGGATTCGCCGAAGGCAAAGAGCAGTATCGACATGCAGATAACTAACGCTCCGCTGCTCAATTCTGGAATGGTCAACTCCGTACACAAGAATGGTGCGGGCACAGTGGCGGTATCTGTCGACGTTCCCAAGTCGCTGATGCTGTTCTACAAGAGCATGCCGCAGTGCGACTATAGCGTGTATGTTAATGCGAAGGTGAACCCGGCTGTTGCCGACAGATTGCTCTCGTCGCTTGCTCCGATCGTTGATGGCAAGAGCGAGACCGAAGCTGCCAACCTGCTCATCAACTTCGTGCAGACCGGCTTCAAGTACGCCACCGATCAAGAACAGTTCGGCTATGAGAAACCGTTCTTCGTAGAGGAACTATTCTACTATCCCTACTGCGACTGCGAGGATCGTTCGGTGCTCTATTCATATCTGGTGCGCAACCTGCTGAAGCTCGATGTCGTGTTGCTCGATTATCCTAACCATATCGCCACAGCGGTATGCTTCAACGAGAATGTGTCGGGCGATTTCGTCACCATAGAGGGAAAGAAATACATAGTTTGCGACCCTACTTACATCGGTGCATCCATAGGAAAGGCAATGCCGCAGTTCAAGCGTGTGGCTGCCAAGGTCTTGAAATACTAAGACTTTAAAAAATGCAAAAACGGCATATCCTTGTTTTTTGGATATGCCGTTTTTGTGTGTTTTGTTTACTCAACTATTTCTGCTTCTATCCAGCTGTCGAGCAATGCTTTTGCGTCGTTCTCTGCCGTAGCGTCGTCAACGTCGTATTCCTCGCAGAGCAGATTTTTCAGCGTCTCAGCGTCGAACTCCTTGTCCTTAACGCTTTCCCAGAGGAAAGCTGAACTCTCGTTCATGCTGATAATCTTTGTGAAGTCGATGTTCTCTTTGCCTTCTGCAACGATAATGCTCTCGCCGCAAATGTCCTTCAGGACGAAACCTTTCTTTATCTTCATATTTCTTGGTGTTATTAAGCTGAGCCAGGCCTTTTTAGGCCTTTCTAAGCCTTAGCTAATTCTTTTTACCTTTTTACTCTTTTACTTTTTTACTCTTTTACTCTTTTACTTTCTACCTTTCCAACCTGTTTACTTTTCTATATATGTACAGCAGGTAGCGGCGTATGGGTAGCAGTCGGGTCCAGATAGCCGAATAGATGCGCCATTTGCGTCCTGAGGTATAGTCAGGCGTGCTGCGTCCTTTGCGGTAGAACGCCAGAGCGATGCCGCGTATGTCTGCCAGCGTACACTCCTCGGTGCCGAGATTGCCGTCGCCGCGCAGCGTCACCTTGTCGCCGTCGATATTCACGATGCGGTGCAGCACGTACGTCTTCGGACTTATCTCTGCCAGCACAGCGTCGCCGCAACGCACGGTGGTGTGTTTGCCAAGTATCGCTTTGTCGCGTCCGTCTTCGAGGAACGGGCGCATGCTGAAGCCTTTCAGTTTGAAGGTGACGGTGTGCCCTTGGTTTATCATCTCCACGAAATACGGTATCAGTTGTGCATTGTTGTACTGTCTTATTTCTTTTTCCATGTTGAGATAGGGTGTGAGATGGTGGTGAGGTGGTGAGATGGTGAGGTGTTGAGAGATGTTGTGGTGGTGAGATGGTGAGGTGTTGAGGCGTTGAGGTGGTGAGATGTTGATGTGTTGAGATGTGTTGTGATTTTACTGATGGGGTGCTGTCAGCGTCTTGAAGCTCACCTCTGCTGCCTCCTTGTTGGGCAGACAGTGCAGCGCATAGATGTACTGTGCAGCCTCGATGAGTCGTATCACGGCGTTGTATGTGTTGCGGAATACCACTTTGTCCCACTTCATCGTAGAGCAGGCAGGCAGAATGTATGTGAACGCCTTTGTAGGTGCTAAACGCTCCACGCGGTTCTCCTTCGCGCGCACTATCTGCGTTAAGGCTCCGATCGGTGCCTTAATGTTGCGGTAGCACGGCGTCTTGCCGCTCCACGGACTGCCGTAGATGTACGCCTTGCCGTCGATGACGCGCACCACGGGGTTGTCGTCGTTCATCAGGTCCGATCCCGGTATGTTGTCGAGCCAAAGCTGCGTGTGCGTGCTCTTGCCCGTGCCGCTCTTTGCGGTGAACGCATAGCCGTAGCCGCCGTTTCTCACGAGCGAAGCGTGTATGAGCAACGTGTCGAAGAAGCTGCCGCGGAAGGCGTAGAGCATCATCAGCGCGTTGTTCAGTCCGAACTGGCGCATCTGATAGTTGCCGTTCAGCGCACAAACGCCCTCGCTGAAGTCCTTGTTGGTCTGCAGCAGACAGCAGCTGCGTTCGTGTATGTCCTTCACTATATACTGATAGCCGCCGTTGTCGAGTAGGTCTACAACGGTGTCGCCGTTGCCCGTCTCGAACGTGTCGATGCGCTCGCGGCGGTTCTTAGCCACGGGAGGCAGCGTGTCGTCCACGCGCAGCGTAAAAAGAAAATCGTCGTTTGAGCCTTCTTTCTTGAAAGGCTCGAACGACGGTAACAGTTCGGTGTTGTTCTTTCCGTTTTCGGCAAAGACAACCCTCACGTTATGTTCTGCGATGCAATAGTCTGCTATGATATCCATTATTTCTTCTTCGCCTTCTTTGTCTGCAAATCGGCACGCTCGCTATCGTCTGGTACGAGACAGCTGTATGTAAAGTCGTGCTTTGTGACGTATTTCACGTTGTAGTGTCCTCTTGTTGCGTAGCGCTTCTTTATAGCCACGTATTTCTTCTCTATCTCCTTGCGTGTCTTTGCGAAGTAGGTTACGCAAGTGGGGGTGGCGAATCCGTTAGCCTTCAGATGGTCGCGCAACTGGAACGAGTAGTTGTTGCGGCTGTAGAGAAAGCCCGTCTTGGTGTCTACCCAAGCCGAATCGAGCTGCTGAATCTCTGTGATGTACACCGTAGAGTCGTTGAACGATGTGGCTACACCGTATACGTAGAGTCGCTCCTGCTTCTGCAGTGCGAACATAAGCGACGGCATGAGCAGCAGTGCCAATGCCAGTAATGTGCGAATCTTCATTTCTTTCCTTGTTTTCTGTTGTTTCAGCGGCGCTGTCTTTATGGTCGCGTCGCAGCTTTATCTGCCCAGGTAAGCCTTGAGCAGCTTGTTCTTTGTATTCTGTTTCAGCTTGCGTATAGCCTTCTCTCTTATCTGGCGTACACGTTCGCGTGTGAGTCCGTACTTGTTGCCGATTTCCTCCATCGTGCATTCGGGCTGGTTGATGCCGTAGAAAGCCTCTACCACGTTGCGTTCGCGCTCGTTGAGCACGGAGAGGGCCAGCGCAATCTCCTCGCGCATCGACTCTATCACGAGCTGGCTGTCGGTAGACGGCTCGTTCTCGCTCGGCATGAAGTCGAGCATGCTTGCTCCGTCGCTCTCGGTCATCGGCGCGTCTACGCTCACCTGTCGTGTGTCCACCTTCAGCACGTCCTCAATCTTTTCGTGCGGCATATCGGTCTTTTCGGCTATCTCGTCGATGCTTGGTCGGCGTTCGTTCTCCTGCTCAAACTTGTTCAGTATGCGCTTTATCTTGTTCACGCTACCCACCTGGTTGAGCGGCAGACGCACTACGCGACTCTGCTCTGCGATGGCCTGCAGAATGCTCTGTCTGATCCACCATACGGCGTACGAGATGAACTTGAAGCCGCGTGTCTCGTCGAACTTCTCGGCAGCCTTTAGCAGTCCGATGTTGCCCTCGTTGATGAGGTCGGGCAGCGAGAGACCCTGGTTCTGATATTGCTTTGCAACGGAGACAACAAAACGCAGATTCGCCTTTGTCAGCTTCTCAAGAGCCTTGCGGTCGCCGTTCTTTATGCGGTGGGCGAGCTCCACTTCCTCTTCTGCGGAAATCAGCTCTTCGTGACCAATCTCCTGAAGATACTTATCGAGCGAGGCGTTCTCTCGATTTGTAATCGATTTGGTTATTTTAAGTTGTCTCATTAAGTGTTGCTTTTTTTGATATTATTTTATTGTTAAAAGGGCTGGTGCGTTATACACGCATCATTCTGCAAATTTAGTTATTTCTATTGGTTGTCGCAAATTTTAATCTATTTATTTTTATTGTTGCTCGGCAAAACTAATGTTGGTGCCGTCGTTTTTACGTTCTGCACCGACCGCCGTCCGATCGGTTTCCGTCCGCCGTCCGATCGGATTCCGTCCGCCGTCCAATCGGTTTCCGTCCGCCGTCCAATCGGATTCCGTCCGCCATCCGATGCTTCGACCAGTCAGCGAGGATGCCTAATCGACAACAAAAAAAGCGGAGGTCTTTAGGGCCTCCGCTTTGTATCTTAGTAGCCTACGACATACCTGTCGTAGACATGGCAATCAGTAGTGTTGTTTTGTAGTGCCTACGGCAGGAACTGAAAGTCAGCGGCGCGTAGCGGAAAGCTAATGTCGTAGGCTTCTATCGTTTAGTCCTCAAGCGGCACTGCGAAGTAAGCCTTCTTGCCGGTAGGATAAACGCCCTGGATGTAGAGCACGGGGTCTTTGCTTGTAGAAGCCTCCTTCACGGCGTTCTGCAAATCCTCGATGGTCTTCACTGCGCTGTCGTTGACGCGCTGGATGATGAAGCCCTTTGTGATGCCTGCGTTCTTCAGCTTGCCTGCGTTCACCTTCAGCACCTCCAGACCGTAGCCAATGTTCAGCTGCTCCTTCTGGGCATCTGTAACGGCGCGGAAGTTGCCGCCGAGCACGTCGAGGTCAGCCTTCTTTACGACCTGCGTGTTGCCCTTTTCGTTCTTCAGCGTCAAGGTCTTTGTAGCCTTCTTCTTGTCGCGCAGATAAGTGACGGTCACCTTGTCGCCCGGGCGTTTCTTTGCGAGCACCTCCTGCAGTTCTGCCATCTTGCCCACCGGCTTGCCGTCGATAGCAGTGATGACGTCGCCTTCCTTCATGCCAGCCTCTTCAGCCGCACTCTCCTCAGAAACCTTGGCTACGTAGATGCCCTCCATTGTGCCGAGGTCTACGTCCTCGCCCTTGTCCTTCTTTGCGTCAACATAGTTCTTCACGTCCTGACCCTGTATGCCGATGAGCGCACGCTGCACGGTGCCGTACTGCTTCAGGTCGGCTACCACCTTGTTCATGATAGAGGTAGGAATAGCGAAGCCGTAGCCGCTGAACGAACCAGTCTGAGAGTAGAGCATGGCGTTGATGCCGATAAGCTCACCGCGAGTGTTGACGAGTGCGCCGCCCGAGTTGCCGGGGTTGATGGCTGCGTCGGTCTGTATAAACGACTCCACGCCGTTCTGATAGAGCGAGCGAGCCTTAGCGCTCACGATGCCCGCCGTAACGGTGTTGGTAAGGTTGAACGGATTGCCCACGGCGAGCACCCATTCGCCCACCTTGATGTCGTCGCTGTTGGCGATGGTGATAGCCGGCAGGTTCTTGCCGTCGATCTTGATGAGCGCCAGGTCAGACGCTTTGTCGGTGCCGATGATGCGAGCCGAGTATTCCTTGTTGTCGTTGAGCGTAACGGTCAGTTCGTCAGCGTCAGCCACCACGTGGTTGTTCGTTACGATGTAGCCGTCGGTAGAGATGATGACACCCGAGCCAGATCCCTGCTGCTTCGGTGTGCGCACGCTGCGCTTCTGCTTACCGCCGTTGCCCTGCGGGTTGCCGAAGAAGCCGAACGGGTCAGAGAAGAAGTCGGAGAACGGATCGCTCTCCACCTCTACGGTCTGCACCTTCGAGTTCTTTGTGCTGAGGATATGCACCACCGACGGCAGCGACTTCTCTGCTGCGTACGTCAAGTCGACGGGCTGGGCAGGCACGGCAGCCGATGTAGCCGGCGTAGCGTTCACCTTTAGTAATGTTCCTGTAGAGAAGGCAAAGGCAAGAGCGCTCATTGCCACAACAAAATACTTAGAATACTTTTTCATAGTTCTGTTTATTTTCTTGTTTGTTATTGTTTTCTAATCGTTTACGACCTACTTAACGCTGTCGCCCGGTTTGACACATTGCCGTTCGTGTGGGTCGAGCGGTGTTAAAACAACAGCGTTTCTGTTTTCGTGGTTGCAAATTTAGGCGCAAAAATTGTTAATCTGACAAATTGACACGCATCTTTATCCCATTTTAACACTACAATTTAACATATTAACGGCTGTTAGAAAACAAATGCTCGTTTTTTACTTTTGTTTTATATCTGCCGCCTCCCTGCGTCTCATGTTCGGGAAGTAGCGCAGTGTCAAGTAAAGTGTAGCAATCATACCGATAGCTCCGCCAGCATAACCTATATATTCTATCGATATTCGGCTCACCACCAGTCCGCCCACGTATGCGCCGCTGCCTATGCCGAGGTTGAAGATGCCCGAAAAGATAGACATGCCTATCGACGTGGCGTGCTCCGGCGCAAAGCGTATGGTGTTGTCCTGAAAGGCTATGTTGAACGCCGTAGCCATGGCTCCCCACAAGATGCAGACGGCGAGGATGTACGCCATGCCCGTAGCCGCAGCCTGCAGCAGAAGCATGCACAAGGCAGGACCTAACGTGACGGCAAGCATGAAGCGGCGGCGGTTAGTCATATAGTATTTTGAGAAGGCTATGCTGCCGAACATGCCCGAACCGCCGAACACGATGAGCACCAGCGTCACGGTGTCGGGCGCCATGGCTGCCACCTTGCCCAGGAATGGCTCGATGTAGCTATAACCAGTGTAGTGGGCTGTAGCGAACAGCACCGACATAATGAACACGCCCAGCAGCACGCGGTTGTGCAGCAGCGTCGGAAGCTCTTTGAAGGCGAACTTGCCGCGGCTCTGCAGTTTTGGAAATACCATGAGTATGAACACGAATATGAAGGCTGACACGACGGCGATGCTCATGAACGCCATTCGCCAACCTACGTAAAGTCCGACCACACGACCCAGCGGCAGACCGACAACCATGGCTACCGACGAACCGGTGGCAATGGCGCTCAATGCTAAGGCACGCCTTCCGTCGGGCACGGTGCGCACAGCGAGCGGCGAGGCTATCGACCAGAATATAGAGTGGGCGCAAGCCACACCGATGCGCGAGAGCATCAGCGTGTAATAGCCTTCGGCTAATGCCGACCCTACATGGCTCACAACAAACAGGGCTATAATGGAAAGCAGAAGCCGCTTCAGCTCCATCTTCGACACCATTATCATCAGTGGCAGCGACATTATCGCCACCACCCATGCGTACACCGAGATGAGCAGACCGGCACGAGCCTCGCTGATATTAAGGTCGGTGGCAATGTCGGTGAGCAGGCCGATAGGCATAAACTCGGAGGTGTTGAACACGAACACGGCAAAGGTAAGCCCTACAAGGGGCAACCATCTGGTAAAAGATTCTTTGTTTTGCATCCTAAAAATAAAATGTATTACTTGTTATCCTTTTTTACGTTGCAAAGTTACGCAATTAATAAGGTATAACTGCAACATGTAAATGTTTAACGTTGCAGAACGTGATGCAAATCAAGCGAAGGTCGCAAAAAAATCTTTCTCTAAATTCTTAAAATGTGGCAGAATAGGGATATTCATAACATTTTATAGGGAAATTTCTCTTGTAGTTAGTCGAATTTATCGTAAATTCGCAACATTAATCAAAAACACATAGAACAATGAAGAAGTTTTTAATGGCAGCCCTGGCGCTGCTTACATCGGTGCTCGGCGTGCAGGCGCAGGGCTATCAGGACTATAGAGACCATAACTACGGCAGCCGCCGTGACTACTCCATGTATGCCAACCGCTACGACCGCTTCGGCATCGACGGCGTGTATATGGGCATACGCATCGGTCCGTCGTTCACCACCGTCGACTCCGACGACAAGGCGCTCGACGGCGGCAATACGCAGACTGGTCTCAACCTCGGCGTGTTCGGCGGTATGCAGCTCTCGCCGAAGGCTCCGGTGTTCATCGAGAGCGGACTGATGTATGTGGAGAAGGGCGGCAAGAACCTCTATGAGGGCAAGAAGGTGACCTACAGTCTCCACTATCTCGAGATACCGATCGTCGTGAAGTATGCCATACAGCTCAACGAGCACTTCTCTGTGCAGCCGTTCGCCGGCGGTTACTTTGCGTTCGGCGTGGGCGGCAAGGCTAAGAACTTCGGCGACCGCGAAGTGTCCAACTCCTTCTCACACCACTACTTCAAGCGCTTCGACGCTGGTCTGCGCTTCGGTTGCGGCGTGACGTACGACCTCTTCTACGCCGACCTCACCTACGATGTCGGACTCTCTAACATCTGTCACGACGAGTTCGATACATCGCACAACCGCAGCCTCTCGCTCAGCTTGGGTGTCAACTTCTAACATTTTATAGTGCATTTGTAGCCTATTAGTAGCGGAGGTCTCCAGCCTCCGCAGCAAACTGAGTATGTAATTTGACTTGGTGCTGCGGAGGCAGGAGACCTCCGCTACTGTTAGTTGAATAAAAAAACGACCAAAAATTGCTCAGAATGCGCAATTTTCAGTAACTTTGCAGTCTGTTGGAAACAGTGTCTCGGTTCTGTCGCTGCTGTGCATAGGCGCAGGAGAGGAAAGTCCGGGCAGCACAGGGAACCCCACTTCCGAAAGTAGAAGCTGTCGGCGACGGCAGGTGTCGGTAGAAGAAAACAACCGCCACGCCTCGTGTGTGGTAAGGGTGAGAAGGTGGTGTAAGAGACCACCAGCCGGTGGGTGATCATCGGGCTGTACCATCTGGGGGCTGCAAGTTCATGTATACCATCGTTTGAGGGCGTCCCGTCCGACCATAGCGACGGTGGAGGGTAGAATGCTGGAGACGCAGGGCGACTTGCGTAGTAGATAAATGACAGAAGGCTCGCGGCGCAGCAATCCGGCGCGAGAAACAGAACCCGGCTTATAGAGACACTGTTTCCAACTTTTTTTTACAACGTATTCCTTGCTGAGATAAAGCGGATTAATCGGATTCTTTGCTGAAATAAAAATAACAACGGATTAATCCGCGTTAATTCAACTACACCCAAAGTTAAATCCGTTGTCGATACAACGCAGCCTAAAAATCCGCAGTTGGTTCAAATAAAAAAAAAGAACTCCGTTTAATCCGCTTTTAATTCGGACTGAAACGGAGTTCGTTCTTAATTCAATATCCTGTTTACTTGATAACCTTTACAGTCTTGCCGTTAGCCAGACGTACGATGTTGATGCCCTTCTGGAGGCTGTTGACGCGAGCGCCACCGAGAGTGTAGAGCTCTGTGATAGTGCTGTTGTCGGCAGTGTTAACTGAGTTGATGCCGTCCACAACGTCCTTGTTCACGAGCTTGATGTACTTGTAGAGAGCGTTCGACTGCTGGTTGCTGCCCTCACCGCTACCTATCCATTGATAGTATCTTTTTTTCCTTATGCCTTCTTGCGCTGCGGCAGCAGCGATGCGCCTATACTTACAACGAGCACGGCGAGGATGATGCAGAGCGAAGCCACGGCGTCTATCTCCACCCACTCGTGAATGAGCATCTTCACACCGATGAAGAGCAGCAGTACGCATACGCCGGTCTTCAGATAGCGGAAGCGATCGGCGATGGCTGCCAGGAGGAAGAACATAGCACGCAAACCGAGGATGGCGAAGATGTTAGAGAAGAACACCACATACGGGTCGAGCGACACCGAGAACACAGCCGGAATGCTGTCGAACGCGAATATCAAATCGCTGAACTCTATCACGAGCACCGTCACGAAGAGTGGGGTGAAGAGCAGACGGCCTGCCTTGCGTATGAAGAAGCGGTCGCCCTCAAACTGTGTGTGTATGCGTCCGGTCTTCGAGAGTAGTCGCACGATAGGATTCTTCTGCACGTCCATCTCCTCCTTCTTGTTGCGGTCGAGGAACATCTTCACACCACTATATATAAGTACGCCACCGAATACCAGCAGCACCCAGTCGAAGCGGCTGATTATGGCCGCGCCGAGGAAGATGAACACGAAGCGCAGCACTATTGCGCCGAGGATGCCCCAGTTGAGCACGTGCTGATACTCGTTCTTGCCCACGCCGAACGCCGTGAATATCATCATCATCACGAACAGGTTGTCTACCGACAGCGTCTTTTCTATAAGGTATCCAGAGATATAGCTCACCGTCATATAATGGCGATACTGCTGCAGACTCGCCTCAAAGTCCGACGGGTCGAGCTTCAGGTGTGGAGCGTACGCCGACGCCACGGCTTTAAGGTCGGCAAAGCTGCTTATGCCGTGCACCATGTCGCCCTTGAACCATAGAAAGACCGAGAAAACAAGTGCGAGTGTTATCCAAACGGCAGTCCATGTGCCTGCCTCACGTATCGACACCTCGTGCGCTTTCTTGTCTATTACGAGCATGTCGAGCACGAGAATGGCGGCTATAAAGACTATGAAGCCGCCCAAAAACATAAATTCTGAAAGATGAAACATGTGTTACTTTTATTTGTTCGGGTGCAAAGTTATACCTAATAATCCGAACACACAACATTTAAATGCGGTTTTAACCGAATTGTAACAAAGGTGGTGAGGTGTTGTGGTGGTGAGATGGTGAGATATGATGTTGTGGTGGTGAGATGGTGAGATGGTGAGATATGATGTTGTGGTGGTGAGATGGTGAGATGGTGAGATATGATGTTGTGGTGGTGAGATGGTGAGATGGTGAGGTGGTGAGATGGTGAGGGTGTTGTGTATAAAATCTCTTAAAACACGTTTTTTAAGCCATCTAAGCGCTGCTAATCCAAATATTTTTTGTAATTTTACACCCTTGAAGACGATCCTAAAATCGCTTACAGCGAAAATAAAGGGCATTTGAGGCGATTTTTCGTTGTAGGAAGCGCCCGCATAAACGCAATAAAAATACATTTTATAATAATCAATGGACGAAAATCAAACAATTGATCTGGACAGAGTCCAGAAAATCAACATTGAGGAGGAGATGAAGAAGTCGTACATCGACTATAGTATGTCGGTGATTGTGGCTCGTGCCCTCCCTGATGTTCGCGACGGATTCAAGCCGGTTCACCGCCGCATCCTCTACGGTATGCTCGGCATCGGCAACACAAGCAGCAATCCTTACAAGAAGTGTGCGCGCGTCGTCGGTGAGGTGCTCGGTAAGTACCACCCGCACGGCGACTCTTCTGTCTACGGCGCTTTGGTGCGTATGGGACAGAGCTGGAACATGCGCTACATGCTTGTGGACGGACAGGGTAACTTCGGTTCGGTTGACGGCGACTCTCCTGCTGCCATGCGATACACCGAGTGCCGCCTCTCGAAGATGGGCGAGCACATCATGGACGACTTGGAGAAGGATACCGTAGACATGGACCCTAACTTCGACGATACGCTCACCGAGCCGTCGGTTATGCCTACAAAGATACCTAACCTTCTTGTGAACGGCGGCAACGGTATCGCCGTCGGTATGGCTACCAACATGCCTACCCACAACCTATGCGAGGTTATCGACGGCTGCTGCGCATACATCGACAACCCCGATATCGACACCGATGGACTCATGCAGTACATCCAGGCGCCCGACTTCCCTACGGGTGCGTACATATATGGCTTGCAGGGCGTGCGCCAGGCTTACGAGACGGGCCGCGGACGCATCGTTATGCGTGCAAAGTCTGAGATCGAGAGCGGCGATACCCACGACAAGATTGTTGTTACCGAGATTCCTTACGGCGTCAACAAGGCCGACCTCGTTGCCGGCATCGCCGACCTCGTTAAGGAGGGCAAGATTACGGGCATCTCTAACGTCAACGACGAATCGGGTCGCCAGGGAATGCGTATCGTTGTCGACGTGAAGCGCGACGCCAACGCCAACGTCATCCTCAACAAGCTCTACAAGATGACAGCTATGCAGTCGTCGTTCTCTGTCAACAGCATTGCGCTTGTCAACGGTCGCCCGCGTCTGCTCACGCTTAAGGAGTGCGTTAAGTATTTCGTAGAGCACCGTCACGACGTCACCATACGCCGCACAAAGTACGACCTCAAGAAGGCTCAGGAGCGTGCCCATATCCTCGAAGGCTTGATTATCGCCTGCGACAACATCGACGAGGTTGTGCGCATCATCCGTGCTTCTAAGACTCCGTCCGACGCTCAGCGCAACCTCGAGAAGCGTTTCGACCTCGACGAACTGCAGTCGAAAGCCATCGTCGACATGCGCCTCTCTCAGCTCACCGGCCTGCGCATCGACCAGTTGCACGCCGAGTTCGAGGAGTTGGAGTGTCAGATTGCCTACTTCGAGCAGATTCTCAGCGACCCTGAGCTTTGCAAGAAGGTGATGAAGGACGACCTGCAGGAGGTGAAGGAGAAGTACGGCGACGAGCGCCGCACGGAGATCAAGCCGTACGAGCACGAGTTCAACGCCGAAGACTTCTACCCGAACGACCCGGTTGTCATCACCGTGTCGCACATGGGCTACATCAAGCGCACACCGCTCAGCGAGTTCCGCGAGCAGTCGCGCGGCGGCGTAGGTTCGAAGGGAGCACGCACACGCGAGCAGGACTTCACCGAGTACATCTACCCGGCTACGATGCACCAGACCATGCTGTTCTTCACACGCAAGGGCCGCTGCTACTGGCTCAAGTGCTACGAGATACCCGAGGGCGACAAGAACTTCAAGGGTCGCGCCATCCAGAACATGCTCAACATCGAGCCCGACGACTCTGTCAACGCATTGCTGCGTCTGCGTGGCTTGAACGACGAGGAGTTCGTGAAGTCGCACTACGTAGTGTTCGCTACGAAGAACGGTACCGTGAAGAAGACAAGCCTCGAGGCTTACTCGCGTCCGCGCACCAACGGTGTCAACGCCATCAACATCGTTGAGGGCGACGAGGTGGTAGACGTGCGCCTCACCAACGGCAAGAACGAGATTATCCTCGCCAACCGCAACGGACGCGCCGTACGCTTCGACGAAGACTCTATCCGCACCATGGGTCGTGTGTCTACCGGTGTGCGCGGCATGAAGCTCGACGACGGCGACGACCAGGTTGTGGGCATGATTGTCGTGAACAACGCCGAGACCGAGACCGTGATGGTTGTGTCTGAGAACGGCTACGGCAAGCGCTCGCAGGTAGAAGACTACCGCAAGACCAACCGTGGCGGCAAGGGCGTGAAGACATTCTCTATCACCGAGAAGACCGGTCGCCTCGTGGCTATCAAGAACGTCACCGACGACAACGACCTTATGATCATCAACAAGAGCGGCATCGCTATTCGTCTCGCCGTTTCGGAGTGTCGTGTCATGGGTCGCGCCACACAGGGCGTGCGCCTCATCAACCTCTCAAAGAAGAACGACGTCATCGCAAGCGTATGCAAGGTGATGAGCACTGAGAAGGAGGCTGAGGTGAGCGGCGACAAGGACGACGAAAACGCAACCCCTGCTACCGATGTTCAGGCAACAGAGGCTCCGCAGACCGAGACTCAAACAACAGAAACAGAATAACAATTAAACCAAACAAAGTTATGAAAAAATTATTCGTAGCAGCATTGCTGGCAGTAACTGCCACATCTGCATTTGCTCAGGACATCAAGTCTGTTCTTAAGGCAAAGGATTATGCTGAGGCACAGAGCGGTCTCAACTCTTGCCTCTCTTCGCTCAACGACGAAGACAAGGCTAAGGGCTACAACAAGCTCGTCGACCTCTCTTTCGACAAGTTCAACAAGGAGAACGCCGTAGCTGTAGAGATTCAGACTCTCGAGCAGATGGGTCAGAAGAGCAACAAGACCTACGACAAGCAGGGCATGTACGACGCTCTTCTCAACGGTCTTAACAACGCTCTCGAGTGCGACAAGTACGACCAGCTCCCCAACGCTAAGGGCAAGGTGGCTCCTAAGTTCCGCAAGAAGAACGCAGACCGCATCTGGCCTAACCGCATCCAGTTCGTTATCGCTGGTCAGGACGGCTTGCAGGGCGACGACCAGACCGTGGCTTACAAGTACTTCGCAGCTTACGTAGACAGCTACACAGCTCCGCTCTTCGCCGACGTTGACAAGGGCGCACGCGACGAGTATCTCGGCAGCGTAGCCCTCATCGCAGCTCGTCTGGCTTACCAGATGAAGGACATGGACAAGGCTAACCAGTATTGTGACGTAGCCCTCAACGACACAGCTTCTTACAAGGAGGCTCTCGGCGTTAAGGTGGCTTTCATGCAGCAGGCTATGAAGACCAAGGAAGACTCTCTGCGCTGCCTCAAGGACGTAGAGGCTCTCTACCTCAAGGACAAGGCTAACGAGAACATCTTCTCTGTGCTCGCTCCGCTCTACGGCGCTCTCGGCATGCAGGACAAGCAGGACGCTATCCTCGCTGAGCGTCTCGCTGCCAACCCCAACGACTTCATGGCTAACCTCGTGAAGGGTCAGGCTCTCATGAACGCAAGCAAGTGGGACGAGGCTATCGCTACTCTGCAGAAGGCTACCGCAGCTAAGGATGACGCTCTGGCTCTCACCTTCCTCGGCTTCTGCTACAACAACAAGGCTGCCCAGCAGCAGGACGTTGCAGCGATGAAGGGTCTGTTCGAGAAGGCTAAGGAGTGCTTCGAGAAGGCACGCGACATCGACCCCAACCAGCAGCGCGCAAGCTGGTCGTACATGCTCGACAACACCAACTACAACTTGGAGCGTCTGAACGGTGGCAAGTAATCTGCCGTTAGCTTCTATTTTTATTAATTAACTCATGCGGCATGTCCTGCCTATATATATAATAAGGTGGGGCATGCCGTGGATTGTAATCGGGATAAAATGTTCAGAAAACTATTTCTGGTGTCGCTGTTTGCATTCATCGCCCTCGCTCCTGCCTTTGCGCAGAAGAAGGAAATCTCGCAAGCCAAATCTGCTATTAAGGCGGGCAATGCGGTTGAGGCTGAAGCCTCGATGCGCAAGCTGCTTGCCGACTCTGCCCACCGGCAGAACGAGAAGATATGGCTTGTGCTGTTCGACGCTGTGAAGAAGCAGTACGAGGACGTCAACGAGAAGATGTATCTCAAGCAGTCTACCGACACCGCAAAACTCTTCGATGCCGCCTACCGTATGTTCGGTGTGCTCGAAGCTCTCGATTCTGTTGACGCCATGCCCGATAAGGATGGGCGCATAAAGCTGAAGTATCGACGCAAGCACGCCGACTATCTCGACGCCTATCGCAAGAACCTCTATACCGGCGGTTCCTACTTCCTCAACAAACAGGACTATCCGCGCGCGTTCAAGCTCTTCGCAGCGTACATCGACTGCGCCTCGCAGCCGCTCTTCGAGAGTCAGCAGTACGACTCTCGCGACAAGCGCCTGCCTTCGGCAGCGTTCTACGCCCTCTACAGCGGCTATCGTGCCAACGACGCCGCAGCCACTCTGCGCTACAAGCAGCTGGCTGAGACCGACACGGCGCGTCTGCCGCTCACGCTCGAGTACGAGGCTGAGACCTACCGCGCACAAGCCGACTCGGTCGGCTACCTGGCTACGTTGGAGAAAGGTTTCGCCCACGACCCTGCGTCGGGCTACTTCTTCCCCCATCTGTTCGACTACCGCTTCCAGCGTGGCGACACCGCCCAGGCGCTCGACGTCTGCAACCGTTCGCTTGCCAAGAACGCCAAGAGCACGGTGGCTATGGAGGCTAAGAGCGCCGTGCTGCTCACCATGAAGCGCTACGACGAGTGCGTGCAGGTGTGCGACTCGGTGATAGCTGCTGACGACGCTGCTGCCAACGCTTATCTCAACGCCGGTCTGGCTTACTTCAACCAGGCGGTGAAGATAGACAATGCGCCGAAGCATACTCGTGCCGAGCGCGCAGAGATGCTTGCGCTCTACCGCAAATCGCTTAAGTATATGCAGCCTTATCGCCAACTCGCGCCCGCACGCTCCGACCTGTGGGCTATGCCGCTCTACACTATCTACCTCAACCTGAATATGGGCAAGGAGTTCGTGGAGATAGATGCGATAGTGAAGCAGAAGCGATAGGGCAGGGGCAGAAGCATAAGCGCTGTATTGATAAAGTAATAGGTGCTCCACTGTGGGGCGACCGTTTTTTATGGGTTGAAAGCTCTGTATTGCACCACTTCGTGTGGGGGCGATACAGTGCTTTCAACCCTTTTTTTGTTCGTAGGAGGGTATGGCTTCCCTGCCATACCCACGCAGCCTCCATTCCTTTGCTACAAACGTTCTCCCACAGAATCCACGGAACACACAGAAACACTTGCTGAGAATATTCTCCTACAGATTTCACAGAACTCACAGAAGTTCTTGCTGAGAATATTCTCCCACAGATTTCACAGATCTGCACAGATTGTTAGGCTGCGTAGACCTCCCATAGATTTCACAGAACTCACAGAAGTTCTTGCTGAGAATATTCTCCCACAGATTTCACAGATCTGCACAGATTGTTAGGCTGCGTAGACCTCCCACAGAATTCACAGATCTCACAGAAGTTAGGCTACGGATGGCTGCGTTGTTAGCATCTGTGTGGATCTGTGCAATCTGTGGGAGAATATTCTCAGCAGTAGGTTCTGTGAAAATCTGTGCAATCTGTGGGAGGTTCTTCCAAAGCAGAAGGTTCTGTGAATTCTGTGAAATCTGTGGGAGGTTCTCATTCGCTTATTCGTGCGATTCGTGTTCGTTCATCACAGGGATATGTGTTTGGGCTGCGTGGGTATGGCAGGGATGCCATACCCTCCTACATTAGCTTCCGTTTAATCCGATAACTACGCAGCAAGTGAATCCGCTTAATCCGCTGTTAATTTTGTGCATAAATTCCAAGAAAATTCCACCGCCACCGTACGGAATCTGATCGGACGGCGGACGGAATCTGATCGGACGGCGAACGGAATCTGATCGGACGGCGAACGGAATCTGATCGGACGGCGGACGGAATCCGATCGGACGGCGAACGCAACAGGAAAGAGTTTCAAATTATCAAAAATGACAAATATAGGTCTAAAATTTGTAAGAAATCGGCGTTTTGATAGAAAATGGCTATTTTTTGTAAGAAATATCCTACTCTTTTTGCAGAATTTTAGCTTACTTTGCAGCAGAAACTTAACACGATATTGTTCTTGTGTTACGCATATATATAATGTATGCACAGAGCGGTGGAGTGTTAGCCTGTTAAACCTAAAAGAGTATTCACGCTAAACGAGAATGGATATGACAACAAACGACGGTAGCTCAACCAAAGATACAAACATAACCAACACAACAGGACTAATTCAGACTGGCACCAATGTCCGTCCTTCAACCAACACTTTTAAAACTAAGACAGCGAACAACGAAACTAAGACAACGAACAACAAGACTAAGACAACGAACATCAAGACAACGACAGAACGAAACATCGAAACCAAGACAGAACCAACAACTGAAACCTCAACCTACCAGAACAAGACAGCTAAACCAGAACACGACACGAAAGCTACCCAGTCGTACATAACGATGGATTTCGATCCGCCCACCACGATGAAGGAGGAGCAGGATCTGCTCTCGGCTATGTACGCCAGCGCCTGCGTACCCAACACCATGCGTATGTCGTACGACATGGTGGAGGATATGCTGACCGACCACATCGACCTCATGGAGGGCGACGACCTCGAAATATGCAATAAGGACACCGAGCTGATTAGCATATAGCCGCAAAACTGAACCTGCATATCGCGCAAAAACCAGATTAGTATATAACAAGAAACAATATATAACAATGAAAAGAGTAAAGAAGAAGTATCAAACCCCTGTGATCCACTCGATTGAGTTGGGTCCGATCAGTCCCGTCACCGCTTCGCCGGGTGGTGGTGTTACTATCCCCGGTGGCGACAATGCCAGCGGCGGCGGAGGTGGCGGAACACCGCCTCCAATGCAGAGTCCGCCGCGCGACCTTTGGGAGAGCGGCTTGCAGACCGATGACGACGACGAGACGGCGTACGAATACGGTTGGTAAGCGCCGCTCTTCACCGTCGGGCAACTCCAACCGACATCGTCTGGCAACGACCAACAGTAGAACTAAACCAAAACCCATTAGCAAATCAAAAAACAGAACAGAATATGAAGAAAAGAATTTTCATGCTTGCGGTCTTGATATTGTCAGGGCTGCAATTTGCCGTGGCTGCAATAGACGAACAGCTGCGAGCGCTCATCACCACCTCCGATGATATCGAGGTGACGGAAGTGACTAACGACGAGGCGAACCCGTGGACCGTCGCAGACGGAATGGCGTCGAGTACTGTAGGTAAGATATATAAAGAAGTATCTTCTACCATTACAATTAAGTTTAGAGCTAAAGGACGCATTACAATAAAGTACGATTTCACCTTTGACCCTTATTCCAGCTACGACTATCGAAGAGTGTATATGGATGGCAGTTTGGATATGAATAATTATGCTACCTATAAAACCCTAACAACTCAGACTCATTTTTTTGACTTGGATGAAGGTGAGCATGTGTTAAAAGTAACCCATTATCATAATTATTACAATTCCAATAGCTATACTCAGGTTCTTTCTATTGGCAATATCCGCTTTCAAAACTTAGATAGTCAGTATATGACAATCAATCTCTCTGCTCCAGGCACGCTTGGTGTAGAGGCGTTGGCGCTTGTTAACACTTTGCCCGATATGCGTTTCCTGCGTCTTACCGGCAAGATGAATGCAGATGACTGGAATACTATCAGAAATATGACTGGTCTTTGGGCTATTGATATGAAAGATGTAGACATTACAGCAATACCTGCAAATGCATTTGCCAAGACTTCTTTGCGCTTTATCGAATTCCCTGCCAAACTTAAGACTATTGGCGAAAAAGCTTTTTACGAACGCCCTCTTGTCGGTCGGCTTGTGTTGCCGGAAAGTTTGGATAGTATCTATTCAAATGCTTTCTATAGAAACTACATAGCAGAGGTTATAATACCTGCAAATGTTAAATATATTGGCGGCTATGCGTTTAACGATAACGACAGACTTACAAGTGTGACCTTAGGCAGCGGATTGACAGAAGTAAGTAGTTATTGTTTTAATAGCTGTGAGAAGCTTACTGTTGTCAAAGGAGGCGAAAATGTAAAGACGATAGGAAGTGGTGCTTTCAATTATTGTAGTGAGTTGAGGAGTGTCAGTGATTTGGCACCTGTTACAGTAGGTAGCAGCGCGTTCTATTATTGCAAAAAAATGGAAAATTTCAATTTCTCAAATGCTAAAATACTCAATGCTGAAGCTTATAGGGAATGCAATACTCTGACAGATGTTGATTTAACAACAGTAGAAACCATTGAAAATCGTTGTTTTATTAGCTGTACGGGTTTAAAGAAAGTCGTATTGGGTAACAATATAAGTAAGATTAATGAATACGCATTTACGGATTGTAATGCTCTTGAAGAATTGCATATTGGTTCTTCTGTCTCTTATTTGGATAATAGATGCTTTTATACCTCAAGTTCTTCATTGAAAAAGGTGTATGTAACTGCACCTGCACCACCTTCAGTTTATAACAACACCAGTTATTACCCGTTCTACTCAACTTCAGGCGTAACGCTTTACGTTCCCGAATATGCAATGGTGAGCTACAAGCTCGACAACTACTGGAGCCAGTTCACAAAGGTGGAGCCAAACCCGAACCAGCCCGACAAGGTGAACCTCTACAAGAAGCTGGAACTTACCAGCAATGCACGCATACCTAACTCGCCGGATATCTATCTCGGCAAAGGCGGCGCGCTTATCGTGAACGGCGACAATGCGCAGACATTCGGCAAGTACACCCAGTATATGAATATAGGTGAGACTTCCTCTTCGCTCATCAGCCGTTGCAAGGAGATGACATCTACATCTTCTCAGTTCGATTTCTTTATAGGTGCCACCTCTGGCTCTGGCTATTGGTATTATTTGTGTATGCCGTTCGACGTGAAGCGCAGCGACATCATTCTGCCTGAAGGCACAGCCATCGCCGTGCGCTATTACGACTCTGAGTCGCGTGCTACAAACGGAGCAAGCGGCAACTGGAAAGACGTACCTGCAGACTCTGTGCTGCACATGGGCAAGGGTTATATCTTCCGTTCAAGCAAGGAAGGCAACGTAGGCTTCCCTGCTACCGAGGAGACACACAATGCCATCTTCCGCAGCGAAGCTGTAAGCGCACCGCTCGTTCAGTATCCTGCCGTGGAGAGTGCAAACGCAGGATGGAACTTCGTGGGCAACCCATATCCTTGTTTCTACGACATATATTATATGGATTTCGCAGCACCTATCACAACATGGGATGTTGACAACCGCACATACAAGGCATACAGTGCTACCGACGACAATTTCGTACTCACACCGCAGCAGGCATTCTTCGTTCAGAAGCCCTCGCTTGTAGACGCCATCACGTTCCAGCCGGCGGGCAGACAGATCAACAAGACCATCGACCACTCGGCTTTGGCTATGCGCCGCGCAGCACGCAGCCAGCAGGTGCAGCGCAAGCTGGTAGACGTGTCGCTGACATGCGCTGACCGCACCGACCGCACACGCGTCGTAGTGAACGCCAATGCTTCTGACGACTTCTGCGCCGACAACGACGCTGTGAAGATGATGGCTTACGAGGGCACACCGCAGATATACACCATCGCCGGCGCTGACCAGCTGGCTGTGAACGAGGGCGCTCACCGCAGCGGTAGCGTGGCATTAGGCATGTATCTGCCTGCAGACGACGCGTACACCATCGCCGTAGACCGCGACGAACTGGGAGCCAAGTTGCTCGACTACGGCGTGGAGGTAGAGATGCCGTACACCTTCAGCGCCGCTGAGGGATACATGGACGACCGCTTCACACTCACCTTCGAGGCACCCACTACGGGCATCAACACCGTAGCTACTGACGCCGACGCCGACAACGCTATCTACACTATCGACGGACGACGCGTGAACAGCACCGCTCAGAAGGGCATCTATATTCAGAATCATAAGAAAATAGTAAAGTAAAGCTACTATGATCAAGTCAAGATATATACTGACTCTCCTCGCCATGCTGCTAAGCATGGTGGCGAGAGGACAGGACTTCAACCCCGACAGTCCTCCCGAACCGGGAGCACGCTACAAGCTGACGCTGAAAGCCCAGCCTGCAGAGGCTGCCACCGTGAGCGGAGGCGGACTGTATGCTGTGAACGCCAATGTGAGCGTGAAGGCTGTAGCCCGAAACGCCAACTGGCGCTTCAAAAACTGGACCGACGCTGAAGGCGAGGTGGTGAGTACGAGCAGTACGTTCACTCACCGCAAGCTGAACAGCGCTGAGACACTCACCGCCAACTACGAGTATCAGAAGACAAGCCGCCTCACCATTGCCTACGACCCGTCGTCGATAAGGGCGAGCGAGGTGAAGGAGTATGCCGTGGGCGTAACCTACTCTTACACGGCGTCTACGTACAGCGACTATACGTTCGTCAACTGGACAACAAGCGACGGAACGGTTATCTCTACCGAACGCGCGGTAAGCTATACCGTTACGGAGAACGATGAGACCATCACCGCCCACTACCGCTTCACGCCGGGCAGTCCGGCTGAGCCTAACGAGACGAAGCCGAAGCATAAGGTCTACTTCAGATGCGACCCCGCAGGTTTGGCAGGGTTCAATAAGACAAGCGGTTTCTCGGTGTCTGAGGGTAGCCCATACAGCGTGACGGTATACAGCGTAAACGACTATGAGTTCAAGGGCTGGACATGGGAAGGCGAAACCAAAATTCTCGAAACTTCGCGCACGTGGAATGTCAATATGGGCACAAGAGATGCTTATCTCGTGGCTCACTTTGAGTTCAAGCCGTCGTCGCCCAGCGAGCCGTCTACCGACACTAAGCAGCGCCACAGCCTCTACGCCACAACTACGTCGATGTATCGTGGCGAGACAACGCTCCTGCCTATATACATGCAGAACACGGGCAACGTGAAGACGCTCAGCTTCAAGCTGCATCTGCCTAAGAATCTGACGGTGGATGTCGCTGGTATACAGAAGACGCTGCGCACCGACGCCTACACCGTTCAGGCGGCGCAGGAGGACAGCGTGCTGAGCGTGAGCCTTGAGGGCGGAACGCAGATTGTGGAGCACGATGGAGTAGTGGTGCGCATACCGGTGAGCGCGCAGGAAGCGCTGAAGGACAGCGTGTACACGGTGAAGTTCAGCGACATCGCAGGCACAACTACCGCCGACGCTGCCATCAGCTTCACCAGCCGTTCGGGACGACTCGTGGTGAGCACGCCCGAGGAAGGCGATCTGCAGGCGAAGTTCTCTGTAGAGACATACATGAACCGCGCCCAGTTCACCAATCTTAGCAGCGAAAATGCAAAGACATTCGAATGGAACTTCGGCGACGGCGCTACAAGCACCGAGCGCAACCCTATGCACAGCTACGCCGAAGCCGGCACTTACACCGTGCGTCTCACGGCGCGTGGCATAGTGAAGACCGTCACAGCCGAACAGCAGATAATCATCAACCCTGCCAACACCTGGTCGGCGAGCGGCGACTACCGACTCGACCCCACAGCGAACAGCGCACGTGCGTTCAAGTCGATGCACGAGATGCTCTCTCTGCTGTCGCAGTGTACGCCTGACGGCACCATCAACGTAAAGACCGGCGGCAAGGAGGCGTTCGACGCCAATCTCCAGTCGGCAGACTCGCTGGCACTGCTCAGCACGCTGACAGAGAAGCTGGGCAAGGCGGGCGTCGTGATGGCGTTCAAGAACGAAGCGCAGAACCCCGTTACGCTGCGCTTCAACGTGGCAGCCAACAGCACCGACTTGCAGAAGGCTACCGACTTCTTCCGCCATATCTCGCTCGATAACGTGGTGGTAACGCTCAACGGTGCCGCGATAAACATCGGCGAGATAGACCGCTTCTCGGCACAGACCATCTGTTCGGGCGCAAGCACGCAGCCCGAAGCGTTCACCGCTATAAGCAGCAGCGAGGCTGTGCAGGTGAAGTGGACGGCAAGTGTGGCAGAGGGTTACACCGTACGCGGCTATCAGCTCACCGGCACCGGCAATCTGCCCGCAATGACGCTCACGAACGAAGGCAGCAAGACCGATCTCGTTACGTATCACGTAAGCGTAGAGCTTAATGGTGTTGCCATGTACACATATATATATAAGGTGTATGTGAAGCCGTTGCTGAAGAGTCTCGCGCTCAGTTCGCCGTCTGACAACGCCGTGCTCGAATACGGACAGGTTACGCTCAGCTGCAGCAATCTCGGTCAGGCTGCTGTAGGCTATACGTTCCACTATCGCCGCACCGATGCCGAGGCAGAGAACGCAGCAGAGTGGAAGGAAGTGAAGACGACATCGCCCTCAACAGCGTTCGTGCCCGTAGAAGGCGCGTCGTACGAGTGGTATGCTACGGCGCATGGCGAGTGCAACGAGACTGTCGAAAGCCAGCACCGCACGTTCAGCATACGCAAACGCTCAGACCTTACGGTCGAGTCGGTCACAGCGCCGGCGGAGGTGAAGGCAAACACTACGTTCCAGATCACGGCTGTTGTGCGCAACATAGGTAAGGGCGCTACACGCAGCAGTGCTTGGACAGATATGCTCTACGAAGATAGACCCAGTGGAGCGGTTCAGGTTGGACAGCAAGCTCATTACGGCGTGTTGCAGCCAGGAGAGGAGTACACCATAACGTTCAATGTCACGAGTCCCGATGCATCTACAGACGGAATAAGCTATTTCGTGAAGACAGATATTTGGAACGAGGAGACTGAGTCTGACGAGAGCAACAACATAAAGGTTTCAGACCCAATCTCTATCATCAAACGCTACATCGACGCCGCCGACTACGAGGCTCTGAAAGTGCTTTATCAGGCAACCAACGGCGGCGCATGGACCAGCAAGACATGGCGCATCGGCAGCAATGCCGTAACGTCTACCGGTTGGCCCGGCGTCACATTCGACGAAGAAGGTCATGTGCTCGCTATCGATCTTCAGAACAACAACCTCCGAGGCACGCTGCCTACAGAGGGAATGGAGATGAAGAGTCTGCGCACGCTCAATCTGAGCGGAAACAGTTTGAACGGCGATGTGGCTGCGTTCTGCACGCTCCTGCCAGCGCTTGAGACGCTCAATCTTGGCTACAATCTGTTTACAGAACTTAGCGGCGTTCTGCCTGCCCACATCACCTCGCTCAATCTGCAAAGCCAGCGCGAAGGCTACAGTCTCTCTACCTTCACGCTGCAGGAGTGGGCTATGGGCGACAAGCAGGCCGACATACAGCTCGGAACGCTCATCGCTTACGACCATAAGAACCAGAACTTCAAGGCTCACCCGACGCTCCGCATCTACACTACCGCCAACAACAGTTATGTAGGCGAGATGAGATACACAGACGGAGCCTACCGCTACTATCTCAGCGGCACGTACAACTACGCAAGCGGCACCGAGTTCTGCATCCGATCGTATGAAGGCGTGGCACAGAACAACCGCCTGCGTGCTAAGCTCACGTGGACAAAGGGCGACGCGAACGCCGACGCATCGGTAGACGTGCTCGACGCGCAGCAGACGCTCAACTACATTATGGGCACGCAGAACGGCAACTTCAACTATCCCGCAGCCGACACTTATCAGGGCGGCGCCATCAATGTGCAGGACGTCGTCGCAACCATCAACATCTTCATCGGCAGCAACGACAACGCCGACCGGAAGAGTCTTATGGCTGCGCAACGCCGCTGGACGGAGAGCATGGGCGAAGAAGCCTCTACGGCTAACGTGCTCAGCGTGGAAGACGGCGCATTGTGGCTCGACGCAACCGACCAGGTGGCTGCGCTCGACATCACACTCGCCGGCGTTAAGTCCAACGACGTGAAGCTCGCTCTCAGCAAGCAGCGCTATCAGCTCCTGACACACAACACCGCAAACGGCGTTCGCGTAGTGATAATAAGCACTACGGGCGACATCCTAAGCGGACGCACCAAGCTGTTGCGACTCGCCAAGCCGGCAAGAGCGCAGCAGGCGATGGCTGCAGACATAGACGCACAGCCCGTAGGCGTGGCGTTTGAGAGTCAGACCACAGACATCGACACCATTACGACCGACGCTGACAGCCGCAACGCTGTATACAGCCTCGACGGACGAAAACTGAACCGTGTGGCACGCGAAGGCGTCTATATTGTGAACGGAAAGAAAAAGGCTATTAACAGACATCAATAGACATGAAGATCAGAAGATACATAACCATGATGCTGTTCCTGCTGATGTACATCACGGCAACGCCTCAGAACAACCTGTCGGTAGGAAAGCTCACAGGCGGTCAGGGCAAGGACGTGCTGATACCTATCAGCCTTGAGAACACTGACGAGGTGGTAGCGCTGCAGTTCGACCTGCAGCTGCCATTCGACCGCTCGTCAAGAACAGCGCCGACGCTGAGCCAGTCGCGTATAAACGAACACACCGTGTCGGTAAGAAATCTCGGCAACCATAAATATAGAGTGGTTGTCGTGAATATGAGCAATCGGCCTCTGTCGGGCAACGCCGGCACAATCATCAACTTCCCGATGGCTGTGCCTACAGGGTTGGACCCCGGCACGGAGTACGCCGTGAGCCTGTCCGATGTTATCATCACAAACCGCAAAGGCGACAACATCCAGGGCGATTCTAACGTGAACGGCAGCTACACGGTGCAGCGAGAAAACGCACCCGACCTTGCTACTACCGACGTCAATATCACCGAGAGCACGCTCGTGCCCGGCAAATCGCTCGCTGTAACTTGGAAAGTGAGCAACATCGGCAACGCCGATACGCGCAGCGGCTGGACAGAACGCGTCTATCTCGTGAGCAACGAGACCGAAGAAGCGGTGCACATAGGCAATACCTACTTCAGCAATACGCTTATTCAAGGCGGCTACATCGCACGCAGCGCCACCTTCAACCTCTCGCAGACCGTCGGTCTCGAAGGCGAAGTGACGGCGAAAGTGGTGGTTGAGCCCAACAGCGGTTGCGGCGAGTACAACGCCGACCGAGCTAACAACACCGCAACCGGTGGAACTGCCGAGCTTGAGAAGCACTTGTTCCTTACCGCTCCCGACAAGAGCGTGAAGGAAGGTGAGTCGATGCGCCTCACATTGAAGCGCAGCGGCGACCGTAGTATGGACGAGACATTCAGCATAGCTTCGTCTTTGCCCGAACACGCTAAGGTTCCGGCTACGGTGACTATCAGCAAAGGCCAATCGGCAGTGTCGTTCGACGTGGTTTGTCCCGACAACGACGTGGTGAACGACTACTCTAAGGTCACCATAACCGTGAACAAAGCCAACGGATACCCGCAGGATGTCGCCACATCTTTTAATATAAAGGACGACGAACTGCTGCCTCTCACCGTGAAGCTCGACAAAACCGAGTATAACGAGGGCGAAACGATGAAAGCAACCGTCAGCGTGCCTTACCGCATCGGCAACGATACGCTCACGGTCTACTTCAGCGTGGAGAAGCCGAAGCGCTTCCGCCTCCCGAAGAGCTACACCTTCGAGCCTGGAGCGAAAGAAGCTGTGATTGATATTCCGATCATTGACGATAACATCGCAGCCAACGACGAGACATTGCAGCTCAGCGTGTCGGCAGACCATCATCTGACGGACACAGCGCTCTTTGTGCTGAAGGACAACGATGTGCCGGCGATAAGCATGACTCTCTTGCCCACAACAGTGAGTGAGGCGGCAGGCTACAATGCCATTCACGCCACCATCAAGCGCACCGAGGCTAAGAACAGCAAGATTACGCTGAAGCTGAGCGACGACAGCAACGGCGAACTCTACTACACAACGCCGATAACCATGCCCGAAGGCATAGAGGAAGTGACGTTCCCCATCGGCGTGAAGGACAACCAGAAGGTTGACGGCACACGCAAGGTGAAGTTCAGCGCAGCTATATACATCACCGATTGCGGCTGCTCTGCGATAGGCGACAAGCAGACCGTTGTGAGCGACACCATAACCATCCTCGACAACGACGGACCGACGCTCAGCGTCACTTCGAACAAGACAACTATCCTCGAAGGTGACGCTACAGGCGCTACGCTCACCATCAGTCGCAACGACGCAACGACCAGTCCGCTCACGGTTACGCTGAGCGCAAAGGGCGACGACCTGCAGTTTGCAAAGACCGTGACTATCCCTGCCGGAAAGGAGAGCGTTACAACCCCATTCGTCGCGTTGAGCAACGAGGCCAGCGAGGGCAACCGCACCATTTCTGTCATCGCAAGCAGCGACGGCTACAGTCCTGGTACGGTGTGGATGCTCATCTCCGACCAGACTCTGCCCGACGCAGAGATGCAGACTCCTGCATGCGACGCAGAGATAGAGGCTGGAAGCAAGGCGAAAGTGACGGTAACGGTGAAGAACATCGGTGCCATCAAGATGCCGAAGGGCACACAGATACGCACAAGCATCGGCACAAGCTCTACTATGACGCAGACAGATGCCGACATTGCGGTGGGCGCTACCTACACATCTGTTGTGGAGCTGGACGCACCGAGTGTGCCCGGCAATTACAGAGTGACGGCAGAAATCAACCCGAACGGCACCATTACCGAGTTGCAGACCATCAACAACAGCGCCTATACCGAGACAACCGTAACGACAGCCTACACATACGGCATTGGAGCCGACAAGAACACATATAACATTGGCGAGAAGGTAGTGCTGAGCGGCACGGTGAAGACACGCGGCGGCGCTACGGCAGCCAACGTTGAGGTAGAACCGTACATCATCTATGCCGGTTCGCGTATAGCTCTGAAAGCCACCACAGACGCCGAGGGCAAATACTCTGCAGAGTACACCATCCAGGCTGGTATGTGCGGCGAGTATGGCTACGGTGTCTGCACACCTGGCGAGAACATCAGCGCTCAGCAGGGCACTTTCGCCGTGTACGGCATCTCACGCACCACAACCGAGTACATCAAGCACGAGATGTACGAAGGCGATGTGGCTCGCGGCACTATCAAGGTGAAGAACATGAGCAGTCTGCCTCAGCACAGTCTGACAGCAACCTGCGAACCGAACGACCAGTATGAGGTTACGTTCGGCGGCGACACAGAGCTTGCGGGCGGCGGAACAGCCGAAATAAGCTACACCATCAAGCCGCTTTCGCTCTCTAAAACTAAGGAGTGGGACCGTCTCACGTTCAACATTACAACAGCCGAGGGCGCATCGCTCAGCGTAGTGACCTACAACTACACACGCAAGCATACGCCGAATCTCGTGGTGTCTACCAACAGCATCAACACCACCGTGACCAAGGGCAAGGTGCGCACATATCCTATCGTGCTCACCAATACCGGCATAGCCGAGACAGGCAAGATAACCGTATCGCTGCCTGCCGCGCTTTCCGACTTCATCAGTCTGGCTACGCCTGCCACAATGCCGTCGTTGGCAACTGGCGACAGTGCTACGGTGATGCTTAAGTTCAACGCTGCCAACTACGACGTGAATGTCTACCAGAAAGGTAGCATCGCCATCAACTGCAGCGAGGGCAACGGCAAGCAGATTGGCTTCAACGTGAAGGTGGTGAGCGAGGAGAAGGGCAACCTTCGCATCCGCGTTCGCGACGAGAACACCATATACGGCAACAAGGACGGCGAGCATCCGTACGTGAGCAACGCCAGCGTGCGACTCACCGACTACAACACCGGCGCACTCGTGATGCAGGATGTGACGGGCGCGGACGGCAGCATCACGTTCAACGATCTGAACGAAGGCTACTACCATCTGCACGTTACGGCAGACCGTCACGACACTTACGACCAGAACGTGCTGGTGAGTCCGGGCGAGACAACCGAGCATCTTGCCACAATCAGCTACCAGGCAATCAGAGTAGACTGGACTGTGGAGGAGACAGAGATAGAAGACGAGTACGACATCACCACCAAGCTGACGTACGAGACGCAGGTGCCTGTGCCGGTAGTGGAGATGAATGCTCCCGACGCAATTATTCTTGCAGACATCAACCGCGGCAAGAGCGCACTCTTCAACGTAGTGCTGCGCAACCGCGGACTCATTGCCGCACAGAACGTGCAGTATACACCGCCAACGGCAGACGGTTTCGTGTTCATGCCGATGGTAGAATACACGGGCTTCACGCTCGCACCTGAGCAGAGCTATGTGATACCGGTGCTCGTGATGCACGAGGAGGACTTCAACAGCGACGACTTCGCACGCAACGTGAAGCGCAAGGTGATGCAGCGCGCCGAGGGCAGAGCAAAGAAGTGCTTTGGCGATATGGGCACCAAGTTTGAGTGGCCCTGCGGCGACAATGCAAAGTATGCTTGGATAGGTTCTATCATAAGATTCGTGCAGGACAACGCCGAATGTTCTGACCCACCACCAGCAGGTGGCGGACACGCTGTAATCTATCCTCAGACACAACCCGGACTGGGCGGTGGACCTTATGGCGATTTCGGCGACTATGCAACGGCGAGCGGCGGCAGAACAGACGCCAAGGCTCTGCTTAAGCTGTTCTGTACAGCAATAGAGTGTGTGCCGCTTCCCGACCTGCCTACTTGCGTGGCGCCAGCCATAACCAACGCCTTGGAAGGATCGGCTCTGCAATTTGCAGGCGACTGCGCTATGGACTATCTCAGCGGAAAGGTAGCCGACAAGATTCCGTTGTTCAGCTGCCTGAAGGGTATAGCTTCCAACTACGGACCGGACATGGTAGAGTGTCTCGGAAAATGGGGCAAGGAGATGGCTGATAAGTTCAGCAAGGCGCCGATGCGCAAGGCAGCTGCTGCCGAAGACAAGCCGATACCGGCTCTGATGGAGTCGTCGGGCTATAAGCAGTTCCTGTTCTTCAGCTACTTCGACACATACATGGAGTACAACCGACAGCTCACCAAGGCGCCTGAGGCGCTCGGCATGAAAGACTTCGGCGTAGAACTGATGTCGGCAATACACAAAGCCGACATTGAGCTGCAGAAGATGCGCGTGGACGGCACGCTCTGGACGTTCGACCTGAACACCATTCCGGACAACACCACGGTGGACGACAAGAGCCAGGGTATGGGCGCATACCTCACATCGCTCATGCCGAACAAGAGTGCCAACATAGCCGACTTCTCGCTGCGCAACTATGTGGAGCGTCTGCGCAACACATGGAGCAAGGAGGACGGACGCGGCTATATCAGCGCTAACCACATGGATGAGGCTGTTGTGGCAGACATTCTGCAGACACGCCAGAACTGTGTGACGAAGCTCGTCAACCTGGGCATACCTACATGGACCGACCTCATGGGCAGCGCCCGCAAGGACATGCTGCAGTATATGGAGACGCAGTCGGAGAACACCTGCGCACAAGTGAAGCTCGAGATAAAGCAGAAGCTGGTGCTCACGCGTCAGGCGTTCCGCGGCACGCTCACCATTGAGAACGGATCGAGCAACGCCATCGAGGACATCCTCGTCGACGTGAATGCTACGAACATGGAGACCGGCTTCATGGCTACATCGCGCGAGATGCAGATAGCTATCGAGAAGATAGAAGGCTTCGAGGGCGAGAAGGACGGCGCATGGCGACTGGGCGCAGGCAAGAAGGGCGTGGCTACCATACTCTTCATTCCTACCAAGTATGCAGCGCCCGAGAACCTCACCACCTATAGCTTCGGCGGAACGCTGAGCTTCAAGGACGGTAGCACGACGCAGAACCGCTCACTCTTCCCCGTGAGCCTGCAGGTGAAGCCGTCGCCAGAGCTCGACCTCACTTACTTCATGCAGCGCGACGTATACGGCGACAACCCGCTCACGCCCGACGTTGTTGAGCCGGTGATACCTGCCGAGTTCTCAGTGCTCATACACAACAAGGGCAAGGGCGACGCCAACAACGTGCGCATGATTACAAAGAAGCCTGAGATTGTGGAGAACGAGAAGGGACTGCTCATCGACTTCGACATCATCAGTTCGAGCCTTAACGGAGGCGAGAAGACGATGGCGCTCGACGACGACATCGCTACGCAGTTTGGCACTATAGCCGCCGGCACTGCCTCTTACGCCACATGGGACCTCACAGCGTCGCTCATGGGCCACTTCACCGAGTATGACGTGAGCGTTACGCACGTGACCGACTACGGCAACCCCGACCTCTCGCTGCTCGACCGCGTCACCATACACGAACTGATACACAGCCTGAACGCCACTATCGGCGACAAGGTGTATCGTGCATGGATCACGAACGACGAGCCTGACGCCGAGGATGCGCCCGACCATATCTACTTCGCCAACGGCACCGACGAGGAACTCGTGACGCTGAGCGAGCAGACCAGAATGGAGCGCATCGACAACACGCACTACCGCGTGACGGTGCCCACCGACGTGCCGCGCAACTGGTTCTACACGGCTGTGGCTAACCCGGCGGGCAAGTACGCGAAGATACTCAGCATAACCAACGAGACGAACAACCGACCGCTCGACCCAGCTAACTTCTGGACAACCGACTACACTATGAAGGACGGCATCGACCCGCAGCTCGACTATCGTCTGCATATTGCCGACATCGTTTCGGGCAAGGGCACGAACAAGTACATCGTGGAGTTTGAACCGATACCTGAGCTGCGACTCGACGTGAAGAGCATCACGTCTGTGCCTGCCGACGACCAGATTGCGGAGAAGCCGATAGAGGAGCTTACCGTGGAGTTCAACAAGGACATCAAGCCCGAGACCTTCACACGCGAGGACATCGTGGTGCGCCACGAGGGCAAGCTCTACAGCGGCGACATCGCCATCGCGCCGAAGGACGAAGCCACGAAGCGCGTGTTCAAGCTCAACACAAGCGCTCTCAGCGAGAACGGCTACTACGTGCTGCAGGTGAAGACCGACAACATCACCGACGCCGAGAACTATCCGGGCGCCGAGGGCAAGATGGTGAGATGGATGCTCTTCAAGGACGGACTGGTTCACTACAACGTGCATGTTCTGCCGCTTGCCGACTGGGGAAGTGTGGAGTGTGTGAAGGACGCTCCTGCAGAAACGCCTGCCGCTTCTGCAAAGCGCGCCATGAAGAAGGCAGAAGCCAACAGCGGACAGCTCGCTTACGGCGGCGGAATGACCTTCAAGGCTACGCCGAGCAAGGGCTACAGGTTCGTCTGCTGGAAGGACAACGCCACCGGCGAAGTGCTCTCAAACAACGCCGAATACCACGTGGAGGCGCGCAACACGCTCGACATATCGGCTGTGTTCGAGGCTGAAACGTATAAGGTGACGGTGAAGTGCGACGCCGACGGCGGAACGATGGACGTGGCATCCGGACTCTACGAGTACGGCACGAAGCTCACGCTCGACGCAAAGCCCAACGAGGGCTACCGTCTGGACGGCTACAAGCTCAACGGCGTGCAGACCGAGACGGCCGCTCCGTACGAACTGACGGTAGACGGACCGACAGAAGTGGAGGTGCTCTTCCACGACCTCTCGCCCGTAGACGTTATCCTCGACGAGCGCAAGGACTATCAGCGCCCCGTTGAATACGTAAGCGCAGCGAGTCTGCAGAACGGCACGAACGTGAAGCTCTACCGCTCGTTCCTCAAGGAAGCATGGAACACTATCTGTCTGCCGTGCGCCGTGGAGAACCCCGAAGAGGTGTTCGGAGCAGGCACGCAGGTGGCAAAGCTCGCAGGCATGACGCCGACGTCGCTCACCTTCGAGTATGTAGAGAAGATGGAGGCTAACACGCCGTACATCATAAAGCCTACAGCGGTGAACAACGCGGCTTACGCCAACGTGGCTTCGCCAACGGTGCTCTACGACCTCGGAATGCGCACGCTCGAAGACCTCCCCGAGGGCAAGGACCGCCCGACGTACCAGACCGAGAGCGGAGTGTCGTTCATCGGAGCGTACCGTGTGGAGAACCTGCCCGCTAACGAGGGCTACTACTACATCAGCGGCAACAAGTTCTACTACATCGACGTGCCCGTGCCCACAACACGCTACCGCGGATTCTTCCATTCCGACGTACACAACGGCGCGATGCTCAGTCTGGCTTTCGGCGGCGGTACGACAAACATCGAGAATGTCTACTTCCTGCCTGCCGGCGCCGGCGACATCTACGACCTCACCGGCAAGAAGGTGCGCTCGAGCGGCGAGTCGCTCGACGGACTGAAGCCCGGCGTCTACATCACGCAGAACAAGAAGTTCGTGGTGAAGTGATGATAGGTGGTGAGATTTTTCGATGTTGAGATGTTGAGGTGTTGAGATGTTGACATTTGATATTTCGATGTTGACATTTGAGATGTTTCGATATTGACATCTCCCACTACTTTCAATGAAAAATCCCTCTAAGAGGGATAAATCTACTGAATATTTCTCTCAATGAGGGACGTTTTAAGCCCAAAACGTCCCTCATTGAGGGATTTTTTGTATCTTTTTATTCACGAATAGGCATCTTTTTATTCACGAATAGGCATCGTGTAGCGTCCGCTGCCCGATCAGATTGCGTCCGCCGCCCGATCAGATTGCGTCCGCCGTCCGATCGGATTGCGTCCGCCGTCCGATTGGATTCCGTTCGGGTGACGATGCAAATAGCAGGAAGAGGAAGTCTAAAACTTGGTAGCAGTTGATTATCCGTAGCGGAGGTCTCCGGCCTCCGCCACAATCAATAAAACTAATTATATATTATAAATAAGGTAACTATATACCTTTCTGGAGCTAAAGGTATATAGTTGCCTATAATAAAGCCTGTTTTGTGTTCTATAACATTTTGGGGAAGAAATCGTCATAGAACATTTCTTCTTTATTAACTTTATGTTTTGCCGGAATTTGTTTATATTTGCAGAAAAAGTTCAAAAAACTATTACCCAAGATGTTGTTATCTGATAAATTGAAAGAACTTCGTAATCAAATGAAACAACCACAACGGAAAAATGTAGAAGGATTTATGTTGAGTGAAAGTCAGAACATAGAATACAAAGAGTCATGGCGAGACGAGTATCTGAAATGGATATGTGGCTTCGCCAATGCGCATGGCGGTCGCATATACATCGGAGTGAACGACAACAAAGAGGTTATTGGCTTGCCAGATGCCAAGAAACTGATGGAGGACATCCCCAACAAGATTGTCAACTTTCTGGGTATCGTGGAGGATGTCAATCTGCTTACTGAAGGCGAGAAAGAATACATCGAGATTGTTGTTGCTCCAAGCAATATGCCAATTGCTTACAAGGGAACGTATCATTACCGCAGCGGCTCAACCAAGCAGGAACTGAAGGGAGTAGCCTTGCAGCAGTTCATCATGAAGAAGATGGGACAGTCATGGGATGACATACCAGTCTTCGGGGCAACCATTGATGACATCGACCGTAACGCTGTTGATTATTTCCTGCAATGCAGTATTAAGGCAGGACGTATGGATGAGGAAGAAACCAACGCCTCTACAGGGAATGTGTTGCGTAATCTTGGACTGCTTACCACTAATGGCGAGGTGAAAAATGCCGCCATCCTGCTTTTCGGAAAGCATGTGGGGCAGTTCTTTCCATCCGCCATATTCAAAATAGGACGTTTCCATACAGATGAGAGTGACTTGATAGTACAGGATGTGATAGAGGGCAACATCATTCAGATGGCAAGTCGTGTGGTTGATACCCTCCGCACAAAGTATCTGCTTTCGCCGATCCATTATGAAGGACTGCAACGAGTGGAACAATTGGAAGTACCGGAAAAGGCGTTACGAGAGCTGGTATATAACGCCATCGCTCATAAGGACTATGCTGGTCCTGCTATCCAAATGCGTATCTATGACCGCAGCATTGAACTTTGGAATTACGGCTTACTGCCTGAAGAATTGACTCCTGCCGATCTCTTGAAGAAACACTCGTCCTATCCTCGCAACCACAACATAGCCAACGTGTTCTACAAGGCAGGCTTTGTTGAGTCGTGGGGACGTGGGTATAAAAAGATTGCCGAAGAGTTTGATCGTGCAAAGATGCCACTACCCATCATAGAGGAAACAGGCGGTGGCGTGATGGCTATCATTCAGCGCAAAACGATGGATGAAGTTATAGCAGAACGTGGCAGTAATGTCGGAGACATGTCGGAGACCAATGTCGGAGACCAGTCTGAGACCAAACTTACTGCTCGCCAACGTGTTATCATTTCTATAATCCAGTCAAACCCTGCCGTTTCTGCCAAACAAATGTCGGTGACTTTGTCGGTGACTTCAAGAACGATAGAAAGGGATTTGTCGGTAATGCAAAAAGCTGGCATCATAAGGCATGAAGGCAAGGATAATGCAGGTGTGTGGGTGGTGTTAGAAAAATAACCATGCCATATGCTAGTATCATACAAGTTTTAAACGACGGTAAACATGACAAAAAACTCTCTTAATATAGATAAGAAGGCTGCATTTAAGAAGCGTATTCATCTGAAATATGATTATCTCTTGGAACAACGAGGTAAATTGCCAAAAGCTAAAGCTGATAATTCGTTGTTTGAAGGGGTAAATCAATGTGTTAGAAAACATTCTGATTTGCCTTATTTTCGTTATTTCTATGAAAATTACTTTTTAAAATATGACATTGATAGTCTGATTGATTTAGTAGATTTGTTCCATGGCTCTCAAAAAAAGGTGTATAGATCTTTGATAGTTTCGTCAATATTTGAGTATATGGCAGACCTACCTAAACAAGATTGCAACAATGGTGGTTTGATTATGGAACTTTCTGATGTCTATTATGACATTAGAATGAATGAGCGATTGTGGTTTGGTGATAATGACACGATCAAGCAGTATCTTAAAAAACATTATGCAGATAGGATATTACATGCCACATACCCACAAAAAGGCAGTTTAACCTATTGGTACAATATTAGAAATATTAAGCAAAAATCAAAAAACATCGAGTTTAACGTTGTTCGTGAGAAGAAAATTTTTTGTAAACTTGTTAAAAGTGTATTTGAAGAGTTGTCTAAACCCAATAGTGAAGTAGACATAGATGAACAACCACGGCATGAAGAAGAGCCATACACAGAAAAAATAGACAATGCACCAGCCTCACAAACTTCAAGCGAAAATATAGATGCTGCTCAACATAACAATACACTCCAAAAAGCAAAAGTTTCAAGTTCACAGATTTGTATAGGGTCAGCATTTGTTCACGATACAACGAATATTGATGCTCTTGACTCGGTTGATTACGAGTCAGCCGAAGAAGTAGAACTTTATATCGGTTCCACCGATAATGAATCTGAGACTAAAAGAAATAAGAATACGGTACGTCAGAAAGGGGATGTAGATTATGTAGAGCAACAAACAATTAGTCAAAAGATAGGAGATGCAGGAGAAAAAATTGTTTTACAGAATGAAATTGTTAAACTTACAAAATTAGGACTTCCGGAAGTTCTTATTTCAAAGGTTCGTCGTGTATCATTAGAAAGTGATGAGTATGGCTTCGACATTCTATCTTTTGACGACAATGGAAATGAACGATATCTTGAAGTCAAAACAACAAAAGTTGACAAGCCTGATTTCTCGTTTATTCTAACTCAAAATGAGTTTGAGCATGCAAAGGAACTTGGCGACCAATATTGTATTGTTATTGTATATGGTATTCTGAACAATCCTCGTATTTGGTATATGGGCAACCCCTTCATAGAGGAACCGTATAAAGTTAGAATTAAGCCTACACAATATAGGGTTGATGTAAGTATACGGTAGCGAATTGTGTCAAAAATTGCTTAAAGTATTTTTGCAGTAGCAACGCGCAATACGGAAAAAATCATTAATTTTGTTTCTGCTGTTACTGCAAAGTATTGTTTAACCGAACTTACACTAACGTTTAACCGAATTTACACTAACCCGTATATGACTGGAAAAGACTTAGCTTGCTCTCTGGCAACGTGCATTGCGTCGCTGACTGCAAGCGCTTATGAAAAACCGCAGGTTTGCACGCTACATACCAACTGGACCTTCTGTCAGGTGGGCGACACGCTATGGAGCGACGCCAAGGTGCCCGGAACCGTGCACCAGCATCTGCTGAACCATAACCGAATACCGAATCCGTTCTACGGCATGAACGAGGAAGCCGTGCAATGGGTGGAGAACGAAGACTGGATGTATCGCACATCGTTTGTCGTAAACGAACAGCAGCTTAGCCGCGACGCCGCCGTTCTGGAGATGGACGGACTCGACACGTATGCCGACGTGTTTCTCAACGGAGCCTTGATATTGCGGTCGGACAATATGTTCGTAGGACACAAAATAGAGGTGAAGCCGGTGCTTCGCAAGGGAGTGAACCAGCTGCTCGTGCGCTTCCGTTCGCCAGTGAAAGAGGTGCTGCCGCAGTTGCAGACCAACGGCTTCGACTATCCTGCAAGCAACGACCATTCGCCTTGGCGCACGAGTGTCTACACGCGCAAGGCGCCTTACTCATACGGATGGGACTGGGGCATACGCCTGGCTACGTGTGGAATATGGCGACCGGTGCGTCTGGTGTTTTCGGATGTGGCAAGGATTGAAGACTATTATGTCTGTCAGGATGTGGTGACGCAGGCTAAGGCGGATGTAGACAACCGGCTGGAGATAAACAATGTAACCTCCAGCACCGTCTCGGCTTTGCTGAAGGTAGATTATCACTACTCTGACAGCGACACGAAAGAAATAAAGAAACAGATAGAACTGCGCCCCGGAGCCAATACGGTGAGTCTGCCTGTGAGCATTGAGAAGCCGCATCTGTGGATGCCCAACGGCTGGGGCGAGCCTTCGCTGTATAAGTTTACGGCATCGCTGTCGGTAGACGGCGTGGAGATAGCGAAGCAAGAGCGGAATGTGGGGCTGCGCACGGTGAGAGTGGTGATGGACGATGACGAGTACGGCAAGTCGTTCTACTTCGTAGTGAACGGCAAGCCGATGTTTGCAAAGGGTGCCAACTTCATTCCAGACGACGCCCTGCTGCCCAACGTAACGCCCGAGCGATACAAACGCATATTTGAGGACGTGAAGGCTGCCAACATGAATATGCTGCGTGTGTGGGGTGGAGGCATCTACGAGGACGACGAGTTCTACGACGAGGCAGACCGCAACGGCATACTGATATGGCAGGACTTCATGTTCGCCTGCAGTTCGTATCCTCACGACCCGCAGTTCGTCGGACGGGTGGAGGCTGAGGCTGAATACAACATAAAGCGTCTGCGTGGACATGCGTCGCTTGCCATGTGGTGCGGCAACAACGAGATATATGAGGCTATGCGCTACTGGGGATGGCAGAGAAAATACTCTGCTGAGGCTTTTGCAGGGATGGAGCGTGGATACGACGTGCTGTTCCGTGGACTGCTGCCGAAGATGGTGGAGAGGCTCGACAACGGCAGATTCTATATGCACAGCTCGCCGTACGAAGCCAACTGGGGACGCCCCGACAGTTGGAAGACCGCCGACAGCCACAACTGGGGCACATGGCACGGACGCAAGCCGTTCGAGAGTTTCGACACGGACGTGCCGCGCTTCATGAGCGAATACGGATTCCAGGCGTTCCCCGAGATGAAGACGATACGCACGTTCGCCGAAGAGAAGGACTTTGAGTTGGAGTCGCCAGTAATGAATGCGCATCAGAAAGCCGACATAGGCAATGCGCTAATCAAGCAGACTATGGGACTGTACTATAAGGTGCCAGAGAAGTTTGAAGACCTGGTATACGTGGGACTGGTGCTGCAGGGGCAGGGTATGCGCCACGGCATCGAGGCTCACCGCCGCAACCGACCGTACTGCATGGGTAGCCTCTTCTGGCAGCTGAACGACAGTTGGCCCGTGGTGTCGTGGTCGGGCATCGACTACTACGGCAACTGGAAGGCTTTGATGTATCAGTCGAAGCGGGCGTTTGCTCCTATCCTGATCAACGCCATAAAGGAGGGCGACGACGTGTGTGTATATCTTGTCTCGGACGAACTGCAAGACCGTGACGACGTACGTCTGGACGTAGAGCTGATGGATTTCGACGGAAAGGCTCATGGCAAATGGACGCAGAGCGGCATGCTTGCAGCCAACTCCTCCGTGCTCTTCATGAAGAAGCGTGCAGGCGAGTTGCAGGGCAAGCTAAGCGCCGCCACCTCATTGCTTCACTTCACGCTGAAGGCAAAGAACGTAGCAACGCTCGCCGATGACGTCTTTTACTTCGCTTATCCGAAAGACCAGAAGTTGCCCGAGGCTAATATAGAGACAAGCGTGAGACGGCGAGGCGATGCGATAAAGATGACGCTGAAGACCGACAAGCTGGCTCGCGACATTTTCGTAGAAGTGCCTGTGCAAGGCGTTCGCTTCACGGACAACTTCTTCGACCTGCTGCCCGGACAGCGTAAGAAGATAACGATAACATCGCCCGAAGGACATCCGCTGAACGACTTCACGTTCAGACTGCATCAGTTGGGCGGCGTGAGATAAATTGTTGCTGGTTCATCCGTAATGTGAAGTGATTCAACAGTGAACCTAAAAGTAGCGGAGGTCTCCGGCCTCCGCAGCACCAAGTCGAATACAAATCATCTTTAATAATAGATGTTGTGCATCATTGGTTGCTGCGGAGGTGGGAGACCTCCGCTACTATATTGTATTGATATGGATTAGAGGTCGTCGAAGTTGACGGCTTCCTCCTTGGGGCGCTTGTGTGTGCTGGGCTGTTCTGACGAACCTTCCTTTGTAGGCTCGGTAGCTTTGTGGTGTTCTATTGGTGCGCCATTCTCGTCGAGCACTATCTCCTCCTCAACATGTATGCTGTCGGAGCGTGAAGAGTCAGCCTTCTCGCGAGTGTAGTAGCTCTGGCAGTTGTACATTGACGAGGTGATGTCGGCATCCTTCGGCTTGCCGAACTTCACGCGATACTTAGCGAACGCAGGGTCGTTGAGCACAGACTCGAGGAAGAGTCCGCAGATAGGCAGAGCGGTGCGCGAACCCTGTCCGAGAGCGCCGGTGCGGAAGTGGATGCAGCGGTATTCGCCACCTACCCATGCGCCTACGACGAGCTTCGGGCTGACGCCCATGAACCATGCGTCGGAGTGGTTGTTGGATGTACCGGTCTTGCCGCCCCAGTCGGTGTCGCGGAATTTGCCCACGTATCCGTTGAGGCTCATCGAAGTGCCGCCCGGTTCGCTTGTGCCGCCCATGAGGAGCTGCTGCATGAGGAACGCACTCTTATAAGGTATCACCTGCTCCTCGTTCATCGGCGCACGGTATACCTCCTTGCCGTTGCGGTCGACGATGCGCGTAACGAGAACGCGCTTCACGTACTTGCCGTCGTTGGCTACGGTGCTATAGGCGTTGGCAAGCTCGAGCAGGTTGATGTCGCTCGAACCGAGGGCGAGCGCCGGAGTCTCGTCGAGCGGACTCTCGATGCCCATCTTGTGCGCCGTCTCGGCGATGCGCGTGATGCCCATCTCCTGTCCGAGGCGCACGGCGATAGAGTTGATGCTTCGTGCGAAGGCTGCCTTCAGCGGTATAGAGTCGCCGGTGAAGTAGCCGTTGGCGTTGGTAGGCGCCCAGGTCACCTCCTCGTTATGCTTCTTGTCGAACACCTGCATAGAGAAGTATTCGTCGCGGCGCTTGTCGCACGGCGTGAGTCCCTGATTCATAGCCTCGGTGTAGACGAAGAGCTTGAACGTAGAGCCCGGCTGGCGCATTGCCGTCACTTTGTCGTACTTCCACGACTTGAAGTCGATGTCGCCCACCCATGCCTTCACGGCGCCGGTCTGCGGCTCCATAGCCACGAACGAGCAGTGCATGAAGTGAACCATGTAGCGGATAGAGTCCATTGTAGACATCTCCTTCTCTATTGTGCCGTGCTCGTAGTCGAAGAGCTTCACCTTGTGTGGGCGGTTGAGGTAGTACTCGATGGAGTCGGGGTTGTTCGGGAAGCGTGTGAGCAGATACTTGTATACAGGCTGGCGCTTGGCTATGTCCTCGATGAAGCCCGGGATGACGTTGTGATTCTCGTCCTGCCACGGGTCTTGGTTGCCCCAGTGGTTGTTGAAGTTGCGCTGCACCTGCTTCATCTGCTTTATGGCAGCCTCCTCGGCGTATTTCTGCATACGCGAGTCGATGGTGGTGTATATCTTCAGACCGGAGGTGTAGAGATCGTAGTCGTTGTCGCGGCACCATGTGCGCAGCTCGTCTGCAACAGCCTCGCGGAAGTAGAGCGCCGTGCCGTCGTAGTTGCTCTCAACGCTGTAGTTGAGCTTGATGTCTATTTTAGAGATAGAGTCGTAGTCGGCGCGTGTCATGTCGCCGTGGCTCACCATGTTGCTGAGTACAACGTTGCGGCGGCGCAACGAGTTCTCGGGGTGGGTGAGCGGGTTGTAGTAGGTGGTGGCTTTCAGCATACCCACGAGCACAGCCGCCTGCTCGACGGTGAGATCCTTTGGCGAGCAGTTGAAGTAGGTCTTCGCTGCGGTCTTGATGCCGAAGGCGTTGCTACCGAAGTCGACGGTGTTGGCGTACATGGTGAGAATCTCGTTCTTGTCGTGCGTCATCTCGAGCTTGGTGGCTATGATCCACTCCTTCGACTTGACGATGAGCATGCGCACGCCTGGAATCATGCCGAGCAGACCAGTAGAGTAGTTGGTGCGCATGCGGAACATGTTCTTGGCAAGCTGCTGCGTGATGGTAGAGGCGCCGCGTGCGTCGTGATGCACCACAGCGTCCTTCACAGCGCTGGCAAGACCTTTGTAGTCGATGCCGTGATGGCTGTAGAAGCGCTCGTCCTCGGTAGCGATGAGAGCCTTCCAGAAGGCGGGGTTCACGTCCTCGAACTTCACTGGTGTGCGGTTCTCGTTGAAGTATTTGCCGATGAGCACACCGTCGTCGCTGTATATCTCCGATGCCTCACTGGTTACGGCATCCTTGATGGCGATGAAGCCCGGCGACTTGCCGAAGAGCCACAGGAGGTTGATGTCGACAGCTCCGAGGTAGAGGAAGAAGGCAACGATGCACGAAGCTATGCCTATGAGTGTCTTGGCATACCATTTGCGGCCTCGGTAGAGGTTGCGGTACCAATGGCAGAAAGTGCGCGCCTTCTGCAGACACCAGGTGAGAATCAGCTTTACTTTTTTCATCTTATTGTTATTTTTCAAGTTGCCGCATGCCGATGACATGCCGCCGGTTTATTAATTGATTTATAGTTATGAATATGCAAAAGTACATATTTTGCTTAACCTACGAGACTTGTATCAATGAAATTTATGATTTCTTTAATGTTATCGGGGCAGAACCAGTGGATAGAAGCGTCGCGCTTGAACCATGTCTGCTGCTTGCGGCAGTAGCGGCGGCTGTTGCTCTGTATCTTGAAGATGCACTCGTCGAGGGTGGTGAGCCCGTCGAGATACTCGAACATCTCCTTGTAGCCCACGGTGTTCAGGGCGTTCTCCGAGCGCTGCGGGTAGACGGCAAGCGCCTCCTGCTCGAGTCCGGCGTCAATCATGTCGAGAACGCGCGCGTTGATGCGGTCGTAGAGCACGTCGCGCGGGCGGGTCAGTCCAATCTTTATGATGTTGAACGGGCGCTCCTTGCGCTCGCTCTTGCGAAACGAGGTGTAGGTCTGGCCCGTGCAGTGGCATATCTCGAGTGCATGCACTACGCGGCGCGGGTTGTTGCGGTCGACAATAGCCCAGTGCTCGGGGTCGAGCACCTTCAGTTCGGCAACGAGTCGCTCAAGTCCCTCGTCGGCAAGTCGCTGCTTCATCCACTCGCGCGTCTCGTCGTCGACGGTGGGTATGTCGTCGATGCCGTTGCACACGGCGTCGATGTACATCATCGAGCCGCCCGTGAGCAGCGCCGTGTCGTAGCGCTCGAAGAGGTCGGCGGTGAGCAGCTGCATCACATCGCTCTCGTACATCGACGCACTATAGTAGTCGCCGATGTGGTGGGTGCCAACGAAGTAGTGAGGCACACGGGCGCGCTGTGCGGCGGTGGGTGCGGCGGTGCCTATGGGTATCTCCTCGAATATCTGTCGGGAATCGGCGTTGATGATCGGTATGTTGAGGTGCTCGGCCACTTGCAGGCACAGTTCTGTCTTGCCTACGCCCGTCGGACCGAGTATTACTATCAGTGTTTTTGCCATATAATATACGGAAACAAAAAAAGAGACAATAGCGGCAACGCAGTATCTCGAAAGCTGCATTGTCTCTATTGTCTCTATTATCTCTATTTCTTGAAAACAGTAGTGTTTTTTGATGATGTCTATCGGATGATTCCGCGCTGTGAAGTCTCTACGAAGTTGAGGATGTATTCCACTTCCTTTGTCATAGGCAATGTCTTGCGTACCTCCTCGATGCCTTCCTTCAGTGTGCCTGTGTTGTAGAGCAGGCGGTATGTGTTGTGGATGAGGTCGATCTGCTCCTTGCTGAATCCGCGGCGGCGCAGACCTACGATGTTCAGACCGCAATACTTCAGCGGGTCGCGACCGGCGATGATGTACGGCGGGATGTCCATCGGAGAGCGCGAACCGCCCTGCACCATTACGTAGCCGCCGATGTGGCAGAACTGGTGAACGAGAACGCAACCAGAGAGGATGGCGTTGTCGTCGATGACTACCTCGCCGGCAAGCTTTGTAGAGTTGCCGATAATCAGTCCGCTACCGAGCACGCAATCGTGTCCTACGTGCATGTTCTCCATCAGAAGGTTGTTGGAGCCGACAATGGTCTTGCCTTTCGACGCTGTACCGCGCGAGATTGTTACGTTCTCGCGGATAGAGTTGTTGTCGCCGACAACGCAGGTCGTCTCCTCGCCACGGAACTTGAGGTCTTGCGGCTTTGTAGAGATACTTGCGCCGGGGAAGAACTCGTTGTTGCTGCCGATGCGTGCACCTACATGGATGGTAACACTGTTCTGCATTACGTTGTTGTCGCCGATTTCTACATCACGGTCGATGTAGCAGAACGGACCGATGATGTTGTTATCGCCAAGCTTTGCTTCGGGATGTACGTATGCTAAAGGACTGATTTGATTCATCTTGATTATATTTTATGGAGATGTGCCAAAATGAAGTTACACGTGGCAGACTCCCTTTTGACACATCTTCTTTACTATTTACTTGTTCTTTACAATCTGTGCTGTGAATGTAGCCTCCGAAACGACGTGGTCGCCTACGAACACGTAGCCCTTCATCGACGAGATGCCATGGCGCAACGGCGCAAGCAGGTCGACCTTGAAGAGAAGTGTGTCGCCAGGAACAACCTTCTGGCGGAACTTCACGTCGTCTATCTTCATGAAGTAAGTAGACCAGCGCTCTGGCTCTTCGAGAGTGTTGAGCACAAGCAGACCGCCGCACTGAGCCATCGCCTCAATCTGAAGCACGCCCGGCATGACAGGCTCCTGCGGGAAGTGGCCTACGAAGAACGGCTCGTTGGCTGTGACGTTCTTCACGCCTACGATGCTTGTGGCGCCGAGGCTTATCACCTTGTCAACAAGCTGCATCGGATAGCGATGGGGGAGAAGCTCGCGGATGCGGATGTTGTCCATCAGCGGTTCCTCGTTCGGGTCATATATCGGTGCCTGAATCTCGTGCTTGCGGATCTCGCGGCGCATGAGGCGTGCAAACTTGTTGTTGATGGTGTGACCGGGGCGTGTGGCGATGATGCGGCCTTTGATAGGCTTGCCGATGAGAGCCATGTCGCCGATTACGTCGAGCAACTTGTGGCGTGTGCACTCGTTGTCCCAAACAAGCGGCTTGTGCTGTATGTAGCCAAGTTCAGTAGCGTCGCGACGCTCTACGTGAATCATGTCTGCAAGCGAGTCGAGACGCTCCTGTGTGGTCTGCATCTCGTAGATGACGATGGCGTTGTCGAGGTCGCCGCCCTTGATGAGGTTGGCCTTCAACAGCGGCTCGATGTCGCGTACGAATACGAAGGTGCGCGCCGGAGCGATGTCGGTGCCGAACTTGTCGATGCGGTCGAGTGTGGCAAACTGTGAGCTGACGAACTTGGAGTTGAACGAGCACATTGCTGTGAGCGAGAACTCCTCGTCGGGGAGGATGGTGATGCAAGAACCGGTCGCCTCGTCCTTCACCTCAATCTTGTGGCGGATGATATACCAGTCCTTAGGAGCGTTCTGCTCCTCAATGCCCACCTCGTTGATCTTGTCAACGTACAGAGCCGCACTACCGTCGAGGATAGGGAACTCGGGGCCGTTCACCTGGATGAGACAGTTGTCGATGCCCATAGCGTAGAGGGCAGCCATACCGTGCTCAATGGTAGACACGCGCATATCGCCTTTACCCAAAACGGTGCCACGCTGTGTGTCAATTACGTTCTCAGCGATTGCCTGGATTGTAGGCATACCGTCGAGGTCGATGCGCTGTATTTTATAGCCAGTGTTCTCAGGGGCAGGGTTGAATGTAACGGTGAGACTCAAACCGGTGTGCAGGCCTTTGCCGCACAAAGAGAAACTGCCTTTAAGTGTCTTTTGTTTTGACATTATTATATTGTTTGTTGTTTATTTATCGTTGTTCTTGAACGACTCCATCTCTTTTTTCAGGTCGTTCAAGTCCTTGTACATATCGGGCAGACGACGGAAGATAGCCTGCGACTTGAAGTACTGGCGCAGTGGCATCGGCGGTGTGCCGATGAGTTCTTCGTTGCCTTTCAAGTTGCCCGGTACGCCCGACTGTGCTCCGAGAAGGGTGCGGTCGCCGATTGTGATGTGTCCTGCCAAACCAACCTGGCCGCCGAACATACACCATGAACCTACCTTTGTGCTGCCTGCAATGCCTACCTGGGCCGACATCACGGTGTTCTCGCCAATCTCCACGTTGTGGGCAATCTGCACGAGGTTGTCGAGCTTAACGCCCTTGCGGATGACGGTAGAGCCCATTGTCGAACGGTCTACACAGGTGTTAGCGCCGATCTCAACGTTGTCCTCGATGGTCACGATGCCAATCTGCGGTATCTTGTCGTAGCCTTCTGCGTTAGGAGCGAAGCCGAATCCGTCAGAACCGATTACGCTGCCGGCGTGAAGAGTTACGTTGTTGCCGAGCTTACAGCCCTGATAGATGGTCGTGTTAGGGTAGATGAGGCAGTTGTCGCCCATCTTCACGTTGTCGCCGATTACGGCGTGAGGATAAATCTGGCAGTTGTCGCCTACAACGGCGTTGTCGCCGATGCATGCAAACGGACCCACATAGCAGTCCTTGCCGAGCTTTGCAGTCGGCGATACGTATGCCTGCGGAGCCACGCCAGTCTTCTTCGGCTTGCTTGCTTCATAGATTTGGAGCAGCTTGGCAATACACTCGTATGCGTTGTCAACACGTATGAGTGTGGCCTGAACGGGGTGCTCAAGCTCTACATCGTTGTTGACAATCACTACCGACGACTTGGTGTCGTAGATGTAGTGGGTGTATTTCGGGTTTGAAAGGAATGAGATGGCGCCTTCTACACCTTCTTCTATCTTTGCGAAGGTGTTGATTTTCGCATCTTTGTTGCCTTCTACGCGACCGCCAATCACGCTCGCTATCTGTTCTGCTGTAAATTCCATTTCTGTTTTTTCTATGTTATTCTTGCAAATATATAGATGATAGTTGTCTATAGATGTTGCAAATGTAAGAAAATTAATTTACATTATGCTTTTTAACAATACATATTTATCAATTTTGTCTGAAAATACGTCAGTTTTTACGAAAAAAGCCCGGTGTGAGGCTTTAAATGCCGTATTTTTTCAGTTCAGCGTCCATCTGCATCTGCAGTTCCTTTGCCTTCTCTGCAGCAACGGTTGCGAAGTCTTCGCCGTTAGAAGCGTAGATGATTCCGCGAGAGCTGTTGACGAGAAGTCCGCAGTCGGCGTTCATGCCGTACTTGCATACTTCCTCAAGCGAACCGCCCTGAGCACCAACTCCAGGAACGAGCAGGAAGTGGTCGGGAACGATCTTGCGGATATCCTCGAACATGCGGCCCTGTGTAGCTCCGACAACGTACATCATGTTCTCCTTGTCGCCCCACTGCTGAGATGTGCGCAGCACCTTCTCGAACAGACGCTCACCGTCCTTGTCTTCTGTGAGCTGGAAGTCGTGACTTCCCTTGTTGCTGGTGAGAGCGAGCAGGATAACCCACTTGCCCTTGTAGCCGAGGAACGGCGTAACGCTGTCTTCGCCCATGTACGGTGCTACGGTGAGCGAGTCTACGTCGTACTCGTCGAAGAATGTGCGAGCGTACATTGCGCTTGTGTTGCCGATGTCGCCGCGCTTTGCGTCAGCCACGATGAAGTGGTTGGGGTGGTTCTCCTTCAGATACTTGATTGTCTTCTCGAAAGAGATGAGACCTTTCACGCCGAATGCCTCGTAGAAAGCGAGGTTTGGCTTGTAAGAAACGCAGTAATGGGCTGTTGCGTCGATGATTGCCTTGTTGAAGGCGAAGATCGGGTCTTCCTCGTTGAGGATATGCTGCGGCACCTTCTTCAAGTCGGTGTCAAGACCTACACAGAGGAACGATCGCTTTGTCTTTATCTGGCTTACTAATTCAGATCTGTTCATAACGATTGGTTTTACAAATTGATTATACAATAAGTTTTATAAACTGATGCTAAAAAAGATATAATTGCTTTTGGTTGCAACCGATTACAATTCGTTCTCCTTCATCTTCTCAGCATTCTCTGCTACGGTGAGTGCGTCGATCATCTGCTGGATGTTGCCGCCCATGAAGCCGGGGAGGTCGTATACGGTCATGCCGATGCGATGGTCGGTTACACGGCCTTGCGGGAAGTTGTATGTACGAATCTTTGCCGAGCGGTCGCCGGTAGAGACGAGAGTCTTGCGGCGGTTTGCGATGTCGTCGACATACTTCTGGTGCTCCTTATCATATATATATGTACGCAGACGTGCAAGAGCTCTTTCCTTGTTCTTAGGCTGGTCGCGGGTCTCGGTACACTCGATGAGGATTTCCTCAACCTCTCCGGTGTTCGGGTTCTTCCACATATAGCGGGCACGCACACCAGACTCCACCTTGTTCACGTTCTGTCCGCCAGCACCTGAAGAACGGAATGTATCCCACTTGATTTCGCCCTCGTTGATGTTAACCTCGAACGGGTCTGCCTCAGGAAGAACGGCTACGGTAGCAGCAGAAGTCTGCATGCGTCCGTTTGATTCGGTAACAGGCACACGCTGTACGCGGTGAACACCCGACTCATACTTCAATGTGCCGTATACGTTGTCGCCGCTTACAGCGAAGCAGATTTCCTTGAAGCCGCCGACAGCGCCTTCGCTCTCGCTTGTTACAGACACTGTCCAGCCTTTCGACTCGCAGTATTTCTTGTACATCATGAATATCTCGCCGGCAAAGAGACAAGCCTCGTCGCCACCGGTACCGGCGCGAATCTCCATCTGTACGTTCTTTGCGTCCTCGGGGTCCTTCGGCACAAGAGCAATCTTTATTTCTTCCTCAAGTTTTGGCTGGAGCTCTTCGTTTACAGCAAGTTCCTCACGCGCCATCTCTTTCATCTCCGCATCCTGCTCGTTCATGATGATATCCTTTGCTTCAGCGATGCCGTTAAGACAATTGATATACTTCTGACGGAGCTTCATAATGTCTTCAAGATCCTTGTACTCCTTTGTCAGTTTCACGTAACGCTGTTGGTCGGCGATTACAGAAGGGTCGGTGATGAGGGTTGATACTTCCTCATAGCGTGCCTCAAGTCCGTCGAGTTTTTCTAATATGTTATTGTTTTCTGCCATTTGTCAAATTTAATGTTGTTATGGTGTGGGGGTGAGATGTTGAGGTGGTGAGGTGTTGTGATGTTGAGGTGGTGTTATGGTGAGATATGCTAACATATGTCAACACTCCAACATCTCACCACATCACCATCTTATCTCACCACCTCAACCTCTCACCATCTTATTAATACTCGAACTCTCCGTATTCAGACTTGATGAGGAGTGAGCGTTCGCCCTCTTCGATGCGTCCTACGATCTGTGCGTCGATGTTGAAGCTCTTGCTGATAGCGATAACCTTCTCTGCAACCTCCGGACGTACGTAAATCTCCATGCGGTGACCCATGTTGAATACCTTGTACATCTCCTTCCAGTCGGTGTGGCTCTGCTCCTGAATGAGGCGGAACAACGGCGGAATCGGGAACATGTTGTCCTTGATTACGCGGCAGTTCTCGCCGACGAAGTGCAGCACCTTTGTTTGTGCGCCGCCGGTGCAGTGAACCATACCGTGAATCTCCGGACGCAGCTCGTCGAGCAGGCGCTTGATGACCGGAGCGTATGTACGTGTCGGCGAGAGAACGAGTTGTCCGGCTGTTACAGGTGTGCCCTCCACCTTGTCGTCAAGACGGCAGCCACCGCTGTATACGAGTTCTTCGGGCACAGCGTGGTCGTAGCTTTCCGGATATTTCTCTGCGAGATACTTCGAGAACACGTCGTGGCGAGCGCTGGTGAGTCCGTTAGAACCCATACCGCCGTTGTACTGCTTCTCGTATGTAGCCTGACCGAATGAAGCCAGACCTACGATAACGTCGCCCGGACGGATGTTAGCGTTGTCGATTACGTCGCTGCGCTTCATGCGGCAGGTAACTGTAGAGTCGACGATGATAGTGCGCACGAGGTCGCCAACGTCGGCTGTCTCACCGCCGGTAGCGTAAACGCCTACGCCCATCTTGCGCAGATCCTCGAGCAGTTCGTCTGTGCCGTTGATAACAGCCGAGATAACTTCACCAGGGATAACCATCTTGTTGCGTCCGATAGTGCTTGAAACGAGGATGTTGTCAACGGCGCCCACGCAGAGCAGGTCGTCGGTGTTCATCACGATAGCGTCCTGAGCCACGCCTTTCCATACGCTGAGGTCGCCGGTTTCCTTCCAGTACATGTAGGCGAGCGACGACTTGGTGCCAGCACCGTCGGCGTGCATGATGTTGCAGTATTCGGGGTCGCCGCCGAGGATATCGGGGATTATTTTGCAGAAAGCCTGCGGATAGAGACCCTTGTCGATGTTCTTGATGGCGTTGTGTACGTCTTCTTTAGCTGCGCTTACGCCGCGCATCATGTATCTGTTAGATGTGTCCATATTATGAGTTTTTATTTTTGATTTCTGAGTTTTGAGTTGTTGCCTGCGGCAATATATAATATAATCCTGCGGCAATACAATATAATAAGGTAGGGTGTCTTTATTTGTCGCTGTGCCAGAAGTCCCAGCTTGCGAAAGCCTGCAACAGCAGCATCTCCAGTCCGTTCTTTGTGTTGGCGCCATAGCGTGCGCCCTTCTTCATGAACAGCGTCTCGTCAGGATTGTAGATGAGGTCGTAGAGTATGGTGTGGCAGTCCATTGCCTCGTACGGCAGGTCGGGGCAGGTGTCAGCCTTCGGGTACATGCCCAGCGGAGTGCAGTTGACGGCGACGTTGTACTCCTTTATCAGTTCCGGCGTCACCTCCTGGTATGTTATGCAGCCAGGCTTCTTCGTGCGGCTCACGAACAGCGTCTCGAGTCCGAGCGACTTGAGTCCGTAGTTGATGGCGAGCGATGCGCCACCCGTGCCGAGTATGAGCGCCTTCTTATGGCAAGGTTCGAGCATTGTCTCGATGCTTCGTGTGAAACCGATTACGTCGCTGTTGAATCCCTTCAGTATCACGTTCTTGTTCTTGTGCGTCACGCGTATCACGTTGACAGCACCAATGGCGCGTGCTTCCGGACTAAGCTCGTCGAGGTAGGGTATCACCTGCTGCTTGTATGGGATAGTCACGTTGAGTCCGCGCAGCTCCGGGTTTGAAGCGAGTATCTCTTTCAAGTCCTCTATCTGCGGAATCTCATAGTTTATGTAGCGCGCTTTGATGCCTTCGTTTGCGAACTTCTCGTTGAAGTAGCTGATGGAGAAGGAATGTCCCAGTGGAAAACCGATTAAACCGTACTTGTCCATAGTGTGAATGTTGATGTTGAGATGTTGAGATGTTGAGGTGTTGATGGGGTGATGGGTGATGGGGTGAGGTGTTGATGGGTTGAGGTGTTGATGGGTTGAGGTGTTGATGGGGTGAGATGGTTATGGGGTTGAGATATCTCTATTTTGTAGCGAGATATAGCGTGCAGATGCCGAGTGTCAATCGCTTGAATGTAGCTTTGGCGAAGCCCGCTGCCTTCAGTATCTCCACCATTCGTTCGCCTTGCGGGAACGCCTCGATAGTAGCCGTGAGGTACGAGTAAGCCACTCTGTCGCCCGAGATGAGACGTCCGTATATGGGCAGCACCGTGTGCGAGTAGACCTTGAACAGTTGCTTCATCGGGAACATCACAGGCGATGTCAGTTCCACGATGCAGAGATGTCCGCCCGGTTTTAGCACGCGGCACATCTCGCGCAGTCCCTGGTCGAGGTTCTGGAAGTTGCGAATGCCGAAAGCCGCAGTCACGGCGTCGAACGTGTTGTCTTCGAACGAGAGCGCCATGCAGTCTTCCTTGGCGAACGATATCACGCCGTCGAGTTTCAGCGCCTTCACCTTCTGTCTGCCCACATTCATCATTCCCTCGCTGATGTCGGTGCCGGTCACTTGCTTTGGCTGCAGCGTCTGTGCTGCCTGTATGGCGAAGTCGCCCGTGCCCGTAGCGATGTCGAGAATGCTTTGCGGCTTGTAAGGCTTCAGTCGGTTGAGAGCTCTCTTTCGCCACAGCTTGTCAATGTTCCACGACAGGCGGTGGTTGAGCTTGTCATACGAGTGTGCGATGTTGTCGAACATCTGTTCCACCTGCGCGCCCTTCTCCTCTTTGTCGTTGTAGGGCTTTATCTTTTCCTGTCTGTAAACCATTGTCTTTATTTGTTTTCTTTGTTCTTTCTGTGCCCTATTAGGTGCGGTTTCTCATATATGTATATATAATAATGTAGGGTGTAGAATATCAGATGTCGCAGGAATTTGTTTCCCGACATCAGATATTCTGCACCCGTTATGCGTTGCTACTTGCGTGTAGCGAGGTAGTCAGCCACGTTCTTCTCGATGCGTGCTGCGATGTCGCCCTCTTCTACGTTCTTGTCGAACTTCTCGCCTGTGATATGCTCGTAGAGTTCGATGTAGCGCTCGCTCACGCTCTCTGCATATTCGTCGGTGATTTCGGGCATTGTCTGTCCTGGTTCGTTCATGAAGTTGTGTTCGATGAGCCACTGGCGTACGAACTCCTTAGAGAGCTGCTTCTGCGGCAGTCCCTTCTCAAACTTCTCCTCGTATCCGTCAGCGTAGAAGTAGCGTGATGAGTCGGGAGTGTGAATCTCGTCGATGAGATATACCTTGCCGTCGCGCTTGCCAAACTCGTACTTTGTGTCAACGAGGATCAAGCCGCGCTGAGCAGCCATCTCCTGGCCGCGCTGGAAGATGCGGCGTGTGTAGTCCTCCATTACAGCATAGTCCTCAGCACTTACGATGCCCTGAGCGATGATTTCCTCCTTAGAGATGTTGAGGTCGTGTCCCTCGTCTGCCTTAGTTGTCGGAGTGATGATAGGCTCCGGGAAACGCTGGTTCTCCTTCATACCCTCCGGCAGCTTCACGCCGCAGAGTTCGCGGCATCCGTCTTTGTATGCGCGCCAAGCCGAGCCAGTAAGGATAGAGCGGATGATCATTTCAACGCGGAAACCCTCGCATTTCAAACCTACGGTTACCATCGGGTCTGGTGTTGCGAGCTTCCAGTTGGGGCAGATGTCTGTAGTGGCATCAAGGAACTTGGCTGCAATCTGGTTCAGAACCTGTCCTTTGAACGGAATACCCTTCGGTAGGATAACGTCAAACGCAGAGATTCTGTCTGTTGCTACCATTACAATCACGTCGTCGTTGATGTCATACACGTCGCGAACTTTTCCGTGATACACGTTTTTCTGACCTTCGAAATGAAAATCGGTCTTTGTAAGTGCTTTCATAACTGTTTTTTAATTTTGAGTTTTTTCGTGAGCGTCGTGAGCGTCGTAAGCATTCACGATGCGCGTCACAAGCTTATGTCTTACGATGTCTTTCTGTCCGAGTTTTACGAAGCCAATGCCCTCCACGTCCTTCAGTATGTCGAGCGCCTCGGTGAGTCCGCTCTTCTGTCCGCGCGGCAGGTCTATCTGCGTCATGTCGCCGGTGATAATCATCTTCGTGTTCCATCCCATTCGTGTGAGGAACATTCGTATCTGTGCCGGTGTAGTGTTCTGCGCCTCGTCGAGTATCACCACAGCGTCGCTGAGTGTGCGTCCTCGCATGAAGGCGAGCGGAGCAATCTGTATTACGTTCTTCTCCATCATGTCCTGCAGCTTCACGGCTGGCAGCATGTCTTCGAGCGCGTCGTAGAGCGGCTGCAGGTACGGGTCAATCTTGTCCTTCATATCGCCTGGCAGGAAGCCGAGCTTCTCGCCAGCCTCCACAGCCGGACGCGAGAGTATTATCTTGCGTATGGTCTTCTCCTTCAGTGCGCGCACTGCCAGAGCTATGCTGAGGTATGTCTTTCCCGTTCCGGCGGGGCCGGTGGCGAATATCATGTCGTTCTTCTCGTATGCGTCCACCAGCTGCTGCTGGTTCTCGCTCTTGCACTTTATCGGCTTTCCAGAAATGTTGTACACGATGACGCCCTTCACGCTGTCGGCTTTTGTCTGCTTGCCCTTGATGATGTCGAGAATGTCCTCGTCGTTGATGTTGTTGAACTTCAGCACATGTCGGCGCATCTTCTCCACGTTCTCCTCGAAGGCAGCCATCTCTTCCTCATCGCCCAGCACGCGTATCACGTTGTCGCGTGCCACTATGCGCAGCTTCGGGTAGAGCGACTTTATTATCTGCAGATGCCCGTTGCCCACACCGTAGAATACTACGGGGTCGATATCCTCTAATATAATATGTCTTTCTATCAAAATATTCAGTCTACTATTTTGGATGCAAAGTTAATGAAAATACAAGACAATACAAAACAAACAACAATAAAAACAAGAGCACATGTTTTGTATTGTCCTCGATTTTGTCTAAATTTGCATCCATTATGATGAAAATTTCTCCTAAAAGATATACGCAGGCGTTCGGCGTGGCTGTTGTTTTGCTCGCCATGTTGCGCTGCACCCATCCCGAACTGGCGTTTGCGCCAGCAGAAAAGTCTGTAAGTCAGGCCGACAGCGCAGCCGTTGCCGACAGCTTGGCTGCCTCCGACTCGCTCCGAACAGAACTGGCTGCACAGTCGGCTGCCATCTCCAAGAAAGAGGTGGCGAGCGTGCCCGCGGCAGCGCCCAAGCCATTGGGTCGCCCGTCGCGCTTCTTCGCTGCCGACGGCACTCCCGTGAAGAACCGCATATACAGCGTGCCCCACTTCGGCAACACGTTCCCCGATCAGAACGATGTGCAGCTCGTGGCTGCCGCGCGCTACGGTGTGAAGGCGGTTGTTGACCGTGCCGATGCCGAGCGCCGCAAGTCGGAGCTGGTGTACGTGGGCAGCAGTCCGTTCTACCACATCGACAGTCGTATGCGCAGCAGCATACCTTATCTCGTGCCGCGTGCCGCCATATTGCTGCAGGACATAGGCCGCAGCTTCTTCGACAGCTTGCAGACCAAGCAGATTCCGCTGCATAAGGTGATCGTTACGTCGGTGCTGCGCAGCAAAGCGGACGTGGAGAAGTTGCGTCGCCGCAACTCTAACGCCACCGAGAACTCGTGCCATCTCTACGGCACTACGTTCGACATCTGCTACAACCGCTACCACACCGTGGAGGACCCTGACGGACCGCGCCGCCGACAGGTGCGCAACGACTCGCTGAAGTGGGTGCTCTCTGAGGTGTTGCGCGATATGCGCGAGCTGAAGCGATGCCTCGTGAAGTACGAGGTGAAGCAGGGATGCTTCCACATCACGGTGAATTGAGATGGTGAGGTGTTGAGGTGGTGAGGTGTTGAGATGGTGAGGTGTTGACATTTGTGTAGGAGGGTATGGTATCCTGCCATACCCACGCAGCCTCAAGGTTGTAATGATATCGCAGCCACAAGGTGCATTGCCCTTCCTTCCATGCTATTATAAAAAACTTGAAATAATGGAAATAGAACCGATAGCTTTTTTTCGTTCGCCCTTTGCCACTAAGTTCGGCATACCCAAGCAGAGCGGACTTGCCGACACGCTACGCGGAACGATAAAGTTCGTGCCGAAGTATCGCAACGCCGACGCTCTGCGCGGCATGGAGGACTTCGACTATCTGTGGCTCGTGTGGGAGTTCTCTGCCAACAAGCATGAGGCTACAAGCCCCGTCGTGCGTCCGCCGCGTCTTGGCGGCAATACTAAGGTGGGTGTCTTTGCTACGCGTTCGCCCTTCCGTCCCAACCGCTTGGGTCTTTCTTCCGTTCGCATCGACCGCATCGACTACGATGCTGCCGATGGGCCGCTCATTCATGTTCTCGGTGCCGACCTCATGAACGGCACACCTATCTACGACATAAAGCCTTACGTCACTTATGCCGACTCGCATCCCGAAGCCCACAGCGGCTTTGTCGATGCCACCGCCGCGCGCCGTCTGCACGTCGTCTTTCCCGATAGTTTGGCTTCAGAGTTCACAGCCGAAGAGCTTGCGTCGCTCAAGAAAGTGCTCGCGCTCGACCCCCGTCCGCAGTATCACGACAACCCCACAAAGGTGTACGGCATGGAGTTCGCGCGCCGCGATGTGCGCTTTCGTGTCGAGGACGATAGGCTTGAGGTTGTGGAGATTGGGTAGAGCATCCTAAGCTTTAACCGTCCGTAGCGGAGGTCTATGACCTCCGCAGCAAGCAATGAATACTTCATTAATGAATTGTTTTTGGATTGGTGCTGCGGAGGCCGGAGACCTCCGCTACGGACAATTTATTCCATTGAACGTTCATAAAAATCTAGTTTTATGGCTGTTGAACGTTTATAAAAGTGTGGTTTTGTTCTGTATGTTGTTGGCTTTCATGAAGTTGCAGATTACTATGATTCTACCCAATTTTCCCGTTCTTTATTTCGTAGTCTAAGAACGAGAACTGGCGAATAGGGGCTTGATGGTGTGGGTAGGATAGTGTCTAAACTTAAAAACCTCTTTTCCCTAATCTTCTGTAATTTATTTTTTTCTATTGCTGTCCGCTAAAACGGCACGACAAGACGTATTCTAATGAGGAATATAAAGAGCGAATGTAGAGAACTGAAATTGAGAATGTAAAGAAGAAAAGTGCAATATCTAAGTGGTTTCTTCATTACATGTTTAGTGTAATGGCATTACCACGCACCTAAAATATTGTAACCGTTGCGTGGTAATGTTGTTTTTGCTTCGCGGTAATCGTAAAAGGAGAGTTTTGACACACCCTCCTCCTACAGCTGATTTTAGCGTAGTCGAGTTGCTGTTTTTAGTATAGTCTGGTGTTTTTCTTTACATCTCTGACTCCAAATCCTCCCACTTTCTGCTGCGGAGGCTTTTACCTCCGCTACTATTTCCCCCTCGCTCGCGTATAATATTATAATGTGTACGCCCACAAT
>SAMEA3663013__coassemble_416_pt1 | contig 77981 bp, 60 predicted proteins | sample SAMEA3663013__metabat2_low_PE_038 | metagenome-assembled genome bin SAMEA3663013 (sample SAMEA3663013) | pig gut metagenome | biome: pig gut; feature: pig-associated habitat; material: faeces | place: France | collected 2012 | reverse complement strand
TCGCCACATATCGGCTCGTCGGAATATCGGCTACTCCGCCCTGAGCCACCTTTACTCCGCTGACAGTCTCCTTTCCGCCGTCGGCGAAATACTGGTATCCAACAACAAGGGCAAGACACGCTGCGGCTGCACACGCCGTGCGGCGCAGAGCGGGCTGCAGGACGAAAGGCGTCTGGCGCTTCTCCGCCTGGGCACGCTCCGTCTGAGCCATACGCTGGTGTATGGCTTCCCAGAGTCCGTCGGGAGCATCGGTCTCGAAGTTGCCGAGGCGGTCGTGTATGTCTTCTTTCCAATTTCGCTTCATAGTAGAAAGGAATTACTGGTTCTGTATTGTTTTATCTTTCTTGCGAGCATCGCCTTCGCCTTGTGCAACTGCGATGCCGACGTGCTCTCCTTTATGCCGAGCAGCGAGGCTATCTCCTTATGGCTCTTGTCGTCGACGACGTAGAGGTTGAACACCGTGCGGTAGCCGTCGGGCAGTTCGCGCACGAAGCGGTGGAGCACGTCGGTGGGTATGCCTTCGGTCTGCAGGTCGGTGTCGGGCACGTCGTGCGGCAGGTCGGCTATGTCTACGAAGTCGAGCCGGCTACGGGCGCGCAGAAACTTCAGCGTCTCGTTGAGCGCAATCTTCGCCATCCAGCCCCTCAGCGATCCCTTGCCGCGATACTCGAAGGAGGCTATCGAGGAGAATATCCTAAGGAACGACTCCTGCAGAACGTCTTTTATGTCCTCATCATCGGTGAGATAGCGCGAGCACAAGGCAGACAGATAGCGCACGTGGAGCCGGTAGAGCGGCTCCGCGGCAGACGTGTCGCCCTGCTGCATGCGTTGCAGCAGGCGCTCCTCGCTATCAGACTTGTGAAATGAGAATCGGAACATTCTGAGGGTTTATGTGGTGAAAGGTTAATCGACGAAACGCGACTTCATGATGTCGCCGGTGTACATAGCGCTCTTGCCGCTGTGCACATCGCTCTTGTGCATCTTCAGCGGGAACTCCATCGACTTCTTGCCGCTGAACGACTTCCAGTTGAGCTTTATCTTCACTTCCTCGGGATGGTCGGGCCACATGCTGTTGAGGTCGAAGGCGATGAGCGCGTCGCCCAGCACGCCGCTGATGTCGCCTTGTGCGTTATGGCGCAGGTCGAACTCGTATACATTATCCTTGTTGACACCGCCCACGAGGTTGATGATGTGCTTGCCGCCGCCCCAGATGGTGCGCAGGCGCAATGTGAGGTAGCCGTCTTCAGCCACCGTCACCCAGTCGCGCACAATCTCTATGCCGTCGTTGCCGTACAGCTTCTCGTCGTCGCTGCCCTTCGACACGACGGGCTGCTTGGTGCGTATGCTGTCTATCCAGTTGACGCGCACGTTGCGCAGGTTGCCTGTGGCGCCCTCCTCGTACTCGTAGCTCACGAGCGCACGCACCTTCTTATCGCCGAAGGGCGAAGCCTTCATGTTGGTAGGAAAGAGCACGGTCTGGTCGTCGAGCTGCATGCGGAACGACTCGGAGGTGACGGGATATACGGTGACGAGCGCCGTAGGACGCTGCACATTATAGTTGTCCGAATCCATATCGCAGGAAGTCAGACCGAACACTGAGGCCAAGAAGCCCAAAACTAAAACAGAGAGTTTTCTTGTTTTCATATCACTTTTCTTTTTTTGGTTTTCTATCTTTATGCTTATTGTTCAGCCGATTTAAGAATCGGTTTCAACCCATTAAATCGCAATAGATAGAAAACCTTGCCTGAGAAACTGAAAAAAAACACATTTACCGCAAACTGGTAATACCATTACCGCAAACCGGTAACATCATTACCGCATAGCAAAAACACGGTTACCGGTGCGTGGTAACACTGGCAAATTGAACAGCTAACAATGCAAATCTTAGGAGGAGGGTGTGTCAAAACTCAATCAATGCGGGCTGAAAGCCCAACAACCACATAGCCCAGGGCAGCGCCCTGGGTGTTGAGTGTATATATTGAATAGTGCGCCCTGTAAGGGCAACAGCTTAATAATTAGGCTTTTGCCCTTACAGGGCGTGGGGTTAGTGTGGCGCATATTTACCCAGGGCGTTGCCCTGGGCTATGTGCTTTTGCCCCTTCGGGGCGTCCTACTCGTGAGTTTTGACACACCCTCCTCCTACTATAAGTAAAAGCTACACCTCACCTTACACCAGCTGCAGCGAGATGCCGTTGCTCTTTGCCATGCGTCGCATGTTGAGCAGGGCGTAGCGCATACGTCCGAGTGCGGTGTTGATGCTCACGCTCGTGGTGTCGGCAATCTCCTTGAACGAGAGTTGCTGGTAGAAGCGCATGTACACCACCTCGCGCTGTATAGGCGGCAGCATGTCGAGAAGACGGCGCACGTCGCTCATCACCTGACGGTTGACGTAGATGTTCTCGATGTTGCCCTCCACAAGGTCGTCGCCACCTATATTAGAGAGGTCGTTGTCCTTTCCGGCTTTCACGATGCAACGCGACGACTGGTCGCGATACCAGTCCATGATGGCGTTGTGGGCGATACGCATCACCCACGCACCGAACTTGCCACTGACGACGTAGCGGCCCTCCTGGAGACGGGTGATAACCTTTATGAAGGTCTCCTGGAAGATGTCATCGGCGGTCTCGCGGTCGTGAACCACGAAAAGGATGTATGAGAAAAGGTTCTGCTGATTGCGCGAAAGCAACAGATCGAAAGCCTTGTTGTTCCCATCGACGTATGATAAGGCCAACTCCTCGTCGGTCATATCCTTTAAATTCTTCATTTTCTTAATCGTTTTTTGTTAAGTAAATGTGCTTCGATAGGCAATAAACAGGGGTTTTTAAAATGAATAATAATGTTGCTTTGCATTAACGCATAGGCAAAGTTAAACTATTTTAATGAAACGCCCAAAGAATTAGCAGAGTTTTTTGAATTGTACGGGATTTTTCACCTTATTGTAATTGCTTTTCTCGCTTAGAATGTATAACTTTGCAATGTAATTCTAAACATTTATAAACTCAAAATTTAAACACTATGGTTAAAACTTTACGCTACGCATTCATGGCTGCCATGGCACTTGTTTGTGGCTCAATGTCAGCACAGGAAGTGACTCTTGATTTCACTTCAAACGACACATGGAATCTGCCAGTCAAGGACGCAATGGGTACAACAGAGCAGACCTATACTGACGGTACTTACTCTATTAAATTGGCTGCACCAGACGGCTACTACTACAACACTAAGGACAAATACCTTATGCTCGGCAAGAAGGGCGCAACATTGACTCTTCCTACCCTCACATTCCCGGTTTCAAAGATTGAGGTTGTTGGTAGAAACGGTGCTTCCGGAAAGGTTGAGCAGAACATCTTCGTTGGTGAGAACGAGGTTAGCACAATGGTTGTTGGCGCTACGGCAACAAGCACTTTTGATATTGACGCGGACAACCAGGCTATCGGCACCGAATACGTATTCAAGGTGCTCTCTGCTCACAACACTCAGATCACAAAGATCAACATCTACAAGGCAGAAGGCAAACAGAAGAAGTCTGCTGGCTTGAAGTTCTCTGAGACAACTGTCAACTACGAACTTGGCACTACATTCACTGCTCCTACCTTCACAAAGGAGACAACAGCTGCCGTTAAGTTCGTTTCTGACAACGAGGAGGTAGCTACAGTAAACGCTGAGGGCGTCATCGCTGCTACTGGCAAGGAGGGCAAGGCTGTCATCACTGCTTCTGCTGAGGAGAACGACGACTTCAACGCTGGCACTGCTACCTGCACAGTTTATGTTTACCACATGAACGTATACAAGAAGGCTACTGCTGTAGAGGCTGGCAAGGACTACCTCATCGTTGCTCAGCGCGACGAGAAGACTTACTACGCTACTCCGGTGAAGTACAACGCAGAGAAGCCGTACGGCTACCTCAACTCTTTCAAGGTTGACGGCATCGTTGACGAGCTCAAGATCAAGTCTTCGTACAACGACGCATTCACATTCGAGGGCGTTGAGGGCGGCTACGCTATCAAGGACGCTAACGGCTACTACCTCTACTCAGATGGTTCGCACGCTTCTTTCCAGCTCGGCGACGAGGCTAAGGCTTGGACTGTAGAGCCTGCAGAGAACGGCACATTCACCATCACAAACAACGGTCAGTTCATGCAGTTCGGCAACTCTACATACACCACATTCGGTGCATGGAAAGAGGCTCAGGAGAACGCTGTCAAGCCGATGCTCTTCGTGCTCGACGACGCTGCTTCTTCTATCAACGGCGTTCAGACAACCGTTAAGCCGCAGAGCAACGTACGCTACAACATCGCCGGTCAGCGTGTAGCTGCCGACTACAAGGGCATCGTTATCATCAACGGCAAGAAGTATCTGCAGAAGTAAAACAGCTAAAAAAAACGCCTGTGCCGCCAAACAGAACGGCATAGGCTGGTAGATATACAAAAAGGCTGGTAGATAGGCTGGAAGATTCAGGCTTCCGGCGACTTATCTACCAGCCTTTATTGTGCTTATAATGTGCGAGTTATGTAAGATGCTGGTAGATATGGCAGATTTTTTCAGCTACACACTTATTACATACAGCAATAGAAAACAAAAAACTTGATTGGGAAAAGCACAAGAAATTTGACATCCACCCTTATGCCGTTTTAGAGTTGAAGCAATTAGTAAGCAAGGAAGCTGCGGTAAAGGCAACTCCTACCCCTACCACACCCTTCCATCCATAATGTTGCCAGAATAGACCTGAAACAAATGTACCGGCAGAACCTCCTAAGAAGTAAATAGTCATATAAACGGTATTGACCCGGTTGATGGCGGATGCGTCAAGAGCGACCACGCTGGTCTGATTTGACAGATGGATGCTTTGCATTCCGGCATCAATCAAGAGGATGGCGATTATCATCCACAAGTAACTGTCATTTCCCCAAAATGCCAACAACCATGCAAACAGGATGACGCATCCTCCGACAATAGAGAAGAATCTTGCGCCATACTTTTGGATATATCCGCTGATGAAAACCACCGTGGATGCACCTGCCAATCCGCACAAACCGAGTGCTCCGATAATATCGTCGCTTGCAAAGAAAGGCTCTTGCTTCATTCGAAAAGCAAGGCAACTCCACAAGGCAAAGAACGAGCCATAAGCCAATGCCGCCCTCAACGACGCGATACGCAAGTACGGGTATTTGGAAAATAGACGCAACAAGGATTTCCACAGCCCTGCATAACTTTCTCGTGAACGGGCAGGCAACACGGGCAGCATTTTGTGAATCATCAGAAAACACCCGAGCATAAACACGCAAGCCACAAAATAGACAGAACGCCATCCCCATATATCGGCGAGAAAACCACTGAATACCCGTGACCCAAGAATGCCTATGAGCAAACAGGACTGTATAATCCCCACGTTGCGCACCTTGTGGTCCGGAGCTGAATTATACGACACCAACGGAATGAAGAACTGCGGCATGACCGAAGATGCCCCGGCAAGCAAGGATGCGCCCCACACCCAGTAGATGTTCGGGGCGAGTGCTATGGCAAGCAAGGCGCACGAAGAAACGATGTAATTGGTCAATATCAGTCTCTTTCGCGAAACCAGGTCGCCAAGCGGAATGACAAATACAAGCCCTGCCACATAGCCTATCTGGGTCAATGTCGCCACCATGCTGGCGGAAAAATCGCTTACCGCGAAATCCTTAGCCATGCTGCCCAACAGAGGCTGGTTATAATAGCAGTTGGCAACGGAAAGCCCGGTAGCGACTGCCATCAGCGCCAGCAGAGGCGCCGAAATGCCTTGGTTCTCCCTCAATTCATACTTCATCTTCTGCCTCCTTTCAATATGACACGATTTTCAATCCTATCAGGGAAGCAATGAGCGTGAATAGGAAGAAAAGACGGATGGGAGAGGTCGGCTCCTTGAAGACGAATATCCCTATCAAGACCGTGCCGACCGCCCCGATACCCGTCCAAATGGCGTATGCCGTTCCCAAAGGTAAAGTCTGAACCGCCTTGGCAAGCAGGGTCATGCTCAATACTGTGGAAGCCAAGAAGCCGCTACCCCACAGATAAAAAACAAGTCCTGACGCAGCTCTCGCTTTACCCAAGCAGAATGTAAGGCTCACCTCAAACAATCCTGCCAATAATAAGATTATCCAATTCATAACTATGATTTATTAAATTCAGGTGCAAAAGTAAGTAAATAATCTCTAATTGCTTTTTTCATTTGGTAAAAACTGATTTTACATTTGCAAAAAAACAGCCGTTCATTTCCGTTTTTATGTGCAATTTTATAATTTTGCACACCAAATACAACAATGAGTTATGGATATAAAGGAAATCATCAATCAAAGATATGCCATGCCGGATGCGTCTTTGGATAGATTGCGGCAATGCCTGAGTGAGGTTTCGTACCCCAAAGGATTCCGCGTGTTGGAAAACGGCAAGATAGAAAAGGATATCTTTTTTATCAAGAACGGCATTGTCCGCGCTTACACTTCGGTGGACGGGAAAGAAATCACCTTTTGGGTTGGCAAGGAAGGAGCGACCCTTGTTTCCATGAAAGGATACGTGAACGATGAGCCGGGATATGAGACGATGGAGCTGATGGAAGATTCTGTCTTATACGTATTGGAGAGGAAAAAGCTGAAAGAATTGTTTTCGGAAGACTTGCATATTGCCAATTGGGGACGGCGTTATGCGGAGATGGAATTGCTTGCCACCGAGGAACGGCTGATTTCCATGTTGTCCGCCATTGCTTCGGAACGGTACAAAGAGTTGTTAGAGAAAGAACCCGATTTGTTGCAACGGTTGCCGTTGGGAAACATTGCTACCTATTTAGGCATAACACAGGCAAGTCTGAGCCGGATCAGGGCACAAATAAAGTGACGTGATTCGGCGGATATTACATAGTTTTTAATATTACTCAAGTTTCGGATTTAGAATTCGAGGTTGAATTTATTTATGGATACATTTACGCGCCTGTTTGAAAACTTAAAATTGGACAACCACAATTCTAAATCCGAAACTTGAGTTATTAATAAGTTGGTGCAGTTCTTGCTTTGACAAGCGGCAAAGCAAGAACTGCACCAACTAAGAAACAAGTGCCCCCTAAGAAGTATGTATTATTAATAAATTGGTGCACTTCTTGCTCTAGCAAGCGGCAAAGCCGAGCGGAGACAAGTGCACCCCCTATTTTATTTCTACGCGCTTCATCTCTGCCTCCACGATGTTCGTAAGCTCTACGAACTGCTCCACGGAGAGCTGCTCCGGACGCTTCGTCATGATGTCCTGTGCGTAGAACTCGGCAGAAGCCGATCCGCCGAATATCTGGCGCAAGCTGACGCGCAGCATCTTGCGGCGCTGGTTGAACACGGTCTTAACGACGCGCTTGAACAGACGCTCGTCGCAACCGAGGTCGGTCACGGTGTTGCGCGTCATGCGTATCACCGCACTCTTCACCTTTGGAGGCGGATTGAACACCGTCTCGTCGACAGTGAAGAGATACTCTACGTCGTACCAAGCCTGGATGAGCACCGACAGGATGCCGTACGCCTTTGTGCCTGGTGCAGACGCGATGCGCAGAGCCACCTCGCGCTGTATCATACCCGTGCAGCAAGGGATAAGCTCCTTGTAGTCGAGCATCTTGAAGAATATCTGCGACGAGATGTCGTAAGGATAGTTGCCCGTGAGCACGAACTGCTTGCCGTCGAAGATTTCGTTAAGGTCCATGCGCAGGAAGTCGTTGCCGATGATGTTCTCGCGGAGCTTCGGAAACGTCTCGTTGAGATAAGCCACCGACTCCTTGTCGATCTCCACAGCCTTCACAAGGCGCGGCTTTGTGACGAGGAACTGTGTCATCACGCCCATACCCGGTCCAATCTCAAGCACCGGTATGTCTGGGCAGGCGTCCACCGTGTCGGCGATAGCCTTCGCTATGCCGAGGTCGGTGAGGAAGTGCTGCCCTAAGTTCTTCTTCGGTCTAACGGCCTTTACCATTACTCAGCCTCCTGACGGTCGTCTACGTTGTCGCCCTCTGTGGGTGCAAGCACAGCCTCGAAGTCGGTGATGCCGTTGTTAACGAGGATGTTGTACCACTGGATGAGCTTCTTGATGTCTGAATCGTGAACGCGGTCGCGGTCGTATGCAGGCAATACCTCTGCGAAGAAGTTGTGGAGCTCGTCAGCAGAGCACTTCTTGTAGTTGAGCGAGCACTCCTTCGACTGCTCCTTCTCGCCGAGGTTCTTCAGCACCTGCCACAATGGGATGTCCTCTGCGTCGGTGTACATAGCGATGTCGCCGAGTGATGTTACGCGGTCAGAAGCAAAAGCCGGCATACGGCGGTGTGTAGCGTCGAGAGCCTCAACGATGAGGTTGCGGTTGCCACGTGATACGAGTTTGTAAAGTCCCGGCTTGCCGGCTATTGAAAGAATTGTTTCCATTGTCTTTAATGTTTATTTAATTATTAATTATTGATTGCTATTTGTCTTAATATATCGTCTATCTGCGCTTGCAGGTCGCACTCGCCATCGTTCTGTATGCAGAAGTCGCTGTGCTGCGCCACTTCCTGCTGGCTCATCTGCACGTCAATCCATTCGGCTGCGCGTTGGGGCGTGATGTTGTCGCGCTGCACGATGCGCTGTATGCGCACTGGGCGTGGCGCTGTGACGCAGACTATATAGTCGAACGCTATGCGGCGGTCGAATCCGCTCTCGAAGAGTATGGCGCTTTCGAGCCACTGCTTGCCGGAAGCGGCGAAGTCGTCTGCCACTGCGGGGTGTACGATGTCGTTTATGGCGAGCTTGTTCGCCTCGCTTGCGAGAAGAAACTCGGCAAGCACCGGCTTCTGAAGCACTCCGTCGGCAGAGTAGACAGCGTCGCCTACGAGCGCCTTGAGCTGATGTTGCAGCCTGTCGGAGGTGCGCATGAGTCGCTTTGCCGCAGCATCGCAGTCGTACACCTCGATGCCGCGCTGCTCCAAGAGTCGGCAGACATAGCTCTTGCCAGAGCCTATTCCGCCAGTTATTGCTATCTTCATATTTATATACTTTAGAAGGCAAAGAGATTAAGAAGCATGAAAACTCAACATCTCAACATCTCAACACCTCACCGTCTCAACACCTCACCATCTCACTACCCTACTGCTCCTCAATAAGGTAGTCTACTTGCGTCATCTGCAGACGGGCGTTGCGCACGCCCTGCGGACATTGGCGCAGATGGATGTTGCACTTGTCGGACGGATGCTCGATAAGCTCGTTGTAGTCGACCACTACGGCGAACTGGTCTGACGAGATACTGCGGAACATGCTTGCACCGACAATGAAGTTGACGGTGACGCGCTGCGGGAATGAGCGCAGCACCTTGCCCTCAGGCATGTTCACCGCCGTCACCGGCACCTCGATAGTCTCCTCGGTGAGAATGTCGGGATAGAGTCCGATGCGCACGATGTTGGGCACAATCTTAACGCCCTTTATCTTCTCGAGCGCCACGGTCTTTACAACCGTGTCGTTGAAGTTGGTGATGTTGATGGGCACGGTCTTCACGTAGCGCAGCGAGTCGAGCGTCTGCTTGCTGCCGTAGACGGTGACGGTCTCGGGCCAGAAGCGTGTGCGTGCAAGGTAGAACGACTTGCCTGGCACCACTATACCTGCCATCTTAACTGGCACCTGACGCGACAGTCCGTAGTTGTAGTAGAAGTCGAGACGGTCGGGCTTCACCTGCACCACCTTAGAGGCTCCGCTGAAGCGCTGGTTAACCATCTTCATCAGCTCCTGCGACGGCACTACGCCGTAGCCCGACTGACGTGTGACGAACGACTGGAAGTTGATGTTGATCGGACGCACGCCTTCGCCGTAGATGTATGCGAGAAGCGCGAAGCCTTTGTCGCGCACCGTGACACGCACGGTGTCCTCCATGTCGCTTGTTATCACGACGTTCTTCGGTACATTCACAAGGTATGCGGGCACGCTTACCTCTCTCTCGTATGTTTCGTTGAGCGCCGTCATCAGCCAGAAGATGGAGCTCAGCACGAGAAAGAAGAAAAAAGTCAGAAACTCCCTGTTAGCTGAGCTGAACAGGAAGTTTCTGACCATATTTATTATTTGCGTCAAGCGTTTTTCCATCGAATCATCGATTAATGAATTAACTTCAAGCCGTTGGCGATCGAAGTGTCGAAATTACTTCTGTGGCTGCTGTGTGCCGTCAGCGAACACGCCTGCCTTGTCTACTGTAACGACAACGCCGCGAGCGATTTCTACGTCTACGGTGCCGGCTGTGAGGTCTACGCGGCGTACTGTAGCGTGGATGCCACCACCTACCATCACATTGTCGCCCTCCTTGAGTGCGTTCTGGAACTCACGAATCTTCTTCTGCTGCTTCTGCTGCGGGCGGATCATGAAGAAATACATGATGACGAAGATTGCTACCATCATGATGAGCATTCCCATGCCACCACCTTGCTGTGCTGCCTGAGCAGCGAGTACTGTTGTGTTCATTGTTGTTTTCTCGTTTTAGTTAAGTTGTGGGTTGAACGGTTGAGCCGTTGACGTTTGTCTGCGCTCCAACACTTTCCGTCACAACATTAATATTATTGTTTTCTTGAGATATACTCTCTTTGTCTTCCTGCATTACTCTGCGTCGGTTGTGTCCTCCGGCTGCTCCTGAGCGGCCTGTTCTGCCTGCTCGGCGTAGCGTGTGCGGAGCACTTCGCCGTCTTCGAGAGCCTGCTGTGCGCGGTTGAGGCGCGGTGTCGCAGGGCGGCGCGGTGCCTGACGGCGCTGCGGACGGTCCTCGATGGTCTTCAGAAGTTTGCCTGTAGACATGAGGTAGCGTGCGATAGCGTCGAGCATACCATTGATGTACGAGCCCGACTTCGGTGTAGAGTAGAGCTTTGCGAGTTCTACGTACTCGTTGATGGTCACACTCACCGGTATGTTGGGGAATGTGAGCATCTCGGCGATGGCTATCTGCATGATCACTACGTCCATGTATGCCAGACGCGAGAAGTCCCAGTTGCGCGATGTCTCGCTCATGTAGCGCTGATACTGGTCGGCGTTGAGGATGGTTGCGCGGAATAGCTTCACGGCGAAGTCCTTGTCCTCGATGTCCTTATACTCGGGCAGGAGTTCCTGCTTTGCCTTGTTCTCGGGCTCGAAGCGCTTGATGGTCTTGAGCACGAATGTGTCTACCACTTCCTTGTCGTCGTTCCAGTAGAGGCTTTGCTCTTCGAGGAGCTGGTCGAGGTCTTCGTTCTCCTGAATGAGCTGACGGTAGAGCTTGCGCCATACCTCGCGGTCGGCCTCGTACGAGTTGTCTGTGTCTGCCATGTACTCGGCATATGTCTGGCTCTGCTCGATCTGGTTGCACAGACCGCGCACGAACTCCACGCTGTTAGCCCACGACTGTTTCTGTGTCTCGGCGAACTCGTTGAGCTGCTTGTTCTCCTCGAGCTGCACGGCGAACTTGTTATAGGCGAATTTCTGTGACGGCATTTCCGCTCCCTCACGCAGAGCACGCTGCGTAGCTACTTCCACACGCTTGCGTTCTTCCTGTGTGACGGCGACGATGAGTTCCAAAAGATAATTGTACAAATCGTAAGCCTTAGACAGACTGAAAAGCAATTCCTTCTCTGCACTGTCCATGAGTTTGTTTCCGTTCTGATAGTATGCGTAGGTTAACTGAACTATCTTAATTCTGATTAATTCGCGGTTGATCATCCTTCTCTTACTTTAATACGTATCTTGCTGTTGTTTGCATAGATTAAAGAAACGCTGGGCAAGCCAGACCTTCGACACCCTTGTCTCAATAACAGGTGCAAAAATAGCTAAATTTGGCTGAACTACCAAGCGAAACATACATTATTGTGTATTTTTTAATGTATTTTTTGCTCAATTCGGATAAAATACGTACCTTTGCACCGCTTTTTTGAGCACATCCGTACAGAAATATAAAAATTCTCGTGTGATGGCGAATTAAGGCATAAACATTATTTTATCAACTTAATTTAGAGTAACACAAATGAAAGAGATTAACGTTACAGGTCAGAAGCGTACAGACCTTGGCAAGAAAGCTTCTAAGACATTGCGTAAGGAAGGACTTGTTCCTTGCAACATTTACGGCCTCGCAGAGCAGGACGGCAAGCCGACAGCTATGGCTTTCGCAGTTCCTATGACTGAGCTCCGTAAGATTATCTACACTCCGCACATCTATGTTATCAACCTCGTTATCGACGGCGAGTCTCACACAGCTATCCTCAAGGATATCCAGTTCCACCCGGTAACTGACGCTGTTCTTCACGTAGACTTCCTCGAGGTTAACGACCAGAAGCCTATCACAATCGGTATTCCTGTTAAGCTCACTGGCTTGGCACAGGGTGTACGTGACGGTGGTCGCATGAACCTCTCTATCCGCAAGATCGAGGTTAAGGCTCCTTACCAGCAGATTCCGGAGCACCTCGACATCGACGTTACTGCTCTCCAGATCGGCAAGAGCATCAAGATCGGTCAGCTCAGCTTCGAGGGTCTCGAGATCGTTACAGGCAAGGAGGTTATCGTTTGCTCAATCAAGATGACACGTGCCGCTCTGTCTGCAGCTGCTCAGGCTCAGGCTTAATGACATCAGATAGAAATACAAAAAGCGCATGCGTCGACGACGCGTGCGCTTTTTTATTTATCTCAACAACTCATCACAACAACCCAACATCATGGACAAATTCTTAATAGTAGGCTTGGGAAACCCCGGCGCCGAGTACGACCACACACGCCACAACACGGGTTTCATGGTCGTTGACGAACTGGCGAAATCGGTGGGCGCCACCTTCGAGGACAAGCGCTACGGCTTCGTGGCGGAGACTTCGCTTAAGGGGCGCAAGGTGTTCATCCTTAAGCCGACAACATACATGAACCTCAGCGGCAACGCCGTGCGCTACTGGCTGCAGAAGGAAAATATCGACCAGACAAGACTGCTCGTCGTTGTGGACGACCTCTCCATTCCGCTCGGCGACTTCCGTCTGAAGGGCAACGGATCGAACGGCGGACACAACGGACTGGGCAACATTCAGCAGCTCATCGGACAGCAGTATGCGCGTCTGCGCATGGGCATCGGCGCCGACTTCCAGCGTGGCGCGCAGGTAGACTGGGTGCTGGGCAAGTACAGCGCCGAGGATATGGAGACGTTGCAGCCGAGCATCGACCTGGCAGTGGAGATAATAAAGAGCTTTGTGCTTGCCGGACTGAACATCACGATGAACCAGTTCAACAAGCTCGGAAAGAAGCACAAATAGGTTAGGTTTAGCTAAGCCTTTTTAAGACTCAATAAGCCTTTCTAAGTCTCAATAAGCCTTTCTAAGCCTTGGCTTTTTACTTTTTTACTCTTTTACTTTTTTACTTTTAACATGGAAGTAGCACGTATAGACAAATGGCTGTGGGCGGCGCGCATATTCAAGACGCGCTCCATAGCAGCCGACGCCTGCAAGAACGGACGCGTCATGCTGGGCGGAGTGACCGTGAAGCCGAGCCGCACGGTGAAGGTGGGCGATGTGGTGAGCGTTAAGAAGCCGCCAGTAACCTACTCGTTCAAGATTCTGAAGACGATAGAGCAGCGCGTGGGCGCTAAGCTCCTACCGGAGATTTACGAGAACGTGACCGACCCGAAGCAGTACGAACTGCTCGAGATGAGTCGCATCAGCGGTTTCGTAGACCGCGCACGCGGCACGGGCCGACCGACGAAGAAGGAGCGCCGCGCACTGGATGCGTTCGCCGAGCCTGCCATGTTCGGCTTCGACGACTTCGACGACGATTTTGATTTCGACGAATAGCGTTTCACAACGGATAAATATTGTTTTACCACGGATTCAGAGATTGGTATTAACAGCGGATTAACAAATGGCAATCGTTCTTTTGCCACTTAAGAGGTAGTGTAAACTGAACTGTAAGATAGTTCTGTCTACACTACCTCTTAAGTTTTTCTCACCGCTCACGTACGCCGTCCAATCAGATTGCGTTCGCCGTCCAATCAGATTCCGTTCGCCGTCCAATCGGATTGCGTTCGCCGTCCAATCGGATTGCGTTCGCCGTCCAATCGGATTCCGTTCGCCGTCCAATCGGATTCCGTTCGCCGTCCAATCGGATTGCGTTCGGGTGACGATGACTTTTCGTGAGGCTTTTACAGCTAAAATACGAAAAAGAAGGTGGAACAACGAATGCTTTTATTCACCCAAAAACAACGACAGCAAAGACTCTGCCACACTTGCGGCGGAGTCTTTGCTGTCTTTCTAAGAGCCAAATTACTCACGTAATCGTTCCTAAATGACTATCAAATTCAATAGGTTAGTAGAAAAACATGTTTATGAATACATTATTTGTTGGAAATGAACATACAGGTTTACACTCCGTCGTCCTCGTCTTCGAGTTCGTCTTCGCTTGCAGTGTCGAGCTTCGTGTCCTTAGCCACGCTCAAAGCGCCCAGTCGTGACACTTTCACTACGAGCGGTTCGTACTCGTCGCTCATCTTGTCGGGCGAACCGACGCTTGCCGCAAAGCGCAGACAGTCGCCGTCAACGCAGTCGAACACCACTCCAAGCAGCGCTCCCTTCGAGTATGTGTCGCTGATGTACTGCGTGAAGTCGGTCTTGAGGAACGTGCGCTCGAAGAACACCGACCCGTCGCTGCGCAGTATTCTCACCGAGATGCGGTTGTCGTAGTAGCTGTTGCCCTGCTCGTCGTAGGTAATGGGCAGCGTGTTGTCCGACTTGCGCTCCACGCACACCTTATAGGTTGCGCCGAGCCACTCCACGTTGCGCTTGTCCTCGTAGCCGCTCATGGACTGCGTCTGCTTCTTCTGCACCTTGGCGCGCTTGTGCACTATTATGTTGTCGCTTTTCGGTTTCTCCGCACACGACGCCACGAGGAGCGCTGCAGCACAGAGTGCCGCGCAGCGGATAACTTTCTTTATGCAATTTGTCTTTTTCATGCGAGCAAAGGTATAAAAAATATTCCACATACATATAAAATACGCTTGCACATTCAAATAAAAAACGTACTTTTGCAAATAAACAGAAATTAAACGGAATGTGAACTGAATTAAAACCGAAATCGACATGAGAAAGTTATTGTTAATATTTTGCATGACTGCCGCCGCAATGATGGTTTCGTGCGGAAAGAAGCAGCCGAAGACGCCAGAGCCGGTGAAGCCGACCGAGCAGGTGGAGCGCATAGACACGACGGCTACGCTCGTGATGCAGATACAGAAGTGCTCGCGTCTGTACACCACGGAGTATCAGGTGCACAAGATTGTGACGCACGACGACGATATAAAGCTGAAGGGCAAGCTCTTCAGCAAGAATTACAACATAACGCTGCCGCTCGGACAGCGCAAGGTGGCTATACCGATGGAGGCCACGCTGAAGGCTTACGTCGACTTCGCCGAGTTCTCCGCCGACAACGTGCGCCGCGACTCTACGCACATCGAGCTGATTCTGCCCGACCCGCGCATCGTGCTCACCTCGTCGCGCATCGACCACAACGAGATTAAGGAATATGTGGCGCTCATGCGCAGTAACTTCAGCGAGGAGGAGCTGCAGAGATACGAGATGCAGGGCCGCGAGGTGATTATCCACGATATTGCCAACAGCGACATCACGGAGCGTGCGCGCCAGAGTGCCGCCAACGCCATCGTGCCCATTCTCAGACAGCTGGGCTACAAGCCGCAGAACATCACCATCTCGTTCCGCAAGAAGTTCACGCCTGCGGATGTAGAGGGCATCATCAGCTCAAGTTCTGTAGAGAACAAGGGCAACGCCGCACGCCGATAGGCTGACAACGCAACACATTACTCAACTCTTTAAAAGGCAAAAGTATGGAAACGAACAACCAGAACCGAGAGAAGCAGGATATGCCGAAGCTCGAAAAGATAGGACGCAGCGTAATGGCTGCGCTCAAAAGGGTGCCTGCGGGCGTTTGGCTGAAGCTGGCGCTCGTGCTGATAGTGGTGATTATCGCCGTGAAGCTGATTGTAGGCGTGAAGAAAGGACTCACGAACAACAACACCACGCTGCCCGAGATAACGAAGAACGAGAAGATAGACATCACGCCCACGCTGATACGCTCGATAGAGCAGATCGGCGAGTGGTCGTTCCTCGAGATTGACGACGAGGAGATGGTAGACACGCTGCGACGCGGCGTGTTCTCGAAGAGCGAACTGGTGCGCATCTACTACGGAACGTTGCGCATCGGCTTCAACCTGAAGGAGACGCGCGAGGGATGGCTCGCCATGTCGGGCGATACGCTCGTGGCTAAGCTGCCGCCTGTGAAGCTGCTCGATGACAATTTCATCGACGAGGCGCGCACACGCTCGTTCATAGCGTCGGGAAAGTGGACTCATGCCGACCGACAGGCTATGTACTACCGCGCTGCGGAGAAGATGCGCCGCCGTTGCCTCACCGAGAAGAACTACCGAAAAGCGCGCGAGAACGCCAAGGAGCAGTTCGAACAGCTGCTCCACTCATTAGGCTTCGAAAAGACACGCGTGGAATTCTAAAGAGAGATATGCAACAACAGATTATCATTTCAAACGACATAGAGCACGACTTGGCGACAGCCGTCGCCGAGTCGGAGCACGACCGCGTCTTTGTGCTCACCGACGACACTACGCACGAGTGCTGTCTGCCGAAAGTGGCGGCGCTGCTTGCGCAGTACGATGCCGTGCCCATCACCATTGCTCACGGCGACCAGCATAAGACGCTCTCCGCGCTCGGAGACGTGTGGACTGCGCTGCAGCAGGGCGGCGCAACACGCCACTCGCTGCTCATAAACCTCGGCGGCGGCATGATAACCGACCTCGGCGGATTCGCTGCCGCCACGTTCAAGCGCGGCATCAACTTCATAAACATACCTACGACGCTGCTCGCTATGGTAGACGCGGCGGTGGGAGGCAAGACGGGCATCAACTTCGGCGGACTGAAGAACGAGATAGGAGCGTTCGCCGACGCACGTTTCGTCATCATAAACACCTGCTTTCTCGACACGCTCGATGCCGAGAACCTCTGTTCGGGCTACGCCGAGATGCTGAAGCATGCGCTCATCAGCAACGAACGCATGTGGGCTGAACACGTCAACTTCGACCTCTCGCAGCCCGACCTCGCCGAACTGCAGCACATGGTGGCTGAGTCTATCGCCGTGAAGGAGCGCATCGTGGCGGAAGACCCTCACGAGCACGGCATACGCAAGGCGCTCAACTTCGGTCATACCATCGGTCATGCGCTGGAGGAGTTCGCTCTGCAACAAGCCACACCTGGGAACAGACCGTTGCTGCATGGCTATGCTGTAGCCTTCGGCTTGATCGGCGAGTTGTATATGAGTGCACGCAAAGCTGGCTTCCCCACCGAAAGGCTGCATCAGACGGCACGCTTCATACGCGAGAACTACGCTCAGACGGAGTTCACGTGCAACGACTACCCCACTCTGCTCAACCTCATGCGCCACGACAAGAAGAACACGTCGGGCGTAATCAACTTCACCCTGCTCCACAACATCGGCGACATACGCATCAACCAGACTGCCACCGACGAGGAGATATGTGAAGCGCTCGACTTCATCAGAGAGGGCTATTGACAGAAGGCAGAGCAGCATGGATTCAACAGGAATTAATCCTTTACCGAACAGAATTTTATCCCGAACATAACGGAGAATACTCGGAACATAACAATAATATAAAGGAGAAAAACGTTTCTCTACGACTACTTAATACTGGATATTATGAATATAGACAAGATAAAGGAAGTGCTCTTGAAGCGCGACGGACTCTCTAACACACTCGGCATGGAGTTCATCTCTACGCCCGACCCCAACACATGTCAGGCTCGCATGAAGGTAGACGAGCGCAATCGTCAGATTTTCGGATTCCTCAGTGGCGGCGCATCGCTCGCACTTGCCGAGAACCTGGCTGGCGTAGGCTCGCTCGCTCTCTGCCCGAACAATATATGTGTGGGCATCAACATAAGCGGCAGTCACGTGAAGGCGGTGCTCGACGGCGACACCGTGACCGCTACAGCGCACATTCTGCACAAAGGAAAAACGCTGCACCAGTGGCATGTGGACATACGCAACGGGGCTGGCGACTTGATTTCGTCGGTCGAAGTGACCAACTTTGTGATGAACAAACCGAAATAGAATGAGCTACGTATATTTCCGACTGCCACACTCTACGCACATATTCCGCAACCGACTCACAACCGAACCCGAAGAGATTGCTTCGCTCGCCGAACTGAACGGACGGCGCGGCTTCGTAATCGCTCCGTTCGCACCGTCGGAAAGCTGCCCCATACTCCTGATGCCGACGGATTGGGAGGAAGTGGAGCTATGCTCGGAGAAAACGGATTCGTGTTCAGACCAAGCGATGCTGAACGCTGACAGCGACGTGTCTGCGATGCTCATTGACGCCGACTATGAGGAGGAGCGCGAGCGTTACGCCGTCGACTTTCACAATTATCACGGGCAGCTTTCCGCAGGCGCCTTCCAGAAGATTGTGCTTGCACGCAGCGCACGACTCACAGCGACGGAGCAGATCGCCCCGCTCACGCTCTTTGCACGCGCCTGCCGTAGATATCCGCGCATGTTCGTCACGCTGTTCTCAACCGAGCGTAGCGGAACATGGATTATCGCCACACCAGAAACGCTCATCGGCGGCACCAATGGTGCAATGCACACGATGGCACTCGCAGGAACAATGCGTCTGAGCGGCGCAAACCTCGACTTCGACGTGGAAGGTTGCGCTATAGGAAAGGACGATATCCACTGGAGCACGAAAAACATTAAGGAACAACGCTGCGTTGAGACGTACCTCACGGAGTGTGTGGAGCAGTTCAGCGACGATTTCTCTGTAGACGGACCGTACACCGTGCGTGCCGGCGACCTCGTTCATCTGCGCTCCGACATTCGTTTCAGCCTCAACAACTCGGAACATCTCGGCGATCTCATCAACGCTTTGCACCCTACTCCGGCGGTATGCGGTATGCCGAAGGCTGCAACACGCGACTTCATTCTGCAGAACGAGTCGGGAGAACGCAGCTACTACAGCGGCTTCACCGGACTTATCGACCCCACAGGCGACACCCGACTCTTCGTGACGCTGCGCTGCATGCAGATAGAAGGCGACACGGAGAGCGTCGCTTACCGACTTTACGCCGGCGGCGGACTGCTTAAGGACAGCGAGTGTCAGTCGGAGTGGGAGGAAACAGAGGCTAAGATGAACACTATGCGACAACTGTTCAAGCATATATAAGCATCGCACGTGAGACAATCATAGAAAAAATGTATAGCAACAAGGAAAACATAAACATACTGACATCGCTGCTCATCGAATGGGGAGTGACAGACGCTGTGGTTTGTCCGGGCAGTCGCAATGCTGCCATCGTGCATAACCTCAGCGAATGTGGTACAATAAGCTGCCACCCTATCACCGACGAGCGCTCTGCGGCGTTCTACGCTATGGGCATGGCTCTCTGCACGAAGCGTCCTACAGTGGTATGCGTCACGTCGGGTTCGGCTCTGCTCAACACGGCTCCGGCTGTGGCAGAGGCTTACTATCAGCATGTGCCGCTCATCGTCATAGCTGCCGACCGACCGCAGCAATGGATTGACCAACTCGATGGTCAGACGCTGCCGCAACCCGACGCTCTCAATCGGTTTGTGCGCCGCAGCGTGTCGCTGCCCGAGCCTCGAAACGAAGAGGAGCGCTGGTATTGCAACCGTCTTGTGAACGAAGCGATGCACGCTGCCACTTTCTGCCAGCCGGCTCCAGTGCTTATCAATGTGCCCATCACCGAACCGCTCTTCACGTTCGACACAACCAAACTGCCCGAAGAGCGCCGCTTCCGTATGCTCGACAGCGACGTTACTCTCACCGACGCCACAATAGAGGCTCTGCAGCAGGAACTCTTCAAGGCAAAGCGCCCGCTTATCGTGGTTGGACAGACGGCTGCCGACGGCTTCGGTAGTTCGCCTTTCGACATCGGCGAACTTGCCAAACACTTTGTGGTTTTCGCCGAACCTCTGTCTAACAGCAGCAGCGAAACCATTCACTTCGACGAGGCTGTCAGACGCTTGACAACCCACCCCGAACAGCAAGACGGCGAGTGCGACGACACAAGTCGCTACGCTCCCGACTACATTATATACATCGGCGACACATTGGTGAGTAAGGCTACGCGCCGCTGGCTGCGACAGACACAGGCACCGTCGTGTCTTGTAACGGCAGACCCGCAGAATGCGTGCGACCCGCTGATGTCGTTGCGACACATCGTGACATGCAGCAACGCCGACCTCAAGCTGCTCATGCCTGCGCTCTGCGACATTTACACGCACAGCGACCGCTACGCCGACAACGAAGCCGCATGGCGCAACGAAGAAAGCCGTAAGAAATACAGGAACGATTGGAGAGGTCTGCTCGAAAAGTGGGCAGACTATGCCGAAAAATACGAGCCCGTATACTCGCAGATGGCAACTGTGAGATACCTGGAGCAACAGATAGAAAGTGCATCCGTGCGCATCAACACCCACTACGCCAACAGCACCGCCGTGCGCCTCGCCTGCATCTACGCCAAACATTTTGTCTGGTGCAACCGCGGTGTGAACGGCATCGAAGGATCGCTATCTACAGCAGCCGGTTTCGCCGTCGCAAGCGACGACCTAAACGTCTGCATCATCGGCGACCTTAGCTTCTTCTACGACCAGAACGCGCTATGGAACAGTTGCGTATGCGGCAATCTGCGCATCCTGCTGCTCAACAACTCGTGCGGCGGCATCTTCAAGCAGCTGCCCAACCTGCACAAGAGTCCGGTGGCTGACACCTTCGTAGGCGCAAGACACACGACAACGGCGCAAGGCATCTGCGCGCAGAACAATGTGGAATACATCTCGGCGCACAACGCCGAAGAAATGAAACGCGGAATAAGCGAACTTCTAACACGCAAGGGCAATCGCCCCGTGCTTCTCGAAGTATTTACGGATGCAGATACTGACGCAAAAACGCTCAGAAGATACTTTAGGGGGTGCATCCAATAACAGTCTTTATTAATAAATACGTACGTCGGCAATAACCATACTGCCCACGGCTTCGTTGATGCGCTTCACCAATTGGGTGCGCATCATCGTAAGGTCCTGTCGCAGCGCCGGACTGAGAATCTTCACGAACAGCGTTTGGTTTTTGATGAACTTCTCGCCGGTATAGCGCGCAACGCCGGCGCCGACCACTTTTTCCCAAGCGTCGATGGCGCGTCGCTGCAGCAAAGGCGTCTCCAGTCCTTCGCGTCGCAGATACATATTAAGCAAGTCGCTGATCGACTGCACGTCACGTCTGAACATACACGTTTATTTATTAGTAGGTTGGTGAGCTACAATCTCGCCACCCTTAACATCGAACAACTTATAGTCGTAGCTAACGCTGTCGAGAATGCGGTCGAGATGCTCGCGGTTGGTGTCGGTAATGAAAATCTGTCCGAATCCGTCGCCCGACACGAGCTTTACGATCTGCTCCACACGATGTGAGTCGAGCTTGTCGAAGATATCGTCGAGCAGCAGCAGCGGCGTTGTCTGCGATGCCGTACGGCGCAGGAAGTCGAACTGCGCCAGCTTCAGCGCCAGCACAAACGTCTTTGTCTGTCCCTGCGAGCCTTCGCGTTTCATCTGATAGTCGCCGAGTAGCATCTCCAGGTCGTCGCGATGCACGCCATGCAGCGAGTAGCCCACCGCACGGTCCTTGAAGCGGTCGCGCTGAATGACATCGAGCAGCGGACCGCGCTGAGCATGCGACACATACTTCAGCGACACCGTTTCCTTACAGTCAGACACATGCTGGTATATGCGTTGGAACACAGGCACGAGTCTGTCAACGAAGTCTTCGCGGGCTCGGAATATCGTCTCGCCATGACGCGCCATCTCCTGCTCCCAAATGTCGAGCAATGCGGGGTCGGGTTCCTGCTCCATCTTCAGCAAAGCGTTGCGCTGCTGTAGCGCCTTCGTGTAGCTGTTGAGAGCATCAATATACGTGTTGTCGTATTGCGAAATCACGATATCCATCAGTCGGCGCCGTTCCTCGCTACCGCCTGCGATGAGCGTCTGGTCGGCAGGCGAAACGAACACAAGCGGAATGAGTCCGATGTGCTGCGAGAGTCGCTTATACGCCTTTTTGTCGCGCTTCAGCTGCTTCTTCTGTCCGCGTTTCATGCCGCAGTAGACCGCCACCGGCTCGTCCTCATCGGTAGCATACGCAGCGTCGATCATAAGAAAGTCGGCGTCGTGCTTTATCACCTGCGAGTCGATAGGATTGAACGCACTACGGCAGAACGACAGGTAGTAGATGGCATCGAGCAGATTGGTCTTGCCCTCGCCATTACTGCCGAGAAAACAGTTGAGCTTGGGCGAGAACTCAAGCGAAGCCTCCCCGATATTCTTGAAATTGAGTATGGATAAATTGCGTAATATCATGTAATTATATACCCTGTAGACCCGTTGCGGGTCACTGTTATAACTGTAACAACACGTTGTATTACTGCAAAGTTACCCCATTTATTATTGAAAAAAGAAAAAAAGGTGGAATAAATTTCAATATGTGAGATAAAATCAGTAATTTTGCTCCTCGCAATGTGTCACATTGCAGACTATAAACCGATAAAAATAAAAACAAAATAACAAATGACAAACAAAATTGATTTTGGTGCTAACTCTCACGTAGAGAAGACCAACAACAAGGAAGATTTCTTCTTGAAGTTCAAGAAGCAGATAATCACAGGTGTAGTAGTAATTCTGCTCGTTGTAGCAGGCGCTATCCTTTACAACGTTTTCGTGGCTGGTCCGCGTGAGGACAAGGCAAGCACAGCTATCGCAAAGGGCGAGCAGTACTTTAACGAAGAGCAGTTTGACAAGGCTCTCAACGGCGACGGCGCAGGCTACGTTGGTTTTGTGAAGATCGCAAGCGACTACAGCAGCACCGACGCTGGAAACCTCGCTAATCTCTACGCAGGTCTTAGCTTCTACAACCTCGGCAAGTACACAGAGGCTGTAACATACCTCGAGAAGTTCTCTACAAAGGGCGACGCTATGGTAAGCCCGACAGCTACTGCAGCACTTGCTAACGCTTACGCGCAGACTGGCAACGTAGACAAGGCAATCAGCACTCTGAAGAAGGCTGCTGACATGGCAGACAGCAAGGCTGAAGACGTTAACAACAGCATCTCACCGACTTTCCTCCTCCAGGCTGGTAAGCTCCTCGAGAGCCAGAAGAAGAACGACGAGGCTCTGAAGATCTATCAGGACATCAAGAAGAAGTACGTAAACTCTTCTTTGGTACAGAGCTCAGAGATCGACAAGTACATCGAGCGCGTTTCAGAGTAATCGAATAACCAAATATGGCTACATCACTCCATAACCTCTCACAGTACGACATCACCACAATCCCCGACGCAAGCAACATGTGCTTCGGCATCGTGGTGGCTGAATGGAACGAAGAGATAACGGGCGCTCTGCTCGACGGAGCCGTCAAGACTCTCGAGAAGCACGGCGCTCTTCCCGAGAACATTCACATCAAGACCGTTCCGGGCAGCTTCGAGCTTATCTACGGCGCTCACCAGATGGTTCTGCACGGCGGCTACGACGCCGTAATCATCCTCGGCAGCGTGATTCGCGGCGAGACTCCTCACTTCGACTACATCTGCCAAGGCGTAACGGCAGGCATCGCACGCCTCAACACAACAAGCGAGATACCTATCATCTACGGCTTGCTCACCACCAACGACTTGCAGCAGGCGCTCGACCGCTGCGGCGGCAAGTACGGCAACAAGGGCGATGAGTGCGCTATTGACGCTATCAAGATGGCGAAGTTCTAAAGCAAACGTTTTTAATAACATACAGAAAAGTCCGACAAGCAAATCCTTCGGGAACGCTTGTCGGACTTTTTATTTAGTATAATGCCGCAAATCATGCGGCATTATACAGCTATTTATGCTGCACGATGCGCTCTTTACACTGCTCCATGAGCCACTTCGGCGTACTCGTAGCGCCGCAGATGCCCACCGTGCGCACGTCTTCCGTGAACCACGACATATCTATCTCGTCGGCACTTTCTATCTGATAGCTGCGCGCATTGACGCTACGACACTCGTTGAAGAGCACCTTTCCGTTGCTACTCTTACGACCTGAGACGAAGAGAACGAGGTCGTGACGCGAGGCGAACGATGCGATATTCGGCATACGGTTAGCCACCTGTCTGCAGATGGTGTCGAAGCTGCGGAACGTAGCGCCCTCCTCGATGTGCTGCTGAATGTAGTTGATGACGCGATGGAAGCCATCGAGCGACTTTGTTGTCTGCGAGTAGAGATAGATGTCGCGCGAGAAGTCGAGCTTCTCCACGTCCTCCACCTTCTCTACCACGATAGCCTCGCCTGCGGTCTGCCCCACAAGTCCCAGCACCTCGGCGTGTCCGCGCTTGCCGAAGATAACTATCTGCGCATCGGGCGCCGTGTCGTACTGTCGCTTGATGCGGCGCTGTAGAGCCAGCACCACGGGACACGTAGCGTCGATTATCTCTATGTTGTTCTGCTGCGCCAGAGCGTAAGTCTCGGGCGGTTCGCCGTGAGCACGCAGCAGCACCTTCACGTCGTGCAGGCGGCGCAGATCGTCGTGATTGATAGTGATGAGTCCCTGCTCGTGCAGTCGCTCCACCTCCATACCGTTGTGCACGATGTCGCCGAGGCAGTAGAGCTCGTTGCCCTTGGCAAGTTCCTCCTCAGCCTTCTTTATGGCGGTAGTGACTCCGAAGCAGAAGCCACTGCCCTCGTCTATTTCTATTGTCAAATTCATTCCGTCAGAATTGCTGTCGTAATACTTCTACGTTCTTTATACCTTATTATTATACAATACGCCGATTGTTTATATGACACGCCGATTATAATACGATACCTCGCAGCACTATTCGGATACAATCTTGATGGTTGTCTTCGGCTGTTTGGGATCGTTGGTTATCATCAGCACACGCGGTTTAGAACGCGCCGTCTTCAGCTGTCGTTTCTCCGCCGTCACTTTCAGTTTAGCCGACTCGCCGGGCTGCAGCGTCTGCTTGTTGAGCGACACCTGCAAGCCCACGGTGAACATCTGCAGACTCTTTATCTTCAACACCGACTTGCCGTCGTTGCGTATCACTATCTCGCCCTTCAGTTTCTTCTTCTGGTCGAAACGGCCGAGGTTGAGTTCTGTGGTAGAGAGGTAGAGCTGCGGCGCGTTAGCAAGCTGCTGCGCCGTGAGATTGTCGAACTTAGGCAGGAGCACAGCCGAGATGCCTATCTCCTTCTCGCGGTTCACCTTGTCGCCGGGGAAGGCTCCGAGGAACACCGATGTCTGCGTCAGACCCATATCGTCGAGCTTGCGCGAGTCGAGCGTCATGGTGATTACACCGCCATGACCAGGCGCAATGTTAGACGGCGACACGTCAGCCTTCAGATATTCCGGCAGATGCATCACCACGGGCTGCACAGCAGCGCTCGTAGAGTTGAAGATATGTATCTTCTTCTGCGGACGGTCGCCGCGGTTCACGTCGTCGAACTCCACGTCGTTGCAGTCAGACTTTATGCTGCCCAGCATGAAGTTGTAGTTGCCGCCGTAGTCGACCACCTCACGTACCACGCTGCCACGCACACGCAGCAAGAGCGGCTTGTCGTCGCCCTCGTTGTATATGCCCACGAGTTTGTCGAAATGGCCCATAGTGGCAGCATCGTACGTGATGCTTATCGTGAACTTCTCGCCTGCTGCTATCGCTTCTCGCGGGAATGCCACGTCGGTGCAGCCGCAACTGGTGCACACATCGGTAATGCGCACGGGCTTGTTCGACTTGTTCTTCACTTCAAAGTTGAAAGTGGCAGGTGTCTGATACAACACCTGTCCGCAGTCGATTATCTGGTTCGTCGCTACAATGCTCTGCGCCATGGCTCCGAAGAACGGCAGTGCAAGCAGCGCTACGCTTATAAATATCTTCTTCATACGTATGTGTTACTTTTTCAAAGTGTGTGTGTTATCTGTTCTATTCCACGCTCAGCGCTACAGCCTTCGTGCGTGCGCCGAATTCAGGACTGTAGGCGCACTGTACGGTGCAGGTGCCGGTTTGGTATGTGCCCGCGCGGTCTACGTAATACTCGGTCTCTACGACGTGCTTTCCCTTAGAAAGACGGTCGAAATAATAGTTCGTAGCGTTGTCCTTCGGCTCGCAATAGCAGTCGTCGCGATAGCCCGAGAGCTGTCCGAGCGGCTCAAGACAAGCCGCACGTCGGTCGGCAAGCTGCACAAAGTCGTAGTCGCGGTCGGCGTTTATGACGATGCGCACGGTGATGCGGTCGCCTACTGCGAGTGTTTCGCCATCTGTAGCTATACGTTTGCCGTTCTTCAGCACCTCGCGCACTACGCTCATGCCCTCCGCAGCGTCAGAAACATCGGCTGTGGGCTGCACGAATTGTGCGTAGACAGCGCCCCATGACGTGCCGTCGGTTTGCTTTTCGATGCTCAGGGTCTTCATCTTTTCGCCTGTCTTGGCGGTCTTAACGTATCCCATGCCCGCCGTAGCCTTCGGCATGACGAGCGTCTGTCCGTTCAGCTTCAGCACAGCCATAGGCTTGCTTGCGCCAAGCGACTCGCAGTTGCCGCCGAAGAACGCATACACCGCATTCACGGAGTTGATGGGCGTATCCCAAGCCTGCGTACGCTTCGACTGCAGCAGCCATTGCTTCATCTCGTTTACGGTCTGAACGTCGGCTGGAGTCACCGACAGCAATGCCTCGATAGCCGCCACCTGCGACGGAATGCGGTAGTCGAACCATGAGTAGAGCGCCTTCGGCGTGTCGAAGTATCGACCCATCGGCGCCTTGTATACTGTATATTCCTTTATGCTCTGCACCATGTCGCGAGCCTCAGCGGCGTAGTTGTTGCCGGCAAGCACCACGGCAGCCACGCTCTTTGCGTAGATGGAGAACTGCGATGTCTGCTTGGCGAGCAACTTCAGAAGGTAGGCGGCGTTGTCCTTCGCCGTGCCCTTCAACTGGCGCTTCTGTAGTGTCACGGCGTACAGATAGTCGACAGCCAGTTCGCTCGGACGCTGGTTCATTGCGTCCTTGCTCGCCTTCATCGCCTTCACTTCCTGTGCGATATACTTGTCCATGAAGAGGAACGCAGCGTCAATCATGCTGCGCGCTTCGGGCTGCACGCCCACCATCTTGTCGAGTCGGGCGAAGGTTGTGAGCACGCCCATCGTCATGCTCGGCGAACCAGCCATGCCTTTCCACCACGAGAACGAGCCGTCGGCGTTCTGCAAGCGCGAGAGTCGTGAGAAGTTGTCGGCGAGTCGGTATGCTGTCTGCGACTCGTCGAAGTAGTTGGCGAGCATCTGCTTCTGTTCTGCCTCGCGTGTGGCGTCCATGAGCCAAGGCGTTTCGCTCAGAAGCATCTGCTTCAGTTCGGCGTTACCCTCAAGCTTGCTCTGCAGCGACGTAACATTCTCGGTTGTCTTTGCCTCAGCCTTCCATAGGTCAACGGTCTTGCGAATAACATCCGACGAGTTCATCAGCGAACGGCTGATTGCGTTGGCGTAATAAGCCGAGGCGAGCGAGACGGCGTTGTCGCCCTCCGCTGTTGCCATCGACGGCAGCGCCTGTATCATCAGCCACTCCGGCGAGTTGGTGTACTCCACCGTGAGGCGGTTCTTCTTGTCAGCCACAGCAAAGAGCTTCGTGAGGTCGATATCGAGCTCTCCTGCCTCGTTGAGCGTGAACGCCTGCGAGTTTGTGACGAGTTCCTTGTCGGGCAGAACGGGCAGATAGTGCTGCTCGCCGTCGCTGAAGCCACGACCCGACGCCGTAACACGACACACGAGCAGACCGTCGTTAGCAATCTTCGACATATCGAACGCGAACTTAGCCACCGCAGTTTCGCCTGCCTTCGCCGCAAACTTCACATCCTTATGCCAAACCTCCTTTTCGGTCTCGGGATTGAGGAACGTGAGGCGTGCCGAACCTCTCACCTGCTTGTCGGAAGTGTTGAAGATGCGCGCCGAGAGCACGCCCTTGTCTGCCTGACGCACGAAGCGCGGCACGTTGGGCTGAATCATAACGGTCTTCTTCGCAACGGATGTTGCGGCGAGTGTGCCGTTGTTCATCGCCTCGTCGTGTGCGAGGGCGTAGAACTGCCATGTGGTGACGCTCTCGGGCAGCGTGAACTGCAACTGCACGTTGCCCTTGTTGTCTGTGAGCAGACCGGGATAGAAGAAAGCCGTTTCGCTCAGATTCTGACGCGTCTGCGCTGTGGAAGTAGTGCTTTGAGCCTTGCCTTCTGCGCCTGCATCAGCAGAGCCAGCGGCTGACTCGGCAGGCGCTTCCACATTCTCCAATGCCGCATTACGGTTAGAATCGTACGCAGCATTGCTACCCATCAGCTTCTCTTCCTTCACGCCAGAGACGGCAACCTTTGCAAACATCTTCACGTTGTCGGAGCGTGAAGCTGTGCAAACTTCGCCTCTTCCAATATATCGTGCAACGTCGTAGAAATGGCTGAAGTCTATTTGCGGTTCGTACAGGAACTTCATAGGCATCTCGCTGTAGACGAACATATTGCGGTTGTAGAACGCTCGCCATGAGAGCCACGGCACGTTGTTGTACATAGGCAGACTGAACTGCAGGCTGTGCGGGCGCAGCTTGTCGAGCGACTTGTCGTAGAGCGTAGCCATAAGCTGCGCCTTTGCCGGCGTGCCATCGGGGTTGGTGATGTTCAGAGTCCAGGTCTCGCGCTGTCCGGGCACGAGTCGGTCGCGGAAGGTGGTCCACTTTATGTTGAGATGCGTGTCGGGCTGCGGGCGCTCAATGCGCTCGGTGTGCTGATAAGCCTTGCCGTTCTTCACCCAAGCCACGGAGAGCGTGATGCCGTCGCCCCACTCTTCCTTATAGGTGATGGAGCGTGTGCGCACTTCGTTGCGCAAATCGGCTCTGCCGTCCTCTATCACCTTGTCGCCGGCGATGAGTGTGTAGACAACATGCTGGATGCTGTCGGTAGATCCCAGTTGTATGAAGACAGGCGCCGACTTGCTCTTGAACTGGCGCGAAGAAACGTAGAACCAGTCGTGTGTCTCTACCGGCGCGCGGCGGTCTTGCAGCGTGAATGTGACGAACGACTGCGTCAGAGTGTCCGTTCCGCAGTAAGCCACGATGCGGTGGCGCATCGAAGCGAGCGACTTTCCGTCTACCTGCACCTCGGTGTTAGCCTTGCAGGTGTAGCGGTCGTTGTCGATATAATAGGTTACATCGCCGTCGATTGGTTCGCCGGCGTTGTTCAGATAAGCGAACTTGATGGTGTGCAGGTCGTCGGCGAGTGTCTGTTCGGGCACGTCGCAGGTGAGTAATGTCGGGCGGTCGCTGTACGGGAGAGCCGTTTCTGCACTCTGGGTCTCGCCCGAAACGTCGGTCACGTGAGCCTCAACGTCGAAAGTGAAGTAGCGGTTGTGGCGTTCGTCGTACTGCTCGGGCACCACAACGGGCACCTTCACCGTGAAAGCTCCGTCATTATCGGTCTGCGCTACGCCGCTGTAGACTGTCTCCGTGCGAGCGTCTGTAGAAGCGCAACGCCAGAAGAAAGACGGACGGCGCACAACCTTCACCTCCACCTTTGCGCCCTGCACAGGCACACCGGCAAAGCTCTTTGCCTTGGCAGCGAGGCGCACGGTGTCGCCGGCTGCATAGCGCGACGCAGCCTTCTCTATCTCCACGCCGAACGTGGGGCGCTTGTATTCCTCGACGGTGAAGTTGTAGTACTGCACATTGCCGTAGTCGCTGCGCAACGTGTAGACACCGTTCAAGCCGTTCTGCGGCAGAACGAAGTCGGCTGAAGCCATGCCATATTCGTCCGTAGTGACACTCTTCGCAGCAACCTCCTTACGGTTGGCGTCGCGCAGCGTGAGCGTCATGGTCTGCTGCTTCTGTGCCTCGGCGTGCTGGTCGGCGCCGTAATACTTATAGGCGATGGCAGCTACGTGCACGGTCTGACCCGGTCGGTAGATGCGGCGGTCGGTATAGATAGTTGTCGAGGTGGTCTCAAAATGAGTGCGGTTATAGTAGAACCGTCCGTTTATCGGCGTCACGGGGAAGGCTGTCTCGTCGGCTGTAGATATAGAGTAAGACACTGGTTCGCGATTGCCGAACTCGACAATCACCTCGCCGTTGGCGTCGCACTCGTAGTGCTTCGCCTCAAGTTTCTCGCCCTCGGCGTTGTTCTTCACAAAGTTCATCAACACCTTTGCGCCGGGCACAGCTTCGCCCGTCGTAGCGTTGAGCACAACTACTCGATAACGGTTGCCGGGCAGCGTTTCGATGAGCGGATAGATATTGCAGACGCGCAAGATGCGGCGCTCGACGGGCACACTGACGTTGTCGGTAGAGAGTTCGACGAGATAGAAGCCCGAACGCAAGCCTGGAATCTCAAGCGTGTCGCTCACGGTCTTGTAAGCCGGCAGTCCGACATAGCGGCGCACATCGGTAGCTGGCGCTTCGGTAGTCACGATATGACGGCGCAGACGGGCGTAGTCCTTGTCGCGGTTTACGTCGTACTGCTCGGCGCTGGTTATGTTCAGTCGGCTTGCCGTGAGGCGCACTTCGCCTACGTTGTTGGCGCCCAGTACGATCACCTTGCGCGGCACACCGGGCAGAGCCATCTCGCCGCCAAGCAGCGCATGAACCGAGGGCAGCGTCAGTCGGCGCTGGGCGTTGCGCAGAATGTTCATGCGCGTCCAGGCGCCCCACTTGGTGAGAGCATAGTTGATGTAGTTGTTCTTCTCCTCGGCTGTCACGTCCTCGGCGTTCTCCATGAACTCGTAGCGGGCTATCGCCACCTCGCCGCACACCACGAGGTCGCTGTACTCGCTGGCGAGCGAGTCGAGCGACATGATGTACTTCGACTTCTTCACGCGTGTGGCGTAGCTGTTGCCGTGCGCCTGCTTCACCATCTGCAAGGCTGTTAGACAGGCACCTTCGCGCTTGCCGTGCGCAGCGTAGTAGTCGTGCATGCCGCGATAGTCGCCGGCTGCAATGCCGATGATGTGCAGCATGTCGTCGTAGTAGTATTTCGAGTCGACGCCGTCCTCAACGAACGGCAGATAGTCGGTGCAGTAGGCTGTGGCAAGAGCTTCGGGATGCGCCATAGAGCGGCGGTAGCACTCGGCGCTAAGCTCCTTGGCGTCGTCGAAGGCGTAGCGGTAAGAGGCGTACATTCGGCCCATCACCGACTGGTATATGGCAGCAAGCACGCGGTCGCCCTTGCGCTCGGCTGTCTCGCCGCTCTTCTTCAGATGGCGCTCCATAGCCGGGATGGAATCTCTTGAGAGCTGCGCCACCCAACCGAGCGAAGCCACCTGTGCCTTGAGCAGATGTCCGTAGGCACGCTCCTTCTCTGCCTTGTCGCTTATCTGTGCGATCACTTTCAGCGCTGTCTGCGGATGGTCCTTGCCCACCGCCGCGTCGTATTTCTTCCAAAGTGACGTATATGAGTCAGCCATTGCCGTCATCGGCAACAGCAGCATGGCTATCAATGTGGCAATTATAGTTCTTTTCATAGCAATTTGTTTTTGTCCGTGATGTGATGTTTTACGTAGATAGTGCTGACAGGGAGCTATAAGGTCAGCCCGAATTGCCGAAACGCTACCTATATTATGCAAAAATAAGAAAAAAACACAAGATAGAGGGCGTTAATCGCGAAAAACATTAGGCTTGAAGGGAAAAAAGTAGTTCATCCGAAATATGGCGTGAGTCAATCATGAACCTATAAGTAGCGGAGGTCTCCGGCCTCCGCAGCACCAAGTCGAATACAAATCAGGTTTTTGTTCATTCGTGGCGAACGCCGTCCAATCGGATTCCGTTCGCCACCCAATCGGATTCCGTTCGCCGCCCGATCGGATTCCGTCCGCCGTCCAATCGGATTCCGTCCGCCGCCCGATCAGATTCCGTTCGCCGCCCGGATTAACTGAAAATGAATTACATTCAATTAATTATCAACAACAAGGACGTATTGATTGACAATATCGTTAACTCATTATCTTTTTTAAATACTTAATCAATTTTTGTATAAGGCTTTTCCTCGGTTTCTGGTCAGTAAATGGTAATTGCTTATTATCGATTTTAACCGTAATATTCAATCCATAATGACGGTTATAATCGTTCATCATCTGTTTGAATACCTTTCCGTGATCACGGTTATCTTTAATATTCTTCTGTGCAATATAGCAATGTATCATTTCATGTACTATCATATCTCTTAAGGTCTCTTCACTCCAATTTACGTTATTAGCTATTGCAAAACGTTCATTTTTTAGCTTTTTCGTCTTTTTATCAATCTTATAAGAATATACTCCGTATGTTCGTCGACCTTTATATGTTGTAAATCTTGGTAGACGCAATTCATTATCGAAATACAAAGTGTTGTATTTCTTAAATAATTCTTTGATTAATTCTTTCGTAATTTTTTCCATACTATATTATCTTTTTACTATCGTCTTCTTTTATATATGTCATATTCAATTCGGTTTTTATATAAATAGTTTAACGATATTCTTATCATTTCCCGACAAATATACCGTTTCTTTTCCAACCGCATCACTATTTATAAGTAATAATTGTTAAAAACAAAAAAGGCTACGACATTACTGCCGTAGCCTTCTATCTTTTCTAATGACTACGGCAAGAATGCCGTAGCCTCCTACGATTACTGCATGTCGTAAACCACCTGCATGAGCTTCTTGCCCAATGCGTCAGCCTCCTCCATTGTTGCAGCCTCGCTGTATACGCGGATGATAGGCTCGGTGTTCGACTTGCGCAGGTGTACCCACTTGTCGGGGAAGTCGATCTTCACGCCGTCGATGTCAGTGATTTTCTCCGATGCGTACATCTCCTTCACCTTCTCGAGGATAGCGTCGATGTCGGTAGACGGAGTGAGGTCGATGCGGTTCTTGGCGATGAAGTAGTTGGGGAATGTGGCGCGGAGCTGGCTCGCCGTGCACTTCTTATGAGCCAGCGAAGAGAGGAACAGAGCGATGCCTACAAGAGCGTCGCGACCGTAGTGGCTCTCCGGGTAGATTACGCCGCCGTTGCCTTCGCCGCCGATTACGGCGCCTACTTCCTTCATCTTTGTCGTAACGTTCACCTCGCCTACTGCCGCTGCTGTGTACGTGCCGCCATGACGCTCAGTTACGTCGCGCAGAGCGCGTGTAGAAGAAAGGTTAGACACGGTGTTGCCCGGTGTGTGCTGCAGCACGTAGTCGGCTACGCTCACGAGTGTGTATTCCTCGCCGAACATCTCGCCGTTCTCGCAGATGAACGCCAGACGGTCTACGTCGGGGTCGACAACGATGCCGAGGTCGTACTTGCCGCTGCGCATCTCGTCCATGATGCCCTGCAGGTTCTTCTCGAGCGGTTCGGGGTTGTGGGCGAAGTCGCCGTTGGCTGTAGAGTTGAGGATGGTGTATTCTACGCCGAGCGCCTTCAGCAGGTCGGGCAGGATGATGCCGCCCACGCTGTTGATAGCGTCTACGCAAACCTTGAACTTAGCGTTGCGGATAGCGTCCACGTCAGCCAGCTTGAGGTCGAGTACGCTCTCGATATGGCGCTGGTTGAACGAGTCGTCGCGTGTGTAAGAGCCGAGCGAATCGACGTCGGCATAGTCGAAGTCTTCCTTCTCGGCGATGCTCAGCACCTCGTTGCCGTCGTCCTTGGTGAGGAACTCGCCTTCGCCGTTGAGCAGCTTCAGTGCGTTCCACTGGCGCGGGTTGTGACTTGCTGTTATGATGATGCCGCCGAGGGCGCCTGTCCAGCGCACAGCCAGCTCTGTTGTAGGCGTTGTGGCGAGGTCGATGTCGATAACGTCGAGTCCCATACCCATGAGTGTGCCGCAAACCACGTTGCGTACCATGTCGCCTGAGATGCGTGCGTCGCGTCCTACGACAATTTTGTTGCGTCCTTCGCCCTTAGCGCCGCGCTTCATGAATGTAGCGTAGGCTGTTGTGAACTTAACGATGTCAAGCGGATTCAGAGTGTCGCCTGTAGGTCCGCCGATAGTGCCGCGGATGCCCGAAATCGATTTAATGAGGGTCATAATCGTATTTGTTTAAAAATGTATTATGTTGAGATGGTGAGGTGTTGAGATGTTGAGATGGTGAGATGGTGAGATGGGATGCTATCAGACTATCTGCCACGCTCAAGCGAGAGTTCGTAGAGGCACGGGTAAACGTTCGACGAAGCGTCGCTCTGTCCCTGTGTGTGTGGCACGATGAGGCGTACGAGCGCTGTCTCCTCGCCCTTCGGAATGCGTCCGAGGTTGATATACGTGAACGGAACGAGCCAGCCCGACGGCACAGCCTGCGTGCTGTACTTGCTGTACATGAGACTCTCGCCGCTGATGAACGAACCGGTGAAGGTGCCCGATGTGTTCTTCACGCTCATCTTGTCTACCTGCCAGCTGTACTGAGTGATGTTGGTGAGCTGAAGCGCAGAGTCGCCTTCGAGGATGTTGTACTCCTTGAAGCGGCAGAGCACGGTAGCCGTCTCGCCGTCCTTGAGCTTCTCGCCGCCGCCCTTGCGCACAATCTGCATGTATACGCCGGTGCTCTCGAAGAGTACATATTCGTTCTTGGTAGTGTCGGTAACAAAGCCTTTCTTTTCAAATTCAGCCTCAGTGATTTTCTGTATCTTGTGGCTTGTGATGTATCTGTTGATAGCGTCGCGCTCCTTTTTCTTCAGATCGGCGTATGTAACGCCGTCGTTGCACGCAGCAAGAGCCATTACAGCCACCAGTGTCATGATGATAAGATTGAGTTTCTTCATTCTTCTATTCTGTTTATTTTATGTTATTGTCGTTTTTTTTACACGTTCTCTTTTCTGCTTTTAGGCAGCGGTCCCCATCCGGTGAGCGCTCCTTCGTAGTAGGCGAAAGCCTCTCTCACAATCTTCTCTGCCTCGGCAAGCGAACAGTTGAGTCGTCCGCCGCTCGCATTGAGATGTCCGCCTCCGTTGAAGAAGTCCTCAGCCATCTTGTTGCACGGGAAATTGTCCACAGAGCGCAGACTCACCCATATAAGATTGTCGCGGCGGTCGTCCTCGCGCAGCGATACTGAGAGCTTCATGTTCTTGATGCGCAGCGGTTCGTTGACGAGTCCTTCGGCGTCGCCCTTTATGAAGTGGTATTCGCGCATGTCGCGGCGCGAGATGGTGAAATAAGAAGCGTGGAGGTCGGAGAACACGTTGAGCTTTTGGCTCATCAGATAGCCGCGCAGACGTATAGCCCAATGGCTGAAGTTGTTGAACACGTTGCGGTAGATGCGGTCCTTATCGATGCCTTTGGTGAGCAGCTGACTGATGATGAAGAATATCTCGGGCTGCGTAGAGTTGTACGTAAAGCCGCCCGTGTCGGTCATCATGCCGCAATAGATATTGACGGCGCACTCCTTCGGCATATCATCGAACTTGCCCAACTGCCAGATGATGCGGAACACAAGCTCCGATGTGCTCGACATGTTAGGATGCGACACCGTAAGAACGGTCTGCATCTTCGGGTCGAGATGGTGGTCTATCATCACCTTCTTGGCAGGCGAAGCCTCGAGCGCATCCTTCATCTCGTCTACACGGTCGCTGCCGTTGAAGTCGAGACAGAACACGAGGTCGGCATTCTGCAATAAAGTTGTGGCTTGTTCGGTATGTTTGTCGTAACGCACGATGGCGTTGGCGCCCGGCATCCACTGCAAGAAGTCGGGATAGGCGTCGGGCACAACGATTGTTGGCGATTTGCCGCAAACCGTCAGGAAGTTAGCCCAGCCGAGCGATGAACCAAGTGCATCACCGTCGGGCGACTTGTGGCAGCAAATCACGATGTTCTGTGCGTTTTCTATTATTTCGTTCAGAGTCTGCACCTCTGAGTCCGATAGTATATTTATGTTCATATCCATTTAGATGCAAAGGTATTAAAAATTCGTGGATATGAACATAAATAAAGTCTTACATTAGTTCTAATTAAATGTTTTTTGCATATCGCGCCATAAAGCGCTTCGCCCATTCGGCGCGAAGCAGCAGGCGTTCGAGTATGAACAGCGCCACAATAGTGGTGAGTATGCCCAGCAGCACGTCGATGATGTAGTGGTGTGTAGAATATACCGCTGTCCACCAGATGCCCATGCAGATGAATGCGAAGATAGCGATGCAGAGTTTGCTCTGACGGCTTATTATGGCGTAGATGGTAGCTACAAGCATATAAGCGGCGTGCAGCGACGGCACTGCGGCGAACACATTCGAGTTGTTGCAGTAGATGGAATGGAACACCGGCGCACCTACGAGCGAGTCGAAGCGTCCTAATCCGGCTACGCTGCCAGGCGTGTTGAGTACGGGTGTGAATCCATGCTCAATGACATACCATGGCGGGGCTGCGGGATGAATGTAGTAGCCCACAAAACCAACAAGATTGACGAACAGAAAGGCGAGTGAGAAGCGAAGATACATCTCGCGCTTGCCTTTCAGATAGAGATATATGGCGAAACCTAACGGCACGGGCACCCAGCACAGATAGAAGAAGCCTGCCATAAAGTCGGCGAAGGCACAGTTGTGCAGGTTGAACCACTCGCCGGGGATGAGTGTGCCGGCGGCTGTACCGATACCAAACAACGACTTTTCGGCTTCGTATATACCGCGTGTGTCGATGGGGTTCACCTCATAGTTAGGCAAAATGCGCATACCGTCGTAGCTGCACGCGAAGACAAGCCAGGGCGTGAGCGCCAAGGCGAACTTGCGGGTGGGCTTGACGGCAACGAGTATTGCCCAGATTATTATTAGCTTTATACTGAACATTGCTGTTATTTGTTGTTATCCTTCTCTGTAAGCACCTTGTAGCAGTGGATGACGCGCCAGAAAGCGGTGATATTGGCGAGTACGGCGATGATGATCATCGGCACAACGAGCACCCAGACATTGGCGCAAACGCCGCAGAAGATGGCTCCAACGGCTGTGACAACAACGCGTTCGGGGCGCTGCATAAGGCCTACCTTACACTCGATGTCCAAGCCTTCGGCACGGGCACGCACGTAGCTCACCATTACCGAGCCAACCATAGCTGCGAATGTAACGACACCAGCCCACTGCCAATCGTTCTGCTGCATAAGCAGATAGTAGCAGATGCCAAAGAGCGTGCAAAGCTCGCTGTAGCGGTCGAGGGTTGAGTCCCAAAGGGCGCCGAACGTAGACGACATGCCGCCCATACGAGCAAGGCGTCCGTCCATCATGTCGAACAGACCGGCAAAGAGAATGACGCCGCCAGCCCATCCTATCCATGCGTAAGCCTCTGTCTCTGCAAGCTCGGCGGCATAGATGAACATTGCTGTCGCTACGAGGTTGAGCACGAAGCCGGTTGTGGTGATGAAGTTGGGAGTTATGCCGATCTTTATCATGCCTTTAATGAAAGGGTTGATAATGGCATAGATAACCTTTTGCAAGAAATCCCTGTAATTCATATTCTTTTATTTTACGTTTTGTATGTTTGTTATTTCTTTTCCTATACTTTTACGATATTCCTACGCATGAGCAAGCGTCCGATACGGATGGGCTACCTTACGATACAGCAAGTAGCCTGCGACTTATGCCTGCTGGTTGTTGCGGTTGGCGCGGAACACGAATGTGCGTTGTAGATGATAGTTCCAGAACACAGCCACGAATGCTGCCACAATGGTTTTCGATATCATGTAGTTTGCTCCGCTCAGCTCGGTCAGCTGCCATGTGCCGGCGGTGTTGAGCACGATGCTGCCCACCCATACGAAGGTGTATCGCAGCGCCACATACTTTTTCTTCATGCCGAACGTATGGAACACCCAACGGTAGTTGATGCCGCAGTTGGTGAGTCCACCGCACACCGCACCGATGAACGTGGAGTAGCCGTACCATACGTCCACAATACTGGTGAGTATGAGCGTAATGCCGAAGTCCACCGCCGATGCCACCCATGCCGAGCATTGAGCCTTGCCGAACATGATTGCTTTTTCTTTTACGTTGTTCATCGGAGAGTGTACTAAGTTATGTAATTATATATATTATTAATGTGTAAATATCGTGCGAGTGTTGCGTAGAAACACAATGGTGTGCAAAATTAGTAGAAAAATATTAAAAGGCAAAAAGTTTTCTTGTCTTTTTTAATAATTATGTATAACTTTGCAAAATGAAACGGCAATAGGGTTATAAATGCTTTATATAGTGGCGTTTATGTCCATTTTATAGGAACAATAGGATAAATATATACAATTAGTAAGGTGAAGAGGTTTTTTAGTATTACGCTTTTATTAGCTTTGGTCGTTTCGGTCAAAGCTCAGATTACTGGTGAAATTTATGATACCGATGGTTATCCGATACCATTGGCAAGCGCCATCTATAAGGGACATCATGTAGCAGAGGCGAGCGATTTGGACGGAAAGTTCAAGATTGCGCGCCATAACGGTTGGGAGCTTACGTTCAGTTCGGTAGGTTTTCAGCCTCAGACCATAAAGGTGGGTCCGAAGACTCCTTCGCACCTTAAGATTGTGCTGAAGGAGGACGCACACAACCTCGGCGAAGTGGTCATCAAGCAGAAACGCGAACACTATTCGCGCAAGAACAATCCGGCGGTGGAGCTCATGAAGCGTGTCATCGCCGCGAAGAAGCGCAGCCATCTCGAGAACTACGACTACTATCAGTACAACAAGTATCAGAAGATTACGTTCTCGCTGAACGACATAAAGCCTGCAGATCTCGACTCGAGCAAGTTCTTCAAGAAGCGTGCCTACGTGAAAGACCAGATTGAGACCTCGCCATACAACGGCAAACTCATTCTGCCGGTGAGCGTTGACGAGACGGTTACGCAGCATATCTACCGCAAGGACCCGAAGGTGGAGAAGGACATCATCAAGGGTCAGCGTTCGGAGGGCGTAAACAACGTGCTGCAGACCGGCGAGATTCTCAACACTATGCTGCGCGAGGTGTTCACCGACGTGGACATATACGACGACCACATGCGCCTGTTGCAGTATCAGTTCACATCGCCTATCGGCGAGACTGCCATCTCGTTCTACCGTTTCTACATTCAGGACACGGTGTACGTAGACCGCGACCTCTGCTATCACCTCGAATTTATTCCGAACAATCAGCAGGACTTCGGTTTCCGTGGCGAACTATACGTGCTTGCCGACTCGTCGCTGCACGTGAAGCGCTGCTCGTTCACTCTGCCTAAGAAGTCGGACGTGAACTTCGTGCACGATATGAAGATTACGCAGGAGTACACCAAGCTGCCGAACGGCGAGTGGGCACTTTCTGCCGACGACATGGCTGCCGAACTGAAGCTGCTCGGCGCCGAGATGCTCGTAACAAAGGCGACACGATACAACGACTATGCCTTCGACGAACTGCCTTCAAAGCTGTTCCGCGGCAAGGCGAAGACCATGCACGAGGCTGACGCGATGATACGCGACGACGACTTCTGGGCGAAGTACCGCACGGTGGAGCTGTCGCACGGCGAGTCGTCGATGAAGGCGTTCATACATCGCATAGAACAGTCGAAGAACTTCAAGTGGATTCTCTTCGGTCTGCGCGCCTTCGCCGAGAACTTCGTGGAGACTGGCTCAATGCGCACCAAGTCGAAGTTCGACATCGGACCGGTTACGACCATCATCTCTAACAACTTTGTCGACAACTGGCGCTTCCGCTTGAGCGGTCGTACCACGGCAAACCTCTGCAATCACTTCTTCTGGAACGGCTACTACGCCTACGGAACCAAGTCGAAGAACCACTACTACGGCAGCGAGTTCACCTACTCGCTCAACGCAAAGAAGAATGTGCCGTTCGAGTTCCCACAGCGCAACATCATCTTCGAGACAGGTTACGACGTAATGTCGCCTGCCGACAAGTTCCTTATACATAACAAGGACAACATGTTCATGTCGTTCCGCACGCAGAAGGTTGACCAGATGTACTTCTACAACCGTCAGAAGCTCTCGTTCGTGTACGAGACCGACTGGGGACTCTCGTTCCACACGTCGCTGAAGGCGGAGAGCAACGAGCCTACGGGCGACCTTGCGTTCATCAAGATGCCGGGCGCAACGCTCAACCCTGCTCCCGACGGCAATGAGTACGTGCGAAAGATACGCACTACGGAGGCACAGATCATGCTGCGCTACTGCCCGGGACAGACTTTCATCAACACCAAGCAGCACCGTTGGCCGGTGAACCTCGATGCGCCTGAGTTCTCGCTCAGCCACACTACGGGCGTGAAGAACGTGTTGGGCGGACAGTACAACCTCAACTTCACAGAGGCTAAGATATACAAGCGCTTCTGGCTCGGTTCGTGGGGATATGTCGATACGCACTTGGACGGAGGCGTGCAGTGGAACAAGGTTCCGTTCCCGCTGCTCATCATGCCGCCCGTCAACATCACGTTCCTTGAGTGGGAGGGTACGTTCTCGATGATGAAGAACATGGAGTTCCTCACCGACCGCTACGCGTTCGCATCAGTAGCATGGGACATGAACGGCAAGTTGCTCAACCGCATTCCGCTTATCAAGAAGCTGAAGTGGCGCGAGTATATCTCTGTGAAGGGTATGTGGGGCGCACTCACCGACAAGAACAACCCACTACTCGACCGCAACCAGAACGACGCAATGCTCTTCCAGTTCCCGAAGGATGCGCGCGAGTTCAGAAACAACGAGCCGTATTGGGAGATAACTGTCGGTGTACACAACATCTTCAAGCTGCTCGCCATCGACTACGTCCGCCGCATGAACTACAACGGACCGGGCATCAAGAAGAACGGCATACGCTTCGGATTCATGCTCACCTTCTAAAACGGGGAGGTGGACATCGCTACCGACCATACAGGGTATAGAAAAAATAAAAGAGGTTGGCGCAGGATGCTGCCAACCTCAATGAATCGATTTCGTAATAGACGAAATCTCTAAAATGATATCGCAAATATATAGCTTTCCGACGAACGCGCCAAGTTTTTTAAGCTAAAAAGTTGGTTTTTTAACAAATAGAAACATAACATAAACATGGGAAGGAACAAATACTCGCAAAGCGAATTTGACGCAATAGCGCGCCTCTTAAGTCTGAAAGGCTCGGCAAACCGCGCAAAACAGAAGGAGATACGCCACCAGTTGCGCGTGGGTTACGAGTTCAACATCTCCGACTTCAACGAGCCGGGCAAGGCGTTCGGACTTAAGGAGCTGCTCGACGCACGCCAGCGCGGAGCTATCGTGATTCTCGACGACCGCACCATCGCCGACATGAAGGCGAAGCGTCAGCGCGACCGTGAGCGCGACGAGGCGCAGCGTCAGCAGGAAGCCGTTGCAGCAGGCGAACAGACCGACTGGAAGGAGGCCATGAAGCAGTGGGAGGACTGGGAAGCGCAGGAGATAGCGAAGCTTGACAAGTAATCTTTTCATTGCCGTCTCCCGTAAAACTATATACTTAGTCGTTGTACTGCGGACGCAATCCGATCGGATTCCGAACGCCGTCCGCATCGGTCGCGTTCGCAATCCAATCGGGTTGCGTTCGGTACACGATGACTAAACGTTGACATGGTTGTGATAAAGTCTAATTGTTCAGATAACAATATCACTACTGTTCGAATAAAGATATAGTTATCATTCTAATAACAACATAGTTATCATTCTAATAAAGACAAAGAGGAGAGTGTGTCAACGTTTAGGCTTGACACACTCTCCTCTTTATTTATGTGCATTGCTTTTCACAGCTATGCCTCGCGGCACTTGCTCCCAGCTTTAATATGCTTCGCGATACTTGTTCTCGTCCTTATCCTCGAGCATCGAGAGATAGCTCTGATAGCGCGAAGCTGCTATGTAATGCTCCTCGACAGCCTTCAGCACAGCGCAGCCCGGTTCGTGCGTATGCGTGCAGTTGTTGAAGCGACATTCCTTCGAGAAGTGGAATATATCCTTGAAATAGCTTGTGAGCTCCTCCGGCTCCATATCGAACGTGCCGAAGCCCTTAATGCCCGGAGTGTCGATGAGATAGCCGCCATCGGGCAGCTCGAGCATCTCCGAGAACGTAGTGGTGTGCATACCCGTATTGTGCGCATCGCTGATTTCAGACGTGCGCAGGTTGGCTCCCGGCAGGATGTGGTTGATGAATGTCGATTTGCCTACACCGCTATTGCCGCTCAGCAGCGTCTTCTTGTCCTTCAGCATAGGCAGAATGGCGTCCATGCCCAATCCCGTTGTAGCCGATACAGCCACGCACTTATACCCTACCGTCTCGTACAGACGCATCATCATCTCCTGATAATGACGCTCCTCGTCGGAGAGTATGTCGGTCTTGTTGAACACCAGCACCGTCGGCACGCTGTAAGCCTCAGCCGTAGCGAGGAAGCGGTCGATGAAGATGGTGCTTGTCTGCGGATAGTTCACCGTAACGATGAGGAAAGCCTGGTCAACGTTGGCAGCGATGATATGGCTCTGCTTGCTGAGGTTCTGCGACTTGCGTATGATATAGTTGTGGCGGTCGTGAATGGCGGTGATGAACGCCGTTCCTTCCTGATTGCGCACTATGTCTACGATGTCGCCCACAGCCACCGGATTGGTGCTGCGTATGCCTTTCAAGCGGAAGTTGCCCTTTATCTTGCAGTCTACGTCGAGACCTTCATCAGTACGTACGGTGTACCAGCTGCCTGTATTCTTTATTACTAATCCGTGCATCTACACAGTCATGATTTCCTTCTGCTTAGCAGCGAGCAAGTCGTCAACCTTCTTCACGAACTTGTCGTGAACCTTCTGGAGTTCGCCCTCAGCGTCCTTCTCGAGGTCTTCAGACAGACCGTCCTTGATAGCCTTCTTCAGCTTGTCCTTTGTGTCCTGACGTGCGTTGCGAATCTCCACCTTAGAGCGCTCGCCAATCTTGTTGCACTGCTTTACGAGTTCCTTACGGCGCTCCTCTGTAGGCTGTGGGATGCCGAGGCGGATAATCTCGCCGTTGTTCTCAGGAGTGATACCTACATCGCTGTCCATGATTGCCTTCTCGATGTCGCGGATCTGCTTCTTGTCGAAAGGACGGATAGCGATAGTACGCGGATCGGGCACTGTAACGTTAGCCACCTGATTCAATGGCACCATAGAGCCCCATGAGCTTACGCGTACACCGTCGAGGATTGCTACGTTGGCGCGGCCGGCACGGATACGTGCCAACTGCTCTTCCAGATACATAGCAGCCATCTCCATGCGCTCTTCAGCGCCGTTCAATGTTTCTTTTACGTCTATCATAATTGTTTTATTGTTTGTTTCCGAACTGTTTTAGTTATTCAATTTGCAAATTTAATGAAAATAGTTGATAATACGAAACAACGGATGTTGTTTTTAATTTTGAATTTTGAATTTTGAGTTTTGAGTTTTGAGTTTTGAATTGTTCATTTTTGAATTATGAATTCGCAACTCATAACTCCCAGCTCCTAATTCATAATTCATAAACTCAAAATGCGCGCAGCGCACAATTCAAAACTCAAAACTCAAAACTCAAAACTCAACTTTCAGACTGCGCACTGCGCCGCCCTTTGTGAGTTTCAGCACGTAGATGCCCTTTGCAAGCCCAGCCACGCTGAGTGCGTTCGCACGCTGTGCGCTTGCCACGAGTGCGCCGGTAGCGCTGTATAGACGAGCCTCGTCGGCGCATTCGTCAAAGAGCAGCGAGTCGCCAGAGCGCGTTACGCCGTTCTTGTCACCACCGATAGCGAAGATGCCCGTAGAGCCGTTGTCCTTATAAGCGATGCTGATGGTTTCCTTGATGAGTTTCGCCGCACCGGTGACTATCGGTTCCGCACAGAACCACACCTTCATCTGCTCCATCACCTGCTCGTGCTTGTCGGGAGTCACCCAGTTGGCTGACGAGTAAGTGTAGCGTACCTGATAGGTCTTGCACTTCTCGAACTTCAGCGCCGGCGTGTAGAGCCAGTCGTCGGCGTTCTGGTCGCAGCGGTCGTATGTAGTGGTCTGCGTAGGCTTGTAGAATGTCCATGTGTTGCCATCGTTGTTCTTGTCCGCAGTCACCCAACGGTCGAAATCGTCCTGCGTGGTGAGCGGCGAAGTGAACGGCACACTGTCCTCGGGTCCGAAGCTCATGGTCTTGGATGTAGCCGAAGCGCCCACACCCTTCTTGTTCACAGCCGTCACGACGTAGCTGTAGCCCTTCTTAACGCTCACGGCGTCGGTAGCACGGAGCGATGTTGTGCCCTCTACAACCACCTTGCTGTCGGGCATGCGCACCACGTTGTACTTCACACTGGCGTTGTCGAAATAACCGCCGTGCTTACCTTCTGCGGGTGCCGCCCATGTTATCTCGGCATTGCCGCCGTGCGTGGTGAGCCTAACGTTCTACGGAGCTCCCGGCAGGTCCTCGCCTACATACGCCGCAAACTCCTTGTATACGCCGTCGCCCGCAGCGTTGTACGGCACCACCTTATATATATAGTAGCCGTCGGTCGAAGGTCTGTCGGTCCACGCTACGCTCTTACCCTGCGTTGTCTCGGTAGAGGTGTACACGAGCTGGTCGTTGCGGTAGACCTTGGTGCCTGTGAGCGCCGATAGCTTCGCGTCGAGATAGCTCACGCTCGGTGTTGTCCACGAGAGCTGTGCCGAGAGAGTACACATTTTATCGGACAGCCGATGTATGGGCAGCTAATAAAATTGCTCAGCAAGGAAGAAATTCTCAAATTCAGCCGCGAACATAACGGAGAACGCTACGTGAAGCACTTTGATGCCTACCAGCATCTGGTCATTATGCTTTACGCCGTCATCAAGAGATTCGACTCGTTGCGCGAGATTACCGACTCCATGTTTCCCGAGGCACGCAAACTTGCCCATCTTGGCATAAGGACCATGCCAAGGCGCAGTACATTATCGGACGCCAACGTCCGCAGGTCCGAAGCCGTGTTTGAGGACACATACCGCAGCCTGTATGTCAGATACAAGGATGAGCTTTCCTCGGACAGCCGAAACCGGCAGGTTCCCTCATGGCTCACCCGTCTGCAAATCGTTGACTCCACTACAATAACCCTATTCTCCAACCTCATATTCAAGGGCGTGGGAAGGCATCCCAAGACGGGGAAGAAGAAGGGCGGCATAAAAGTGCACACCAACATCCACGCAAACGAGGGCGTACCGTCTGACATCAGAAAAACCTTGTATATGAGGTTCTTTCTGACATGATGTATATGTCACCGTGCGGTCTCATGGAATACAGAGTTCAAGTCGTAGAGTTCAAAAAGCATATAAAGGACGGGGAGAATATCAGACACAAGGCCCGCATTGTCACTTACGTTGATCTCACGAAGAAAAAGCCGAAAGTCATATCGTTGCTCACAAACGACATGGACATGGATATGGAAGATATTATTGCAATATACAGCAAAAGATGGGAATTTGAGCTGCTATTCAAGCTGTTGAAACAAAATTCTCCACTTAGATACTTCTATGGAGAGAGTGCCAACGCCATCAAGATACATATTTGGAAATCCCGAATAATGATTGTATAGAAATAAACAAACTATCGGCGCAAGCATAAGTTTATACAAAAGACCGGCAGATTGTCAGAACTGAACAATCTGCCGGTCTTTTATGAATAGTGTATTACAATGCAATCTTCATAGACTTCTCTGCGCTGCCCTGCTGCAGCTTTACGACGAACACGCCGTTGCCCAGCTGCGAGAAATCTACTGTCTCGCCGCTTGCAGCTATCTGCTTGGCGTAGACCTGCTGTCCGAGGGCGTTGTAGACAGCCACGCGAGCTGCGCCGTCGTTTCCGAAAAAGAACTGTGCGGTGCGAGCCACACGGTCGGTAGTGATGCTGAACATCTGTTCGCCTGTCTTCGTGTCCTTAATGCCTGTGGCGTCGAGCGCCATCTTCAGACCTGCGAAAGCGTCTATCTTGCCTGCGCCCCAGCTGTTGCGGTCAGACTTCTCGGCTGTGCCTGTATAGTTGTCGTGGCGTGCGGTCTTGTTCAGAATAGCGCGCACGTCAGCCGGTGAGAGGTTCGGGTTAGCCTGAAGCCAGAGAGCTACGGTGCCGGTAACGACAGGCGAAGCCATCGACGTACCCATATTGACATCGTAGTAGTCATCGCCCGACTTCACCGCGCAGGTCGACGAGCTGAAGTCCGCATAATACTTCGATGTGGCAGAGATGAGCAGACAGCCCGGAGCCGTCACGTCGGGCTTGGTACGTCCGTCGAGCGTCGGTCCGTGACTCGAGAAGAGCGACAGAGCACCCTTGTTGCCCACCAGAGCGGTGTTGATGCCGTAGACGACGCCGCCGAGCGTGGTGTACTCCATCTTGGTGTTGTACGAACCAACGCTGATAACGTTGTCGCTCACGCCGCCAAGCTCGCCCACGGTGTAGTCGGTGTCGCCTTCTGTCCATCCGCGCTTGCCTCCATTGAGGAAGTAGCCTTCGGTTGCGTTGTTCCACATGTGTATGGATGTGCCTGCGTCGCTCGTAGCCACGATTCCTATCTTGCGGTTCTCAGCAATGCTTTTGGCACGACACATCAGCATCACCTCTGTGCGCTCGTTTGTCGGGTTCTTCTGCAGAGCCATCTGCACGGTAGACACCACGCCGCTACCGTCGGGGAAGGTGTACTTCACGTCGGTCTCGCCGTCGGTCTCCACAGCCGGCGACTCGTACATCACCTTGCCCTTCAGAGCGTCAACCACAACTGCCTTCACCTTAAGCGGAGCGCCCTTGCTGCCCCAGATATCCACGTAAGCCAGCTTGCTCGCAGAGCTTTCGCTGAAGCCTATCATGGTCTTGAGCGATGTGTCGCCCTCCTCAAGGTCTTTGCCTACGTGCAGCGCTGTGCCGCCCTCGTTGCCCGCAGCGCCAACGATGATGCGTCCGGGACCTGCCATTGCAGCGAAAGCCTGGTCGGAAGCCGAGGTGCCGTCGTGCGGACCGAGGTGCGAGCCAAGACTGATGTTCACAACGCAGGGCTTGCCTACGCTCTCAGCATAGTCGAAGCAGTACTGTATGCCGTCGGTGACGTTCACGTTGCTCGAACCGAAGCTCACGAAGACCAGCTCCGATTCTGGCGCAACGCCGTAGTAAGGCGTCGTGCGGTCACTGCCTGCGGCGATACCTGCCACGTGCGATCCGTGGAACGTAGAAGATATGTCATAGTTGACGGCGCGCATCTCGTCGTAGGTGACGTACTCGCTACCGTAACCGAATTTCGAGGGTGCTTTTCCGCCGTTGGCGTTCTGGTTCCAAACGCGTGCTATGCGTGTGCCGATGCCGTCGGGGTTGGTGAAATCGACGTGCGAATACTGGAATCCGCCGTCTACAACGCCCACAACGACGCCCTTACCGGTGTATGCGCCCAGCTCAGAAGTGGTAGAGTGGCAGTCGTCAACGCCAGTCTCCTTGCGTGCGGTGTCGAGGAGCATGCGCACACTTGTACCTACCTGCACGTTCTCCACTTCGTCGAGCGCCGCTACAGCCTCAACAGCCTCAAGCGGCAGACTCACGGTGAGCAGACGGTCGGTTACGACGTTGCGTACTTCCACGCCGAGCGCCTCAAGTCGACTGATGCAGTCGGCGGCTGCGTGCTGTTTCGACGGAGCAACGGTGATGAAGGCGTCCACCTTCTTCGCTGTTGCCGATTTTACATTTTTCTGCGTATTCATATCCTGAAGCATCAGGCTCGTACTTGGCGAAAGCTTCTGTGCGAAAGCCGAGCTGCCTACAAGGAGCAGCGATGCCAATAGGATGTTTGATTTGTTCATTGATTAGGATTGTTTTAATGTTGATATGTTGAGGTGTTGAGGTGTTGAGGTGTTGAGATATGCATTTGTCACCATCTCACCATCTCAACACAACAACATCTTTAATTAATATTTTTCAAATGTACCCTTATAGTTGACAACAATGCGGGTGTTGTTGCCGCCGTTAGAGGTATAGTTGTTAGTGTACTTGTTGGTTACGTCGAGCAAAATCTCGTACATGTCGTTGTCGTCCTTGCTCACAGTGAGCGTGCCGTTGTTTGGCATGTTGCCGTAGCCGTAACTTGCAGCGTACGACTGCAGCTGTATGCCGCCAGCGTTGTACTTGATGTCGAACACCTTCTCCTGACCGATGTTCGCAAGATCAATCTCGCCGGCGTTGATAAGGTCGCTACCTACCTTTATCTCCACTCTGTCGTAAGAGGTCTTGTCGTCGCCTTCAGGGATAAGGTAGAAGGTGAAGTTGCCATTGTTCTCCTTCATGTACGATGTGCCGAGCTGACGAGTGATAGAGAGTTCGCCGTCAGAGTTATAATACTTGTACTCGTTCTCTGCCACTACAGACGGTATGATTTCGTCGAGCGACTCGGCTGCTGCGAACGTGCCGAAGTAAGAGAGGCTCACGGTTCTGCCGTCCTCGAGCACCGCTTCAAGACTCACGTATGTCTGTCCGCCGAAGCCCTGTGCGGTGGTAATAGAGCCCGACTTCACCTTGTCGTATACGGTTCTTGTGGCATAGTCGATATAGCGGAAGGTGTAGCTGTCTGCTTCTGTAGCCATGTCTACCGTGCCGTTGTAGAGCTTCGCAGCCGAAACGCTGAACCATACTGCGGCTTTGGCGTTGAGGAAGTCAGCCGGAGCCTGTGCTTCTACGTCAGCGAAAGCGAAGTTGGTAGGCTCGCCCGTTGCAGAAGGCTGCACGCAGAGAGCTGAAAGCACAGAGAAGCTGGTTGTTGCCTGCTCAGTATCGGTAACAGAGAACGTATTGCTGGCGTCATAAGTGCGGCTGAATGTGCCTGTATACTCGCAACGGAAGTCGTCGGCGCCGTCTTCTGCCTCAACAGATACGGTTACGTTCTTCTTGAACTTGTCGAACTTCACCTTCAGCGCACCCTTCTTGAACTCGCGATCGCCGCAGACGAGCTTGCCGCCTGCCTCAGCAAGCGTAGCGAGGTCTACCTCCTGTCCTACAGACGCTGCGGGCAGCGTGACTGTAACGTCGGGCTGGAGCGCAAGGTCGCTCGTCACGTTTTCTGCAGAATAGAGCATGAACGAGCTATACTCGTCAGTCTCCTTCAGCAGCACGGTCTTCACGTCGTTCACGTTCTCGTTAAGCGCCCACTGGTTGTCGAGTTCGGCGTATGTGCGCTCCGAGAAGCTCACGCGCTCCACGTTGTCCACCTTATATTCTACCTTTGTGCCGTCCTTCTGCTGAACGGTCATTATTCGCTTTGTGGTCTGTGCGTAACTGGCGCCCATCGCCATGAGGCACAGCATTGTCAATACGGTCTTTTTCATCGTTTTACTATTTTTGTTATAATTCCATTTGTTGTTCTTACGACGTAGACGCCGCAGTGCAGAGCCGCCACGTCTATCGGTTTGGTGGCGTCGGCAGAGAGCACATGCTGTCCGCCTACGGTGTATACAGAGAGGCGTTCGCCCTTTGCGGCGCCGCTCACGAGAAGCGTGCTGTTGCCAACAAACTTCACGGTCTCAGCCTCAGCGCCCTCTACCTTGCCAAGACCTGTAGACGGGTCGTAGTTGAGTTCCACCGGTCCGCTCCATTCGCCCTGAATCTGGAAGCCCTTGCCGTCAGCCAGGTCGATAGTGAACTTGTACTCCTCGTTAGCCAGCTGCTCAACGCCCACGCGTCCGCTGTATACGAAGGCGAAGCTGTCTACAACGCAGTAGCGTCCCTTCTCGAAGTGCTCGTAGCGTGTACCGGTGCGTCCGCCCACGTTGTCGAAGTAGCCGCGTGTCATCTTGTACGGCGCGTAGAGGTTTGTCCAGAGGTGGTCGTTCTCCATCAGTTCGTATGTGCCTGAAGGCAGATATGCTGTGCCGGCGCTGGTCTGGAACTCCATGCGGAGCAGGTCGCCCTCGTTGCCGTCCTTTCCGCTTGGCGAGCCGAGGTCGACAGAGTAGACGTTCACGCCGTTCTGGTTGCCGAGGAAGTATACACGAGCCTTCTTGATGTAGTCGAGATTGAGCTTCACGTCGCGGTCGAGGTTCGACTCTACGTACTTCTCCTTGTCGTCAGACACGTCGACGATGTTGAACTTGATGTTCTTCGCCGTACCCGTCACCTTATGTCCGCGGTCTGTTGTGCAGTCGATGGTGAAGTTGAATGTGCCTTCCTCGTCGCCGTCGGTGATTACTACCGTTCCGTCGGTGATATAAGCATAGTCGTAGTCGGAATCAGAGCCGGTCACGCTCTTGCGGCGCTTGATGTATGTACCCATAAGAATGGTCATTCCGCTATAGTCTATCTCCATACCCGGGAAGTAGGTCCCGCTCTTGAAGTTGCGAGCTACGGTGTATGTGCCGGGGATGATCGTGGCCTTCTTCGGGTCGCCGAAGAGTCGGTTGAAAGCGCAGATGGCGAGGTTGAATCCGGTGCCCTTCATATTGCCTGTCTCAGGGTCGAAGTCGCAGTCGAAGAGGTTGATGTAGATATTACCCGTGTTCGACTCCATCAGATTGCCGTGATAGTAAGCCATACCGCCGGTGAATGTAGTGTTCACGTCGGTAGGAATCTGCGGATATACCGTCGTGCCGGTGTTCATGTCTACGAAGCTGAGCGTTCCGGTGTAGGTATACTGCACGCCGTTGGCGTCGGCGAAGGTCACGGTATACGAGTTGTCTGCGCCCTTCTTCACAGTTACGTCGCCCGTCAGCGCGTTCTCCTTGCCGGGCTTGCCGGTGAATCCGTACTTTGTGGTATAAGAGTAGTCGGCATCATAATAGAGACTGCCCTCGCCAGCCTTGAACGTTCCCTCGGGCAGTTCGGTGCCAGTGCCCGCCGGAGCGTACAAGTCGATGGCAGCCACGTTAGCGTTTGTAGCCACGATGGTGCCCTCGGCAGAGTTGAAAACGGCGTTTGTCTTGTCCGAAACCACGAGATAATAGTTGTCGCAGTTGCCGGTAGCCTCAGAAGCGGCTGTATAGTACGACGCTACGACATGGCTCATAGCCATGGTCTTGGCTTCGTCAGCCTTGGCAGGTGCAGAGAAGCGCGGCGAGTTCTTAACGAATGTGTGCTGTGCCGCCACAGGAAGTGCAAGCGCAGAGATGAGAAACGAGATGATAAGTAACGATTTTTTCATTGCTTGATTAGTTTAAAAACTTGTTCGTTTTCAAGTGTAAGTACATAAACTCCGGGTTTGCAGTTGTCGAGGTTCAGCACAACGGTGCCGTCGGCTACGCGCTTGCGCATCACGAGTGTGCCGTCGGCGGCGTAGAGCGCAGCCTCAGCAGCCTTCGCACCGCTCACCTTCACGGTGCGGTTGTCGTCGTACGTGAACGAGAAGGCATTGCCCTTTGTGCCCGCAATGGCTGTAGGCACGACGTAGTCGAAATAGAACTCCGCCACAGCCGACTGTTCGTAGTCGGTAGCGACGCCGTTGGATGTAACCGTCAGCTTTCCGTCGGCAAAGCCCACTTCCGGCTTGTCGGCAAGGAAGAAGCTTGCCGTGGCATCATCAACGAACTTCAACACGAGTGCTTGGCGCGGCGTGGTGTCGGCTTCGTCGGCGTGTGCAGCCAACGACGGCGCGAGCAGCAACAGCGCAAGCAACGCTTGCAACAATCTTGTTTTCATAGTCTTGATGTTTTTAGTTAGACTCTATATTATTCAATGTAAAAAAAAGCATAATTCTCTTGATAATCGCTGCAAATATACACATTATTATTCATTCAGCCTTAAGAAATCGGAGTTTTTAAACCAACAGCCGCATTTTGCCTACAAATAAATTCCTCTTCAGGGGGTGCACTTGTCTCCGCTCGGCTTTGCCGCTTGCCAGAGCAAGAAGTGCACCAACCGAGTTTCCTCTACACTATTGGATATTTTCATGTTAGACATTAGCTTTATTTCATATATCCGCCATAAATTTTAAAATCTCCATTGTAATCATTGTATATACATATTCTCATCGAGTTGTGGGAAACAGATATTTTCTTTAGCCAATAAATATCCTTTAAATCACCTATCCTAACAGCTCCCTTTGGAGGTTCTATAGCTTCTTCTATATCAATTACAGATATAAATATTGCAAAGATTAAAAGAATAAAGGTGATTGCAGATATAAATAGTCGCTTTATTATTTTTCGCATCTTAATAACTTTCATTCGTCTTATTATTACTTTCTTTCATAAGCTGTGGATTAGGTTTAACGTATCGCAAATATAGCGAAATAATGTATAGGATGTGTTCGGGACAGCCGTTTTTAACATTGGTTAAGCTACTGAAGTTTCGATCCTTTTCTTAAGCTTTTCTCACCGTTCGCGTCCGCCGCCCGATCGGATTCCGTTCGCCGCCCAATCGGATTCCGTTCGCCGTCCGATCAGATTCCGTCCGCCGCCCGATTGGATTCTGTTCGGGTGACGATGACTTTTCATGAGGGTTTGCAGCAAGAAGGTCGAATCCTTGCAGAGAGAAGGTCGAATCCTTGCTGCGAAAACATAAAAAAAGAAGGTGGGACAACAACTGCTTTTCGGCAGCTTTGCCCCACCCTCTCGGTATTCAGATAAAGCCGATAAAGGCTTTATGTGTTGTTGTTACTTACGCTTGATGTTCAGCTTGAATGTGGCATTGCCGACCTTCACTACGTATGTGCCGGTGGTAGCCGATGCAAGGCTTACGGTATGTCGATACTCGTCGGTGGCGATGTCGCTTGCGATGAGCTTGCCGTCTGCCGAAACTACGGTGATGCGGTCGCCGTTATGAGCGCCGAGCACTACAAGCTGTCCGTCCTCTACCTTCAGCGTAACGCCGTTCTGTCCGTTGACACCGTCGATGCCTGTGGCTATGATGGTAACCTTGTCGGAGAACTTCTCGCCTGCTACAGAGTAGACTGCCGACACCTGATAAGTGAGATACTTGTCGGACAAAGTTGTCGCGTCTGTGAAGACGGTGTCTGTCGTCAGTTCGTTGTTCAGACGGTCGCCGTTGCGGTATACGTTGTATCCCTCAAATACGTTCTTGTCGGACGATGGCTCGCCCTTAGCGTCGACAGCCTTGAATGAGATGTCGGCATTAGCCTTGCGCTTGGGCTGGAATGCGGGCAGCTTCTTGGCTGCCTTGTTCTCTGTGCCAGGAAGTACGTTAGAGTACGGGCTGAGTCCGATTGAGATGTTCCAGTTGGCGTCTACCTCAGAACCCGAAGCCTCCATTGTCTGCCATGTGATGCCGTCGGCAGAGTAGAGGTCGCCACGGCCGCTGCGTGCCGGACCACGGTCGTATCCGAGAGGAACCGTTATCTCGTTCTGCTCGATGTATACCGCTACGCGGAGGTTCTTGCCTTCGTCGATCTTAAGCGGCTCTTCGAGGTGGATGGTGTTGAATGAATACTGCTTCAGACTGGGCACGAACTGCTGGCGTACGAGGGTGTTGTTCTCGTAGACGAGGAGGAAGAGCGCCTCAGGAATCTGGTTGATGTATACCTCTACATCGCTCAGAGCGAGGTTGCCGTATCCCTTCAGGTCGGAAGCGAACCAGCAAGCGCCTGCGAAGAACGCGCCGCCATTGGTCAAGCCGCCTGCCTTATAGTTGAAGCCGTCGTGCCAACGCAGATAGACTGGCTCGCCGAGAGCCGGGAACTGCCATGAGAGGCGGTTGCCTTCTGCCTTCTGCGATACGCGGAGGTTGGTAGGAGCAAGCGAACCGTTGTCGTAGTAGAGGTCGATGCTTACCGGTGCCGACTTCTCGCTCACGGCTGATGTCTTTGTCACAAGCTCAAACTCGTAGCTGTACTTGCCGGCGAGCAGGTTGCGGTCAACGTAAGAGACGCCGCTTACTGGATTTGCAGTTATCTTTTCGCCGTTGCGATAGATGTTGAATCCGTAAAGATTGCTCTTCGGTGTGCTGCTGTAAAGAGCCACGCCGTCGACATACTGCTTAGGCTGCGCTGCGTCCTTCGACAGAGCTACGTACTCGGTGCCTGCCGGAAGCTCGCACTGGAGGTCCTGCCAAGACTCTGAGGTCTTCCACGACTGCAGGAAGATGAAGTTGGCGCGGTTGGTGCCGCTGGTAGAATAGTAGACGTTGAGCGTTCCCTCGCCGTTGTGGTCGTCAGCGTTGCGGGCTGCAAGGCGCAGATAGCTCATGCCCTCGGCAGGTATCACGCCGAATGCGCTGCTCTGTGCGTCTGCTGTTATCGACTTGCTGCCGTCAAAGGCTTCGTCGTCAGACACTGTCCATCCCGACTTATAGCTCTCGCCACCGACGCGATATACTTCCTCGCCGACGCCGGCGCTCTCGAAGTTCTCCTTGCTTGCTGCGTTCTGATACATATCAGGGTCGGCGAAGGTGAGGAGCACGTTGTAGCCGTAAGACGACTGCTTGGCGGTGGTGTTGACAGGAGTCTTGGCGGTGCCGGTGCTTACAATCTCTACAGTAGACACGGCAGACAAGTCGGATGTCTCGCCATTGATATAGACGGTCTGTACGGCGTAGTCGTACTCGTTCTCCTTTGTTTCGGTCTCTTCAAAGTAGCGGTGTGTGAGCATCTCTGCGTTGCGCTTCTCGCCGTTGCGGTATACGTTGTAACCAGCCACTGTGGTCAAGCCGCCGAGGTCGAGAACAACGAACTGTACCGGTTCGCCCTGACGCTGCAACGAAAGGAGCAGGTAGGTGATGCCGTCCTTGCCCGTGAACGACGACATACCGCCAGCCGATACCGACGCGATGTCGTCTATCTCTACATACTTGCCGAGGTCGATAGATCCGACGCGCTCGTTCTCGTCGTCGTAGATGCCGATGGTGTACTTGTTGGCGTCGTTGCCCTGTTCGAAGGCGTAGAGCTTGCCGTTGTGATAGGCTGTGCCTGAAGCGCCCTTCAGAATCGGACCAGTGCCTATCTTGCCGCCGTTCTTCGTCACGTAGATTGAAGTCTGCCAGTCGCCTACCTCAAAGCCGCCCTTACCGCCGTCGAGAGAAGGCACGTAAGCCAGGTGGCGTGAGTATTCGGAGATGGCGATGTCCTCCTTGTTCTCCATTGTTGCGGGGTCGATACGGTGGATGTTGGTGGTGTTGTCGGCTACGTAGAGCCACTCGCCGTCGTATGCCATGTTGCGTACGCCCTTGATGCCGTCCACGCTGTATGAGCCGAGCTTGTTGCCGTCGAAGTCGTACTTCTCGATGCGTCCGTCCTCGTTGTATACGGATGTGTAGACGTATGTGCCGTCGGTGACGACAGCCATGCCCGACTTCGGACCGAAGAACGAACGTACGTACTCTGGATAGCCCTCTACGGTAGTAACCGGTCGCTTGGCTACGTCAGCCTTTATCACCTGCGGCTCCTTTGTCGGGTTGTCCCAACGGAGCGAGATGGTGCGGTTGCGCTCTACGTCGGCATTGACAGCGTGCGGAGCTGTCTTGTCCTTTATCTCGTATGCTTCTACATCAACCGGCTTGCTCGCTGCCGACTCTCCGTTGTTTGCGTATACGGATGTGAGGGTGTAAGAGAAGATGCCTGTTGAGGAGAGCACGTCGTTGTAGCTCTGAGAGGTGATGAGTTTGCTGTTCACCTTCACGCCGTTGCGATATACGTTATAGCCCAGCGGCTTCTCTTCGGTGGTGTCGGCAGGATCGAGGTTCACGTTGATGTTGAAGTTGCCCCCAATGCCCGAAATGGCTGCCGAGAACCACTTCTCGCCGTCGGTAGAGAGAAGGTCGCCCTTGTCTAACACAGCCTTGCCGTCGTCGATGCCGAGCGGCTGAACGCCAGCGTCGCTCTTTATCTCGAAGCAGAACAGATACTCGTGACCCGGCACGAGGCGTATGTCTTCGTCTACGGGGATGGCTGTCAGAGTGCCGTCGAACTTGAAGTCGCCCTTATACTGCTTCTTGTAGATGTTCTCGCCGTCCTTCTTGATGATGAGGGCGATGTACTGAACTGGGTTGACGAGCTGCACAGCCACTGAAGCAATGCGCCTTCCGCGGTAAGCGGCGATGTCGTAGGCGTCCCACTTCACACCTGCGTAGAAGATGCCGCCGTCTGTCATGCCTATGTTGTCTGCATGCTTGCCGGTCGCCCAGGTCATTGTGGATGGCTTGTCCATTCCGTAGAGCGGCGATTGCCATGAAAGGCTCACGTTCTTGTTGCCGTTGATGCTTGCTGCCACGCCTACCGGCGGATAATACTGTGCGCCGTTCTTCACGAGCACCTTGACAGAGTCGCTCTTTGCCGACTCCTTGCCGCCGTATACGGCTGTCACCTTATATATATACTCGCCGTATACAAGCTGCTTGTCGGTGAAAGTCATGCCGGTTACGGGCGAAGCGTTCACCTTGCGGTCGTTGCGGTATACGTTGTAGCTGTCTGCCTTTGCAGATCCGTTGCCCTTCTGCCATGAGATGACGGCGCAAGCGTCGCCTGCTTCTGCCTTCACGTTCTGCGGTCGCGGGCATGTCGACTCGCCTGTGACGTTGAGCTTGAAGCTGACGGTCTGGTCGCCTATCTCCGGATTAGCCATGAGCACAGCCTCAGCTACATGATTGTTGCCCACGACGTCCTCAAGGGCGTCGAAGCGCACGCTGATGTCCTGCGATGCGCCCGGAGCGAGCTTGCCGTGACGCGGCGAGAAGTAGAGCCACTTGTCTGTCTCGCAAAGAGTGTAGCGGAAGAAGAGGTTCGGCATCTGGTTGAGCGCACCCAAGAGAGTGAGCTTGCCGGGCGTGATATCTGTAGAGGCGAAGAGACCGCAGACGTAGTTCTGTCCGGTGGTCTGACTGCCAAGCACATATCCCGGAGCGTCCGTCAGCGAGTGCTTCACGTCAGTAAGCACACGCTTCGCTGTACTGAACTGGCGTATCTGCACCTTGTCGATCTGCTCCGTCGTCTCAGCTGTCATATCCGACAACCAAAGATACGGACCGCCAGGCGACACGTTGTCGTAAGCCGAGCCGTAGATAGACACGCTCTCGCTGCTGCTGATGTTACTGAAGCGCGAGAGAATCTTGCCGTTCTTGTCGATGAAGCCGATGGTGGTGAAGGTTCCTACCCAGAAGCCCTTGCGGTCGGGGTCGTAGCTACAGTGGGTTATTTTGAGGTCGGGCTGGTCCTTTACGGTTATGATTCTCACGATGCGACGGTTGTCGAAGTCGAGTTGGAAGAGACGGTTAGACCAGTCGCTACCGTAGAAGTAGCGTCCGTCGTACGTGATGTCGTAGAGCTTATAGTACATCTCGGGGATGCTGAACTGCTCTATGAAGCGCCCGTCCTTATCGTACTTCCAGAACTTGCCAAGCTCGATAGATGATGTAGTATAGTAGAACTCGCCGTCGAAACCAATCGACTGCTGCAAGTCGCCAGACGCTGTGAACGAGGGTTGCTTCTCCCATCTGTTGGTATCGTCGCCCGACTGCTTGGCTGGCTTGGCTGCAAGATGCCACACCAGTTCGCCGTCGCCGTTGTTGGTCATGCGCAATGTCTTCACAAGACTCGACTCGGCGTTGATGTCAGCGTTTACTTCCTTCGACGAAAGGTCGGCTGTGGGCTTGGTGATAACAACGTTGATGCGGTTGCTGCCGCCGTTCTTTATCTCGAACTTACCTTTATATACGTTATATCCGTCCTTCTTTGCCTCCACTTCGTACACACCTTCTTCTATCTTGTCGAAGTTCACGTGTCCGGCAGCGTCAGTCGTAGTATTTATCACGGCGCCATGGTCGGCTGTGAGCTTCACGTCGCAGTCGGCCACGCTGGCAGCCGAAGCGGTCTTCACGTCGAGCTGTGCCGAAGTCCACACTGGCGTCCATACCTTCACGTCGTCCACATACCAGTAGTTGATCCACTTGGCATCGGCGCCGTGCGCACGGAATCTCACGCGGAAGAGGTCAGAAGAGAGATTGTCGGCAAGCGCATACTGGAACGTAGTCCACTCGAAGCCGCCGTTCTTGTTGTCGAAAGTCGCTATCTCCTTCCATGTCTTGCCGTCATCAGACGACACCTCTGCCGAGAGATAGTCGACGTTGGTCTGTTCGCTGTTGCACAGCTTCAGATTGAAGCGCAGATAAGTGTTCGTGCGGTCGGGAGTGTGCAGCACTCTTGTCATAAGCGCCTGGTCGTAGTTCTGCAGCGTCGACCAGCTGTATGTAGCCGACGGGTCGATAAGACCATACTCGTAGTAGTCGATAGACCACTTCGACTCTGTGCTTCCGTCCTGCTGTGTCTTTGTCCACTTGTCCTCATGCAGCGTCCAGTCGTCGAAGTCGTCGAAGAACGGCAGCATGCGTGTGTCGGGCACGTTCACGTAGAGCGGAGCGCTCTGCGCCGTCTCCGTACCGTCCTTCTTCACAGCCGTTATGGTGTAGGTATAGTCGCCGTAGTCTGGCACCTCGTCGTCGTAGTTCACGTTCTCCACGAGCTTCGTGTTGAGCTTCTCGCCGTTGCGATATACGTTGAATCCCACTACGGGGTTCTTCGCTGCGGCGCGTGCCATGCCTGCTGACTCGGGACGCACCTTGTTCGTGCCGACAAAGATATCGTCGATGAGCAGCATGAAAGCGTCATCGGACACGCAATTGATAGTGACGTAGCGCGCCTCCTTGGGTATGTTGTAAGCCACGAGCGTCCATTCGGCGGGCAGCTCTACGTATGGCGATTCATTAACGTACGTGAAGTCAGAAGGCTGCGTGCCAGTTGTAGAATAGCCCACACGTATGCGCTCCGCATTGTAGTTCTCGCCCGTCTTGTAGCTGCGCGCCCAGAAGCTAATCTGGAAGTCGGCGTCGAAGTTGAGTCTTGGCGAGATGATATAGTCGTTATTCTGCGCGTCGACCGCACAGAAGCCGACAAGCATCTTCTGTCCAGAGTGAGGCTTGTAGTCGGGATTGTCGTTCACCGCCGGCACAGTCTGCCACGGATTCATGACAACGTACGCCATCTTCTGTCCCTGCGTAGGGAACGTGCATGCCTGCCAAGTATACGTCGGTTTGTTGTCGGCGTCGATGTAGGTCCATCCGATGCTGCCCGGAGAGTTAATGGCGAAGTCGGAGTGTCCCTCAAAGTCCTCGAAGAATCCGTCGACCGGCTCGGGAGAAGTCCACGCTATGCTCACCTTATGCTCCGCCACGCTGTTAAGTCGCAGGTTATAGGGTGTGCCGTTTGCGTCCTGCGCCGCTGCCTGCATAGGAGCAGGTGCCGCCATGTGCAGCGCTTTCTCCATCACCTTCTGCGAAGGTCTTGCTTTTTCGCTTTCATTGTTCTTAGCACCCATCGCGCTCTTGAAGGTTCCGACGGAAGCCCAAGCCAGCGAGACAGCAGTCGCAGCCAGTAACAATGACGTGATTTTATTTGGTTTCATATACAATATTGCTGATTAAGGGTTCTACTTATCTGATGATTGTCTTTGTACGGAATGTGCCGTTCTCTGCAGCAACACTCACGATAGCTACGCCCTTCATGCCCGATGTAGGTATGATAAGCGATGTGCCCGAAGCCTTGCCCGTGTAGAGCATGGCGCCGGTAGTCGATGCAAGGGTTACTGTGCAGCCTGGCTCTATGCCGTCCAGACGCAATTCGTTCATGCTGTTGGTAAGCGTCACCGAAGTGCCGTCTATAACGTCGCTGACAGAGGTAGCTGACTTATCATAGTAGGCGGGTTCCGACTCGTCGTAGAAGATGTTCTGCCATCCCGAAGCCACCCAAATCTTGTAGCGTCCCTTGTCGAACTCACCTTCCTGCGTCTCTTTGATGTCGATGCTTGTGCCCGACACGCCGCCTGCAGCCAAGTCTTTCCATACCTTTCCGTTGTTGTAGAAGAGGGTGAGATACTTCACGCGTCCGTTGCGACCGCCGTGCTTGAAGTTGAAGCGCAGCTTCTTGTAGTTCTTTCCGTCGAGATACGCAGAGAGATCAACCTCCTGACCTTCCGAGTCGTACTGACTGAGCATGGTCTTCGGTCCTACATTCTGCCATGTGCGGAGATCCTTAGTGCCCTCTACGGTCAACTCAGAAGTGCCGAACGGACCACTCGTAGTGACAATAAACTTGCAATCCTCAATGCCATCCTCAAATTCCTTCAGCGTTACGCTTCCCGAACTCTTGAAGAACAGCTGACCCGTACTGAGTTCGACGTCGCCCGTCACATCCTTATAGAAAGACATAGGTGCGAACACAGCCTCCTCGTTCACCGTATCCGTTTCCTTTCCGAAGTAGAGATAATAGCCTGTAGCGCCTTCCACCGGTGTCCATTCAGCGTAGAGATCCGTTCCGTTGCGCTCAAACTTAGTGATGACGGGAGTCTTCAGCTTGTCCGTCACCATCACATCCCACAACCACAGATAGCCCTGCATCTTGTCCGAGCAGCATCTGAAAGCGATGTAGATATCCTTGCCAGCATACTTGCTGAGGTCAACCTCCTCTATGTGCTGCTGTGCGAAGAAGTCGGCAAACGAGAAACGCTCTACAAGATTGAAGTCCTTAAGATCGCTCGACTTTGTAGAAACGAGCACTTCAAGATTCTCGATAGATGTCTGCTCTGACACACCTCTGGTGAAGAAGAGCGTACCGTTCTCAGGCACATGGAAGCGACGCTTGCAAACGAGATAGTCGTCAGCGTCGTTCCAGTAGTTGAACGAATAGACAATAGATCCAGACGATTCATCAGCCACCCATGTAGTGCCGTCGCCATTATTGTCGATGATGCGCCAGCAGTCGGGCTGTCCGTTAGTCCATGAGAGAAAGTTGCCGTGGAAAGGATTGTCGACGGTTATCTCGGCAGTCGCACATTCAGTAGAGAAAGGCAGCGTAGCGCCGTATATGGTCTGTCCGTCTGCAAGCTTCATGTATGCTCTTACGCCGTACTCCACGCCAGGCAGAAGGTCTGTCACGGTGAGAGAGGGCGATGTGCTTATGTTCTCCACCTTAGCGCTGCTGCTATGCTGCTTATCGTCCAGACTCGGCTCGTATGTGTCGGTAGACAGCGCCCAGCAGAATCCAGCTTCCTTAATGTCGGCAGCCGAAACGTTTCCGAATTCGGCTTTGAACGTAGCGCGAGTGTCCCACACATCCACTGGAGTGAGAGTCTTTGCGGTCTTCATTTTGGTTGTGCCGCCGCTCACCTGGAATGTGACAAGTCCGTTGCCCTCGTTGATGTTAGTCACGGGCACTCCGAGCGCCTCGTTGTTCCAGCCGATTGCCGCCGGCTTGGATGTATCTGTAAATTCGGTGTTGCCTGATGTTCCGGGATAAGTGTCGCCGTTACGCGAGTTGGCGTCGTCGATGTTGTCCGCCGGCACGATATACATACATCTATGCTGCGCCGAGTTGTTCGGACCATTGACGCTCCACCATTTATCCTGCATTTCCTTGGTATAGTCGTAGTGGGTGATAAGCAGACCGTGTGCCGGGATGTAGCGGTCCCATCCGGTTTTCTGGCGGTTCTCCAAGATAAAGAATTCCATGCCGGTTCCGGCTTCGCGTCCGGGCTGTGCGTTGATGAATCGAGCCTTGTTGTTCGCAATGCTTTCGAGCGTCACGTCCTCCGGGTTGCGCAACTCCTTGATGTCTGCGCCTTCGCTCATCCAGCCCATCTGCATACGTTCGAACGCCATAAGACACGGCGGAGTGCGACTCTCGTTGTTGTAACTGCCGGAAGCATAAAGACTATAGTCGCCGGGATCGAGCCCCACGCCGTTGTCGTAGCTGTCGGTATCGTACATATCCTTAAGACCGAGAACGTGTCCGAACTCATGAGTGAACGTTCCGATGCCGTCCATTGAAGGAACAGCCGGAGCGCCCGGCATGCCTACAAGCTCAGCCGAGCAGGAATAGTTGTTCACTTTTATGCCGTCGTATTCTGGTTTGTCGGTGCCCATGTTCCAAGAGTGCGGCCAGATATCGTCGTCGTTGGCTGTACTTGCCTCGCTGTATCCGGCATATATAATGTAGCAGTTGTCCATTTCGCCGTCGCCGTCGTTGTCGAACTGCGAGAAGTCGAGTTGCGGATTGTCCTTGCGTGCCAGTTCGAGCGCCTCGCGCACCATGTCGCGCGGATTGGCATCGGTGCCTTGCGTGTCGCTGTAGTTGCCGCCGTAATAGGCAGTAGGCTCAGACAATGTATATGGTCCCACTACATGGAAGTTGGGCACGAACTGTCCCATCGAGTTGTCGCGGAAATAGTCTTTCACGCTGCCCGTACCGCCGTTTGTGTTATATCCCGGTTCGTTCAACCAACGTGCGAAGTCGTCGTTTGAGTGGCGCATGGTGCTGTCTGCAAAGTTGACGAGTATCACGAGATACTGCGACTCTTTCAGCAGCGCGTTCTGCCCCTTGACTCTGCGTGGAGCCACAATCTTACGGTCGAGCGTCTTTGCAGGCGCCTTACGCATAATTTTGGTGCGTTTGAGGAAGTCGGCGTTCATGGTCTGTGCCGCCACGAGATTTGCCACTACCTGACGTTCCGCACCGTTACGTTCGTTGATGTTGTGAGCGCGTTGCCTTGTCGGGATGCGCTTTCCGGTCTTCATGTCGTAGTCGACGTAGCAGAAGAATCCTTCGCGGTCTTTCTTCAACATGAATCCGTCTGATGTGGTTACAAAATGATAGTTCTCATCGCCTTGTATCCGTACAAGCAAGGTTGTGCCGTCGGGCTGTCGCATCACGATGGGCCTTGGGTATGCTCCGATGGCATTAACACCATGCGCACTGCCCATTGCGATGGCAGAAGCCAGCAGCAGTCTTTTGAAACTCTTCATAAATGTAGCTTTTTAAATGATTTTTGTGTTATTCGTTTATATTTTCTTATTATGGTGAATAAAACGAAAAGAACGATACAGGCACGGATAGTTGTGTCCGCAGACCTGTACCGTTCTTTTACGTGCGTTTCTATATCACATTATTCTTTGATCGTTTGTGTCGTAACGTTTACGACCGTCTTCTTCGTTTACTTTACGACCTTCTTGAAGGTCTTGCCGTTCTGGCGGATAACGTAGATGCCCTGCTTCAGAGCGTCTGTGCTGTCAGCCACCTTAGCGCCACCGATGGTGAACACCTCTACGTTGCTGTCTGTGTTAGCTTCTGCAGAAACAATGCCAGTTTCTTCCTTGCCACCCTTTACATAAGTGAATGTGAAGTCGTTGTCGGGCATGAAGCGGAAGTAGATAGGCTGGTCGGCGTCTACGGTCTTTGTGAGCCAGTAAGACCCCTGATTGTCCTCATACTTATAGTCGAAGTTAGGATAGTCCTCGTTGGTGAGGTTGAGTGCGTCCTCTTCGTTGCTGTAGGTGTATACGCGGCAGTATGTGTTGGTCTTGAAGAGGTTGTCGCCCTCTGTAAGATTAGCCAACACCCAGAACTCAGAGCCTCTCTTTACGTCTACCGACTCGCCTGGCTTGAGCACGCAAGGATTGTTGGCAGCGTGGCCTGCCGGAACGTCGCCTTCTGCGAATGTCACCTTCTTGCCTTCGGCGTTGCCTACGAGCTTAAGGTGAACGAGCAACGCCTCGTTCTCTAAGAGCACAATTGTGCCACGATAGATGTTGGTAGATGTCTCGCCTACGAGTGTGCTTGTAATCATCGGTGAGAGGTATCTGTCATAACCATACTGGTCTTTTCCGTCCTTACCGTACTCTACGGTGTTGGCACTATTGAAGTCGCCGTCGAAGTCTACGGTCACCAGGCAGTCTCTCTTCGCTGTATAGCGCAGCCATACGTTGCTCTGATTGCTTGCGAATGTGTATTCATTGCTCTCCATGTCGATAGGCAATGTGCGTATTTCGCCAGCAGCAAAGTCGGTCTCTGCGAGTGTGAATGCGTCACCTGCCTTGCAGTTCTGCAGCTTGATGAGGTATTCGGTTCCCTTTGTAGCCTCAACCGAGTAGTTGATGCCGTTTACAACAGCGTCGTATGTGCCACTCCAAGAGTCGGTGCCGCGTGGGAACTCCACTGTGATGGCAGGACTGGTAGGCTCTACCGAGAGCTTGCCGTCACGTGTGGCTGTGTACTTATAGTAGCGTGTGCCTTCGGCTGCGAGGTCATTTTTGCCGAGAACCGCTTCAAGCGGATCGGTGATGAGTTCGCCCTTCTCTATGTCCCTCATCTTTACAGAGAAACTGAGCGGTGTCTTCTCCACAGCCGACCAACGTATGATGAAGCGCTGTGTGGCGCCCGATGTGTTCACGTTATATTCTGCGCCTGATGTGCCGGTAGCTCCGTTCCACTGGTTGCCCTCAGGATATACCGACACGGTAGTGCCCTCAGCGACTGTTCGGTCGGCCTTCACGACGAGCATCTGGTTGGTGTTAGCCGGAACGTCTACACCATAATATATAGTGCCTGACGCATCGGGCATTGTAAGCTGTGCTGGGAGCGACTCGATCATGATCGGATTGTTCTCCTTCTCGCCTTCCTTATAGTCTTCCATAGTCATGCGGAATGTCTCAGGATCGCTTGTGCCGTCAATCTTGTCGACGAGAACATAGAGCCGTGTACCCGGGTTTTCAATCTCTACGCGTACGTTATAAGAACCCTGCTCCGACTTTGCGAGCACGCCGTCATAAGAGATGCTGTATTTGTTGTTATAAACTTTGACAACGCCGCCAGGCAGTTCTTTGTCGCTTGTAATGGTGAAGAATCCTGCCTTTGTAGGTGTGTAGGTATAGTAGTACTGTCCGTAGTCGGCAGGCACGGTATTGTCGCCTTCAACCATTGCGAACGGCATATCCAACGAACCGGGCTGCGGATGTGCCAGTTCCGACTTGAACAAGACGGGCTGTGTGATGTTGAACACGAAGTCGTATGTCTTGCCGTTCTCTACGCCCAGCTTTGTGACATACATATTGTTCGAGTATTCCGACTCTACCCTATTGCCGTTAACGGTTAACGATTCTGCCAGGTACGAACCGGTGGTGAGCACCAGCTGCGCGTCTTCGGTAGCCGTATATCTGGCGTAAGCCTTGTATGAAGCATAGGATGTGTTGTAGGCGTCGCCTACGAAAGTCATGGTTCCGGGCACGATGTTCACTGGAGCATCCTGCTGCAGACCGCCGCCGACGTCAGGCAGATCGTTGACGCTGTCGATTAAGAATCCGGTTGTTCCGCGTCCCTGTACGAGGAAGAAGTAGGTTTTACCGGCTTCCATCGGATAGCCGTTAATGCCGTACTTGAGGTTAGCTGATTTCATGTTGACGGTGTCCTTTCCCTGAACGCCACATACCGACGGATAGGTGTATGTGTTGGGGAGCGGACCCACGCCGATTACACTGTTCTTCTCTGCTGTGTACTTCCAGATGATGGTTTGCATATCTTCACCTTCCACATTGTAGGTGTTTTCTCCCACCGTTGCCTCTAAGGCTGTGTCGTAGGAGGTCTGTGCCATGCTTGCCGTTGCGGTCAGGCACATCATTGGTAGCATGAGTAAGTACTGTTTCATAACTATTAACTATTGGTTGGTTTTAACTTATTCGTAATTTGGGTTAAAAAATTACGATTTAACTCTCTCAATGCTGCAAAAGTAAGCATTTATTCTTGAACTAAAAACTTTTTCTTGTATAAAAGTTTAAACGATACTAAAAATAATCTGCGATTAACTTTCTTATTACAAATTACACACCGATATTTGCCGTTTAATTTTTAAAGTCTTTCCACCGTTTGCGTACGCCGTCCGATCAGATTCCGTCCGCCGCCCGATCAGATTCCGTCCGCCGTCCGATCAGATTCCGTCCGCCGCCCGATCAGATTCCGTCCGCCGCCCGATTGGATTCCGTTCGGGTGACGATGACTTTTCGTAAGGGTTTTGCTGCGAGAATTAAAACAGCTAAAGATGCAAGTCGTAGTTCGATGTGCAGCAAAACAATGCGTAAAGCTGACCGACGGTACGAATTATTGCTATATATAATAGGTGGTATGAAGTTTTTTCGTTAATTTTGCGAATGATTAATCAGCACACCCCTAACATAACTTTATATTTCCGGAATGAAAGAATTTGTAATATCTGAAGTAAAGGCTGAGACAGCCATTCTTGTCGGTCTGATAACGAAGGATCAGGACGAGGCAAAGACAAAGGAATATCTCGACGAGCTGGAGTTTCTCGCCGACACGGCGGGCGCCGTAACCGTGAAGCGCTTCACACAGCGCGTGGGCGGACCAAGCTCGGTGACGTACGTGGGTACGGGTAAGCTGGAGGAGATATGCGAATACATAGAGGCTGAGGAGGACGCTGAGCGTCCCATCGGCATGGTTATCTTCGACGACGAGCTGTCGGCGAAGCAGATACGCAACATCGAGAAGGTACTGCAGGTGAAGATACTCGACCGCACGTCGCTCATCCTCGACATCTTCGCCATGCGCGCGCAGACGGCTGCCGCAAAGACACAGGTGGAGCTGGCGCAGTATCGCTACATGCTGCCGCGTCTGCAACGCCTGTGGACGCACCTTGAACGTCAGGGCGGTGGCTCTGGCTCCGGTGGCGGCAAAGGCTCCGTGGGTCTGCGCGGACCGGGTGAGACGCAGCTCGAGATGGACCGCCGTATCATCCTCAACCGCATCACGCTGCTCAAGCAGCGCCTCGTGGAGATTGACAAGCAGATGAGCACTCAGCGCAAGAACCGCGGACGCACCATACGTGTGGCGCTCGTGGGATATACCAACGTGGGCAAATCGACCATCATGAACATGCTCGCAAAGAGCGAGGTGTTCGCCGAGAACAAGCTGTTCGCCACGCTCGACACCACGGTGCGCAAGGTGGTGATAGACAACCTGCCGTTCCTGCTTGCCGACACCGTCGGCTTCATACGCAAGTTGCCCACCGACCTGGTCGACTCGTTCAAGTCGACGCTCGACGAGACGCGCGAGGCTGACCTGCTGCTGCACGTGGTAGACATCTCTCACCCCGACTTCGAGGAGCAGATACGCGTAGTGGAGAACACGCTGAAGGAGTTAGGATGCGCCGACAAGCCGTCGATGATTGTGTTCAACAAGATTGACAACTACACGTGGACCGAGAAGGAGGAGGACGATCTCACTCCGATGACCAAGGAGAACATCACGCTCGACGAGCTGAAGCGCACATGGATGGCACGTCTGGGCGAGAACTGCATGTTCATCTCGGCGAAGGAGAAGCTGAACATCGACGAGTTCCGCGAGACGATATACCGAAAGGTGCGCGAGCTGCACGTGCAGAAGTATCCGTACAACGACTTCCTGTATATGGATGTGGAATAAGATGGTGAGATGGTGTTGTGGTGAGATGGTGAGATATGATGGTGAGGTGATGAAAAGATGAAAAGGTGTTGTAATGGTGAGATGGTGTTGTGTTGACATATGCATATCTCAACATAACAACACCTCAACACAACAACATCTTTACAACATCTCAACACAACACCTCAACATCATATCTCAACATCTCAACATCTCAACACCACAACATCTTTACAACATCTCAACATCTCAACACAACAACATCTTTACAACACCTCAACATAACAACATAACACACATATGATTTATCGCAAGTTAACCGAAGACGAAATCTCGACTCTACAGGCCAACAGCTGCTGGGCGGAAGACTGGCAGCGCATAGAGGTGAGCGAAGATTTCGAGCCACGCTTCTTCCACCGCGTGATGTTCTACGGCGACATTCGCCTCGGGGCGTTCACAGACAATGTGGAGGTGAGTCGCGGCTTCATGAAACATTCTGGCGTGAACAACGCCACCCTGCGCAACGTAACCATAGGCAACAACTGTCTCATCGAGAACATCTCGGGCTACATCAACAACTACACAATCGGCGACGATTGCATCATATCTAACGTCTGCACGATGGAGACCACCGACGGTGCTACGTATGGCGAGGGCAACCTCATATCGGTGCTCAACGAGGTGGGCGAAGGCAACCTCATCCTCTTCCACGGACTGACGAGTCAGGTGGCGGCGCTCATGGTGAAGCACTTCCACAACCGACCGCTGAAGGACACCATACGCCGCTTGATACGCGAAGAGATAGAGCGCACGGCGCCCGACATGGCTGCCATAGGCAACCGCGTGAAGATAGTGAACACGAAGGAGATAACGAACACCGTGATATACGACGACTGCGAGATAGCGGGCGCCGCACGACTCAGCGACTGCACCCTCATGAGCAACAGCAATGCGTCGGTGTATATCGGCACGGGCGTCATCTGCGAGAACTCCATTATTGGCGACGGCTCGTCGATAATAAACAGCGTGAAGATGCAGGACTGTTTCGTGGGCGAGGCGTGCAAGCTGAGCAACGGATTCACCGCGGCGGGCAGCGTGTTCTTCGCCAACTCGTACATGGCGAACGGAGAGGCATGCGCAGCGTTCTGCGGTCCGTTCACGGCGTCGCACCACAAGAGCTCGCTGCTCATCGGCGGACAGTTCTCGTTCTACAACGCCGGTTCGGCTACCAACTTCTCCAACCATGCCTACAAGATGGGACCGATGCACTACGGAACGCTCGAGCGCGGATCGAAGACTGCCAGCGGAGCCTACATTCTGATGCCGGCGCATATCGGAGCCTTCTCGGTGTGCTTCGGCAAACTGATGTATCATCCCGACACACGCTCGCTGCCGTTCTCTTATCTCATAGCCTACAACGACACGATGTATCTCGTTCCGGGTCGCAATCTGACCACCGTCGGTCTGTACCGCGACATCAGAAAATGGCCGAAACGCGACATGCGCCCCGCCGAAGCACGCAAGAGTATTGTGAACTTCGACTGGCTCTCGCCGTTCACCGTGGGCGAGATACTGCGCGGAAAGAAGATTCTGGAGGACCTGCGCGACGCTTCGGGCGAAGACGTCTCTACGTACAACTATCACGAGTACGTCATAAAGAACTCGTCGCTGCGCAAGGGCATCAAATACTACGACATAGCGCTGCGCATATACATGGGAGCGGTGCTCAAACGCCATGCGCCAGTGGAGCCGACGACGACCGTGGGCACCGGACCGTGGACCGACTTATCGGGTCTGCTGCTGCCTGTGTCTGAGGAGCAACGCCTCGTAGACGACATCCTCTCGGGCGAGATAGACACTACCGAGGGCATAGCCGAACGCTTCGAAGAGATAAATGCCAACTACTCTGAATACCGATGGGCGTGGTCGTACCAGATGATAATGGACTACTACGGCTTCGCGGAACTGAACGAGGAGAACGTGGAGCGGGTGAAGCGCGACTATGTCACGGCGCGCCGCGCGTGGATAGCCGAGATAAAGAAGGACGCCGCAAAGGAGTATCGTCTGGGCGACGTGGAGGAAGAGGTGTTCAACAACTTCAACGAACAGCTTGACAAGGAGGTAGACTTCGAGAATCAGAAACTATACATGTAACCCTATTTCAACAAAACTATACAAATGAAATTCAAGTCTTTTCTTATTGCCGCTCTCCTCTCGGTAGGATTCGGCAGTCAGGCTTCTGCCTACGAGTATGAGACCGTGAAGGGCGACCCTATGCAGACACGCATCTACACGCTGCCCAACGGACTGAAGGTTTATCTTTCTGTGAACAAGGAGCAGCCGCGCATACAGACTTACGTGGCGGTGCGCACAGGTTCGCGCAACGACCCTGCCGAGACAACGGGTCTGGCTCACTATCTGGAGCACCTGATGTTCAAGGGAACACGACTCTTCGGCACCACAGACGCTGTGAAGGAACAGCCTTATCTCGACGACATCGAGCGCCGATACGAGCACTACCGCACCGTGACCGACCCCGAAAAGCGCCGACAGCTCTATCACGAGATAGACTCGGTATCGCAGATTGCTGCGCAGTATTTCATACCGAACGAGTACGACAAGCTGATGGCTGCCATCGGAGCCAACGGAACAAACGCATATACAAGCAACGACGTGACGTGCTACGTGGAGAACATTCCGTCGAACGAGGTGGACAACTGGGCACGCATCCAGGCAGACCGCTTCCAGAACATGGTTATCCGCGGATTCCACACAGAGCTTGAGGCTGTGTACGAGGAGTACAACATGCACCTCTCAAGCGACTTCGACAAGGAGTGGGCGGCGCTCGGCAAGAAGCTCTTCCCTACTCACCCCTACGGCACACAGACCACTATCGGTACGCAGGAGCATCTGAAGAACCCTTCAATCACGAATATAAAGAACTACTTCAAGCACTACTATGTGCCGAACAACGTGGCTATCTGTATGGCGGGCGACTTCGACCCGGAGGCTGTGATGGCTACCATCGACAAGTACTTCGGCTCGTGGAAGAAGAGCGAACAGGTGAAATACCCGCACTTCGCACCGGTGAAGGACCTCACGACGCCGGTTGACACAACCGTAATCGGACAGGAGGCTGAGAACGTGTTCCTCGGCTGGAAGATGGACGGCTCGGCTTCGCTGCAGGCTGACACGCTCGACGTGATAGACCACATGCTCGCCAACGGCAACGCCGGACTCATCGACATCAACGTAAACCAGAAGATGCTCTGCCAGGGTGTGCAGTCGGGTAAGATTGACATGCGCGACTACTCGCAGTTCATCATGATCGGTCAGCCCAACGAGGGACAGTCGCTCGACGAGGTGAAGGCTATCATGCTCGGCGAGATAGAGAAGCTGAAGCGTGGCGAGTTCAGCGACAAGCTGCTGCCTTCGGTGAAGAACAACATGAAGCTCGAATTTCTGCGCTCGCTCGACAGCAACGAGAGTCGAGCTACGTCGTTCGTCAACACCTTCATTTACGGACGCCCGTGGAAGACGCAGGTGGAGCGCTTCGACCGCATCGCAGGCATCACAAAGGAGCAGATTATGGACTTCGCAAAGCGCCACTTCACCGACGGCTACGCCATCGTATACAAGCGTCAGGGCGAAGACCCCACACAGAAGAAAATAGAGAAGCCGGCTATCACGCCGATACCTTCTAACCGCGACTTGCAGAGCGCTCTGGTGAAGGAGATTAAGGAGTCGAAGGTGAAGCCTATAGAGCCGGTATTCCTCGACTACGAAAAGGACTTCGCTCGCACTACTACAAAGAAGAAGCAGCCGGTTTACTACATACAGAACAAGCAGAACGACCTCTTCGAGCTTCACTTCGTGTACGATTTCGGTTCGGAGGCTAACAAGTGGCTGTCTTACGCTACCGACTATCTCGACTTGCTCGGCACCGGAACGATGTCGGCTGCTGAGGTTAAGGAGCGCTTCTACGAGCTAGGATGCGAATACAGCTTCAACCCTACATGGTCTACGATGACTGTATCGCTCAGCGGTCTCGGCGAGAACATGACCGAGGCTATGAAGCTCATGGAGCAGATGCTCAACAACGCAAAGGTAGACCGCGAGGCTTACAACAAGTACGTAGACAACCTGCTGAAAGGCAGACGCGATGCTAAGCTCAACCAGAAGGCTAACTTCGGTGCGCTGCGCAACTACGCTTTCTACGGCAAGTACAACCCTACACGCAACACGCCCGACAGCACAGAACTCGTAACGACCAATCCGCAGGACGTTGTCAACATGATTGCTGCGCTGAAGAACTATAAGCACGACGTGGTTTACTACGGTCCGCTCGCTATGAAGCAGCTGGTTGCTACCGTCGACAAGAACCATATCACGGCGAAGACTCTGCAGGATGCGCCTAAGAACAAGCCGTACAAGATGGTGGAGACTCCGAAGAACGAGATTCTCCTCGCACCGTACGATGCTAAGAACATCTACATGATGCAGCTGCACAACGAGAACCAGAAGTGGACTCCGGAGGACGAGGCTAAGATTTCGTTGTTCAACGAGTATTTCGGTGGCGGAATGAACGGCATCGTGTTCCAGGAACTGCGCGAGAGCCGCGGACTTGCTTACAGCGCATTCGCCGACTACAGCACAACGAAGCGCAAGGAGCAGCAGACCAATCATGCTTATACATATATCATCTCGCAGAACGACAAGATGATGGACTGCATCCGCGTGTTCAACAACATTCTCGACACAATGCCGCAGTCGCAGCCGGCGTTCGAACTGGCTCAGCAGGCTGCCATGAAGCGCATCGCGTCGCAGCGCATCACTAAGGCTAACATCATCTTCTCTTATCTCGGCAACAAGCGCATCGGCATCAACTACGATATCCGCCGCGGCGTATACGAGGCTTTGCCGAAGCTCACACTCGAGGACATCGTGAAGTTCGAGCACGACAACATGGCTAACAAGCCGTGGCTCTACCTCATTCTCGGCGACGAGAAGAACCTCGACATGAAGTCGCTCGAGAAGATTGCACCTATCAAGCGCGTGTCAACAGAAGAGATATTCGGATATTAATGATGGTGTTGTGGTGAGATGGTGTTGTGGTGACAAATGCATATCTCACCATCTCAACACCTCAACATCTCACCATCTCATCTCAACTTCACCACATTTCTTTTGCAATATTCGCAAAAGAAATGTACCTTTGCAAAAGAACTAATTTAATTTAAACCAAATAGCATTATGGCATCAACACCAGATTTCAAGTATGCTCCTATGTTCCAGATGGGCAAGGACACTACTGAATATCGCCTGCTCACCACAGAAGGCGTAAGCACAGGCGAGTTCGAGGGTAAGACAATCCTTAAGGTTTCGAAGGAAGCGCTCACACTGCTCTCTCAGCAGGCGTTCCACGACGTAGAGTTCATGCTGCGTCGCGAGCACAACCTGCAGGTGGCTCAGATTCTCTCTGACCCTGAGGCATCAGAGAACGACAAGTACGTAGCTCTGCAGTTCCTCCGCAACGCCGAGACAGCCGCCAAGGGCATCCTGCCTTTCTGCCAGGACACCGGCACCGCTATCATCCACGGCGAAAAGGGACAGCGCGTATGGACCGACTTCGAGGACGAAGAGGCTCTCTCACGCGGTGTTTACAACACATTCACTCAGGACAACCTGCGCTACTCGCAGAACGCTCCGCTGAACATGTACGACGAGGTGAACACACGCTGCAACCTCCCCGCACAGATCGACATCGAGGCCGTAGAGGGCGACGAGTATCGCTTCGTAATGGTGGCTAAGGGTGGCGGCTCTGCCAACAAGACATACTTCTACCCGATGACAAAGGCTACTATACAGAACGAGGGCACACTGCTGCCGTTCCTCGTAGAGAAGATGAAGAGCCTCGGTACAGCGGCTTGTCCTCCGTACCACATCGCATTCGTTATCGGCGGAACATCGGCTGAGAAGAACCTCCTCACCGTGAAGCTCGCTTCTATCAAGTACTACGACTCACTGCCTACAACAGGCGACGAGACAGGACGCGCTTTCCGCGACATCGACCTCGAAGAGAAGCTCCTCAAGGAGGCTCACAAGATCGGTCTCGGCGCACAGTTCGGCGGCAAATATCTTGCTCACGACATCCGCGTAATCCGTCTGCCACGCCACGGCGCAAGCTGCCCTATCGGTATGGGCGTTAGCTGCTCGGCTGACCGCAACATCAAGGCTAAGATCACTAAGGACGGTGTGTTCCTCGAGAAGATGGACGCTAATCCTTCTGAGCTTATTCCGGAGGAACTCCGTCGTCCGGGTGAGGGCACAACAGGCATCGAGATCGACCTCGACAAGGGTATCGACGCTGTACGTGCAGAGCTTTCTAAGTATCCGGTTAGCACACGCGTTAACCTCAAGGGCACTATCATCGTAGCTCGCGACATCGCTCACGCTAAGCTCAAGGCTCGTCTCGACGCAGGCGAGGAGATGCCGGCTTACTTCAAGAATCATCCTATCCTCTACGCTGGTCCGGCTAAGACTCCGGAGGGTTATCCTTGCGGTTCTATGGGCCCGACAACAGCCAACCGTATGGACCCGTACGTAGACGAGTTCCAGGATCACGGCGCTTCGCTCGTGATGATCGCTAAGGGCAACCGCTCACAGATTGTGACAGACGCTTGCAAGAAGCACGGCGGCTTCTATCTCGGCACAATCGGCGGCGTTGCAGCTGTTCTCTCGCAGAGCTCTATCAAGAGCATCGAGTGCGTAGAGTATCCGGAGCTTGGCATGGAGGCTATCTGGAAGATCACTGTTGAGGACTTCCCTGCTTTCATCCTCGTTGACGACAAGGGTAACGACTTCTTCCAGCAGCTGAAGCCGTGGTGCCCTAACTGCAAGTAATGAAAATACGCAGAACCTACTAATAAGAATGTACAGCACCGACTAAAAAGAATGTACATACACAACAACGGTTCTGAATCATAAAAACAAAAAATCTCCCATAACCCGTTGCAGGTTATGGGAGATTTTTTTGTATTGTGTCGGTTGAGAGCTGCTTTCGATTCGTTTGCAGAAACAACCTATATATGTTCTTCGATGTTTTTATTTAGAACGTAACGTTGAAACCCAGGTTCACACTTGCGTTCGAGCTGAGCGGAATGAACTCCTTGCTCATCTTGCCAAGGATATGATCCATACCGATGAACATGTTGAAACCCTTCGGATGCACGTTGAGAACCCATCCGCAACTTGCTGTGTAGCTATTCAAGGCGAAGTTTATGCCGCCGTCAATCCACTTCAGCGGAGATACATTGGCGCTCAGACGACCCTCCGTCCATGTGTACTTGCCATTGAAGCGTGTAGAGCTGAGCAAACCGAACTTGAGCTTGCGATAGAGTGGGAAGGTGTATTCGGCGCCAACGTTGAGCGTAGCGCCGATGCCGGTAGTGCGGCCTCCCTGGTCGCCTTCGTCAGTAAGGTTGGCGAAGTCGGCAAGCTGGTCGCCGTACTTGTCGCCCTGACTCTCGAACGAGTTGTCCTTAAGATTGCCGTTAGCGTCGTGCTTGTCGTATGAGATGTCGTGGAAACCGTTGAACTCGAAGGTCTCCTGCTTGTTCACAGCCGTCACGTTGTTCGACCAGCTAATGAATCCGAGGTCTACGAGTGAGGCGCTCACCTGCCAGTCGTCGTTTATCTTGTATACCGCACCAAGGTCGAACGCCATACCGAAACCGCCGAGGCCCGGTCCGTCGATGTCGATATCATTGACATACTTGTATGTGCCCTTGCCGTCCTGCTTGTATTCCTTCTCCTCCTGCTTGAACGCAAAGCCCTTCATCGAGATGTTAGCCTTTGCGCTACCCTGCATTGTCCACTTGTCCTCGCCTGCAAGGTCGGCACGCAGACTGCTTATCTGTACGTCGCCACGGGCTGCACCGAAGAGCAGCTTCATCTTTGCACCGACACGCAACTTGTCGTTTATCTTGCGCGAATGGTCGAACGCCAACTGCACGAACGACTGTGCATGCACGTTGATGTCGTCCATGATGTAGGTCTTGTTGCCAGTGTTCTTGGCGAACTCGAACAGTGAGTATGGCAGAGCCATGCCTACGTTAGTGCGAGCGTCGAGCGATATGGTGTTGTAGCCGCCGAACTTCTTAAAACCTGCCGAGAGTATGGTGATGTCTACATCGGCATTGATGCGGTTAGTGCCCGAAGCGAAGCCAGCCAAAGCGTCCTTCGTAGAGATGTACGGGTTCATGAACGTTGTCTTCTTCTTGTCGCTGTCGATGCCGTAGCGCGGATTGTCGAACAGCACGTCGCCAATGCCGAAGTTGCCCTGAGTGCGCACATTCAGATTGCCCAGCGCCGGTATCGACACGTAGTTCTGCTCATTGTCGAAAGCAGGGTTCATAGTGTGACGGAACTTATAGTCCTCGATGAAGTATGCCGAGTTGAGTCCCTGCGCCATCGCGTTGCAGCCCATAGCAGCAAACGAAGCGGCGAGTATATATTTACCTATTCTTTTCATGTTAGTTGAAGTCTAATCATTATTAGTTTAAGTCTGCGATTATCTTGCCCACGAGCTTCACCTTTATGTTGCGTGCCGTGAGCGTGTGCTTGTAGGCGTTGATGGTCTTGCCGACGATGGCTTCCGATCCCTTGCCCGAAGCAGCTGCGATGCGGAACACCAAGCCGTCTACGGTCTTCAGCGCGCCCTTCTCGCCCTCGCTCAACTGTATTCTAACCGGCGTTGTCACTGCTGTCTCGCCGTCTGCCGACGCCTTCACATTGTTAGAAACGTCTACCTTGATGCGGTTCTGCGCTATCTCCTTGCCGTCCACGTCAATGGCGTATGCGCTCACCTCCAGATATGCCGGCACCTTGTTGTCGATATCTGCCGTCAACTCTATGTATGCACCGTCTGCGAAGCTGAACTGGTCGATATCTGAGTTCCATCCGTCTATGCTGTCGGTATATACAATCTGTGCGCCCTCGTCGAAAGCGAGCGGAGCCGACATCGAATAATCTGCATAAATGGTGTATTCCTTGCCGAGCACGAGTGTTCCCTCACGTGTTGCATCGGCATGTGCCTCTGCTACGTAACGTATGCGCTTCGGTATGCGCTTCACTATATCAGAGAGGTTCGGCACCTCAATCACCTCGTCGTACTTCGACTTGTCTACGCCTTCCTGACGTTTGCAGATGCAGATATGTGTCTTGGTGTTCGGCTTTGTAGTCATCTTCGGAATCACCACCTTAGCGATATCATTGCCGTGCTCGTCTTCTGCTGTCAGCGTACTGTATACTACGCCTGCCACGTCAATATCGCTCGTAACAACAAGATCAATAACCGGATTGTAGAGGTCGATGGTCACATCCTTATCCGTAAGGAAATCGGGCACGTCGTTGATGTCAACGCTGCCGAGGTCCTCAAGCTTAATCTCTGGGTCGAACTTACCGGTAGCTTCCGTTATGACGATTTTTCCCATAGACATCGAAGCCGACAAGTAGAGGTTGTCTGTCGAGTTGTTGCCCAGGTTCACCTCATCAAATGTAACGCCCATCAGCACCTCGCCGTTAAGATCGATAAAACCATCAGCGTCATTCTTGCCCGGTGTGAAAGTAAGATGGTTCTCTTTTGTAGCCTTGGTCTTAAGGTCAAGGCGGTTGACAGTCGCATTAAGAGCAATATTCGCCGAACTTGAAACATTGCGGAAGGTGACGATGCCCTTCTCTGCATCATACTCCGGCTGCATCGGTGCGCACTTAGCCACGTTGAGCTTCATATACGAAGGCAGCTGGATGGTCATGGTCTTGAATGTCGGCACAACCTTCTTCAACTCATTCGTCACGTTCACGCGGATGGTGACGTCAGCCAAACACTTGGCTGATGTCAACTCGCGAATCTCATACGGAGCCGTACCTGTATAATGAAACTCGATAGCTTTGCCTTCAACGCTTGCAGGGGTATTGAGTTTCTCGCGGCGTGCCGACTTGCGCTTTGCCTGCGTAAGAGCACTTACCGGTATCTCCACCTTGAAGTTGTTGTTGATACGAGCCTCCGTCACTTCCACCTTATCAATATTAGGGTGTGCAGGTGTCATATCCCCACCGTCCTTGGTGAAGATATAGTCACCGTTGTCGGCGATTGATATAAAGTCACTGTTGTTCAAATCGAGCACATCGTCGAGAAGCATGTCTTCTGTACTGCAGGCAGGAAGCTGCAAACCTTCGCCTCCCAGTCCGATAGTAGAATCGATGCTCGACAAATCGAAGTCGCTGTCCGTACAGCCCAAACCTACAGCCATAAAGCCGAGTGCGAGCATACAAGCAACTATTTTTGAGTTGTTGATACGTTTACTCATAAATTTGTTTTAGTTTAAAATGAAATTAAGAAATGTGTCTATTAAGCTACTTTAGTTCTAAAAAAATCGCTACTTATTGATGCTATCAGCGAGCTATCAAGCATAATTCAATAATAAGTCGATATTTTTTCATTTGGTCGCTGCAAAATTAATGCATTTTATTTGAACTCCCAAAAATATCACATAAAATTTTAACTACAAAGACAATAAACCATAACTAAATACTATAAGAATGCTTATTAGCGCAGAAAATAATGTAGGTGAAAAAATCTGCCATATCTTCCAGCAGCGGCGCAGCCAATTGGCTTTGAAGTAGTTAAAGGCTGGAAGATGCAGGTTGCATCTACCAGAATTTGAAGGTATCTACCAGGATTTGGCACACAAAAAAAGGTCTCCAAAGTCGTTTGACTCTGAAGACCTCAAGTAAAGAAGG
>SAMEA3663013__coassemble_410_pt1 | contig 101994 bp, 71 predicted proteins | sample SAMEA3663013__metabat2_low_PE_038 | metagenome-assembled genome bin SAMEA3663013 (sample SAMEA3663013) | pig gut metagenome | biome: pig gut; feature: pig-associated habitat; material: faeces | place: France | collected 2012 | reverse complement strand
CGGACGGAATCTGATCGGGCGGCGGACGGAATCTGATCGGACGGCGGACGGAATCCGATCGGGCGGCAGACGCTGCCCGACGCAAAGCGCAAGAAAAAAGGCTCCGATTACGGCGTATTTTGAATTATTTCTGTAACTTTGCAGAGTTGTATATATATTAATGTATATCGCAACGTGAACGTTTACATTGTATAATCAAAAAAAACAAGAATATCAATGAAGACTTTGAAACGCTTTCTACCAGACTTGCTGGTAGTGTTGTTGTTTGCGGTCATCGCGTTTGCCTACTTCTTCCCGGCAGACACCGAGGGGCGCATTCTCTATCGTCACGACTCGTCTGCCGGACGCGGCGCTGGCGAGGAGCTTACCGAGTATTATCAGCGCACGGGCGAGCGCACCCGCTGGACTAACGCCTTGTTCAGCGGTATGCCTACGTATCAGATGGCACCGTCGTACGACTCGCAGGAGGTGCTTAACGGCGTGGGCAAGTTCTACCATCTGTGGCTGCCCGAGAACGTGTGGTACGTGTTCGCCTATCTCTTGGGCTTCTACATACTGCTACGCGCGTTCGACTTCCGCCGCGAGTTGGCTGTGCTCGGCTCCCTGCTATGGGCTTTCAGCAGTTATTTCTTCATCATCATCGCCGCCGGACACATCTGGAAGGTGATTGCGCTGGCTTATCTGCCGCCGATGATTGCGGGCATCGTGCTCGCCTACCGCGGCAAGTATGTGTGGGGCTTCGTGCTCACGGGTCTGTTCACGGCGCTCGAGATTCAGGCCAACCACGTGCAGATGACTTACTACTATCTGTTCATCGTGCTGTTCATGGTCATAGCCTATCTCGTAGAGGCTCTGCGCCAGAAGCAGATGGCGCGTTTCGCCAAGGCTACGGCTGTGTGCGCGGTGGCTGCGGTGCTGGGCGTGGTGATCAACCTCTCCAACCTCTACCATACGTGGCAGTATACGCAGGAGTCGATGCGCGGCAAGAGCGAGCTGGTGAAGAAGAACTCTGCCAACCAGACTTCGAGCGGCCTCGACCGCGACTATATCACGCAGTGGAGCTACGGCATCGACGAGACTTGGACGCTGCTCGTGCCTAACACCAAGGGCGGCGCTTCGGTGCCGCTGGCGCAGAACGAGAAGGCTATGGAGAAAGCCAACCCCGAGTTCTACCAGATATACCAGCAGATGGGTCAGTACTGGGGCGACCAGCCGGGCACAAGCGGTCCGGTGTACGTCGGAGCGTTCGTGATGATGCTCTTCGTGCTGGGTCTGTTCATCGTGAAAGGCCCGATGAAGTGGGCGCTGCTCGCTGCGACGGTGCTCTCCGTGCTGCTCTCGTGGGGCAGAAACTTCATGTGGTTCACCGACCTCTTCCTCGACTATGTGCCGATGTACGCCAAGTTCCGCACCGTGGCGTCGATACTCGTCATCGCCGAGTTCACCATTCCGCTGCTTGCTATGCTGGCTCTGAAGAAGGTGTTGGAGACCGAGAACTTCCTCAAGGGCACTACCCCACTGCTCGTCGGCACGGCTTCGCACCGACTGGTGTGCCGCGAGGTGAAGAATCGCTCGTGGCTCGCGCTCAGCTTCGTGCTCACGGCTGGCATGTGCGTGGCGTTCGCCATCATGCCTTCGGTGTTCTTCCCCGACTTCGTGTCTAACGCCGAGCTGCGCGCGCTCGCCTCTATACCGAGCGAGTATCTCACGCCGCTCATCAGCAATCTGCGCGAGATTCGCATCTCTATATTCACAGCCGACTGCTGGCGTTCGTTCTTCGTGATACTCGCCGGAACAGTTGTCCTCGTGCTCGCTCTGCTGAAGAAACTGCAGCCGAAGTACGCTGTGGCGCTCCTCTTCGCGCTCTGCCTCGTGGATATGTGGCAGGTGAACAAGCGCTACCTCAACGACGCGATGTTCGTGGAGCGCAGCGTGCGCGAGACTCCGCAGCAGGAGACCGCCACCGACCGCCAGATTCTGCAGGACACAGCGCCCGACTATCGCGTGCTGAACCTCGCGTCGAACACGTTCAACGAGAACGAGACGTCTTACTATCATAAGTCGATTGGTGGTTACCACGCAGCCAAGCTGCGCCGCTACCAGGAGCTTATCGACGAATACATCGCGCCCGAGATGCAGCAGGCTATGTCTGCCATCGCCAAGGCTCAGGGCGATATGACAAGCGTGCCGGGCGACTCGGTTTATCCGGTGCTCAATATGCTCAACACCAAGTATATCATCATGCCGCTGCAGGGCGGACAGACCGTTCCGCTGCAGAACCCGTACGCTTACGGCAACGCGTGGTTCGTCGACCGCCTCCAGTATGTCGACAACGCCAACCAGGAGCTCGACGCCATCAAGCGTCTCGACCTGCATCACGAGGCTGTAGCCGACAGCAAGTTCAAGACAGCGCTGGGCGACGCCGTAAAGCAGGAGGGCACAGCGTTCGTGCGTCTCGACAAGTACGAGCCTAACGAGCTGCGCTACACCGTGCAGTCGCCGAAGGGCGGCGTGGTCGTGTTCTCGGAGATTTACTATCCGGGCTGGACCGCTACGGTCGACGGCAAGGACGTAGAGGTGGGTCGCGTCAACTACGTGCTGCGCGCCATCAACGTGAAGCCGGGCAAGCACAACGTGGTGCTCACGTTCAAGCCGGCGTCGGTGAAGAACACCGAGACAGCGGCTTACGCAGCCTATCTGCTGCTGGCTCTCGCCATCATCGGCGGAGTAATGTTTGAAATAAAAAGAAAAAAAGAGTAATGGAATTTCGCACGCCAGTCATCATAGACAAGTCGCCGTTCGCTATAGACCCATGCGAGCGCATGCTCTTCGTAGGCTCCTGCTTCGCCGACAACATCGGTAGCAGATTCGTCGACGACAAGTTTCGCGCTACGGTCAATCCCTTCGGCGTGATGTACAACCCGGCGAGCATTCTGCACACCGTAGAGCGCTACCTCGCAGCCGAGACTGCAGAGGTGGCGCGCACGGCGGTGTTCACGCTCGGCACCAACCGCGTGTACATACTCAACGAGACGGGCGAGATTGTGGACAACTGCCAGAAACGACCGCAGCGACTCTTCACCGAGCGCAGCCTCAGCGTAGACGAGTGCGCCGCTTATCTCCGAGAAGCCATCGCCCGACTGCGCAACCGCCGACCAGACATGCGCGTCATACTTACCGTCAGCCCCATACGCTACGCCAAGTACGGCTTTCACGGCAGCGCCGTGTCGAAAGCAACGCTGCTGCTGGCGGCAGACGAAGTGGCTCGGCAGACAGACGCCTGCGTCTACTTCCCGGCGTACGAGATAGTGTGCGACGAGCTTCGCGACTATCGCTTCTACGCCCCCGACATGCTGCACCCGTCGCAGCAGGCTGTCGACTATATCTGGGAACGCTTCGCCGACACGTTCTTCAGCAGCAAGACCAAGGCGTTCATGAGCGAGTGGCTGCCCATAAAAGCTGCACTCAACCACCGCCCGTTCAACCCAGAGTCGGCAGAACATCGCGCCTTCATTGAAAAGACACAGCAGAGAGTGGCTACCCTGAAGGCACACTACCCCGAATTAGAGATTTAAGATGGCTTCCCTAAAGGCACACTACCCCAAATTGGAGACATAAAGAAAAGAGAGTTATAAAAACAAAAGCCTATGAATTTTCGCAAAGAACACACTATATACTCTGCCATTTGGGCTATGCTCTACGCTTCGCCCGTGATAAACATATACACGCGAATGGCAGGCAACCCCCGCATCACCTTCTCGTGGACCGAGATACTGCACGCATGGGAGTACACAAGTACATGGCTCGTGATGTTCGCCATACACAACTTCCTCCTGCTGCCCTTGCTGCTCAGGAAGCGCAAGACCGGTACATACTTGTGTCTGTCGTTCTTGATACTGCTGACGGGCATGTTCATCACCTACCTCAACCGACCGATGCACAAAAGCCAGTACAAGACACGCATGGAGGCGGAGTGGGAAGCCGACTCGCTGGCTTACGAGCGCGTGGCGGCTGTGCGACTTGGCGACGGACGCTATTGTAGTCCGCAGAACCCGATGCGCCGCAAGCCGCTTGACTTTCAGCCTATCGACCCGCTGCCTATGCTTGGACCGGGCGAGCTGGTGGCTTTCTTCGGCGGACTACTGCTTATGGGCATGAATCTCGGCGTGAAGCTCTACTTCATGTCGCAGCGCGACCGCGAGCGCCAGAAGATTATCGACCAGCGCAACCTCGAACAGCAGATGGAGTATCTGAAGTATCAGGTTAACCCCCACTTCTTCATGAATACGCTCAACAACATTCATGCCCTCGTAGACATCGACCCCGAACGTGCCAAGACTACCATCGTCGAACTGTCGAAGATGATGCGCCACATTCTGTACGAAGGCAGCAAGAAGCTCATTCCGCTGACGCGCGAGGTGGAGTTTCTCAACCTCTACGTTCAGCTCATGCGCCTCAGATATACCAGAAAGGTGCACATCAACGTGGATGTTCCGCCGCAGTTGCCCGAGTTGAAGCTGCCTCCGCTGATGCTGATCATCTTTGTGGAGAACGCATTCAAGCACGGCATAAGCTACCGCGAGGAGTCGTTCATCGACATCAAACTTCGCGTGGAGAACAAGCGACTTCTCTTCAGCTGCTGCAACAGCAAACCCACGCAGGTGCAACGCACGAACGAGAAAGGCGGCATGGGTCTGCAGAACGTGCGCCAACGTCTCGAACTGCTCTACGACGACGACTACACGCTCGACATCAGCGACGGCGAAAAGACGTACGAAGTGAAGCTCGACATACCGATGCAGACGCGCCTGCCAGACGCAGAAGCCGAAACAGCGGATGTATCGAAAGCATAAAGCGCAGCAGAGATAACGAACAAGATTAAGAACAGCCCCAACAAATAGGACAACCGCCCCAGAATAGATAAAAACAGCCACAACTCATAAAATCCAAACACTATGATAAAGACTCTTATCATCGACGACGAGCCGTTGGCACTCCAGCAACTTGCAGTCTACGTGTCGAAGGTTCCGTTCCTTACGCTCGTGGGCGAGTGTCAAAGTGCTCTCGAAGCGCGCGACATCATCAACAACGAACGCGTTGACGTCATCTTCATCGACATCAACATGCCCGACCTTAACGGCATGGACTTTGTGCGCTCGCTCGTGGCGCCGCCGCTCGTAGTCTTTACCACAGCCTATTCGGAGTATGCTATCGACGGATTCAAGGTTGACGCCGTAGACTATCTGCTCAAACCGTTCAGTCTGGACGACTTCCGTCGTGCCGCTCTGCGCGTAAAGGAACGCTATGAGCACAACAATGCGCCGCTGCCTCTCACCGCTGAACCTGAGCCTGAGCAGACAGACGAGAATATCTTCCTGAAGACGGAGCATAAGGTGGTGCGCGTAAAGATAGCCGACATACGCTACATCGAGGGCATGTCTGAGTATCTGAAGGTGCATGTAGACGGACAGTCGCGCCCTATCATCATGCTTCTTGCTATGAAACGCATGGAGGAGCGTCTGCCGTCCAACTTCCTGCGTATTCATCGCTCGTATATCGTGAACATGAATCATGTGCAGGAGGTGACAAAGAACCGCATCGTGATGGATACTGACACGTATCTGCCAATCGGAGATATGTATAAGGATGCGCTGAGCGAATACTTGGCAGACAAGTATTTGGGAAGGTAAAGCGAGTTGAGAGTTGAGAGTTGAGAGTTATGATTACTCTTAGAAGTTATAAATGGCGAGCAAAAACTCAAACAACAAAGCATATCATAACTCTCAACTCTCAACTTTCAATTATAAACAAAAAAACGGGACTAAAGATAGTCCCGTACTTTTATAACCTTTTCTCACGAAAAAACTATTAATCAACAACAAAATTCATTCGTTTGTGACTCCACCACTGTGGACATACTCTAATACTTGTAGTCTTTTGCTTAAATAACATTGCTTAATGTGTGTATGAAACGTAATCTGATGTATGTGTGTAAACTTTAAATTTCTTCTAAATAACTCTCTAACTTATTAACTCTCTAACAATTACTACTTGTAATACTAAACTATTCTTCCTTTTTACACTTGCAAAGTTATTCAATAAACCAGAAACCCACAAATTTATTCAACAAACGCCCCCATTCGTTCAATAAACCCAATCATGCGTTGATGAACGGGCACAAAAAAACGGGGAATCACGCTCGTTTTGACCGTAAAACCATCAAAACAAAGCGGCGATTCCCCGTATTGGTTTCTAACTAAAAGCTATGTATATCTTTAGCTTTCGTTCTAAAAGTCGGGAGCCTGAGTCGTCGTCAATCGGACGCAACCGGTCGGTTTACTCCTTATTGTTGCCGAAAATGCGCAGCAGATAGAGGAAGAGGTTGATGAAGTCGAGATACAAGCTCAACGCACCAAGCAGAGCGAGCTTCTGCATGTGTTCGCCTGCGTCGGGCGCAAGCTGGCACATCTGCTTTATCTTCTGCGTATCGTATGCGGTGAGACCCACGAAGATGAGCACACCTACGTAGCTCAGGATGAGGTCGAAGCCGCTGCTGCGCACGAACATGTTAACCACGGTGGCGATGATGAGTCCGAGAAGCGCCATGAAGAGCAGCTTGCCCATAGACGTAAGGTCGGTCTTGGTGGTGTAGCCCACGAGCGCCATTACGCCGAACGTGCCGGCTGTGATGAGGAATGTCTTGACGATGGCTGTCATGCTGAACGCAAGGAAGATGACAGAGAGCGTAGCGCCGTTCACCACCGAGTAGAGCACGAACAGAAGCGTAGCCGTAGAGAGCGACAGACGGTTGATGGCGCCGCTGACAGAGAACACAAGCACAAGCTCGGCGATGATGAGTCCCCAGAACAATGCCTTGTTGCCGAGGATAGCCATAATGAGCGACGGAGTAGACGCAACGCCGTATGCGGTGATGCCGGTAATGGCGAGGGCGAGGGTCATCCATACAAACACTTTGCGCATGAGCGCAGGGAAAGCAGACGACATAGAGAAGTCGCTGCCACGAAGCGAATCGGTATCTAACCAGTTTTGTTGTTTCATAATTATTTCTGTTTTTAAATTGTTTGTATTCTTTGTTTGCAGGGCGGAGGCCGGAGACCTCCGCTACTATACATTATATTATATGCAGGAAGCGCAGTATATCGTTCAGGTTCGCCACCACCATGAGCAGCAGCAGAACGCCGATGCCGATATACTCGGCGTATATCATGAAGTTCTCAGACGGCTTGCGGCGAGCTATCATCTCGTAGAGCAGGAAGAGTACATGTCCGCCGTCGAGCGCCGGGATAGGCAGAATGTTCATGAAGGCGAGGATGATGCTGAGGAAGGCGGTCATAAGCCAGAACGAGTGCCAGTCCCACTGCGACGGGAACAGACTGCCGATGGCTCCGAAGCCGCCGAGCGACTTGGCGCCTTCAGACGAGAAGAGATACTTCATGTCGCCTACGTAACCCGAGAGCACCTTGCAGCCGTACTTGACGCCAGCGGGGAACGACTCGAGGAAACCGTAGTCGATGTGTGTCACCTTATACTTAGGCTGCTGCGGCATATAGCCGAGCACAAGGCGCATCGGCTTGCCCTTGGCGAACGGCGAGAAACCGCCTGCCGACACGGCATCGAACTGGCCTTTGAGCGTGAGTGTGTCGAGCTTGCCGTTCACCTGACGCTCTACGTTGACAACAGCGGCGAGCGCCTTCACGGTGTCGGCGTGAGTCTGTGCGCAGGTGAACATATCGGTGCTGCGACCCACCTCGTATGTGAACTGAGAGAACGAGCTGACGGGCTTGCCGTTGAGCGAGAGGATGCGGTCGGCTTTCTGCAGCCCCATGCGCTTGGCAGCCGAGTTGGGCGTTACGCTGTCAACTACAGCCGGCACATAACCTACGACGAACGGCGGCACATTCTTCAACATGCCGAGCAGGTCGAGGTCGCCCGGCGTGTTGACGATCACCTTCTTGCCGTCGCGCAGCACGTAAACCTCCGTAGCGTTAGCCAGACCGCGATACATGTCAGCCTTGGCGTCCTTGAACTCGCCGAGGTTGGTGCCGAGCAAGATGTCGTGATCATGGAATCCGAGCGCCTTAGCCTCCTTGTTGAACTCCATTCCGAGCGTCATATCCTTCGGGCTGACGTAGTCCTCGCCCCATGTGAAGAGGCACATGGCGTAGATGAAAAGCGCCAAAAGGAAGTTGACAAGCACGCCGCCTATCATGATAAACAGTCGCTGCCATGCAGGTTTAGAGCGGAACTCGTATGCCTTGGCAGGCTCTTTCATCTGCTCGGTGTCCATCGATTCGTCAATCATACCCGATATCTTGCAGTAGCCGCCGAGCGGAAGCCAACCGATGCCGTACGTAGTGTCGCTGTTCTTCGGCTTGAACTTGAACAGACTGAACCAAGGGTCGAAGAAGAGGTAGAACTTCTCGACGCGCACTCCGAAGAGCTTCGAGAAGAAGAAGTGTCCGCCCTCGTGCAGGAGCACGAGAAGCGAGATAGCCAGCATGAACTGGAGTGTCTTTATAAGAAATATTTCCATTTAAGAGTTTTGAGTTTTGAGTTTTGAATTTTGAGTTGTGCGCTTCGCGCATTTTGAATTTATGAATTTTGAGTTGAGAGTTGTGAATTCCAAATTGAATAATTCCTCATCGGCGCAGCCGACAATTCAAAACTCAAAATTCAACATTCAACATCACAGCATGCTTGCCGCAATTCGTCTTGCCTCAGCGTCAGAAGCGATATAGTCGTCGTAAGTAGGCTGGGCGACGAACGTAGCGCGCTGCATGGTAGCCTCGATGATGTCTGCCATCTGCAGGAATCCGCAGCGGTCGTGACGGAACGCCTCGTTCACCACTTCGTTGGCTGCATTCATTACGCACGGCACATTGCCGCCGCGACGTATCGACTCGTAAGCCATGGCGAGACAGCGGAACTTCTCCATGTCGGGCTCGAAGAACTCGAGCGGCTGACGGAACAAGTCGAGACGGTCGCCGTTAAGCGGCAGACGCTCGGGGAACGAGAAGGCGTACTGTATAGGCAGGCGCATATCGGGCATACCGAGTTGCGCTTTCACGCCGCCGTCGCGGAACTGCACCGCACTGTGCACTATCGACTGCGGATGTACCAGCACCTGAATCTTCTCAGCCTCAACGCCGAAGAGCCACTTCGCCTCGATAACCTCGAAGCCCTTGTTCATCATCGACGCAGAGTCTATCGTAATCTTCGCTCCCATCTCCCATGTCGGGTGGCGCAAAGCGTCGGCAGCCTTCACATCGCGCATCTCATCGAGCGTGAACTTGCGGAACGGACCGCCCGAAGCGGTGAGCAGAATCTTCTCTATCTCGTTGTCGCCTTCGCCAACAAGACTCTGGAAGATGGCAGAGTGCTCGCTGTCTACGGGCAGGATGTTCACGTGGTACTCCGCAGCAAGTCGGCAGATGAGGTCGCCGGCTACGACAAGTGTCTCCTTGTTGGCGAGGCATATCGTCTTGCGTGCCTTGATGGCGCGGATAGTTGGCGAGAGTCCGGCGAAACCCACCATAGCCGTGAGCACCATGTCGATAGGCTGCGCCTCTACAATCTCGTCGATAGCCTTCGCTCCGGCATACACCTTGATGTCGGGAAGGTCGGCAAGCAGCAACTTCAGCGACTCGTAGTGCGCTTCGTTCGCAATGACGACTGCAGCCGGGCGGAACTTGCGCGCCTGCTCGGCAAGCATCTCATAGCGGTTGTTAGCCGTGAGGCAGTAGACCTCGTAGCGATCGCTATGCTGTTCTATCACGTCGAGTGCCTGGGTTCCGATAGAACCGGTGGAACCGAGGATACATATTTGTTTCATTGTGGTCTGATTTTTATATTGCTTGATTTTGTTGGAGAGCTAAGAGGACTATGTTGGCTAGGTAAACTAGGCAAACTAGGCAAACTAGATAAGCTAGATAAACTAGAAAAGCTAGATAAGCCAGAAAAGCCAGAAAAGCCAGAAAAACTATAACAATCAACAAGTCCCCTACAGCTCTGTCAATCCCTCAGGCAGATCCATAGTTATGGTGCGGTTATCAGCGTCCACCTCCACGATGAACTCGTCGGAGGCAGGTATGAGCAACTCGCTGCCGTCGGTAGTGAGCAGACAGAAAAGTGTGTTGATGGTAGAATCGTCAACCGATTCAATCTCACCGACAACAGCGCCCGATCGGTCGTCAACAACCTTGAAGCCGACGATGGCAGCCCAAGATAGCTGGTCGGCATCTGTGTCGACATGCTCACGCGGGAAGTAGACATCGCAGCCGGTAAGCTCGCGAACACGCTCCTGCGAGTCGATGTCGGCAAAGCGTACAAGCGCTGTCTCGTCGTTCTTGAAGCGGTATTCGTCGAGGAAGAATGGCACGAGTATGCCGTCAATCTCAAGAATGAGGTAGTCGGCGTCTACACGGTCGAAGATATCGTCGTCGAAGTGGAACGACACCTCGCCGTCTACGCCGTGCGGCTTGCCTATCTTACCTATTTTATATACTGATTCTTTCTTTATCATTTTTGTTAGTTAACAAGGAAACCAGGTGACTAAAAGAATAGGAGACTATGAAGATAGTTTACAAGGAAATAAATTTACAAAGAAACAAGTTCACAAGGAAACGTATTGCCTTACTCTCTTCTAATCTTTGCTCCCAGAGCGTTGAGTCGGGCTTCTATGTCCTCATATCCGCGGTCTATCTGTGCGATGTTGTCAATGCGACTTGTGCCCTTTGCGCCGAGTGCGGCGATGAGCAGAGCGATTCCAGCGCGGATATCAGGGCTCGACATGCGGCCTGCACGCAACTGAATATTGCGGTCATGACCTACGATTACGCAGCGGTGCGGGTCGCAGAGTATAATCTGTGCGCCCATATCTATGAGCTTGTCGACGAAGAAGAGTCGACTCTCGAACATCTTCTGGTGAACAAGTACCGATCCGCGCGCTTGAGTTGCAACCACGATAAGCACCGAAAGCAAGTCTGGCGTGAGTCCGGGCCACGGCGCATCGGCAAGAGTCATGATAGAGCCGTCGAGAAACGAGTCTACAACATAGTGCGGCTGGTGCGGAATGTAGAGATCGTCGCCGTCTACGTCAATCTTCACGCCGAGCCGGTGGAAGGCGTCTGGAATAACGCCGAGCTGAGCCACGGCACAGTCCTTTATGCGTATGCCGTTGCCCACCATTGCCGCCATACCGATGAACGATCCCACCTCAATCATGTCGGGCAGTATGCGGTGTTCGGTGCCGTGCAGCTCGCTTACGCCGTCGATGTACAAGAGGTTGGAGGCGATGCCCGTAATCTTGGCGCCCATAGCGTTGAGCATCGTGCAGAGTTGCTGTATATAAGGCTCGCAGGCGGCGTTGTATATCGTTGTCTTGCCCTCTGCGAGAACGGCAGCCATGATGATGTTGGCAGTGCCGGTCACGGATGCCTCGTCGAGAAGCATGTATGTGCCGTGCAGTTTCTCCGCTTCTATATTATATACGTGACGCTCGTCGTCGGCATTGAACGCTGCGCCGAGGTTCTTGAAGCCGAGGAAGTGGGTGTCGAGACGTCGACGTCCTATCTTGTCGCCGCCCGGTTCAGCCACTACAGCCTTGCCAAAGCGTCCGAGCAGCGGACCCATCATAAGCACACTGCCGCGAAGCGCCGAGCACTTGCGTACGTATTCGTCGCTGGCGAGGAAGTCGAGGTTGAGTTCGTCTGCCTGGAACGTAAAGTCGCCCTTGCCGTTGCGCGTCACTTTCACGCCCATGTCCTGCAACAAGCGTATGAGGTTGTTGACATCGAGGATGTCGGGGATGTTGGTTATTCTGACGGGGTCGGACGTGAGCAGCACAGCGGCTATCACTTCGAGAGCCTCGTTCTTGGCTCCTTGCGGCGTGATGGTGCCCTGCAGCTGGTGTCCGCCTTCAATTATAAACGATTCCATAAGCGTTGTGGTTTATGTTCTACGACGTTGTGTGGTATATATCTACAACGTTGCGGATTTATTTTCTGCGACGTTGTCTTCTCTCGTAATTGCGTGTCGGTGTCTCTGTGCGGTCGAACTTGAACGTTTCGAGGTCGAGCTGAATCTTGCCGTCGGTATAGTCGGCGAGGTCTGACGCTACCTTCTCGTCGTCGCTCGATCCGTGTCCCCAAAGCACGAGGTCGCGCTTCATCTGGTTAGCGGCGAGGCGTGTAAGCTCGGTGCGTTCGGCTCCATTGGGCAGGTTCTTCAGCAGTTCGAACACCTCGAACATCATGTTGCCGTAATGGCGCACGGGTATGCGCTTCATCGGGTAGCGCATCGGTGCGGGTTTCTGCAGCATCTTCTGCGCTTCGGTGATGTCGCACGGATAGTCGATGTCGAGCTGGAAGCCGCTCATCAGCGCGAGATGGTCCCAGAGTTTCTGCCGGTAGTCCTTGTTCTCGTAGGTGTGCGGCATCATGCGCTCCATGACTGCTATTATGGTGTTGGCACAACGCTGGCGCTCGGCGCGACTTTTCAAGCTGACACAGTAGTCGACCATCTGCTGCACCTCACGTCCGTATTCGGGGAGCACGAGGTGTTCGCGCTGTGTGTTGTAGTCTAAACCTTTTATCTTCATATCTTTCTTACAATAACTTCTTTGATTCTTTCGCCACGAAGTCCTTGAGGTAGAACGGCACGAAGTATGCCACGTCCTCGAACTTCTCCTGTGCGATGCGCTTCTCTGCGAGTGGATACATCCACTTAGCGAGCGGGTGTACGTTCTTGATGAAGCGTGCGTTGGGATGGTTGATAACCTCCATACACTTCTCGGCGCCGTTGCCGAAGAAGTAGACCGGTGCGCGGTCGAGGTATTCCTTGTAGGTGTCGGCGTCGACGATGTCTGCTTGTATGCCGCGCACTTCGCGCAAGGCGCGGTCGTAGACAGCCGAATATACTTCCATGCGGCGTGCGTCGAGCATGGGGCAGAGCAGTGCTCCCTCCTCCACTTCCTCGCGCAGCAACACTGGCACTGCCATCAGCTCGAGTGTAGGCACTGCTATGAGCTTCAGGTTCTGTCCGTAGCAGATGCCCTTTGCCATCGACGCTCCGATGCGCAGTCCGGTGTACGAACCGGGGCCGCTGCTCACGGCAACGGCGTCAAGTGGTATGGCATGGCTGTCGGCGAACGACATTGCCTCGTCTACATATACGCCGAGATTCACGGCGTGGTTGGGACCTTCAAAGTCTTCTTTGGAGAATATACACGCACCGTCCTGACTGACGGCAACTGAACACACGTTGGTGCTCGTATCAATACTCAATATACACGACATTCTTTTTCGTTTTTTTCGCAGTCCGCCCTACCTAAACTTCGTAACAACTCATTGGCGGCGCTTAGGTGCAGACTACACATTATATAATAGAATGCAAAAATACAATTTTTTATTCAATTTAGCCCATTAACAAAGCGTTAAAAAAAACAAGCAAACGTTTTTTTTCATATATGAAAAATATTACTTACATTTGCACATTTAAAATAACAAACAAGCATATATAAATAACAAACACGCAATATGATACTTTCAATGACCGGCTACGGCAAGTCTGTCGTAGTCTACAATGGTAAGAAAATCAATGTCGAGATAAAGTCGCTCAACAGCAAGGCGCTCGACCTCTCTACTCGCATCGCTCCGCTCTACAGAGAGAAGGAGATGGAGATTCGTCAGGCTATACAGACGAAGGTGATTCGCGGCAAGGTCGACTTCTCTATCTGGATTGAGAAGGACGCTACGACCGACGCCACGACTATCAACACAGCGCTTGCGAAGAACTACTGCGAACAGATTAAGAACGTGGCTGCGGAGTGCCAGATTCCGCTGCCGGGCGACTGGTTCCTCACGCTGCTGCGCATGCCTGATGTGATGTCGAAGGTGGAGATAGAGACGCTCTCCGACGAGGAGTGGACGGTGGCGCGCAAGGCTATCGACGAGGCTATCGATGCGCTCGTGGCGTTCCGACAGCAGGAGGGTGCGGCGCTGCAGAAGAAGTTCGGCGAGAAGATAGACAACATAGAGGCTCTGCTGAAGAGCATTGAGCCGTACGAGAAGTCGCGCGTGGAGAAGATTCGCGCTCGCATCGTTGACGGACTGAGTTCCATCCCCGAGGTTGAGTACGACAAAAACCGCCTTGAGCAGGAGCTTATCTACTATATCGAGAAGCTCGACATCAGCGAGGAGAAGCAGCGCCTTGCCAACCACCTCAACTATTTCCGCGAGACTATGGCTGAGGAGGGCGGCCAGGGCAAGAAGCTCGGATTCATCGCGCAGGAGATGGGACGCGAGATAAACACTACCGGCTCGAAGAGCAACAACGCCGAGATGCAGAACATCGTGGTGAAGATGAAGGACGAACTGGAACAGATTAAGGAACAGGTACTGAACGCATTGTAAATTTTGAATTTTGAGTTTTGAATTTTGAATTGTCGGCTTCGCCGATTTTGAATTATTCATTTATGAATTAAGAATTCAAAACTCAAAATTCAAAATTCAAAATTCAAAACTCAAAATTCAAAACTCAAAACTCATTAATTCAAAATGCGCACAGCGCATAATTCAAAACTCAAAACTCAAAATTCAAAACTCAAAACATGGGTAAACTTATAATATTCTCCGCTCCGAGTGGCAGCGGAAAGAGCACAATCATCAATCGTCTGATGCAGCGCCCTGAGCTGCACCTCGCCTTCTCTATCTCTTGCACCTCGCGTGCTCCGCGTGGCACAGAGCAAAACGGCGTAGAGTATTTCTTCATCACTCCCGAGGAGTTCCGCGAGCGCATCAGCCGCGACGAGTTTCTCGAGTACGAGGAGGTTTACGAGAACCGCTTCTACGGCACGCTGAAGCAGCAGGTGGAGACGCAGGCTGCGCGCGGCGAGAACGTGGTGTTCGACGTCGACGTGAAGGGCGGTTGCAACATCAAGCAGTATTACGGCGATCGCGCGCTGAGTCTGTTCATTCAGCCTCCATCGGTTGAGGAGCTGCGCCGCCGTCTTGTTGGTCGTGCTACTGACGCTCCTGAGGTGATAGAGCAGCGCATCGCACGCGCTGAGTTCGAGCTGTCGCAGGCTCAGAAGTTCGACCGCATCATCATCAACGACGACCTCGAAAAGGCTGTCGAAGAAACCTACGAGGCTATCCGCGCATTCATCGAGGAATAACAACAGTAGCGGAGATCTCCGGCCTCCGCAGCAACCAAAATACACTAATCTACTTGGTGCTGCGGAGGCCGGAGGACTCCGTTACTAATATATCTCCGCATCTATTATATAAGACCAAATGCAAAAGATAAAGACCGGAATATACGGCGGGTCGTTCAACCCCATACACAACGGGCACATCGCCATTGCGAAGCGTATGCTCGAGCTGGCGGGGTTGGACGAGATATGGCTCATCGTGTCGCCGCAGAACCCACTGAAGACGGTGGGTAGCCTGCTCGACGACCGCCTGCGTCTCGAGATGACACAGCGGGCGCTGGCACCCTACCCACAACTGACGGCGAGCGACTACGAGTTCCGCCTGCCGCGACCTTCGTATATGTGGAACACGCTGCAGCGACTCTCTGCCGACTATCCCGAGCGCGAGTTCACGCTGCTCATCGGAGCCGACAACTGGACGGTGTTCGACCGCTGGTATCACGCAGCCGACATCATCGCCCACTACCCCATCGCTATCTATCCGCGCACTGGGTCGCCTATCGACACCTCGACGCTGCCGCCTACGGTGCGTCTCTACGACACCGGCCTCTACGACATCAGCAGCACGGAGGTGAGAGAGAAGGCTGCGCACGGTGAGGACGTGGCGCAACTCGTGCCCGCCGAGATTGTGGAGGACGTGAAACGTCACTACGGCTGTTGATTTTTGGCACACTTTTAAGTAGCGGAGGTCTCCGGCCTCCGCTACTGTTATGTCAGTTTATCACAAGCTGCTGGTCGCAATACGCGAGCACGGCAGGGCGGTGCGTGATGAATATCACGGTATGCTTTTCGCCTTCGAGGATGTTGCGCAGCAGGCGGCACTCCGTCTCGCTGTCGAGCGCCGACGTAGCCTCATCAAACACGAGCACGGCGCGGTTGCGCAGCAGCGCTCGCGCTATCGCTATGCGCTGCGCCTGACCTTCTGAAAGACCGCCGCCCTGCTCGCTGCAGCGCGTGTCGAGCCCGTTGGGAAGGTCGAAAACAAACTCGGCGCAACTCTTTCTGAGCACCTCACACATGCGTTCGTCCGTCGCCGTAGCGTCGCCCAGCAGCAGGTTGTCGCGTATGGTGCCGCTCAGAAGCGTGTTGCCCTGCGGCACATACACGAAGTTGCAGCGCATGAGCGGCGTCAGCTCTTGCTCGCCATCGGCGTCGTACATATATATATGTCCGCTCTGTGGGCGCATCAGCGCCAGAAGCATGCGCACAAGCGTTGTCTTTCCGGCGCCCGTCTCGCCGAGAATAGCCGTCGTAGAGCCAGGGCGGAAGTCGAACGAGAGGTTCTTTATGATGTCGCGCGTGCCGTCCTCGTAGCGATACGTTACGTTGTCGAGGCGAATGCCGCAGGAGTCGGCAAGTCGCACGGGGTCACCTTCGGGTTCGCGCGGCTCCTCTTCGAGTTCCATCAGTCGTTCTGCGGCTGTGAACACCGACACGAAAGCCGGAACGAGTTTTGTCAGCGTGCGCGCTGGCGACTGTATGCGGTTCACAAGTTGCAGGAAGGCTGTCATGCCGCCGAATGTGAGCGTGCCAGCCTGCATGCGCACGGCAGCCCAAAGAAACGCCAACAGATAGCCGCAGGCGAAGCCGAAGTTGAGTACGAAGTTGGAGAAAACCGAGAACTTGGTGCGGTTGACGACGTTGTTGCGTAGCTCCGACTGCGTTGCTTCGAGCCTTGCAATCATCGCATGCGTAGCCTCAAGCGTCTTCACCACCATGCGGTGCTGCACGGTCTCCTGCATCGACTCCTGCACACGGCTGTCCGATTCGCGCACACGGCGCGAGAGTTGTCGCATGCGGCGCATGTATACCTTGCTCACGAGCACGAATATCGGAATTATCACGACCAGTATCAGCGCCAGCGTGCTGTCCATCATGTACATGCAGGCGAAAGCGCCCACGAACATTAGTACGGTGGAGAGCGTGCTCGGCAGCGTCTCGGTGAGGAACGTCGTGACGTTAGCCACGTCAAGCTCCAAGCGGTTGAGCACGTCGCCCGAGTGGAAATGCTCGCGGCTGTGCCACTCCGACTGCAGTATGCGTTGCAGCGCAGCCTGCTGCATGCGGTTCTGCGCCCTCACGCCGAGTATGTTGCGCACCCACACGCCTGCGATATTCACCGCAAAGTTGAGCAGTATGAGCGCACCCATGAGCCCCACAGCCCAATATATAGAGCCGCGGTCGGAGCCAGAAGCCACGTCGATGGCGTGCTTTATCGCCCACACCTGCGCCAGACTCAGCACCACATCAGCCACGCCAAGCAACGCGTTCAGCGTAGCCTGCAACCGATTGCCGCGCCATGCCTGCCAGAGCCATCGCAGTATCTGCTTCACCGTGTATTTGTCCGAGGTCTTTATCTTCATCAAAACTCAAAACTCAAAATTCAAAACTCAAGATTGCGTTAGCGTCGCTACCGCTTATCCACTCCCCACATCATCTTTTCTCTTAACGATGTGAAGTATTTTCTGCCGTTCGGCTTCACAATCATCGTCGAGAACGGCGCCTTCTGTATGCTCACCTTCGTGCCTTCGTGCATCGTATAGCTGCGTCCGTCCACAGCCACGAGGAAGTTGTGCGAGCGCGACTCCACCTGCAGCTCCACATTACTGCTGTCTGATATCACCACCGGGCGCACGTTCAAGCTATGCGGAGCCACCGGCGTGAGGCACAACGTGCTGGTCTGCGGCACGATGATTGGACCTCCGTTCGAGAGCGAGTAGGCAGTAGAGCCGGTAGGCGTGCAGACCACGAGTCCGTCCGCCTGGTACGTCACGAGGAACGAGCCGTCGACGCAGGTGTGTATGCTAATCATCGAAGCGTTGTCGCGCTTCAGCACAGCGATGTCGTTCAGCGCGTAGTGGCAGCCGTCGAAGTCCTCGCCGTGCGTCTGTATCTCTATTGCGGTGTGGCGCTCAATGGTATAGTCGCCGTTGATAATCGCAGCGAGAGCCGTCTCCACCTCGTCGGGCAGCACGTCGGCTAGAAAGCCCAGGCGTCCCATGTTGATGCCCACAACCGGTATGTTCTTGCGCCCTATGCGCACCGCCGTCTTCAGAAACGTGCCGTCGCCGCCGATAGACACGGCGTAGTCGGCTTCAAACTTGTCGCCGTCGAACACCTCTACGCCCGAGAGGTCGAGAAGCTGGTCGCGACTGAGGAAGTCGCGAAACTTGCGGTCGAAGATTATACGCTCGTTGCGCGAACGCAGATAGTCGAGCGCACATGCTAAAGAGGTCGACTTGCGTAACTGATATGTATTGCCGAAAAAGGCGAAAGTGAGTTGCTTGTTTGTCATTGTTGCGTATATATTATACGTATATTAGTGTAATGTTATTTGTGCTAAATTACTGATTTTTTCATAAACTACAAAAACTATTGTTATTTTTTTTATAAATGGCCTAATTCGTTTTGTACTACCGCCGATTTACATTATCTTTGCATAAGATAGGCTGTATCTCAGCATAATATTCAAGCAAGCTTGATATTCTGCATTCGATTTGCACTATCTTTGTACACATAACTTAATACTTATGAGAGTACTCATCATAAACACAAGCGAGACAAACGGTGGTGCTGCGGTTGCAGCCAACCGTCTCATGGAAGCTCTGCAGAGAAACGGAGTTAAGGCGAAGATGTTGGTAGCCGAGAAGCAGACCAACCACGTCACCGTCTCTCAGATGCCTCATCATTGGCTATACAAATGGCATTTTCTGCGCGAACGCCTTTCTATCTTTCGCCATTTGTATTTCTCCAAGAACCATCTCTTTGAAATAGACACGGCAAGCGCCGGATCGGACATCACAAGTCTGCCCGAGTTCCGCGAAGCCGACATCATTCATCTTAATTGGATCAACCAGGGAATGCTTTCGCTCGGCTCAATCCGCAAGATTGTGAAGAGCGGAAAGCCCATTGTGTGGACCATGCACGACCTCTGGCCTGCCACCGGCATCTGCCACTACGCACGCAGCTGCGGAGCCTTCCGCACCGTGTGCCACCACTGCAAGTTGCTGCCCGGCGGAGGCTCTACCAACGACCTCTCGCGCAAGATATGGAAGCGCAAGAAGGCGCTCTACCACGACAGCAATATCCACTTCGTAACCTGCAGCCGCTGGCTCGAAGCGCAGGCCAAGCAGAGCGCTCTGCTCTCGGGCGAGAAGGTTGTGTCTATTCCGAACACCATCGACACGCATATCTTCTGCCCGAAAGACCGTGCCGCAGCACGCTTGCAGATGGGACTGCCCGAAAAGGGCCGCATAGTGCTGTTCGTTTCGCAGAAGGTGACCAACGAACGCAAGGGCGCAGCCTACTTCATCGAGGCTATCAACCGCCTTGCCGACGCCAATCCTGAGTTCAAGGCAGAGACTGCCGTGGCAATACTCGGCGCAAGCGCTGACGAGATAGCCGAGCAGCTGCACATTCCGTCGTTCCCGTTGGGATATATCAGCAACGCACAACAGATAGCGAGCGTCTACAACGCAGCCGATGTGTATGTTCTGCCGTCGCTTGAAGACAATCTGCCGAACACAATCATGGAGTCGATGGCATGCGGCGTGCCGAGCGTGGGCTTCCGCGTGGGCGGCATACCTGAGATGATAGACCACAAGCGCAACGGATACGTCGCTAACTTCAAGGACGCAGCCGACCTCGCCGAAGGCATACGCTGGACTCTCTATGAAGCCGACCCGAAAGAGCTCACCGCTAACTGCTTGCATAAGGTGGCAATGAGCTATTCGCAGCAGTCGGTTGCGATGAAATATATTGAGGTTTACAACGAAATGATAGCCATGAAGAGATACATCATCTAAGGCTTCACCCTAACCGAATATCCATTATACCATAGAACACAAAGATAATTAAGAAAGAAAAAAGAAAGTTATGATAAAATTCACGATAATAACCTGCACCTACAACGCTGCCGACGTCATAAAGCCGACGCTCGACAGCATACTCAATCAGACGTGGGGGCAGATAGAACACCTGATAATAGACGGTGCGTCGAAGGACGACACCGTGAAGGTGGCGGAGGCTTACCGACAACGTAGTCTGGAGGAGGAGACCGAACACGACGTGCGCATCATCTCTGAGCCCGACCGCGGACTGTACGACGCCATGAACAAGGGACTGCGTCTCGCTACGGGCGACTACGTAGTGTTCCTCAACGCCGGCGATTCGCTGCCCAATGACGATACGCTTGAGAAGATATCTAATGATGTCAACGAACGATCGGACGGAAAACTGCCTGCCGTGCTCTACGGCGACACGGACATCGTCGACGAAAAGGGTATTGTGCTGCATCCGCGCCGACTTGCTCCGCCCGACAAACTCAACTGGCGCTCGTTTCGTCACGGCATGTTGGTGTGCCACCAGGCGTTCTACGCCCGCACAGACATAGCTCGTGCCGAGCCATACGACTTGCGCTACCGCTTTTCTGCCGACGTCGACTGGTGCATACGCATCATGAAGCGTGCCGAGCGCGAGCATCTGCAGCTCCTGCGCCTGCCGGAAGTGGTTGCCGACTACCTCGATGGCGGCATGACCAACAAGAACCACCGCGCTTCGCTCTTCGAGCGTTTCCGCATCATGCGACGCCATTACGGACTCTTCTCTACGCTTGCCATGCACGCATGGTTCGTGGCGAGAGCCGTGCTGAAGAAATAGCACGGCTGAGTCTGCCTGACTGATACAGATGTAGAAGAAACGACTAATAATGCAGAAGAAATGGCAGATAACAAGATACAATAAACAGCGTTTTTCTACGTTATATTTACGTAGAATATCTAAGGACATCACGTAACAACAACGAAAGAACAAACCACATCTATCTAATAAAAAAACAATAGCATGAACAATACGAACAATAACTACAGCGTGATTCTTGCCGGCGGCAAGGGACGCCGACTGTGGCCCTGCAGCCGCGAGAGCAAGCCGAAGCAGTTCATCGACTTTTTCGGCAGCGGACGCACTCAGCTTCAGCAAACATACGACCGCTTCAAGGAGATTGTGCCGGTAGAGAATATATATGTGAACACCAACGACGCGTATATCGACCTCGTGCTTGAGCAGTTGCCCGACCTTGCGCCCGACCATCTGCTCGCAGAGCCTATACATCGCGGCACGGCGCCGAGCGTAGCATGGTGCGCGCATCGCATCATAGCGCACAACCCCGACGCCAACATCGTCATCGCGCCCTCCGACCAGACCATCATCGGCGAGGAGGCGTTCGCCGAGTGCATAAGCCGCGGATTCGACTTCGTGGCGAACAATCGGTTTATGCTCACGCTCGGCTTGAAGCCTACGCGACCAGAGCCAGGCTACGGATATATACAGATGGGCGACAAGGTGGAGGACGGCGTGTACAAGGTGCAGTCGTTCACCGAGAAGCCTGAGCGCGACTTCGCGAAGATATTCGTCGACAGCGGCGAGTTCTACTGGAACACGGGCATCTTCCTTGCCAACGCAAAGTGCATGTTGCATTGTTTCGAGCAGCTGCTGCCGCCCGTTCTGCGCCAGTACGACGAGATGCACGCCGACGAGGAGTTCGACTACGAGGAGGAGAACCGCTACATTCACGAGAACTTTCCGTCGTATCCGAACATATCCATCGACTACGGAATACTCGAAAAGTCGGAACAGGTCTGCATGATGAAGTGCAACTTCGGCTGGGCTGACCTCGGAACGTGGCACAGCATATACGAGGCGATGCACAAGGGCGAGGGCGACAACGTCGTTATAGACAGCGAAGTGATGCTCGACGACGCGCACAACAACGTCATCAAGCTGCCGAAAGACCGCATTGCCGTCATTTCGGGTCTCGACGGATTCATCGTTGCCGAAGAGAAGAACGTGCTGCTCATCTGCCGGAAGGAAGACTCGTCGAGCAACATAAGACGACTCGTTAACGAGATACAAATGAAGAAAGGCGAGGAGTTTATCTAAACTCCTCCTTTTTTTTTATATAGTTATACGCATTGTCCTTATAACTATCCGCATTATTTTTATAAATATCCACCTGAAACCATCTACTTATAAACATATCAAAAACCCAACAAACATCATGAACACCAACAAGAGTATTCTTTCGCTCGCACTCGCCGTGCTTCTTGCGCTTCCACTCGCAGTAAGCGCGCGTGTGCCGAAACGCATTTACCTCGAAAAGACGCGCGTGGCGTGTGTCGGCAACAGCATCACATACGGCATGACTCTCGCCGACCCTGCTACCGAGTCGTATCCGGCGCAGCTGCAGCAGATGCTTGGCGACGGATATAAGGTGGGCAACTTCGGAAAGTCGGGCGCCACGCTGCTGCGCCACGGCCACCGTCCGTACACAGAGCAGGCGGAATGGGCGAAGGCGAAGGCTTTCAAGGGCGACATCGCCGTCATCCATCTCGGAGTGAACGACACCGACCCACGCAACTGGCCGTTCTATCGCGACGAGTTCGTGAGCGACTACCTGGCTCTTATCGACACTCTGCGCCAGCAGAACCCGAAGTGTCGGGTGCTCGTGGCGCTGCTCTCGCCCATCACCCACAATCATCCGCGCTTCGAGAGCGGCACGCAGCAGTGGCACGAGGAGATTCAGGAGGCTATAAAGACCGTGGCTCGCGTGGGAAAGGCTCAGCTCATCGACTTCCACAAGCCGCTCTATGCTTATCCGCAGCTGCTGCCCGACGCCGTGCATCCTAACAAGGAGGGTGCCACGATGCTCGCACGCACGGTGTGCGCTGCCATCCTCGGCAACTATGGCGGACTGCAGATGCCCATGACCTATTCGGACAACATGGTGCTGCAGCGCGACCGCGAACTTACCATACACGGCACAGCCAACTCTGGCGAGAGAGTGACCGTGAGCATCACTCGCCCCGATGCCGCCAAGGGCAAGTCGGCGAACGGCGCCAAGCACAAGAAAGGCAAGCAGCCGATGCGTGTGCGCGCGCTGAAGACCGAGGTGCAGACGGCTACGGCGAAGGCAGACATGAACGGCTACTGGCAGGTTACGCTGCGCCCGCAGCGCGCCGAGAACGGACTTACGCTCACCGTTAGCACCGACGAGAAAGAACTCAGATATAATAATGTGGCGTTCGGCGAGGTTTGGCTCTGCTCTGGTCAGTCGAACATGGAGTTCATGCTGCACGAAGCGGCTACAGCCAAGCGCGACATACCGAAGGCGAAGAACCCCGACATACGCTTCTTCGACATGAAGGCGCGCTGGCGCACCAACCCCGTTGAGTGGGACGCTACGGCGCTCGACTCGGTGAATCATCTGAAATACTTCAAGCCTACAGCGTGGACCGTCTGCTCGCCCGAGACGGCGAAGGACTTCTCGGCGATAGCCTACTACTTCGGCGCGATGCTGCAGGACAGTCTGCAGTGTGCCGTGGGGCTTATCTGCAACGCCGTGGGCGGTTCGCCTACAGAGGCGTGGGTAAGCCGTGAGGATCTCGACGCGCAGCTGCCGCAGATTCTGCGCAACTGGCAGAACAATGACTTTGTGCAGCCGTGGGTGCGCGAACGTGCCGCCCAGAACACAAAGCTGGCTACGAACGCCGCCGCTCAGCGCCACCCCTATCAGCCGTGCTACCTCTACGAGTCGGCGATAGAGCCGCTCGAGCAGTTCCCCGTGAAGGGCGTGCTGTGGTATCAGGGCGAGTCGAACGCGCAGAACTTCACCACGCACGAGCGTCTGTTCAAGATGCTCGTCGAAGGATGGCGCCGCAACTGGAACGACGCCGAGATGCCGTTCTACTTCGTGCAGCTCTCGAGCCTCAACCGCCCAGGCTGGCAGTGGTTCCGCGACAGTCAGCGCCGCCTGCAGAGCGAACTGCCGAACGTGGCAATGGCTGTCTCGTCGGACAAGGGCGACTCGCTCAACGTGCATCCTACGAGCAAGCAGCCCATCGGTGAGCGTCTGGCGCGCATCGCCCTGCACAACCTCTACGACTTCAGCAATGTGGTACCGAGCGGACCTGCCATTAAGGAGGCTTCGGTCGTAGGCGACGGCATAGTGCGCCTCACGTTCGACTACGCCGACGGTCTTTCTACCGCCGACGGCAAGCATCCATTGACGTTCGAGATAGCCGAGGAAGAAGGACTCTACAAGCCTGCCGAGGCTCGCATCGAGGGCAACACGGTTGTCGTGATGGCTGCGGACGTGGCTCATCCGCGCTTCGTGCGCTACGGATGGCAACCGTTCACACGCGCCAACCTCGTGAACGGCGCGAAGCTGCCGGCGTCTACGTTCCGCGTAGAAATCAAGTAACTTTTAGTAGCGGAGGCCGGAGACCTCCGCTACGTTTTTGTCCATACTTCTTGATATTTTCTCATCGTACACCGAACGCAATCCGATTGGACACCGAACGCAATCCGATCGGACACCGAACGCGATCCGATCGGACACCGAACGCCGCCGGTCGAAAAAAAAGAACAGTTACGTCGCAAATTTAATACATGCTACTAACAATATCCGAATTATTATTCGTAACTTTACACCTAAGAACGACCTAAGAACCAAATTGTTATTTCTAAACAAATCAAAACAATATGAAGAAAATCTACACTTTGTTCTCTGCACTGTGCTTAACAGTTGCAGCGTCTGGCGCATTGTCAGCACAGAACAACTTCAAGCTGGTTGAGGAGAGCGTAAGCAATCCTGACAACACACCGGCTCCAGTCTACCCAGTACCAAGCGAGCGTCAGCTCAAGTGGAACGAAACCGAATTCTACGCTTTCTTCCACTACGGCATGAACACATATACCGACCAGGAGTGGGGTTCGGGTATGGAGCGCGAGACTGTATTCGCACCTACACAGAAGCCAGACCCAAGACAGTGGCTCGAAGTAGCTAAGAAGGCGCACATGAAGGGCGGCATCGCTGTGGTGAAGCACCACGACGGCTTCTGCCTCTGGCCTACAGCTACGACAGAACACTGCACACGCAACTCTACGGGCTACGGCAAGGACGTAGACATACCGAAGGAGTTCGCCGACGCAGCACGCGAGTTCAACATGAAGTACGGTTTCTACATCTCTCCGTGGGATATGTCAAGCCCATACTGGGGCAAGAAGGACAGCAACGGCAAATACACCGACGAGTATGCCAAGAAGGTGTTCCTGCCGCAGTGCGTAGAGCTTGCTAAGTACGGCAACGACCAGTTCGAGATGTGGTTTGACGGCGCTACCGGTGGCGACCACGCTGGCGGCTACGGCAGCTACACATCCTCGCAGAAGCGCACTATCGACAACGCACAGACATACTACGACATTCCTAACCTGCGCGACTCTATCCACAACCTCCTGCCGAACGTTATCATGTGGGGTGTTGGCGGCGAAGCACGCTGGATTGGTAACGAGGAAGGCTACTCAGGACAGACTTGCTGGTCGATGGGCGACGCTGAGTCGGGCGACGAGAACGCATGGCAGTGGGCTGCCGGCGAGAGCGACGCCAAGTCGACAAAGGGATGGTTCTGGGATTCGAGCAGATACAACCAGCCGAAGTCGGCTGAGACTCTCTTCAAGATGTATCTTGAGACCGTAGGCCGCAACGCTACATTCCTTCTCAACCTGCCGCCGAACCGCGCAGGTCGTATCGACGAGAGCCTCGTAACCATCATGGAGGACCTCGGCAAGCTGCTCGACCAGCGTCTCGGCACAGACCTTGCAAAGACTGCTAAGGTAACAACCGACTGCACTCGCGAGGCTATGGGCAAGGGCAACTACGAAGCAAAGAATCTTACCGACGGCAACAAGGACACATATTGGGCTGCTCCCGACGGAAAGACTTCTGCCGTTATCGAGCTTAGCTGGGACACACCGCAGACCGTGCGCTACGTATCGCTCATGGAGTACATCAAGCTCGGACAGCGCGTGAAAAAGTTCAAGATCGAGACCAGCGAGGACGGCGTAACATACACCGAGCGCGGCAACGGTCAGACAATGACTACCGTAGGCTACAAGCGCATCATCCCGCTCAACGGCTCTACAACCAACTACTCTGCAAGCGGCTTCAAGGCTAAGTCTGTACGCATCACTATCGAGAACGCTAAGGCTTGCCCGCTGCTCCACACCGTAGAAGTGTTCTAAACAAACCCCTTACTCCATCAACTAAAAAACAAAGAAAACAATGAACGTAAAGAAATATATGTGCCTTGCCGGTCTGTTCTTCCCTATCGCAGCTATGGCACAGCAGGATAATACTCTCTGCGACTTCGAGACTCCGGAGAGCTACGTGAGCGTACGTGCATACGACACATGCCCTACCTCACCCTTCAACCTCAACAAGCTCACGGGCAACGTGCAGGTTGTAGACAACGACCTTAACGCAGTGGACGACGCGCTGGGCTACGCTCAGAACGAGTCGGCTAAGATTCTCGGCGTGCAGCGCTCGCGCTACGGCAGCAACACCTTCGGCGCTCTCGTAGAGCTGAAGGAGCCGCTCGCTCTGAAGCGTGAGACTCAGTACGTGCACGTTAAATTCTATTCTACGCAGGACGCTCCGGTGATGCTCATCGGGCTCGGCAACCGCGAAGACCGCCCTTGGCAGCCCACTACTACCGAGCAGTTCTGGAGCGTGCCTACAAGCAAGGTTGCAGCAGGCGCATGGCAGGACGTGGTGTTCCCGATCATGGGCGCTGACGGCATCAACATCAAGAGCCTTCTCGTAGTGGTAGACCGCCAGTCGCCGCACAACCAGATGAGCGATTTCGCTGTGTTCATCGATGACATCGTGCTCAGCACCAAGGCAAACCCGTTCTTCTCCAAGTCGGTTTACCCGATCAACTACGAGGAGACTACAGCTCACACACGTACAGACCGCTACATCAAGACCGTTAAGCTCGGTTCACAGTCTGTAGCTATCAACCAGAACACAGACAAGAAGCTCTACTTCAACAAGACCGCGAACATCTTCCTTGCAAAGCCAGGCGAGACCGTCACTCCGACTATTGACTGGAAAGGCGAATGGATGCACGGATATGCTTACCTCGACAAGGACGACAACGGCAAGTTTGACGTTGATTATACCAACACCGACGTAACAAATGCACGCGACCTCGTTTCTTACTCTTACTACAAGGACAAGAATAGTGCAGGCAGCAGAGCAAGCAGCAACTGCGGTGTTGGTCTTCCTTCGTTCAAGATTGACGACGACATGAAGCCGGGCATCTATCGTATGCGCTACAAGGTGGACTGGGACAACGTAGACCCAGGCGGCAGCACCGCAACAGGCAACCTCATCACAAACAACGGTGGCGCGCTGATTGACGTTCTCGTGAACATCCACAACGATAACGTAGACGTTTATCGCGCTACAGAGGAGAACGGCGGCGGCTTGAACGGCGAGATTCTTCTTGCTAACGGCAAGCCGGTGACTGGCCAGACCACTCCGTTCGGTCAGGCATTCAAGATTAAGGCTCAGCCGGCTGAGGGCTTCCTGCTCGACTACGTTAAGATTCGCCACGGCTACAACCTCGAGGGCGCAAGCACCAAGAACGAGAACCCGCAGTGGAAGGAGTACACCGTGCAGGCTTCGCAGTTCGTTAACGGCGAGTACACTATCCCGGCTGACTGCGTGGACGGCAACATCCGCCTCGTGCCTTACTTCAAGAGCGACCCTACAAGCGTTAACGACGCTACAGTGAAGGCGTTCGCAGTGAAGGCTGGCAAAGGCGAAATCACGCTCAACGCCGCAGTTGCTACACACGTAGAGATTGCTAACGTTCAGGGCAGCACTCTCTTCAACGGCACAGTAGAAGGAGCTCGCACAATCTGCGCTCACAAGGGCGTTTATGTTGTGAACGGCGAGAAGGTGCTCGTAAAGTAAACTAACATTACTCACATATTGTGGATAGCCGTCTTCGAGACTGCTATCCCCTTTTAAATCTAAAACCATCTATCTATTATGACAAACCATTTACGCACAGCCATCGCTACGTTCATCATGGCAACAGCGATGACGCCTGCTATGGTGCTTGCGCAAAGCACCTATCCCGTTAACTTCGACGAGGACGAGGCATCGAGCCACCTCTTACGCCACACTAATGCTGTGCAGCTCACAAGCAGCTACGGCACACAGACGGTTCAGGTGAACCAGAAGAAAGAGAAACGCATGTATATAAAGCGTCTTGACGACTGTCTGCGCGCTAAAATCGGCGAAACAGTGACGGCTGGCTTCGACTGGAGCGGTACGTGGATGTGCGGATACGCATACATCGACTTCGGAAAAGACGGCAATTACGACGTTGACTACGACGACAACGGCGTGAACGCCATGAAAGACCTCATGACTTATTCTATGTATAAGAATAAGGACAGCAAGGGCGCTACCGTAAGCGGCGAACCGAGCATTAATCCGCCGTCGTTCACTATCCCGTCGGATGTTAAGCCAGGCATCTACCGCATGCGCTACAAGGTAGACTGGGACTGCGTTGACCCGGGCGGAAACACGCTTAGCGGAAACGACATCAAGAAGAACGGTGGCGTGATTGTAGACACACGCATCAACGTGCATGGCGAGACGGCACACGTTACGGTGAAGGGTACTGACGAAAAGAAGGGCACTCTGTCGCTCGCCGACTACAGCGCAGAACTGAACAATCAGGACGTGGAGTTCGGAAAAGACCTCACTATCGCTGTCGTCATGAAGGACGGTTACGACTTCAGTTCGCTCAGCATCAAACACGGATACTGCCTGGACGGCGAAGCTGTTGTAGACGGACTGCGCCAGTGGCAGGAGAATACTATCATGGCGTACACTGCAAAGGACGACAAGATAACTATACCTGCACGCTACATTGACGGCGACGTTGAAATAACCGTGAACTTCGCAGCCGAAGGCACCACTTCGGGCGACAACTACTCGCTCAACTTCGAGAAGGATCTCGCCCAGATGAATCCTATAGCCAACAGCCTCACAGAGTTCTCTATTACGAACAAGGCTGGCAAGAAGTCGGCTATCGCTATCCCTGAGGGCACTACCGTATATCGCGACGCTCTCACGAAGGAAGTGAACGCTAAACCGGGCGATATGCTCACACCGGGCATCACGTTCACGGGCAACACCGAACTTGGCGCGTATCTCTACATCGACTACAATCAGGATGCAGCGTTCACAACGCCGCTCGACGAAACCGGAAAGCCGGTTGTTGGCAGCGAGATTGTGAGCTTCTCTTCATACAAAGGCAAGAACAGCAACGGCGAAGCTGCTGGCGCAACATCAGCAATGCCGTCGTTTACTATCCCCGACGACTTGCCTACCGGTGTTTATCGCGCTCGTCTGAAGATTGACAAGGAGAACATCGACCCGGCTGGCGACTATAGCATGACTGACGCTTTGCACATCAACCACTACAACGGCTACATCGTCGACTTCCTGCTGAACATCCACAACGATAAGGGCAGTCTCGACATCGACGCACGCGGCGGTCATATCGTAGGAAACGGCAACAGCGGCGTGAGCGAAACCGTAGAGTTCGGTTCACAGCTCAGCCTTATGCCGCTCGCTCCTGCAGCAGGCTACAACGTAAAGAGCATCGCTGTGCGTCACGGTCACAACCTGGACGGAGAGCAGTTCGTCAACGGCAACCGCCAGTGGGATGAGTACGAAGTTAGCGACGCCAAAGCCGGCGAAGGCTTCACGATAGACGCCGACAAGGTGAACGGCGACGTGCGCGTGTCGGCTAAGTTCGAGGCTGACGGCACAGAGGAGTACAAACTTCGCTTCGCCGACGAGTTCGACGGCAAAGACTACTCGCTGCCTGACGCCGGCGTATGGCACAACTGCACACGCGAAAGCCCCACATGGAAGCGATTCACCTCGCAGACTGCCGAGGGTCAGCAGAAGACGGCGTTCATCCGCGACGGAAAGCTCGTCACTCGATGCATCAAGAACACTATTGCTGAGGAGGGCGACGTGGAGATGATAAGCGGCGCTATCGAAAGCTCTGACAAGATGTACTTCACATACGGACGTGTAGAGGGTCGCTTGCGCACAACTCCTCACGTCGGCAACTTCCCAGCGTTCTGGCTTATGCCGCAAGACAACTCTGCAGGTTGGCCTAACGCTGGCGAGATTGATATCTGGGAGCAGATTGACACCGAGAACAAGACATATCATACGGTGCATACTCACTGCACACACGATTTGCATCTGGCTCTGCCCAACTCTGGAAGCACACATACCAACGCAGCCGACTATCACGTGATAACTCTCGACTGGACTCCGACGCTGCTTACTTGGTATGTTGACGGCACAAAGGCGTTCTCTTATGCAAAGACTAAGCTGTCGTTTCTGCTTGAGAAGGGTCAGTGGCCGTACGACAAGCCATTCTATCTGATACTTAACCAGAGCGTAGGCAACGGTTCTTGGGCTAAGAACTGCGATGTTAACTTCGAGTACGAGACACTCTTCGACTATGTTCGTCTCTACCAGAAGGATGGCGAGGGCGACATCACATCAGCCGTGAAGGACGTAAAGACAAGCGGCTCTGCGCTTGATGTATACGCACAGCAGGGCGGTCTGCTTCTGGTTGCGCCAGAGGCACAGAAGGCAGACGTATACAGCATCAGCGGCACACGCGTCTTCTCAGGACTTGTGCAGGGCAACCGCTTCGTGAGCCTCACCAAGGGCGTGTATGTAGTGGCTGGCAAGAAGATTGTAGTGAAGTAACATAGGAGCCTACGGCATTCCTGCCGTAGGCATAATAGCAAAAAGCATACTAACAAAAGGAGGTTATGGCAAATTTGCCATAACCTCCTTTTTATATATCAAAATCTTTATATCAAAGTCTCAAACCCTACTCCACGGGGAATGTCTTCGAGAGCGTTCCAAACTCGGCGTCTGTGATATGCGAGTGGAATGTGCTGCGCGAAACGGTTGTGCCGTAATCGTCGGTTACGGCGAGGACAGCTACGTACCAACCGCGCTCAGCGTCGGAGAACGACTTCTTGAACGTGAACTTGCCGTTAAACTGCTTCACCACCTCTGTTACATCCTCAGCCTTGTCGGTAGTAGCCATGAAGTCTGCCAATGCCATAGACGGAGTCTCTACGTCGTAAGCGTTGAGAGCGTGTACTTGCCGTCAGCCTCAACGAGGTCGCACACTACGACGTAATGGTTCTCGCCGGCAGCAATAAACTGCGTTGTGCCGCCCTCCGGCTTCTCGCCATCGACGAGCGTAACGCTCTGACTGCCCCACACCTGCGTAGCCGTAGCTGCCCGACATCATGAGCGTAGAGAACACCTGTTTGAGTTCTGCCTCGGTCATCTCCGAGAGCGATGCGCCGCCGAAGTACTGCAAGAGGAAGAACTTGAGATACGACTCGCTAACGCACATCTGATAGAACGGCTGGTCGTCGGTCTTTGTGGTTACGGTGTACTTCACGTAGTTCTTGCCAGCCTTGAGGTCGCTCACCTCAGCCTTGAGCTGATCGGGCACACCCTCGGGGCGTCCGAAAGAGATGTAGTCGTCGGCGCCGAGCACTACAGCGTCAACCGTTCTGCTGCCTTTATTGAGAAATACCTTCTGCTGTGCGTCGGCTGTAGCAACGAAAGCTACGACGAGCGCAAATACTGATAATATTGTCTTTTTCATAATCTGTTTCTGCTTAAGTGTTAGAGACGTGTAACATTGCCTTCGTAGTGGCCCTTCAGCACACCCTTGTACTTCTTGATGTTGAACACCGTGAAGTCGACATCAGCCTTGCCGTCGGCGAACGAGAGCTTGGCGTTGCCACCGAGAGCGATAGAATTTGTACCGTTGACGGTAGCCTGCGAGTAGGTGTCGCCTGCGTACTTGATGGAAATCTTAGCGTTTGTCTCGTCGCCAGAGAAGCCATGCAGCGAGTTGTCGTTAGCGAAAGCGTCGGGCATAGTGACCACAATGTCGGCGTCAGCCATGCCTGCCAATGTCGTTACGCCAGCCTTTGCAGAAAGATAGATAGTGTAGACGCCCTCAGCGTCGTCGTGTGTGAGCACCGAGATAGTGCCCGTAGCCGAAGACGGTGCGTCGTTGCTGATGCTGAAGGTCTGCGGATTGTTCACGTCCGTTACGTTGTCGACGAAGGTAAGTTCGTACTTCTTATTGCCCTGCACGTCGAGTTCGCTGCCGTCCATATTGCTCTGCGGCACGAAGAGGCGCACGTAGTAGTAGCAGTTGTCCAGCTCGTTGGCGCTGCCGATGTTGCCGGGCGTGAGGTAGAAGTTGACGCCGTCTGCTTTCTTCTCTGCGAAAGCGGCGCGCATCTCGTAGCGTTTGCCGTCGACGATAAAGTGGTTCTCGTTGGCAACCACCTCTGTGTATGCTCCGTTGTACTGCGCAGCGAGGAGCGTTTCGCCCTTCTTCGGCGTTGCCTCAAGGTTCAGAGCGAGCTTGCCACCAGCGAAGCTCATCTGGAGCAGACCATCAGAGTAGTAGTCGTTCCAGTCGTACGACGATACAGACACCGGCTCATAGTCGTCGTTGCGGTTATACTCGTCGACGTCCATAAAGACAGCCTGGAAGAAATCTTTGTCGGCGTCGAAATCATGACCGAACGCATTGAACTCAACATACTTGTCGAGCAGCGTCGGCGAGAACGCCAACTGCAGATTCTTGCCGCCCTTCATAACGTCCTCGGGTGTCTTGCAACCCTCGAGCGTCGAGAGATAGATATACTTATAGTTGTTGACGGTGGTGACGACAGCCGACTTCATCTCGTAAACATCGTCGCCCACCTTCACGCAGTTGCCGTCGAGCTGTATGCGCTTCGGGAATGAGCACAAAAGAGAAGGGCTGCTAAGAAACAACGTCTAATCATAAATCAGATTTTTAAAGTTTAATTGACTTATAATTGCTTATCTGTTACAAACAGTAGTCAATAATGTTATACAAACCAACTTCTAACCGATTTTTTGCAACAATTTCATACAAAAAAAGCCCAGAGCTGTGCGCCCTGGGCTTATATTTTCTAATGTTGTACGATGCCGAATTAGAGGTTCGGGTTCATCTTTGTCCACTCTGCTACTGGAGGAACGATGCCGAGCTCTACAATCTCGTCGCGCATCTTGCAAAGGTGCTCGTAAGACTTAGCGAGAGAAGCAAGCTCCTCTTCTGTGCCTGTAGGCTGTGTGAAGTGAACGCCAGTCTTGTCGATTTTTGTAGGCATAGCCATCATAACGTTCTTGAAGCCACACTTCTCGCAGTTTACGTAGCAACCTGCTGGCAATGTGAACTCCTCGCCACCCATAGCAGCCTCAATCATCTTAACTGCGTTGTATGCCGGGCTCTGGAATGAAGAACGACCGCGGAGCTTGATGATGTTAGAACCACCCTGAACGGTGTGGTGCTTGATCTCTTCCCAACGCTCTGCTGAGAGGCCCATCTCTGAGAGAGGCTTGCCGTCTACCTTAACCTGAGAAGCGAATACAGCCATCTGCTCGCCGTGGCCACCGTATGTGTGAGCGCCAGTCACCTTGTCCTGCTGTACGCCGAACTCGAGTGCGAGAGCCTGCTGCAGACGTGTAGAGTCGAGAGCAGCGAGTGATGTGAGCTGGTTTGGCTTCAAACCTGAGTGGATGAGAGCTGTGAGGGCTGTAACGTCAGCCGGGTTGAAGATAACAACAACGTGCTCTACCTCCGGGCAGTACTTCTTGATGTTGTCGCCGAACTCTGCAGCGATCTGGCAGTTGCCCTTCAAGAGATCCTCGCGGGTCATGCCGTCCTTACGCGGAGCACCACCTGAAGAGATGATGTACTTAGCGCCTGTGAATGCTTCCTTCGGGTCTACTGTGTAAGTTACGTTAGCGCCCTTGAAAGCACACTGCTGAATCTCGTCGAACACACCGTGTACACCCGGCTCGTAGATGTCGTAGAGACAGATGTTAGGAGTAAGACCGAGCATAAGAGCGCTCTGTACCATGTTTGAACCAATCATACCGCCGGCACCGACGATCAGAAGCTTTTCGTTAGATAAGAATGCCATAATAAATAGTGTTTATTATATTAATAATTGAATTTCGTTTACTAACTGCAAAGATACAACTTTTTTGAAATATACAAACGATTATCGAAAATTATAGTGTTGTTTAATCTTAAAATCTGTATATTTGCAGCACCTAATAATTATAATATGACAGATACAAAGTTTACTATAACCGATCGACTCGCCGCATTGCGCGAGGAGATGCGGCGCGAAAGGCTCTCGGCGTTCATTTTCCCGAGTGCCGACCCGCACATGAGTGAGTATGTTCCCGAACGTTGGGAGGGACGCAAGTGGATATCGGGCTTCGACGGCTCGGCTGGCACGGCTGTGGTCACGCTCCATTCGGCTGCGCTCTGGACCGACTCGCGCTACTTCCTTGCTGCCGAACAGCAGCTCGAGGGCACCGAGTTCCAGCTGATGCGCGAGCGCTTGGAGAGCACGCCCAGCATTGCCGACTGGCTGGCGCGCGAAGTGCACGACGGCGAGCCTACCGAGGTGGGCATCGACGGCATGTGCATCTCGAAGGGCGAGGCTGAAGGGCTGAAGGCTGAGCTGAGACATGCCGGCGGACTGACGCTGCGCACCAATCTCGACATACTCAACCGCGTGTGGGCAGACCGTCCGCCGGTGCCGCTTAACAAGGTGGAGATTCACCCGCTGGAATATGCGGGCGAGTCGGTGGCTGAAAAGCTCAGCCGCATACGCACCGAGATGCGCCGCGCGGGAGCAAGCTGCATGCTCGTTACGCAGCTCGACGACATAGCGTGGACGCTCAACCTGCGCGGCTCCGACGTTCATTGCACGCCGGTGTTCGTGGCGTGGCTCATCATCTGCGAGGAGAGCGCTACATTATATATAAAGGAGGAGAAGCTCACGGCGGAGGTGAAAGACTATCTGCGCGCTGAAGGCGTAGCCATAGACGACTACTGCAATATCATTGCGGCGCTCAACGACTGCGACGCGCCGACGATGCTCATCGACCCTTCGACCGTCAACAGCACTTTGGCGCAGCCGCGCGGCAACTTCACCATGCTCTCTGCGCCGTCGCCCATACCTGCCATGAAGGCGGTGAAGAATCACACGGAGTGCGAGGGCTTCCGCCGTGCTATGGAGCGCGACGGCGTGGCTATGGTGCAGTTTCTGAAGTGGCTGGAGGAGGCTGTGCCGAAGGGCTATCAGACGGAACTCACGGCGAGTGCGAAGCTGTACGAGCTGCGCGCCAAGCAACCGCTCTTCCGCGACATCTCGTTCGACACCATCGCCGCTTACGCCGACCATGCCGCCATCGTTCACTACGAACCGACGCCGCTCAGCGACGTCAAGCTCGAACCGAAAGGCTTGCTGCTGCTCGACAGTGGCGCACAGTACAGCGACGGCACGACGGATATCACCCGTACAATAGCTCTTGGCGACGTCAGCGACCGCGAGCGCCACGTCTACACACTGGTGCTGAAGGGTCACTTGGCGCTACAGAACCTCTGCTTTCCGCGTTCGGCGTCAGGCACGCAGCTCGATGCGGTGGCACGCACGGCGATGTGGCGCGAGGGCATGAACTTCATGCACGGCACGGGACACGGCGTAGGCTCTTATCTCAGCGTGCACGAGGGTCCTCACCAGATTCGCCAGGAGTATCGCGGGGCGCCGATGGTGGAGGGAATGACCGTTACCGACGAACCAGGACTGTATCTCGACGGACGTTTCGGCGTGCGCATCGAGAACACGCTGCTCACCGTGCCTTACGTGACGACCGAGTTCGGACGTTTCCTGCGCTTCGAGCCGCTCACGCTCTGCCCTATCGACACTAAGCCGATAATGACAAGCATGCTCAGCGACGAGGAACGCCAGTGCCTCAACGCCTACCACGCAATGGTGTACGAGCGTTTGGCGCCGATGCTCGATGAAGAGCATCGCGAGTGGTTGAAGAAGAAAACGGAAGCGATTTAGTTGAGAGTTGAGAGTTGAGAATTGAAAGTTGAGAGTTGAGAGTTGAGAGTTGAGAGTTGAGAATTGAGAGTTATGATTAGCTGTGCTACTACTCGAAAGCTCTTGATTTAAACATAGGAGGAGGGTGTGTCAAAACTCATAAATAGCACGCCCCGAAGGGGCAGAAGCACATAGCCCAGGGCAGCGCCCTGGGTAAAAGGAACCCACACGCCCCCTACGCCCTGTAAGGGCAAAAGCCTAATTATTAAGGTGTTGCCCTTCTTGCTCTGGCAAGCGGCAAAGCCGAGTCCAGGGCGCACTACTCAATATAAACACTCAATACCTAGGGCGCTGCCCTGGGCAATGTGATTATTGGGCTTTCTTGCTCTGGCAAGCGGCAAAGCCGAGCGCAGCCCGCATAGTATACAGGCAAGCCCTTTAGTAAATATTGCTATAAAACACTGAACAACAAAACAATATAAGGGTGAATAATTGTTTACCGGACAGCAATAATTTTATGCATATAATGGTCGTGACGCACGCCTTATCTCTCAACATTAACCGGCGGGCGGCGGACGCAATCCGATCGGGCGGCGGACGGAATCTGATCGGGCGGCGGACGGAATCTGATCGGACGGCGTTCGGAGCACGATGACAAAACGCAACAATTGGAGCAAAAAAAAGTAGCGGAGGTCTCCGGCCTCCGCAGCACCAAGTCGAACACAAACTGTATATCGGCATTATTGGTTGCTGCGGAGGTCAGAGACCTCCGCTACTTTTGTTGATCACACTTCTATGTGCTGCGGAGGTCAGAGACCTCCGCTACTTTTGTTGGTCGCACTTATATGTGCTGCGGAGGCCGGAGACCTCCGCTACTAACATTTTACTTAAGAATATCTTTAAACGCGAAGTTCGCGAGTATAGATGTCGACTGACTCAGCATACGGATGAACTCCTGTGCTGAGTTTTTCATATACGAGTCTTTAAGAATATGTATGCAACCGTCCATCTCGTTGTCGGCTGCATCAAGCGAAAGCGCCTTCATGTCGGGCTGCAGAATGGTTGTCGACTCGGAGAGTATCGTAACAAGATTGCTGCGGCGCAGAAGGTCGAATATGATGTTCACGCTGTTCACCTCAACCATGATGCGATAGTTCAGCTCCTTGCCCTCTACAAGATGGTCGAAGGCGTTGCGCGCCTGCAAACCCTTGCTCGGCAGTATGAGGTCGTAGCGCTCAAGGTCGGAAAGTCGCAGCGACGATTGGCGCGCAAGCGGATGGTTCTCGTTGACGATAGCCGCCAGGCGGTTGCTGAATATGGCTCGGCTGTCGATAGCCTTGTCCTTGTTGAGCGGCTTGAAGGCAAGCACGAGGTCGAGCTCGCGCTTCTTCAGTCCGTCCATCAGTTCCTGCATCGAGCGGTAGATGATGTTCAGCTTCACGTGCGGATAGGCTCGCAGAAAAGCCACCAATGTCTCAGCCATTATGTTGCTGAACGAGTAGGTGACGCCGATATTCAGTTCGCCGCCGAGCATCTCCTTCAGGTCGTTCATGTGGTCGATGCACGCATCTGCCGAGTTCACGGCGTTCTGCGCGTAGGGTCGAAGCTCCTTTCCAGCCTCGGTGAGGTACACCTCATGCGAGTTTCGCTCGAAGAGTGGCAGACCTATCTCCTGCTCCAGATGCGATATCTGCTGCGAGAGCGTGCTCTGCGTGATGAAGAGCTTGCGCGCAGCCTCGGAGAAGTTGAGCGTCTCTGCCACCTTCAGAAAGTATCTAAGTTGTCTTATTTCCATTTCAATGATTGTCTTGATGCAAAAGTACAACTTTTATTTTATTTCCACAGCACTAAGGTCTACGAACTCGCCGTTCTTGCGCTTGCGCTCAACGAGCATGTTGAAGAGCTTGCGCTTGCGGTCGCCTTCTACGAAGCGACGGAAGAAGATGTTAGGTATAGCCACGCCGAGCGCTATGCAGATGATGGCGAGCGACGCCTTGATGGCGTTGTTCATGCCGACTGTCACCTCGCCTACCACGCCGTGCATCTCGATGAAGGCGAAGAGTGCGCGATACATGAGCACACCGGGCACCATCGGGATTACGCTCGGGATGGTGATGCACTGATGGGGAACGTGGAACCAGTGGCGTGCCTTGATAACGATGACGCTGATGAGCGCTGAGCCTGCGAGCGAACCGATGCTCAAGCCCATATCGAGACCAATGTTGCCGTTGCTCGGACCGAGATTGACGAAGTTGCGGAAGCACACGGCGATGATGCCGCCGAGGGCCACTGCAGGCAGGATTCTACGCGGAATGCTGAAGATTGTAGAGAAGCCCATAGCCGAGACGGCTGCAGCGATAGCAAACTCCCAGTACTCGTGGTGCGGAATCATCGTAAGGTCTTTCACGAAGTTGTCGATGCCGCACACCTTAATGGCGAAAGCGATGCCGAACGCCATAGCCAGGACCATCAACAGCGTGTTGAGCGCGCGCACCATGCCCACTTCTATATATCCGTCGAGCATGTCGCTAACGAAGTTGATGAGCGGAACGCCGGGCACGATGAACAAGGCGCAAGCCATGAGCGGATGCCAAGGCGTGTCGGAGTGCATGATAGCTGGCAGGAAGTCGGCAAGAGCCGGCGAGAGCGAGAGGAATGTGGTAGCCCATGCAATGAGTGTGGCTACGAAAGCCGCGATGCCGATGGCTATATAGTTGTTGCAGCCGCGTGTGGGCAGGAACATGCGCAGGCGGAAGCCGAGAATGGCTGCCAAAGAGCAATAGAAGAACGCAGGCCAGTCGCAACCGAACTGTATGCAGAAGCCGCCGCAGGCAAAGCCGCCGCCGACAGCTACCTGCCACGGAGTGAAGCTGCGCGGCGTAGAGCGAATTTCCTCCAGCGCCGACTCGTACTGTTCGAGCGAATAGTCGTTGCGGATGGCGCTCCATGTGAGTTTGCTTATCTTAGTGATGGAGGTCATGTTGATGCCGTGCTTTTCACAGCGCTGGAACTTGGTGAACGAGTGCTCGGTATCGCTGTAGTTCACCATGAGCACGTTCCAGTTGATATAGAAGTGCAGGTAGCGTTCGTCGAGACTAAGGAAGGCTGCGGCGCGCTTCATCGTACGGCGGATGCGCGATGTGTCGGCTGCACTCTCCATAAGTATGCTTCCTGTGCGCAGAAGCAGGTCGAGCTTGTGCTGCAGCTCGGCTGCCGCCACTTTAGACTGGTTGTTTGAATTGCCACACTGGCAGGTTGCTTGCATTGTTTCTATTGTATTGTTATCCATATTCGTTGTTTACAAGGCTTGCGTGAAGAGTAACATATTAACTACTATTAAAACTATAAAAAACATTATCTTATTATCTGAATCGGCGTGCGCGGCCTAACCGAACACGAAGATGAGTATCTGTATCGTAACGATGCGCAGGAACATTGCGAACGGATAGACGTTGGCGTAGCCCACGTTAGGCGCGTCTACCGATGTCTGGTCGCGAACGTATGCCAGCGCCGACGGGTTGGTGTTTGAGCCGGCGAGCACACCGAGCAGCGTGTACCAGTTGATGTGGAAGAGAGACTTGCCGATGATGCCGCCCAGGATGACAGGTATCATTGTGATGGCGATGCCGTATCCTATCCAGGTCATGCCGCTCTCCGTCATTACGGTCTGCATAAACTGCTCGCCGGTGCCGAGACCTACACACGCAAGGAATATGCAGATGCCCACTTCGCGCAGCATGAGGTTGGCTGATATGGTGTTGTACGTCACAAGGTTGTACTTCGGACCGAAGTAGCCTACGAGGATAGCCACGATGAGCGGACCGCCGGTGAGTCCGAGTCGCAGACTCTCGTTGATGCCGGGGATGAAGAACGGGATGTTGGCGAAGATACAGCCGAGCACGATGCCGAGGAACACCGGTATGAGGTTCGGGTTGTTAAGACGCTTCATCTGGTTGCCGAGCATCTTCTCGGTATGAGCGATGGCGAGTTCGGTACCTACGACGGTGAGTCGGTCGCCGAGCTGCAGCTTCAGCGAACCGGTAGCGATAAGATCCACGCCGTTGCGGTTGACGCGTGTTACGTTAGTGCCTAAGTTCTCGCGAATGTGCAGATGAGAGAGCGACTTGCCGTTGATGTCGGGCTTAGTAACGAGTATTCGGCGTGTGACGAGTTCGTTGCCGAACTTGTCTTCGGGCACGTCTACCTTCTCGCCGAGCAGCGCAATGACGGGGTCTTCCACGGTAGGATGAGCCACAATGCGCAGTATGTCGCCCTCGCCTATCACGGTATGTCCGTTCACCACCTCGTCGTGTTCGTTCGTTCCGTTGCGAATGATGCGCGACACCATGAAGTCGCGCTTCAGCAACTGGCGTATCTGCTGTATGCTATCGCCGAAGATCATCGTGTTGGTCACCTTCACCGAGAATGTGTTGAGCGTCATCTTCTCCAGGTGGCCCATACCGCGCTTGGCGTCAGCCTCCTCAGCCTCCTTGTTGATGCGCAGAACGTAGCGCAGTATGGCGAATGAGATGATTACGCCGAGCGCACCCATCGGATATGCAATGGCATAGCCGGTAGCGATGCTCGGTGCGTCGATATGGCGCAAGTCGCTGTACGCCTGCTGCGCAGCACCGAGTCCAGGAGTGTTGGTTACTGCGCCCGAGAGGATGCCTGCCATTGTGGTGAATGGTGTGCCGGTGAAGCTGTATATTACGAGTGTTGTGACGATGCTGAGCGCCACGATAATAGCCGTAAGCGAATTGAGGCTCTTGCCGCCGTCCTTGAACGATGAGAAGAAGCCGGGGCCTACCTCAAGACCGATAGAGTAAACGAAAAGAATCAAGCCGAACTCCTTAAGGAAGTGGAGCAGATGGGCGTCGAGATTGAGCGAATAGTGGCCGAAGATGAGACCGATGAACAGTATCCAGGCGAGTCCGAGTGACACGCCCTTCACCTTCAGCTTGCCAAGGCTCAGGCCTAACGTGATAACAAGGGCGAGAATCATCACCGAGTGTGCCACGCCTCCACCCCATAGGTCGGGGAAACCATAAAACAGATTTCTTAAAATTTCCATTTCTCTTATGCTATTTATTTATTTTCTGTGTTATATATAATAATGTATATTCACGCGGTTTGCAGTAGTATGTTGTTATTTCTGTTTTTGCGATTGCAAAGGTATTGAGAATACCTAAAGCAAAAAAACCTTTACGTTTATTTTTTACGAACGCGGCTAAAGGTTTTTTCAATCACAAAACCATGATTTCACTTTTAAAACCCCTTCACTTTACCTCTTTTTACTCTTTTACTTTTCTACTTTTAAACGCCCTTTTTACTTTTTTACTCCTTTACTTTTCTACTTTTATTTGTACCTTTGCTTAAAAATCAAAACACACAGTATGAACGTAAAACTTCGCGGCATTCTATGTGGCGTCGGCGCAGCCGTGTTCTACGGCACTAATCCGCTCGGCGCCATGAACTTGTACCATGACGGTATCAGTGCCAACTCTACACTTTTCTATCGTTTCGGACTCGCTATCGTGATGCTCGGCGTGATGATGCTCGTGCAGCGCAAGAAGTTCGGCGTAACGCGTAGCGAACTGATGTTGCTCGCCATGCTCGGCGTGTTCATGGGCTCATCGTCGTCGTCGCTCTTCATCAGCTTCAACTATATGGACGTGGGCATAGCCTCCACGCTGCTATTCGTCTATCCGGTTATGGTGGCGGTGATTATGGCGCTGCTGTTCAAAGAGAAAGTGACACCAGCCACGGTCATCTCCATCGCGCTCGCATTGGGCGGAATAGCTCTTCTGAACCAGACTTCCGACGGATCGACGCTCAGCACGCTCGGCGTTTTGCTCGTCATGGTGTCGTCGCTCACGTACGCCGTGTATATCGTTGTGGTGAACAAGTCGCGCCTGAGGATGTCGTCGGTGAAGCTCACGTTCTACGTGCTTATCTTCGGTCTGCTCACCATCCTCGGCTACACGTTCGCAATGGGCGAGACGGTGCAGTTGCTCACCACGCCGCACCAGTGGCTCTTCGCTGCTCAACTCGCGCTGATGCCTACCGTGCTATCGTTAGTGCTTATGGCGATAGCCGTTAAAGACATTGGCTCTACTCCTACCGCAATTCTTGGTGCGCTCGAACCGATAACGGCTGTAGCCATAGGCTGCGTCTGCTTCAGCGAGTCGTTCACTATGCGCCTTGCCGTGGGCATCGCGCTCATCCTCACCGCCGTGCTGCTCATCATCGGCGGCAAGCAGGTTTCGCCGCAGCGCGTCACGGTGGCGTTCACGCGCCTGGGGCGCATGATCGTGAAGACATGGCGCTGGAAGCAGTAGGCTTGCAGGAGACATTGAGTACCATAAAATGGAAAATATACCTATTATTTAATAGATAAACAGATAAACACATAAATAATCATAAATGTTCCGCAAAAAATTCGGACATTTATTATTTTGCATTAACTTTACACCAAAATTCCAAACTCACCCTTCTCTTGATATTGACGTTTCTGATTTACTTTGGAGGACAATATAGAATATGAATAGACAGTTCACACATATAGATTGTTTTGCTGGGCCCGGGGGAATATGTACTGGTCTTCATGCAGCAGGCTTCAATACGCTTGTAGCTATTGAGTATATTAAAAGCTGTTGTGAAACTTATTCAGCCAACCATCCGGAGGTTCATGTCATACACTCTGATATTAGGGATGTGACAGAAGACCAAGTATTGCCATATATTCCTGAGGATGGCGTTGACTTAGTAACTTCCGGCATGCCTTGTGAAACCTTTTCTACAGCAGGAAACACTTCACGATCGTTCTATGACGACCGTCAATTCTTGTTCCGTGAAGGAATACGCATTGCAAAAATGACTAATGCAAAGATGATTCTTTTTGAGAATGTTCCTGCTATTACATCAAAAAAAGCACATAAGGATTCTCCCACATTAATCGTTGAGATTCTGCGCAAGGAGTTAGAAGATGCCGGCTATGGCAATATGATTCAGGTTGTGTTAGATGCAACAAAATTTGGAGTACCTCAAAAACGCAACCGATTCTTTATTTTGGCAACTCGGTTCGATGATTGGTGGCTTTCAGAACCAAATCAGATGTGCAAACCAACAACGGTTGGCGATGCACTTGCGGGACTTCCAAACGTAATACCCAATTCAGGTATTGAAGGTACGGAATACGTTAATGTAGACAATGCATACTACGCACTAATGCGAGATGATAAGTTCTGGAAAAGAGAAGGCATGGGCGGTGAACGTATATCAAATCACATGCCCATGAAACATAGAGAATATACCTTAAAACGTTTTGCGCTATTGGGTCCAGGCGAAAGTCTTAAGACATTATTCGATCGCTACCAAGGAGAAGAACGAGAAAAGCTTCAGAAACAGCGAATTCTTCCAAAGAAAATGTTTATAAAGCGAAATTTGCGATTAAAAGAAAACGAAGCAGCCCCAACAGTGACCAGTCATTGTTTAGATGAATTTGTCCACCCAATACACAACAGATGTCTGACAGTCCGAGAATGTGCACGGTTACAATCTTTCCCCGATTCATATAACTTTGTTGGAGGTCCTTACATTGTTCCTCATATTGATAGGACAGTACAAGACAAGTATGAACAAATTGGGGATGCTGTTCCTCCATTGCTTGCATACGCTTGGGGACTTCAGATTAAAGAACTCTTCAAACTTAACAAATATGGAATTTGACTATTATAAATACTGCCTATCTACTTATCAGAAAGAATATAACCGTTGCTACAAGCAACTTCAAAAGGCATATAAGGGCAAAGCAAGCCTCGAAAAGAAGCAAGACGAATGGGCAAAAGAATCCCAAAAGTCTGCAATACGCGTTTCCGTAATGAAAGGTCTCAATGAAATAGAAAACCCTTCAGTTTCAGAATTATGGAGTGCGCTTTACCGGGTTCATCTCTATAAAAAGTCAGGCATTAAAGACTTGGATACTATCCAGAAGGTCATAAGTGCTGATGAAAGTTGGAAGAAATCAAGTGGTCATGCGTTTGAGGAAATGATTAAAGAACTTGCCTCACTTACTCTTGAAGGCACCGATGTTAGCATTATACTTCAACGGGATTTGAACACTTTGATAAAAGCCGGAGAATTAGACAATGAGCCCCGTGATATCAGTTGGCTGAAAGACCAGATAAAAGGCAACATTTTTGATTTGTATTGCATTGTTACCATCGGAGACAAGAAAAAATGCTTCGGCTGTGTTCAATGCAAGACCAGTATCCGTGATCGCGTTACACGCGACAGAGAGCCTTCACTTCACGCCATGCAGTCATACTTCTGGAGCATTGCATTTGTGTTAGATGGTGATTTCCTCAAACTGCACAAGTTCAAGGCGATGGTCAATGGTGGTTCCAAAGAGTTTCCTACAAATGGCTGGCATGGTATGTATGTATTCTCTGAGAAAGAATCTGCTGATCGTATATACCCGATAGCTGTTGATTTTGAACTTTTCAAGTCTCACGCAATTCAAGCAGCAAAGCAATGGAAAGAACAACGTCAATGGTTTAATCCTGAATGGAGAACGGTTTAAGAATTAGGAATTACGGTTTTTCTGCAGTTCCATTACTATTAAATATCCGTAAAAAGGCACACGAAATATTGCCTTTTTGCGGATATTTTTGTTACTTTGCTACATATTATATATTTATGATACATCTGAAAGATATTAACAAGACTTACCAAGGTGCGCAGCCGCTGCATGTGCTGAAGGGAATCACGCTCGACATTGCCGAGGGCGAGTTCGTTTCTATCATGGGCGCGTCGGGCTCGGGCAAGTCTACTCTGCTCAATATTCTCGGCATTCTCGACAACTACGATTCGGGCGAATACCTGCTCGGCGGCACGCTCATCAAAGACCTCTCGGAGACGCGCGCTGCGGAGTATCGCAACCGCATGATAGGTTTCATCTTTCAGTCGTTCAACCTCATAGCGTTCAAGACGGCTGTGGAGAACGTGGAACTGCCGCTCTACTATCAGGGCGTGGCACGACGCACGCGTCACAAGCTGGCGATGGAGTATCTCGACCGACTCGGACTGGCGCAGTGGGCAGACCACTACCCCAACGAGATGTCGGGCGGACAGAAGCAGCGCGTGGCTATAGCACGCGCACTCATCACGAAGCCGCAGATAATACTCGCCGACGAGCCTACGGGCGCACTCGACTCAAAGACGTCGGTGGAGGTAATGGAACTGCTGAAAAGGCTGAACGCCGAGGAGGGCGTGACGACCATCGTCGTGACGCACGAGAGCGGCGTGGCTAACGAGACCAACAAGATTGTACACATAAAGGACGGATTGATAGGAAAGATCGAGGAAAACCTCGACCATACGGCGCGTCCATTCGGCATCAACGGCATAATGAAGTAAAGGCACATGCGCGACATATTCATCGAAATACTCACCACCATCAAGCACAACCGCCTGCGCACGGCGCTCACGGGATTCTCCGTGGCGTGGGGCATCTTCATCCTCATCGTGCTGCTCGGTGCGGGCAACGGTCTGATCAACGCCATGATGGGCAACTCGAACCGATTCCTCGCCACATCAATGGTGGTGTACGGCGGCAAGACGTCGAAGGCGTATGACGGACTGGGCGAAGGGCGCGCCGTGGAGCTGAACGACAAGGACATGAGCATCACCAAGGAGGGCTTCCACTACAACGTGGAGACCGTGGGCGCAGAACTGTCGCAGCAGGGCGAGACGCTCGTCAACGGCAGCAACTACACCACGGGCATAAAGCTGAGCGGCGTATACCCGAACGATATCTACATCAACAAGCGCACGATGGTCTGCGGACGCTTCATCAACCAACTCGACCTTAAGGACCGCCGCAAGTCGATAGTCATATCCTCGGACATGGCGAAGGAACTGCTGCCGCAGTCGCCGCTCGCACTCAACGGACAGCTGATACGTACAACGACACTCGCCTTCCGCGTCGTGGGCATCTACGAGAGTCAGAAGAGCAGCATGGGCAACGACGCCTTCATACCGTTCACGACGTTCCGCGCCATATACAGCAAGGGCGACAAGACGGGCGACATCGTCTTCTCGTTCAGCAATCTCAACTCGGAGGCTGAGAACGCGGCGTTCGAGTCCAACTATCGTGCGAGGATAAGCCGACAGCACCGCGCCGCGCCCGACGACGAAAACGCCGTATGGATATGGAACCGATTCACGCAGGCGCTCAGCATGAATACCGCCAACGGGCTGCTGATTACGGCGCTCTGGGTGATAGGCATACTGACGCTCATCTCGGGCATCGTGGGCGTGTCGAACATCATGCTCATCACCGTGCGCGAACGCACTCACGAGTTCGGCATACGCAAGGCTATCGGCGCCAAACCGTGGTCTATCCTGCGCCTCATCATCATCGAGAGCGTCGCCATCACTACTTTCTTCGGCTACATAGGCATGCTGCTCGGCATCGCCGCCAACCAGTATATGGACGCCACCATCGGAAAGGAAACCATCGACAACGGACTCTTCGCCATACAGATGTTCACCAACCCCACCGTGGGCTTCGACACCTGCATAAAAGCCACACTCCTGATGATAGTCGCCGGCACGCTCGCCGGACTAATACCCGCTCGCAAGGCAGCCCGAATCAGACCGATTGAGGCGCTGAGGGCTGAGTAGGAGCCCCTCCCAACCCTCCCCGTCGGGGAGGGCTTAGTTAGCCTTAGTCACCTCGGCTTAAAAAGGCCTAAGAAGGCTTAGTTCGGCTTAGGAAGCAACGGCTTAGGAAGGCTTAAAGAGGCTTAGTTCGGCTTAGTAAAAAAAAGAGAAAACAATGATACGATTCGATACCGACCGCTTGCGTGAAATACTCGACACGCTATCCCGCAACAAATCGCGCACCTTCCTCACCGGATTCGGCGTGTTTTGGGGCGTGTTCATGCTCGTCGGACTCATCGGCGGCGGCGACGGACTCAAGGAGCTTATCAACAAGAACCTCGACGGATTCGCCACAAACTCTGCCGTCGTATGGGCGCAGCAGACCACCATACCCTACCACGGATTCCGCAAAGGACGACAGTGGGTGATGAACTACGACGACGTGAAGCGACTCAAGGCGCACGTGCCAGAGCTCGACGTCGTTACGCCTACCATCACGCGATGGGGAGCCGGAGCAACGCACGGCGACAAGCACGCCTCATGCACCGTGAAAGGCGTGATGCCCGACATGCAGGAGGTCACTACGCCGAAGATGTTCTACGGACGATACATCAACGAGATGGACATCAGTCAGGGACGCAAGGTCTGCGTCATCGGCAAGCAAGTGTACAAGTCGCTCTTCACCGGCGGAGGCGACCCGTGCGGTCAGCTCATACGCATCGACTCCATATATTATAATGTGGTGGGTGTCAACTACAGCGACGGCAACATGAACATCAACGGCAGCGACGAGCAAGCCGTAGTGCTGCCCATCACGCTCGTGCAGCAGGTGTACAACCGCGGACACAACATCGACCTGCTCTGCATGACTGGAAAGCCCGGCGTGAAGATGAGCGACATCACCGACCGAATACGCAGCGTGATAGCGCAGGCGCACGACGTAAGTCCGAAGGACGATAAGGGCGTGATGATATTCAACACCGAGATGATGTTCTCGATGGTCGACAGCATGTTCCGCGGCGTCAACATACTCATCTGGCTCGTAGGCATAGGCACGCTGCTCGCCGGAGCCATCGGCGTGTCGAACATCATGATGGTGACCGTGCGCGAACGCACAACAGAGATTGGCATACGCCGTGCGATAGGCGCCACACCGCGAAGCATTCTCTCGCAAATCATCTCCGAAAGCATACTCCTCACAGCCATAGCCGGCATGAGCGGCATCCTCTTCGTGGTGCTTATCCTGCAGGCGCTCGAAATGGCTAACACAACGGACGGCATCGTCATGGCTCACTTCCAGATAAGCTTCTGGACAGCCGTGGGCGCCGTAGCCATGCTCTCGCTGCTCGGCGTGCTCGCCGGACTCGCGCCTGCCATGAGAGCCATGAGAATTAAACCCGTAGACGCCATGCGCGACGAGTAGCCCCTCCCAACCATCCCCGTCGGGGAGGGCTTAGGAAGACCTAATAAGGCTTAGGAAGGCCTAAGAAAGACAACCAAGCTTATGAAAAAGTACATCAAATACATCCTCATGGCACTTGTTGCCGTGATCTTCATCGGAACATTCGTGTTTCTCTACATCAAGTCGCAGCCTCAACCCGAGGTCTACGACGAGTTCACGCTGCAGCGTATGAACATCCGCAAGACCACCGTCGTCACCGGCAAGATTGAGCCGCGCAACGAGGTGAACGTGAAGCCGCAAATCTCGGGTATCATCACCGAGATACTCAAAGAGGCAGGCGAAACGGTTCAGCAGGGCGAGGTGATAGCAAAGGTCAAGGTGATTCCGGACATGGGTTCGCTCAGCGCAGCCCAGTCGCGTCTGCGTCTTGCCGAGATAAACCGCAAGCAGGCGCAAACCGACTACGACCGCGAGAAGGCTCTCTTCGACAAAGGACTCGTCGCTGCCGACGAATACGACAAGATAGCGCAGGCTCTCAGACAGGCTCGCGAGGAGGTAGACGCAGCGCAGGACAACCTGGAAGTAGTGCGCGACGGCGTATCGAAATCGAACGCCTCGGCTTCGTCTACGCTCATACGCTCCACAATCACGGGTCTGATACTCGACATACCGGTTAAGGTGGGCAACTCTGTCATTCTTGCCAATACCTTCAACGACGGAACCACAATAGCTACCGTCGCAAACATGAACGACCTCATCTTCCGCGGCAATATCGACGAGACTGAGGTGGGTCGTCTCTCCGCCGGAATGAACATGAAGATTACGATTGGCGCGCTGCAGGATCTGAAGTTCGACGCCCGTCTGGAGTACATCTCGCCGAAAGCTACGGAGCAGAACGGCGCCAACCAGTTTGAGATAAAGGCAGCCGTGAATCTGCCGTCCTCGTCTGCGAACATACGCTCGGGCTACAGCGCCAACGCAGAGATAGTGCTGGCTGAAGCGAAGAACGTGCTGGCTGTGCCCGAGAGCGCCATAGAGTTCGACGGCGACGACACATACGTCTACGTGATAAAGGGCGAAGGCGACAAGCAGACATACGAGCGACGCAAGGTGCAGACCGGCATTTCGGACGGCATCAACATCGAGATTCGCAGCGGAGTGAAGCAGAACGAACGCGTGCGCGGACCGAAAAAGATGGTTGCCGACAACAAATAAGCGACAACTACAGATTACATCACGGTTAGCTTGCCGCAACCGGCGGCAGTTAACCTTACAAACCTAAGACCTCTTACGTACTACAGAAAGCAGTTTAATGCACAAATTGTTAGAGAGCATATAAAACGAATATACTAATACATACTAATAACAAACCAATATGAACAAATTATTCTTTACATCCCTTGCGCTGCTCGGCACTTGTACAGCCGTAGCAGCCGAAGACTACAAGGGCGAGACGCCGAAAAGCGGAGGCACCTACTGTCTCTACAATGTCGGCAAGAAACAGTTTCTCGGCACCGAAGACGGACGTCTTGTGCTTGGTGGCGAGAAGGTGAAGGTGACGCTCGAACAGATCGAGAGCGCAACCACTCCGGGATTCTACCGCATCATGTCGGGCGACACAGCGTGGGGAGCCGAACTTTGGGGCACGCCGTCTGCAAAGGGCGGCACGTTCAGCGAGTGGCGCATTGAGCCGGTGGAGGGTTCTACCGAAGAATACGCCATCTCGAGCCGCAACACAGAGGCAAGTGCTTCGATGTATCTCTACCAGAATTCAGTCTACAACCGCATCGCCGCTATGCCGCAGATGCCGGGCAAGGAGTTTGAGGCTGCACAGTGGCTGCTCGTAGACGCCAATACGCCCGAGACTGCCATCGAAGACGTGAAGACTGACGGCGTAGAGACCGAGCAGAAGCAGACTCATGCCAAGGGCGTGCACAACATCGGCGGTCAGCAGGTGCGCACAGACAGCAACACCGACGGATTGCAGGAGGGCATATACATCGTGAACGGCAAGAAAACGCTACTGAAGAAGTAAGCTGTCACACATTAATATATATATAGTAGATATTACAACAAACCTAAAAACATTATGATAGCAAACATCAAACAGCGCCTCGTGCTCTTGCTTTCTCTTGTGTGCCTCCTCGCCGGCGGCACGCTTTCGGTGCAGGCACGCCAGTCGCTACTCACCAACTATACGCCTAACGGCAAGTCGTTCAAGTACGAGACGGCGATAAACTTCAAGAAGCAGAGCTTCAAGGCTGTGCTCGACCTCAGCACCTGCGACAACTCGAAAGCGAACGAGAACGTGCTCTCTATCGGCGACGACCTGCAGGGCGCAAACGGATGGGGCGGCGTCAACGTCATCCATCTTTTCTACACAAAGAGCAGCAGCAACCTGCAGATCAACTGCTTCAACCCGAGCCAGACTCACCGCGAGGACATCTCGAACATTTCGGGCGAGACCACCATCGAGCTGAAGTCGGACGGTCTGTACATCAACGGCGTACTGCGTTGCGACGCTTCTACCGTGAGCAACATCCTCGCGATGTCGTCTATACTCTACGGCAGCACGCAGGGCAACACACGCTCTTGGGCTACGTACAAGGAAATCTCGCTCGAAGACGTGGAAGGCGGCTCTACCGGCGAAACCGGTGGCGGAACCACTGGCGGTGGATCGGGAACGAGCGGTCGCAAGTTCGACGCTTCGTGGATTCAGAACCAGCAGAAGGTGGGCGACTACAAGGAGGATGCTCACGCTACGTTCATACCCTACGCTTCGGTAGAGGCGATGAAGAGCGACGCTGCGTTCAACGAGCCGTGGCTCACTCCGCAGAACGCCGAGACACAGCTGCTCAACGGCGAGTGGAAGTTCAAGTTCGTACCCGGAACACAGAACGGTCCTGGCGAAAGCGAGTTCTTCGCTGCCGACTACGACGACTCGGCATGGGACAACATCCGCGTGCCGCTCTCTTGGGAGATGGCAGGCTACGGCACTCCGGTATACACCAACGTGGGCTACCCGTTCCAGAACAATCCGCCGAACGCCAACGTGGGCTACACCTACTACGGCGTGGAGGATCACAACGCTATAGGCTTCTACCGCCGCTCGTTCAACGTGCCCGAATCGTGGAATGGCAAGCGTCTCTTCGTTCACTTCGACGGCGTGTACAGCGCTGCCGTGGTATGGGTGAACGGCAAGTACGTAGGCTACTCGCAGGACTCTAACACCGACGCCGAGTTCGACATCACCGAGTTCGCCAAGGTGGGCGACAACCAGCTTTCGGTGCGCGTCTACCGCTGGTGCGACGGCTCTTATCTCGAAGGTCAGGACATATGGCACCTCTCGGGCATACACCGCGACGTTTATCTCGTGGCTACGCCGAAGGTGTTCGTTGCCGACCATTATATCACAACGCCCAACCTCAGAGAGGACGCTACAAGCGGCACACTGAAGGTGGCGCTGAAGGTGGACAACCGCGACGGCGTGGAGGCTGCAAAGAAGTTCCTCGTCGAACTGCTCGACCATGAGGGCAAGACCGTCGGCTCGGCTACAGCCGAATACAGCGGCACGGAGACCAAGACCGTGGACGCTACTATCAGCCAGCTCAGCGGTCTGCACGCATGGAGCGCCGAAGACCCGTATCTCTACAGCGTTGTCGTTAAGCAGCAGACTGCCGACGGCGCCGACGAGATGGTGTTCTCTACGAAATACGGCTTCCGCAACATCAAGCAGAACGGCAACCTCGTGTACATCAACGGCAAGCGCGTGTTCTTCAAGGGTGTGAACACTCAGGACGCTCACCCCGAATACGGACGCGCCATCGACATGGAGACCATGCTGCGCGACGTGGAGATGATGAAGCAGGCGAACGTGAACACCGTGCGCACCAGCCACTATCCGCGCCAGCCGAAGATGTACGCCATGTTCGACGCTTACGGTCTGTACACTATGGACGAGGCGAACGTGGAGTGCCACTTCAACCAAAACCTCGCCTCTAACTCTACTTGGCGCACAGCCATCGACGACCGCGAGGTGCGCATGGTGATGCGCGACCGCAACCACCCGAGCGTTATCTTCTGGTCACTCGGCAACGAGTCGGGCGGCGCAAGCAACTTCGCTTCGAGCGTCAGCAAGATTCGCCAGCTCGACGACCGCCTCATCCACTACGAGGGCAACATGAGATACTCTGACCTCGGCTCTTCAATGTATCCTACAGTGAGCAGCGTGAGCGGCAGCAGCAACGGATATGCAGGCAAGCCCTACTTCATCTGCGAGTATGCACACGCAATGGGTCAGGCTGTGGGCAACCTGAAGGAGTACTGGGACGTCATCGAGGCAAGCAACGGCATCCTCGGCGGCTGTATCTGGGACTGGGTTGACCAGAGCTTCTACGACCCTGCACGACTCGTGAAGGGCGAACGCAAGAGCGAGAACGGCTTCAACTACTGGGTTTCGGGCTACGACTACAACTCTACCGGCGGCGTGGGCGTTGGCTTCCAGGGCAACTTTGTAAACAACGGACTCATCACGCCCGACCGCGCATGGACGGGCAAGCTCACTGAGGTGAAGCGCGTATATCAGAACGCTGCGTTCACTGATTTCAACGACGGCAAGCTCACACTGAAGAACAAGAACTCGTTCGTCAGTCTCGAGGGCTACAACCTCGTTTACCAGGTGCTGCGCGACGGACGCGTCGTTGAGGAGGGTACGGCTGACATGCCTGCCATCGCTGCCGGCAAGGAGGCTAAGGTTGCTATACTGTACACCACAAACGTCGGCGACGACGCCGAATATCTGCTCAACGTATCGCTGCGCCTGAAGGAGGCAACGATGTGGGCTGAAGAGGGCTACGCCGTGGCAGAACAGCAGTTCGAGATTGGCAAGCGCCCGGCTCTCGCCGCTCACAACGCCGACATGAACAGCTGCTCGGCACTCACCGTAGAGGGTCAGACCGTGAAGGGCAAGACAGCCGACGGCGAATTCGCCATCAGCTTCAACAACGGCAAGATGCAGACATGGACATACAACGGCAAGGCGCTCATCGCCGAAGGTCCCGACTTCAACAGCTACCGCAAGGTGGACAACGACCGCAACTTCCGCCCGACGTTCAGCAACTCTGCCAGCGTCAGCGTGACGGGCGCACTCGCCAAGAGCAGCGACAACGCTACGATGTCTGTTAAGGGCAGAGCCAACGCCTGCCAGTACACCATCGACTATACGTTCTATCCCGACGGCGTGGTTGACATGAAGGTGACGTTCTCGCCGAGCGGTTCATTGGCACGCATGGGTCTCGGTATGCAGTTCGCTGCAGGCTTCGAGGACGTAGAATACTACGCACGCGGTCCGTGGTCTAACTACGCCGACCGCAAGACCGGCTCCATGATCGGACGCTATCAGACCACCGTCGACGACATGGTAGACGAGATGCTCCACCCGCAGACCTACGGCGACCACCAGGATATGCGCTCGCTCACGCTGCGCAACAACAGCGTGCCCGGTCAGCCGCTCTCGCTTAACATCGAAGCTGATGGTCAGACAGCCTTCTCGCTCGGTCACTACGACGAGACACGCTGGTGTACATGGGGCGACTCGATGTGGAACTCGCAGCTCCACTGGTACGACCTCACTCGCGATCCGCAGATCTACGCCCACTTCGACTACGCACAGCGCGGTCTGGGCAACAACTCTTGCGGCGGCGACGGCTGCCTCTCGCAGTACGAGGTGCCGTCATGGGGCAACTACTCTTACACCCTGCGCTTCACACCTGGCAAATAACCATTCAGACAAATAACCCTTAGGAGGCTACGGCATTCTTGCCGTAGCCTTTTTTTGTAGCGAAGGTCTCCGGCCTCCGCAGCAGGCAGCGTTGTTGCTAACATAAGACATAGTGCGGAGAAGGTCTCCGCAGAAAGCTGCGTTAGACTTGGTGCGGCGGAGGCCGGAGACCTCCGCTACTATCTTCCCATTTACGATTTCAAACAAAAACAGCCTTAAAACTTACATTTCAAAACCATAACTAACAGAATGAAAAACAATTTTTCTGATGTGTTCGAGCACATAATATTTGATTTATATCAATAAAACCGCAACTTTCGTGACATTTACATTAAAAACATTTGTCATCTTCAGAATTGTGCGTACCTTTGCATTGTCAAAAGGTTAATAGATTGTTTAGGTTAGTAGTAATAGATTTAGGTTTTTAGTTATTAGGTTTAAGGTAAATTGTTTAACAGGTAACTATGAAGGCTCGTGAGACTCTTCATTAATTACGAAAAAGGATTTTTAGTTAAACATAGGTTTACGGCGCTGCTCGATGAGAGTAGCGCCGTAATTCTTTTATATACCTAAGAGTAGCGCCGTAATTCTTTTAGTTACCTCAATCTGGGCATACGATTACAGCAGCGATGTAATACCATTACACCACTGCGGTAACACCCGTTTTACACCGCGGTAATCTACTTACCGTGGGAGATTAACACTTTTGCAAATAAATACAAAAACAAGGATAAAGTTCATATATATTTTATATATTTGCATTCACAAGAATTTAGCACATAAATAAGTAATAACGAAAACAACCTATGCCAGTAAACAAAAACGCAATGACACGATATAAGATACTGGACGAATTACTCAGCAACCAGTATCACAACTATTCGCTCGATGACTTAACAGAAGAAGTTAACAAGCGATTAACCGAATTGTACCCTGATTCAAATGGTATCGGACGCCGTACTATAGAGAAAGACATATACTATCTAGAGTATGAAGGACCATTTTTAGTGGAAATAGAACGTTATACAGCTCCAGGATATAATAGAGATAACAAAAATCATACAGCAAGCGATGCCTAAGATACTCTAAACCTTCATTCTCAATATTCAAGAAAGATTTAAGTAATGACGAAGAGTATCTGTTGAAAGAAGCACTTTCATTGCTGGGACAATTTGAAGGACTTCCAAACTTGGGTGCGCTGGAAGGATTGCGTCTTGGACTTGGAGGTAAGCGAAGCGAAAGGAGGATAATATCCTTAATGAAGAACCCACTGGAGAATTCGAGTATACTTGGCGAACTATTCACTGCTATATCACAAAAACAGGTTATAGAACTACACTACCATAAATTCTCTACTCCCCAAAATGAATTGACCATCAATGTGCATCCATACCTTCTTAAAGAATACAACCGCCGTTGGTTTCTTTTTGCTGCATCAGAATCAGAAGAGAGCATACTTTGCTTCGGACTTGAAAGGATTGACAAAATAGCAGCATTGCCTTCTCATAAATACATTGAATATGAAGGAGACATAAATGAGATTTTTGAAGACTTCATAGGCGTCACTCTAAACAAACAAAGTCCGATGTATAATATACTCTTTTGGGTGAGCGATGTTTCCAAAGACTATGTTTTAACAAAGCCTATTCACGAATCACAGCGAAGCATAAACGAAAAAGACGAAGCTGAGCTAAGGTTACAATACCCGACACTTGTTAACGGAAAATTCTTTCGTATAGAATGCAAGGAGAACTACGAATTGATTCGCGAACTGACAAGTTTCGGTCAAGAACTTGTTGTGCTCTCGCCAACATATATACAAAGAAAGATCATTGATTGGATAGATAATTTGCAAAAAAAATACAGTTCTTTAAATTTACGAACATAGAATTCGTTGTCAGATATTAATTTTGCACTGTCAAATAAAACGAACAGAGTAAACAACTCTTTAAGTGAAACTTAAAAGAAAGCAATATGGATATGGAGAAACTTCACGAGTTTGCAAACATCCTTACCCGAAAGGAAGAAGATTTCGAGACTAAAGTCGAACAAGCAGCTAACGCATTTTCTGAAATGGACGAAAAGTTTGAGACCAAAATTGAGCAAGCTGCTAATGCTTTCTCTAAAATGGATGAAAATTTAGAGACTAAAAATGAACAAGCTGCTAACGCCTTCTCTGAAATGGACGAAAAGTTAGGAACTAAAATTGAGCCTGCTGCTAACGCCTTCTCTAAAAAAGAATAGTGTTAATCAATATTGACAACTATTCACAACAATTCGAGAAAATGTAGCCACGCAATAACTTTACATTGCTGTCATAAAAGTCAAACAAAAAAAGAAACGACATGCGTACACAAAAGTACATACAGGTAGAGGCCATTGTTGCCAAGTATAAGGATCTCGCTTCTAAAGCTGTAAAGATAGAAACGAAAGAAGATGAATTCATGGAATTCTACGTACCTTCAGACTTTCTTCGTGTTCTATTTGTTCCACAACTCATTGGTTACATTTACCAGCTGTATGCTGGCGAACATGCCATTGAAGAGGTGGTGAAAAACTACAAGATATATACGCAGTACTACGTAAAAGGATTGCTAAGCGAAGAAGAAGAAGCCTTCCTTGTAGAGAACTTCGATGTTTTCCTCGACTACATTTTTAGAAAAGATGAATATCCTACTAATGTGTTCGATGAGTTCTCAACTCCAAGCGAATGGAGCAGCCTCGTACCATATCTCTTTGAGAGCTGCCCTAGAAAGATATTCATTCCAAATTCCGATAAAGGAAATGAATTCATCGGATTGGCAAACTGCGAGCCTGTCGTTGAATCAGGATTTGCAAATGCAGCTATGCGCGCTCAGGCATGCGGAATGAACATAAAGAAATACGAGAACTGTAAATCCAACGAGAGTCTATGGTCAGACTTGGATGACAATTCATTTGATGCTACCATTGTTGGGCTATCGATAAGCGATTACTCTGTTGAAGAAGTATTCGATGCTTGCTTTCGTATTCTCAAGGATGGTGGTGAAATGCTAGTGTCATTGCCAAGAGAAGCTGTGCTTGGCAAGGAAAACGGCTTTTTGGTTAAGTATGTCAGTGAAAAAAGAATGCTACAAGCTGCCATAGAACTTCCATCAGGCAACATACTGTTCCATTTTGTTAAGAAACCGCATGACACATTCGTAATGTGTGATGCAACAGCTCTTGCACAAAAAAGCGACAAAAGTGTTATCGATATAGCAGCCTTTCAAAAGGAAGTTGAAATGGCAAATATGCCTGAACGTGAAGAACATCCAGTTGTTCGCCGTTATTCATATGGAGATTTGAATAGTAAGGCTCTGTTGCCATCATATTACCTGCACTTTCCAACAAGTGGCACACCAATAAGCCAAATAGCTCAACTAGGTTCTGAAATGTTTTTCTCTGACGAATGCTCAAAGGATGAAAAAGTTGTTACAGTAAACGAGCTGTCAAAAGTATTCTCAAAAGGAGAGTTTCATGTAGACATGTTACAACCTCTGAAGACAGATCGCATGAGAAGATATTATCGTGTTGAAGGACCAGCTGTGATTGTTGCAGTATCAGAAAAGGAGATTGCAATTGGCTATACGAATGAAAAGGAATCATTTCTTGTCCCTAAAAATCTGTATGCCCTGAAGCCATTGGCAAAGCTAGATGTAAGATTTCTGGCATGTCAAATGTTAAGTTCCACCATACAAGAACAAGTTATCAAACTTGTTTATGGCAAAGGTCATAATGCAACCCTTGCTAAGTATTGGTCAGAATTGGTACGTATTGCAACTCCTTCAATAGAAGAGCAGCAAAAGTACATACAAGATGTCGTCCTTAAAGACTATGCTATACAGGAAGAATATGTTGCCATGCGCGAAAAGGGATTTAAACATTCCATTCGTTTGAGAAAGCATGCCCTTTCGCAAAATATTTCAGCCTTTGACAGTCTCTTTAAATCGCTGGAATATTGTATACAAGAACACAATGGACGCATTGACACAAAATACCAATTATCTCCTATAAGTCCTATGACTGTAGGTGAAGCAATGACTATTTTGCGTTCAAAGTTGACAACCATTTGTGAACGTATAGCCAAAATGACAGACGATAAGGATTGGGGAAAATGTGAAGCTATCGAGCCACAGAGTTTCATAGAAGAATACGAACATGAACATCGTAATTCTAATTTCACATTCGAGCACCAATGGGAAGGATACGAGAGTAACATCTTCAGTAAAGACGTCTTTGATAAGAATACGGGCAAACTACTCTTCCACAAAGGAGAGTCAACGAACATGGCATGGTTTCCCAAACGAGCATTGCAACAAGTGTTAGACAATATTGTTTCCAATGCTTGCGAACATGGATTCACAGACAAGAGTCGTAAAGACTATGTAATCCAAACAGGTTGGGCTACTGATGGTCTTAACATGATCATTCATGTATCCAATAACGGAAAGCCTATGCCTGCAGATCTTGATTCAGAGTTAGTCCTGGAATACGGATATTCATCTGCACTGAATCAAAAAGGCCATGGTGGTATTGGTGGTGGTGAGATTGCAGAAATAATGCATAAATTTGGCGGAGACGTGGAAGTCATTTCCTCTCCTAACAACAAACTTACCGTTTCGTATCTGTTGAAGATGCCTTTAGCGAGCATTTACTAATTTTTTAATTTGAGGCAGACAGCAAATAGTCTGCCTCAAAAAGCTAAAAATATGAATACAAATCTTATACAAGTTCTTTGGGTTGAAGACGATCCAGACAACATTCAAATCTACCCTATCGAAGCTTCAAGATATGGTTTACAATTAGTGCCATTTAGTTGTTGGGAGGAAGCAGAAAATGCGCTTATTTCAGATTTTAAGCGATGGTCAGCAATTATCTTGGATGCAAAGTGTAAATACAAGAAAGACGATCATGACAATGCGCCACGATTCCTTACACATGCACTTTCGGCTATCACAAGAATCTGCTCTGAACAAAAACGAGTCATCCCTTGGTACATTCTCTCTGGAGGTAGTGAAGAAGAGCTAAATGACTTAATCATAGATAGTCGTGAAGAATGGGATGGCGACTGGAGGCAAAGGAAATACTATAGCAAAGCAACAGACAGAGATATACTTTTCCACCGCATACCATACAAGGTTAAACTCTCACCAGAGATGCAAATTCGCCTCATTTATTATCCAGATGTGTTTAAAGCCATTGGAAAAATTGGTATAGACAAAGACATTGAAGTATATTTGGAAGAACTGTTACTACCGATACATACCATAAACTATTCGGGTAAGGAATATAACAACTTAATGACAAATATTCGCAAATGCATTGAACTAATATTCCTATCCATGGCAGAAAAAGGCATTCTACCCAACAAGAAGGATGCGCTTCACGAAATACTTGTTGACAGAAGAGGAGGTATTAACACAACATGGTGTAGCATGATTCTCGCTGGAAAGGAAGTAAAAATAGGCGAAAAAATTGCTATTACAAGCAAAAACATTCTTCCTAACGTACTTAAGGATAGTTTTCAACAGTTAATAGAAATATCTGCTGCTTATGAACATGCTGCCAATAAAAATGCAGACGAGCAACAGTTAGCAAATTCGCGCCAAACAGATACATTCCTTAAAAGCATAGGGTATGCTCCGTATCTCCTGCGTAGTATGGTAATGGAACTCTGCAATATCATCCTTTGGTATGCTAGTTATCTAGAAGGTCACGATGACAAAGAACTGAACGCTTTGTATTGGAACGTTGAATTATAACGTATTGGCAGAAAAGAGTACCATACAAATCAAGTAAACTTGGATATTTTTTCTATAAGCATTTTTATTTTGTATGTGTAGCGGAGGTTTTTCAATAAAAGCCTACGCTACACATAATCAGCGCACAACTACCTTGACAACTTTCATGACATAGACACTGGCAGACAGGAAGATACGCTTTTCTACGCCAGACGCTACGCTCTCGCAGCTGATCATTCTGCCGTAGATACTGAAGACGGCAAACTGCTCATACTTGTCGGAGCAAACGACAAATCCACCGATGCCACCAAAAGCGGTGAAGCCAGCGGTCGCTTCGTGGCTATCCAAACCGGCAATCTTGTCTGCAACATGAAGGAACTGAATGTTAGCCGAAACGGAAAGAGCCTTACTCTCATCTTCAAGTAAGACCGAATTAAACATGTAGCTGTCCATAGAAACCAAACCAAACGGATTTAACCGAATCCACGTATTTGGAATCAATACTAATCTGCATTGCATTGAATTCTACTTCTTCAAGAGTAAGTTTCTGCTCAAGATAGAAGGTACTTTATCGCTAGTCACCTCGAACGACGTATAGTCTCTGCTGATAAAGCTTTCATCAGCCAAATCGGGATTGATACATGATATATTAAAATTCACCTTACCAACGCCACCCATGTTTTAGAAAGCATTGCGTACCATGGCAAAGTCGTCGTTAACTTAGAAAATCTGAAAAATTTTTCGCAAACGTAAGAGTTTTTGAAATCGTTTGGAGTAACATTGTTTCTACGCCGACAACACCAAATAAGGTTGGGGATAAACCGACAGCCAGTTTCAGAGCCGAAGTCACACCGTTTCCGTCCTTATCATTAAGATAGAAATAGAAGTACGAACGATCGTCAATGGAATAATAATGTTTAAAAGGGTCGAACATTAGTTAATATCTATTACCCAAATTTAGACATAATATCAATACAACAAGGCAGATTAACTAAAAAGAAAGTTGGCTCTTATATTTCTAACCATATAGTCACATCTAAACGCTGTAGGTAAGCATAACAATGCAAGCGGATTTATACAACGCCGTTTTTACCACTTACTCACAACAAAGACCACTTACAATAACATTTTATAAGTTTAGAACACTAACAATAAAGCTAACAAGCGTTTTAAAATTACAAAACGCCAAAATTAAACTATATTTTAACCAGAATATTCCATTTGGAGTATTTGTTTGTTAATAATACTAATAAAAGCAAGCAGATATAATACTTTTCGAATAAAAAATACTACCTTTGTCGTAGTTTTGAACCAAAACGATTGAGAACACCCCGTATAAAGTTGATAATTTTTTTTAAAATCATATTTTGGTAAAATTTAGTTATTTAGGAGAGCATTTCAAGTGATTGAAATGCTCTTCGCTTTTTATAGGCTGGAGGATGTCTGTCTGCGGCTGGGAGATAGGCTGAGAGATAGCCCTCTGCAGCTGGGAGATAGCCTGGGAGATAAAGCCGTTTTTCAGAAATCTACCAGCCAATATTGTTTACGTTTGTCGCACATACTCAGCGAGTTGCGAAGAAAAGAATCGGCGGCTGGAAGATATGGTAGATTTTCTCGCAAAACAAATTTTTTATTATTACTATCCGATAAAACTAATAATGTGGTTATAAACGGGTATACACAAAAAAAAACGACTAAGCGTTGAAACCAACTCTTAGTCGTCTACAGTACCCAGACCCGGGCTCGAACCGGGATGGGTTGCCCCACTGGTGTTTGAGACCAGCGCGTCTACCGATTCCGCCATCTGGGCATTGGCGTTTTGCGTGTGCAAAGGTACGCTTTTTATTTCGTTCCGCAAAACTTTTGAAGCAAAAGTTTTGCGGAAGCGGTTGTTTTAAGAGCCTTTTTACTCTTTTACTCTTTTACCTTTTTACTTTTAATAGTTTTCTGCCTTCAGCTCGAAGTACGCCTTCGGATGCTTGCAAACCGGGCAAAGCTCCGGAGCCTGCTTGCCTACAACGATGTGACCGCAGTTGCGGCACTGCCAGATGCAATCGCCGTCGCGAGAGAACACTACGCCGTCCTCAATGTTCTTCAGGAGTTTGCGGTAGCGCTCCTCGTGGTGCTTCTCGATAGCACCGACGCCACGCATAGCGGCAGCAATCTCTGCGAAGCCTTCCTCATCAGCCTCCTTAGCCATGCGATCGTACATATCGGTCCACTCGTAGTTCTCGCCAGCAGCAGCGTCCTTCAGGTTCTCTACGGTGTCCTTGATGGCACCACCCTGCAGATACTTGAACCACATCTTTGCGTGCTCCTTCTCGTTCTGTGCTGTCTCCTCGAAGAGAGCTGCTATCTGCTCATAACCCTCCTTGCGAGCCTTTGATGCGTAGTATGTGTACTTGTTGCGTGCCTGCGACTCACCTGCGAATGCCTCCTGCAGGTTGCGCTCTGTCTTTGTTCCTTTAAGTTCCTTCATAATGATTATTATTTAAGCCATTTTTAATTTCTTTTGCAAAGAAAGTGCAAATCGAGTGCAATCAAGCTTGCTTGAATTGCCGAGATGCAGCCTTTCTTATGCAAAGATACAGATTAAGTTTGAAATTGCAAAGGATTGTTTGTAATTTTTACAAACTAAATTCCCTTATAACCTCCGCAACCTCCTTTGCACAGCGTTCGTCGTTGAACATTCGCTCAGCAAGTTCGCGTCCGCGACAGCCCATCTTGCGTGCTTCTTCGGGGTGAGCGGCAATGTATTCTACGGCTCTCTGCCACCCCTCGACGTCGCCGTATTCAACGGAAATGCCGCAGCCAAGACTATCGAAGTCGACCGGTATCTGCGGATTGCGACTGCAGATGATGGGCAGACCGAGAGCGAGCGCTTCCACAACAGTGGTGAGTCCGGCGGTGTAGCGTGTGCGGTGGCAGCAGATGACAACACAGTCGGCTTTCGCCACTTCGCGCGCTATCTCGTAAGGCAGCAGTCCGCATATCTTCACCACGTCGATGTTGTCGGCGGGCTTGCAGCGCTCCACGGCTTCGAGGTTGGGGTTGGGCACGTTCGGGTTCGGATTGATACCTATATATAATATAAGGTGGCGACCGGTGCGGTTGAACGCTTCGATGAGCGTGGGCTGGTCGCGCTGCTCCTTGCCAGTGGCGATGAAAGATGTTGAGGTGGTGTTGTGGTGAGGTGGTGAGAGTTGAGAGTTGAGAGTTGAGGGTTGAGAGTTGAGAGTTGAGAGTTGAGAGTCGTTTGGGTGAGAGGGTGAGACTTGCTCCGCTTTGAGTTCAGTCTTTATCTTATCATAAAAGGCGAGGTCGGCACCCCAATGCCCTACGACGAGCTTGCGCGGATCGGCTTTCGGCGCCTTCAGCGAGTCGTCAACAAGTTTCTGAGAGAAGAATATAAGGCGGTCGAAACCTTTGTAGAAGAAACGACCGAGCAGTTCGCGCAGACGGCTCTTCGACTTCACGATGGGCTGGTGGTGCCACACGACGATGGGCTTGCGGAACAAGCCAAGTGCGCGCAGCAGCACAACGAGTTCGAGACCTTTGTAGTGGGTGGCGTAGATGGCGTCGAAACGCTCGCGGCAGGTGAGCACACGCCACGCCGTATAGATCGCAGTCTTCAGTCGGGAGAGTTCGTGCTTCGGCGAGCGGTGATACACCACGTCTACGCCGTTGTCGGCAAGGTGGCACGCTCCGTAGAGGAAATGCGACGGGAACTCGCCCTCCGCCATGCGACGGAGGCAATACTGTATGTTCTGCGTATGGTAGAAATAAACCTTCATAATATGTATGGAGCTGTAACGTGGAAGACCACCGGATGTCAACGGTAGGTCTTGCCTACGAGGTAGCGGTAGTTGTATATCTGCATGAACGGATGGAGCACGGCGCGCAGAAACGCAACGGGGTCGGTCTCGTGGGTGTAAAAGATGCGGTGGCGATAGCGCACGTACATGCGCAGCAAGCCAAGGAAAGCCGGCAAGCCCTTGCCAGTTTCATAACCGAGGAGACGCAAGCCGTCGTGGAAGATGGCGTTGTCGGTAGTGGGGAGAACGGTGTCTTTGCTTGACGGAGAATGCTCCGAATCACGAAGAACTGCTTCAGAAACCGAGAAGGCAGTCTTCGACTTGCGCTCTACCCAAAGCAGGAAGTCGCGGCGAGCGGCGAAGTGGGCGTTCATCCAGGGCTTCACCATCGAATAATTGCGCACGCCGTACCACACCATGTAGGCTGCATTGTCGGCAGACCGCACACGATGGGCGTCGACGCCAACGTATGTGGCAGCCTCGGCATAGCGGCGCTGTCGCACAAGCACCTTATCGAGCAGCACGATGCTGTCGAGAGCCGCAGCAGCAGTGGCTGTCATCACGTCGTAGCATGTGCGGCAGTATATCTCGGGACACTCTGTCTCGGTAGGTATCACGTCGAGCAACTCGCGACGCAACATCTGGCAGTGGCCCATCATCGAGGCATAGAACAGACGGATGAGGTTGCAGTTGGGTCGGCGACTGTCGTAGCGCACCTCGGCATCGGTCTCGGTGAACGGCACCGATCGGCAGACACACATCATGTTCTGACCGATAGCGGCGCTTTGCTCCTCGAGCTTCGTAGGCAGCCAGATGTCGTCCTGGTCGCAAACGGCGATGAGGTCGGCTGTGGCACGGCGCATGGCTGAGAAGAAGTTGCGGTTGATGCCCTGCTGCTGCGCGTTCTGATAGACACGCATCTGCACTCCGTGGGGCGCACGGCGAGCATAGTCGGCGAGCAACTCCATGGTGTTGTCGGTAGAACAGTCGTCCTGCACTATTATCTCCTTCGGCGGCTGGGTCTGCGCAAAGAGCGAGTCGAGCTGCTCTGCAAGGTGTCGACTCGCTCCGTTGTATGTACACATCACAACCGCTACGGTTTGTGTCTGCTTCATTTCGTATAAAATAATTATGTTAGCAAGAGTGTTGCGGATAGCTGTATGCCACAACACTACTTCTTGACTTCTGCCTCCTCAATCAAGTCGGGCAGAATGAATACGGCGTGAACCTTCTGCTTCTCCTTCGGCGGAACCTGCATATAATTGCGGTAGAGGTCGCTCAGATAAGCGTCGGGGTCGGCTGGCGCAGCGAAGCGCTTGCTTTCGAACTCTATCGTGGAAAGCGGAAAGACGCAGTCGCGGCGGTGCATGATGCCGTAGCCGTTGTTGATAAGCACGTTGGAGATGTAGGTGTCGCACTTGCGCAAGGCGAAGGCTGCAGCCCACACCGACTTGCAGAAGAGATACTTCGCACCGAAGTAGAACAGTTCGAACGTAGCACGCCACGAGTACTGATGTGAGTGGTGCAATATGGAGTAGCACTTCGACATAGCCTTGCCGTAACGCTTGCAGAAGCTGCGCGACACGTTAGGGTAAGGAATAAACGGGAAGATATCGACGAAGAGTCCCTTCGAGTAGTCAAGCGAGAAGTCCTCATTGCCCTCAACGTAGAACGAGTTGAGGTCGCGCACCTTCATAATCGGCTCTCTGGTGTTCTCCGTCTCGGGCGTTTGCAGCACGAGTCCGCTGCGCAGTTCCTTAGGAGCAATCTCGGCGAAGCGGCGCGAGTCGTCGAGCGTCATGGCGATGTCGATATCATCGTCCCACGGAATGAAGCCTCCGTGACGCACGGCGCCGAGCAGAGTGCCTCCGTCGAGCCAGTACTTGATGTCGTGCTTGCGACAGATGCGGTCAATCTCCTCAAGAATGGAGAGTTGCTTGAGTTGCGCACGACGGAGGTGGCGCTGTTTGAATTCGGTTATATAATCCATTTATAATTGTTTCGTTGAAGAACAGCAAGCCGAGAAGCCGACACGTCAACTCGTCGGCTTGCCTTGTTACTTGCCAGCTGCAGGTCGGCGCACGTCAATCACCTGACCCGTGCAGTCGGTGAGCAGGGTGCGCAGCGTAGCCTCAGCCACACGCTCCGGCATGAGCAGCGTCTCGTCCGGCTCGATGCCGAAGTTCTGCTGGCGCATCGGAGTCTTAGTGCGCTCAGGGTTGATGCAGTTGATGCTGATGCCGTCGGCATCCCACTCCTGCGCAACAGCCTGCACAAAGTTGACGATGGCAGCCTTTGTAGACGAGTAGATGCTGTAAAAAGCGCGACCGCGGGTGTACGAGCTGGACGTGAAGAAGATGAGCTTGCCGCGTGTGCGCTGCAGGTAAGGACGAGCACGCAGAGCCACGTTCACCGTGCCCATATAGTTGGTCTGCACAGCCTTCAGTATGGTGTCGTACTCCATCGAAGCAAGCGGTTCGCGGTTGAGCACGCCGGCGGTGTTGATAACATAGTCGATATGTCCTTCCTTCTGCTCCACAGCAGACAGAGCAAGAGCCACCTGGTTGTCGTCGCCGACATCGGTATGCGTTGCGCCGCGCGAGAACGAGTGGACATGAGCGCCGCTCTGCTCGAGCATCTCCACGATGTTCTTGCCGATGCCGTAGCTTCCGCCGAACACCACAGCCACTTTTCCGCAGAACGACTCAGCGCCGATCTGCACGTCGTTGGGCTCGGTGCTCTTCAGCTGGAACAGCTTGTCCATCATGTATGTGTCCTCGCGATAGGTGAGCTTCATGTTGCTCTCCTCGCCACGCACCACGAAGATAGGCTCTTCGGGCAGATAAGTGCGCACCACGCCACAGTCGTCGGTAGTGCGGAAGTTGGGGTCCTTGAGCGCTTTCTCGTAAGCCTCGGCAATGAGCTGGCAGTCGAACGCCTGCGGAGTCTGTCCGCGACGCAGACGAGAGCGGTCGGGGATGTTCGTGATGAAGTCGCCGTCCACCTCGATGATCGTATCGGCAGAAGGCACGGCTACGTTCACGGCGCGGTGTGTGTCGAGCGCCTTCACGACGTCGTCGATGATGCGCTGGCTGACGAGTGGACGTACGGCGTCGTGGAAGATAAGGTTGGCGTCCTCGTTCTGATAGGCGGTGATGGCAGAGAGCGACGAGTAGTAGCGCTCGGCTCCGCCCTTCAGTATCTTCTTCACCTTGCGCCACTTGTTGCGCAGCACGATATTCTCGAAGTCGGCAACGAGTGCCGGATTAGACACAATGGCTATCTCGTCGATGTGCTGGTTGCGCTCGAACACGTCAATGGTGTGCTCCACGACCATCTTGCCTGCCACCTTAAAGAACTGTTTCGGTGTGGACATACCAAGGCGTGAGCCTACTCCACCAGCGAGTATAATGGCAATGTTTCTCTTCATAGCTGAATTGCGGGGGTTGTTGTGTTACAGTTTCTTGAACTCGGTGTATATCTTGTCGGCTATCTCGCGGAACTCCTCTTCCGAGAGCTTCAGCTTCGGGTTAGAGAAGAGCATGTCCTTCTCCGACTGCATCGGGATGAGATGGATATGAGCGTGTGGCACTTCGAGTCCGAGCACAGCCTCGCCCACCTTGATGCATGGTAAAGCGCGCTTGATGGCTACAGCCACCTTCTTTGCAAACACCTGATACTGGGCAATCTCGTCGTCCTCCATGTCGAAGATGTAGTCCACTTCGCGGCGCGGAATGACGAGTGTGTGGCCCTTCACCAACGGGTTGATATCGAGGAAAGCGTAGAACTGTTCGCTCTCAGCACACTTATAGCTGGGAATCTCGCCTGCGGCGATTTTTGAGAATATATCCATAACAATAGGTTTTAAAAGTTTATTTCTACAAAATTAGTGAAAAAAACGGACAAGCACACGCATTCACACATATTTTTATATACGCAAAAGCCAGAAACCTCAGACTCCAGGTCTGCGGTTTCTGGCTTCGAACGCATTTTGAGCGCCCAATGAGGCGATTTTTCCAATATCTGATGCGGTGCTACCACACCCTATTTCATTCGAAAGAGATGCTATCAATGCGCAGGTGGATAGTGCCGCGCGGAATCTTAATCTCCACTTCGTCGCCCACCTTCTTGTTGAGCAGACCCTGAGCGATAGGTGTGTTGATAGAGATCTTGCCCTCACGCAGGTTAGCCTCGCTCTCGCTCACGATGGTGTAGGACATCTTTGCTTTGTTGGCGAGGTTTGTCATCACCACCTTCGACAGAATCTGCACAGTATCTGTGCTAAGACGCGATGTATCGATAATCTTCGCCTCGGCGATAGCAACCTTCAGACGGTTTATCTTCTCTTCGAGATGAGCCTGAGCCTCCTTAGCGGCGTCATACTCAGCATTCTCACTCAAATCGCCCTTGTCGCGAGCCTCAGCAATAGCTGCAGAAGCCTTCGGACGCTCTACTGATTCGAGCTGTTTCAAATCGGCAACGAGCTTGTCGTAGCCTTCTTGTGACATGTAAGCCATGATTTCTTTGTTTGTTTTATTAATGTTTTTTCTTTACTATAACAAAAAAACAAGAATCCCGACACTGTTCCTGCTGCCGGAATTCTCATTCATCTGTCTTTATCTATTGTTTTTCAATATGCTACCGTTTCTGCTACGACAGGAGCAAAGCAGACCTTGATAGCCTTTGCGAAGTCTCACCCAGACTTGCCCGACGCCATGCTCTGCCCTCCGTGTTTAACAAAAATGGTTTGATTGTTTTTGCAAAGTTAGGCATTTAAATCCATATAAACAAGTGTTTTAGCGGATTTATTTCCCCACTCCGTCGCCGGTCAACCTGCTGCACACCTCTTAATATAAGTAAAAATATTTGTAGGTTCGGCGAGTTTTGCTTAAATTTGTCGGAAAAAGAAACTACTTGTATGACTATTATTCCAGCAACACCAGCACACGCAGCCGACATCGCTCAGCTCATAATGACGGCGATGACGGAAGATTGCTGCCAGTATCTGGCAGGCAAGGAGCACACGCTCGACGATTTCTATCACATGATGCTCGACCTCGTTCTGATGGACGACTCGCAGTACAGTTGGCGCAACGCCTTCGTGGCTGTTGACGAGGAGGCTACGGAGGGCAACGTGGAGTACGCACCGGTAGCCGGAGCCATCGTGGGCTACAACGGAGCCGACCTTCACCGCCTGCGCCGCCGCTTCCAGGAAGAAGCGCTGAAGCAGCTCCAGATGGACTACTCGCAGATGGACGACGAGACCGAAGCGGGCGAGTTCTATCTCGACTCGCTGGCTATCTATCCCGAATATCGTCGCCGCGGCATAGCACGCCAACTGCTGAAACATGCCACCGAGCACGCCGCAAGCCTCAACCTGCCTGCAGCGCTGCTCGTCGATAAGGGCAACCCCAACGCCGAGCGCCTCTATCGCTCAGTAGGCTTCGAGTATTGCAACGACGCCATGTGGGGCGGACACGAGATGCGCCACCTGCGCTGTCCTATCGCTTAGAACACAAGCAGGCCCAGCATACCACAACACAGCATAACCAGTATCGGGTTGGTCTTGCGGTAGCGTGTCAGGAAGAACGTTACGGCAAAGAGCGCAACGCTGATACCGAAACCTATCGGCTCGTCTTTCGGCGAGCCGAAGTTGTCTTTGGTCATAAGCAGCAACGATGCGGCCGCTATCAAGCCCACAATGGCAGGGCGCAGACCGGCGAACACGCTCTTCACCACCTTCGAGTCGCGGTGGGTCATGAGGTATCTCGATATGAGTATCATGATGAAGAACGGCAGCCAGATGATGGAGAGCGACGCCAGCACAGAGCCTATCATCGCCATCCACTCGGGATAGCCCTGGTTGAGCACCGCCGTATAGCCTACGTATGTAGCGGCGTTGATGCCGATCGGACCCGGCGTCGACTGACTGATGGCAACGATGTCCGTAAACTCAGAGTTGGTGAGCCAGGCATTCTTCACAACCGTCTCGTTGTGTATGAGCGACAGCATGGCGTAGCCGCCACCGAAGTTGAACGTGCCAATCTTCGTGAATATAATAAACAGTTTTAAGAAAATCATTTTTACAATTTTGAGTTTTGAATTTTGAATTGTGCGCTTTGCGCATTTTGAATTTATAAGTTTTGAATTGTGAGTTCAAAATTGAATAACTCAACATCGGCGCAGCCGACAATTCAACACTCAACATTCAACATTCAACATTTTTCCATAAAGATATCCTGCCAAGCCGGCAGCTATGATGATATATATCGGCGACACGCCCAGCAGCCATATCAGCGCCGCACACGCCACCGGTATCCACGCCGTGCGCCATGTTATGTTCGCCGTCTTCGCCATCTTGAAACACGGCGCGGCGATGAGCGCCACCACAGCCGGACGCACTCCGCGGAAGAACTTTGCAACATACTCGTTGTCCTTGAAGTTCTGGAAGAACATCGCTATCACCATTATCGCTATAATCGATGGCAACGCAATGCCCAATGCTCCGACTATGCCGCCCCACACACCGCGCAACTTGTAGCCGATGTGGCTCGCCATGTCGATGGCGAAGATGCCGGGCGTGGTCTGCGCCACAACCATTATGTCCATGAACTCCTGACGGTCCATCCACTGGTGCTTGTCTACAAACTCACGCTCCATAATCGGGATCATGGCGTAGCCGCCGCCCAACGTGAAGGCACCAATCTTGTTGCATGTAAGGAAAAACTCTAATAACATCTGGATATATAAAATTAAAAAAAATCCATTACAGCTGTGCTGCAATGGACCAACTATTTACTAATTCCTATTTTTCTCAATTTTGTTTGGACTCTGCGTTTCCGCTTCATCCTGTGTGGGGTGAGAAAGACTGTTACTTGTTGTCTTCTCCCCACATTCCTATTGCAGCTGTAGCTGCGAATAGGCTCATCATTACCGTCATCAACATAACTTTTCTACTTAATTAACCATTTAACTACTAAACTATGTACCTTCTATCAACAATACTAACCTAATAACTTACTTACCTTTTCAACCTAATACCTTTACCAAAGTTACCCTTTACTTTTCACCTTTTCTAATACCTTCTGTGTTGTTATCCTAACCTTTTACCTTACTAATACCTTAGTCATCCTAATCTTTTACCTTCTTGTTGTCCTGAATCTTCTTTACCTTTAAGACTTTCCTATCGAATTATCCTTTCAATACCTTTTACCTAATGTTGTTAGTCAATCGGTTGCCTCACGGTTCCCTTGTTTTGACGATGCAAAGTTACAATTGTTTGCGTACACAAACAAGTGTTTACACTCTTTTTTCGCTTAAAAACGCCTATTTTTGACCTACGTCAATCCTCAATGTGTTCGCACACACCTGCAAACGATTGTAACTTGCCCAACACTTCCCCACCCCGTACACCGCTTCTCTATACATTATTATATATAATAGCGGCACATCAGAGTTGCGATTGGCGTTACGCGTAGCGCAGGCGCAGCGAGTTGAGCACTACGCTTACGCTTGAGAACGCCATCAGGGCGCTTGCCCACATCGGCGTTATCTGGAAGTCGACGCCGAAGATGTGTAGAGCACCGGCGGCGAGGGGTATGCAGACGATGTTGTAGACGAACGCCCAGAAGAGATTCTGCCATATCATGCGCACGGTACGTCTACTGAGCTTTACGGCTTCGGGCAGCGCCATGAGGTCGTCGCCCATCAGCGTTATCTGCGCCACGTCCATCGCCACATCTGTGCCGCGACCGATGGCTATGCCCACATCGGCGAGGGCGAGCGCCTGCGTATCGTTGATGCCGTCGCCCACCATAGCCACGCGCTTGCCTTCGCTCTGAAGTTGCTGCACGAGCGCCTGCTTGTCGCCTGGCAGCACCTTGCTGCGATAGTTGCGTATGCCCGCCTCTGTAGCCCAGTAGCGAGCCGCCTCCTCCTTGTCGCCACTCATCATGTACACCTCGATGCCAGCCGACTGCAGCTGCGCCATAGCCTCCTTGGCATTAGGCTTCAGCGTTTCGCGCTCTTCGAGCGGTATGTCAGACGGGCGCGTGAAGTCGATGTTCGGGTTTGGAATGGTGAGCGTGCCCGTCTTGTCGACGACGATCGCCCGAATCTTATGCAGGTTCTCCAGCGCAGACGCGTCCTTTATTAGAATCTGCTTCTGCGCAGCCTTGCCGATGCCCACCATGAGCGCCGTCGGCGTAGCCAATCCCATTGCGCAGGGGCAGGCTATGACGAGCACAGCCACAGCCGAGAGAATAGCGTGCGGCAGTGCGGCGTTGCCTCCTACAGTCCACCACATGCAGAACGTGAGCAGAGCGATGACAGCCACCGTCGGCACGAACACCCGTGCGGCTCGGTCTACGATGCGCTGCACAGGCGCCTTGCTGCCCTGCGCCTCCTGCACCATGCGTATGATGTGCGCAAGAGCTGTGTTCTCGCCAATCTGACGCGCACGCATACGCAGCTTGCCCTGACTGGGTATGGTTCCGGCGAGCACGGTGTCGCCTGCTTTCTTCATAGCCGGTGTAGGTTCGCCGCTTATCATCGCCTCGTCTACGTACGCCGCATCGGCAGTCATGAAACTCTCAGCCGCACACACCACGCCGTCCACCGGAATCTTCTCTCCGGCGCGCACCTCTATCGTGTCGCCTATCTGAATCGTCGAGATAGGCACCTCCTCCATGCGGTAGTCGTCAGTGCCTTCCATCTTCTCGTGCGTCACGATGCGCGCCGTCTTGGGCTGCATACCCATGAGCTGGCGTATGCTGCTCGCCGTGCTGTCTTTCGCTTTCTCCTCAAGACACCGACCGGTGAGCACGAACGTGATTATCATCACCGAAGCGTCGAAGTAGGTGTGCCACTCTATGCCGCGTGCGCCCCAAACCGCCTCGCCGAAGAACGTATTGAACGTGCTGAAGAGGAACGCTATGAGCGTGCTCAGCGCCACGAGCGAGTCCATGTTCGCCGTGCGATGCGTTATCTGTTTTGCCGCCGACACATAGAAGCGTCTGCCGCAGTAGAACATGTTTAAGAGAGCAAGTATGAGGCAGATTTGGTTGTTGAACGCTCCGTCGCCGCTCATGCCGAAGTACATCGTGAGCGCGGCGAACAGCCACGAAAGCAGCGTACGGCGGCGCAGCAGCGTATACTCGCGGCGGTTAATCTCCTCGGCGTTGCGGTCGTTCTCCACCACGAGGTCGTAGCCGGCGTTGCTCACCTCGCGCTTCATATCGTCGAGCGTAATCACGTCTGGGTCGTAGTCTACAAGCACCGTGCGTGTAGACAGCGTTACCGTAGCCGAGTTGACGCCTCGCAACTTACGGAGCGTATTCTCTACGTTGGCGGCGCAGACAACGCACGCCATGCCTATAACTGGTATTGTCTTTTTCATGTCTATTTACTGCATTTACTTGTTTTATAGGAAAAGTGTAATTTTGATACTTCAAAAAGACAGGAAAAGTGTATTTTTGAAGTATCAAAAATGTAGGTAAAGTGTATTGGAGAGTTTAAAAGCACTACTTCTTCTGCGTATCGGGCAGCAGTCCGGCGATTATGCCGAGCAGCGGCAGGAATGCGCTCACCTTGAAGATAAATTCGACGCTGGTCTTGTCGGCGAGCCATCCGAAGAACGCTGAACCGATGCCGCCCAGTCCGAACATAAGGCCGAAGAAGATGCCGGCGATGAGCCCTACCTTGTCGGGCATGAGGTCGGTGGCGTAGACCACTATCGAGGAGAACGCCGAGGCGATGATGAGTCCGGAGAGGAAGGTGAACACGATGGTCCATGTCAGATTGACGTAGGGCATGGCGAGGGCGAACGGAGCCGCGCCAAGAATGGAGAACCATATCACGTACTTGCGCCCGAAGCGGTCGCCGAACACGCCGCCGGCGAGCGTGCCGATGGCGAAGGCGGCGAGGAACACGAAGAGGCATATCTGCGAAGCCTGCACCGAGACGCCGAACTTGTCGATGAGGTAGAACGTGAAGTAGCTCGTGATGCAGGATGTGTAGAAGTATTTCGAGAAGATGAGCAGGATGAGTATGAGCAATGCGCCGTACTTTGCGCGTCGGGAGATGTGCGTGTTCAGCGCTTCTGCCTTGCGCGGATGCTTCACGGCGTACTGCAGGCGGGCTTTATACCACGCTCCGAGGCGCACCATGATGAGTGCTGCGAGCAGGGCGGCTATGGCGAACCACGATATGGCGTGCTGTCCGAAGGGCAGGATGATGAGCGCTGCGAGCAACGGACCGAGCGCCGAACCGCCGTTGCCGCCCACCTGGAAGATAGACTGCGCAAGACTCTTCTTGCCGCCCGACGCCAGTTGCGTCACGCTCGACGCCGTAGGGTGGAACACGGACGAGCCGAAGCCTACGACGCTCACAGCCAGCAGTATGAGCAGATAGTTCTCGGCGAACGCAAGCATGAGCAGTCCGGCGAGCGTGAAGCACATGCCGACGGAGAGCGCATAGGGGCGCGGATGGCGGTCGGCAGAGAGTCCGGTGAAGGGCTGCAGAATGGAGGATGTCATCTGAAAGACGAGCGTTATGATACCTATCTGCGCGAACGAGAAGTCGAACTTGTCCTTGAGGATAGGATAGATAGACGGAATGATCGACTGTATCATGTCGTTCAGAAAGTGGGAGATACAGCAGATAACGAGCACAGAATAGACCGTGCTCTCCGCCATTGTAGGGTTGCCTTTAAGTATGCGGCTTATTGATTTCATAAATGTTTTTTATTTTTTTTACTTTTAAAAGCGTTTGTGGATGTGTGGTATGGGCAAGATGCCCATACCTCCTATTTAGCCACAAAGTTACTGCTTTAATCTGAAACGCAACGCCAATACATAAAATATATAGCCGAAAAAAGCCGGAGGCAACGATGCCCCCGGCTTCTAACTCTAAAAACAAAATTCTACTATTACGAACTTATATTAACAACTAAACCTTTTCATTATTCCAAGCCGAACTAAGCCTTCTTAAGCCTTTCTAAGCCAAGAAGAACATAGGCGGCGTTTAAGCCGAGCTAAGCCTTCTTAAGCCTTTCTAAGCATTTTTAGGCAATCCTAAGCCCTCCCCGATGGGGAGGGTTGGGAGGGGCTTGAGGGTTGGGAGGGGCTTTGGGTTTTACTTTACCTCCTCAGGCAGTACGGGCATTGCGCCGTTCTGCGTGCAGACGTATGCGCTCACTCTCACTGCGCGCTCGTGAGCCTCAGCCACCGTCATTCCGGCGAGGATAGAAGCACAGAATGTGCCCGTGAACGAGTCGCCTGCGCCAACGGTGTCAGCCACCTCAACCTTCGGTGTGGGCTGGAACGACATCTCGCCTGGTGTGAACACGTACGAGCCGTTTACGCCGCAGGTGAGCACGAGCATATCGAGGTCGTACTTGCCAAGGATGAGCCAGCACTTGTTCTCAATGTCCAAGCCAGGATAGCCGAACATTCTGCCGATGAGCACAAGCTCCTCGTCGTTGATCTTAAGAACGTTGCAGCGCTTCATGCTCTCGCAGATAACATCCTTTGTGTAGAAGTCCTGGCGCAGGTTGATGTCGAATATCTTCATGCAGTCGGCAGGTGTAGCGTCGAGGAACTTGTAGATAGTCTCGCGGCTCACCACGTTGCGCTGGGCGAGCGAGCCCCAGCACACAGCCTTTGTGTTCTCGGCGATAGCCTTCACCTCGTCGGTGAACGGGATGTTGTCCCACGCCACGTTCTCCTTAATGTCGTATGTAGGTATGCCCTCGTCGTCGAGCTTCACCTGCACGGTGCCGGTTGGATAAGGCACGCGCGGCATGCAATACTGCAAGCCCTTCTCCTCGAGCTGCTGCACGGTCTCGTCTGCGAGCTTGTCCTCGCCGAGAGCGCTCACAGCGATAGAGTTCAAGCCGAACTGACCGGCGTGGAACGCGAAGTTAGCCGGTGCACCACCAAGTTTCTTACCTTCAGGAAGCACGTCCCAGAGTGCCTCACCGAGTCCTACTACATATTTCTTTTCCATTGTTTTAATGTTTTCAGTTATTGTTTTTTTGAATAAGCCTTCCTAAGCCTTCTTAAGCCTTCCTAAGCCAAGGCGAACTAAGCCTTTCTAAGCATTTTTAGGCTAACTAAGCCCTCCCCGACGGGGAGGGTTGGGAGGGGCTTTGGGGTTGGGAGGGGCTTTTTACTTTACTCTTTTACTTTTTTACTTTTAAATTAGTTCTGCTTTACTTTAGGTATATAGCTGAGCAGATAGAGCACGCCGATAGCCATCACAGCAGCAGCCCAAACCTGCGGATACTGAGCGCCGGCAGCCTTTGCGGCGTCGCTGGCGAAGCCCATGAAGAGCGGGAACACGGTGCCGCCGAACAGACCCATGATCATAAGGCCCGAAACCTCGTTCTTCTTCTCCGGAGCAGAGAGCATAGCCTGCGAGAAGACGATAGAGAACACGTTAGAGTTGCCGTAGCCTACGAGAGCGATTGCTGCCCAAAGCTCCCACTTCTCTGTGCCGAACACCAAGCCGACCATAGAGAGCGCCATCATCAGCACGATGATTGTGAAGAAGGTGCGGATATTGAGCTTGCGCATAAGGATTGAGCCGGTGAAGCAGCCAAGCGTACGGAATGCGAAGTAGATTGACGTAGCGTACTCGAACTGGCTGAGCGAGTCGCCGGCGCCGCCAAGACGCTCGAACAACACTTTCGGTGCAACGGCGTTTGTGCCTACGTCGATGCCCACGTGGCACATGATGCCGACGAACGAGAGCAGGATGATAGGCGAGCCGAGCATCATCAGACAGTCGGCGAAGCCAGAAGCCTTGCCTTCGATGGGTTCCTCCTCGATGTGTGTCATGCCGAGCCACAGCGTAGCCACCATACCTATAACGAAGAAGAGCAGGAAGAGGATGCGCCAGCTGAGTCCGAGGATAGGAGCTGTAGTGGTAGCGCCCCAAGCAGCGATGAGCGGAGCGATGAACGAAGCGATAGCCTTAACGAACTGACCGAAGGTGAGCGTCGAAGCCAGATGACCCTTAACGAGCATCGTCACGAGTGGGTTGATGCCGGTCTGCATGATGGCGTTGCCTATGCCGAGCAGCGAGAAAGAGATGTACATCAGCCAGAGCTGGCTCTCCTTTGTAGGCATAAAGCTGTCGAAGAGCGGCAGGAGCACAGCCAATGTTGTGATTACTACTGAGAGCAGAACGGTCTTCTTTCTACCTATCTTATTCATGAGCATGCCCGTAGGCACAGAGAAGATAAGGAACCAGAAGAACACGAGCGAGGGGAAGAAGTTTGCAGCGGAGTCGGAGAGTCCGAAGTCTTCCTGCATGTTGTTTGAAACCGCACCGACCAGATCGACGAAGCCCATAGTGAAGAAGGCAATCATCACCGGGATAAGTGTCAGTTTGCTTTGATTGGAATTGTTCATTGCGTATGAAACTTTTAGTTATTAGTTGAGCTGAGAATTAATTTCTGCGGCAAAATTACACTAAACGTGCCGAGCAGAGCGAAAATTATGTTGCATAAAGTTGCAATAATCGCATTGCACAACATATTTGCTACAGATGCAACATTCGTACTATTGCGCTTTACACAGTACAAGAAAGCGGAGGTGTGGTATCCTCCGCTTTTTCGTATTAAGGGTTTTTTATATTTACTCCGAATATCGGTGGCGTCCTTTAGTAGTTCTTGTTCTGCTTATACAAGCCAGGTACATAGTAGAGCTGGTTGTAAGGAATCGGGTAGAACTCGTTCTTGCCAGCCGTGTAGTGGGCATCCTTAAGATACGTAGCGTATGTCTGTCCGTCGTACACGTCGTTCTTCTCGGTTGCGAAGTAGGCGTTGAGAGTCTTTGAAGCCAATCCCCAGCGACGCAGGTCGAAGTAGCGTCCGTTCTCCATTGCAAGCTCCAGACGGCGCTCCCAGCGCAGACACTTGCGTGCCGTCTCCTTGTCCTTGAAGTAAGACTCGGGATAGAGCGCTATCTCGCACTGATCCTTGGCGTAAGCGATGTGCTTGTCTACAGAGTTCTTCGCACGCTGGCGAATGTCGTTGATTATAGTGCGAGCCTCAGCAAGCTGGTCGGTCTCGATGAGAGCCTCTGCACGCATGAGCATCACGTCGGAGAAGCGGAACACATAGTCGTTCATAGCGAACGCCTGCCATGAGCCGTTGTAGGTCTCGCCCTTAGAACGCTGCGGCACCTCCTTCATAGAGCAGTAGTAGCCGTAAGTGTTCGGTGTGCGACTGTTAGCCTTTGTGAGCGTATACTCCTTCTCATACTTGTACGGGAAAGTAGGCATACCCACGGTGTGGAAGAGACGCGGATCCCATTTCTGGGTGGTCGGCTTGCCGTTGACCGGATAGTCGATATGCTTGTTGTAGTCGTCAAACTCGGGCAGTCCGTTCTTTGTCTTGAAGGCGTTCACGAGGTCCTGCGACGGCTTGTGGAAGTCCCATCCGCACGACCACATTCCCCAAACACCGTTGAGCACGTTGCTCCAGTTGGCGCGTCCGAAGGTGGTATTGTCGTCCTTGTAGTCGGAAGTCTGCACGGCGAACACACTCTCCTTGCTGTTCTTATGTTCGGGCAGGAAGATGTCGCCGTAGTCTTCAAGATAGCCGAAGTAGGGCGAGTTCTTCACCACGTTGGTGTATTCAATCACCTTCTGCATATACTCCTTGTTGACGTGGTCGTAGCCGTTGGTTGCCTCGTAGCCGTCGCCGTACGCAAGCGTCAGATAGCACTTGGCGAGATATGCCGCAGCAGCAACGCGGTTGACGCGGTTCTGCTCCTTCTGCATCTCGGGCAGCACGTCGTATGCCTCCTTGAAGTCGTTTATTATCTTGCCGAACAACTCCTGGTATGTAAACTCGTCGTTGCGGGTCTTCTCCTGAAGATTGTTCTTCATTACGTTCTCGTCAATCCAAGGCACCTGGCGGAACATGGTGATGAGCTTGAAGTAGAAGTGGGCGCGCAGGAACTTAACCTCTGCCACACGCTGCTTCGTCTTCTCCTCGCCAAGACTGCTGTTGCCATACTGCTCAAGCGAGAGCAGCGCGCGGTTGCAGCGGCTAACAGCACAGTAGAGGCGATACCAAAGTTCGTCGAACTCGCCCGGTGTAGAAGTCATGGTCGACCAAATCTCCATCGGATGATAGCCAGTGTCGGTAGTGCCCGATCCGCCCTTCAAGCAGTCGTCTGACGACAAATCGCCGTAAGGCCAGAGGTTGAACGGATAAGAGTACCAGCAGTCGCCGAGCATGGCGTATGCCGAAGTAACCATATCGTCGGGGAGTTTGAAAGCCTTGTCCTGATCGACTACACCCTGCGGAGAATCGTCGAGGAAATCGCTGCACGATGTTACAGTGCCGAGCGTGAGCATCGCTGCAAATATATATTTATATAAATTTTTCATTGTTCTGATTCTTTAAATTGTTTTGACTTCTTTGTAATATCAATAGCTCCTTAGAAACTGAGCTGCAGTCCGAAGGACACTGATGAAGAGTGAGGATATGCCCAGTTGGGGTTCTCGGGGTCGGAGATGGTGAAGCTGCTGCTCTTCCATGTGAAGAGGTTCTGACCCGAAACATATACACGAGCCGATGTCATGTGGAGCTTCTTCAGGAGCGAGTCGCTGAAGTTGTAGCCAAGCTGCAGCGTGCGGAGCTTCATCCAGTTGCCGTGTTCTACGAAGTAAGAAGAGGCGCGTCCCTCGTCACCGGTGTTGTTGGTTGTGAGCGCCGGTATCTTAGAAGAAGTGTTGTCCTCGGTCCAAGCACCAAGCATACGGTTGCCCTTGTTGCTTCCGGCGTCGGTGAGGCTCCAGAAGTCGGTCTGGAATTTCTGGTTGTTGTAAACATCTACGCCGTATACTCCCTGGAAGAACATAGAGAGGTCGAAGTTCTTGTATCCGAGCTGCACGTTAAGACCCCAGTTGAAGTCGGGCACCGGATCGAATATCCATGTCTGGTCCTTTGCGTCGATAGTGCCGCTGTGGTCGAGGTCGGCATACTTCAATCCGCCCACACGAGCGTTAGGCTGACCAGAGGCTTTTGCCTCCTCGCTGTTCTGGTAGAGTCCATCTACAACGTAGCCCACGATAGAGCCGTAAGGCTTCTTCGACTGCACGAGGTTCTCCTTCACTGTGTGTGCATACGAGCCGGTTGTGGTAGAAGGCAGATACGTCACTTTGTTGCGGAAGAAGTCGATGTTGGCAGTCACGTCGTAGCGCAGACCATACTTAGTGATGTGGCGGTAGCCCACGCTTGCCTCCATACCCACGTTGCGAAGCGACGGACCGTTCGACCATGTAGAACCGCCCTCGCCCACTGCTCCGAGGAATGCCGGCGAGATAAGCATGTCCTTTACATCCTTAATATATGCGTCAACCGATCCGTAGAGTTCCTGGCTAAGCAAAGAGAAGTCGGCACCAACGTTATACTGTATTGTTGTCTCCCACTTCAAGTTGTCGTTCGCTGTCTGAGTTGCGCGGAAACCTGACGGGAAGATGCCTGTACCCTGACGATAGAGATCGTAAGCAGTAGATGTAACACGGTCTAATCCGTAGTCGGCTACATACAAGCCGTAGCGAGCTGTGTTGGAAATCTCCTGGTTACCAGTCTTACCCCATGAGGCACGAATCTTAAGATCGTCAATCCAGTCTGCTTTGAGGTTCTTAGAAAGACGATAGCCCAAAGTAGCTGCAGGGAAGTTGCCATAGCGATTGTTCTTGCCGAAACGCGAGCTGCCGTCACGACGTATGGTGAACGAAGCAAGGATAAGATCCTGCCAGTTGTAGTCGACCTTACCGAAGAACGAAGCCAGCGAGTAGCCAGAGCCGATACCCGTAGCGCGCTCAATACCCGTAGCGGCATCAGGCCACATATAGTCCTTGTCCTCTATCACGTAGCTCTGGGCATACGCACCCATATCCTCTACGGTCTGCTTGTGCAGTTCCATACCGGCAAGCACCGTGAAGTCGTGGTCGCGTGCAATCTTGAAGTTGTAGTTGGCTGTGTTACTCCATGTCCAGCGCACATCGTCGTGGGCAGAGAGTGTGGTGCTCGGTATGTCGTTGTTCACGATGTCCGACTTGAACGTGTGGTTCATCGAGCGAATGAACGAATGATAGTAGTCGAGACCGAAATTAGAACGGAGCACAAGGCCCTTCAGCGGTTTCACATCTACATAGGCATTGCCGAACACACGCCATATCTTCAGTGCGTTGTCGCGATTCATGTACATCTCGCGCAGAGGGTTCTGACGGTCGCTCATACCACCCACCGGACCAGCGAATGTAGTGCCGTCTTCTTCGTATACGGGCACCGTAGGCGACATCTTCAACGCATTCTCCATCGGTGCGCTATTTACCTGCTTCGAGTAAGTAACCGTAGCGTTCTCGCCTACACTTACAATCTTGTTCACATTGTATGTAGAGTTGAATCGGGCAGAGAAGTTCTCGAAGTTAGAATACTTCAAGATACCGTCGTTCTTCTTGTAGCCTGCAGAGAAAAGACCCGTGAACTTGTCGGTAGCGCCCGACAGAGAGAGGTCGTAGCTCTGCATGAAACCGGTGCGCGAAATCTCGTCAAGCCAGTCGGTGTCCGACAGTCGCATTGTTCTCTTTGCATTGATATAGCCGTCGTATGCACCGTTTACGGTATATGTCTTATAGCTTTTTGAGGCAGGATCGTATGCCTTGATGGTGCGGCCGGTAGAGGCATTGAAGTCAAGACCATAGTTGTGGGCATAAGCCACTGGGTCGAGACCATCGTTGAGTGCAGCCTGAGCCATTGCCGTTGCATACTCTGAGGTGTTGCAGAGCTTCATCATCGACTGCGAGTTGTAGAACTGAGCAGTAAGGTTTGCTGAGAAGTCTACATTCAGCTTGCTACCCTTCTTGCCATGCTTTGTGGTGATGATGATTACGCCGTTGGCAGCACGCGAACCATAGATAGATGCCGAAGCAGCATCCTTGAGCACCTGCATACTCTCAATATCGTTCATGTTGAGCGAGTTGAGGGTTGTGGTGGTAGGCACACCGTCGATAACAAAGAGAGGATCTTGAGAAGAATTGAACGAACCGATACCACGAATGCGAACCGTACCGGTGCCAATTGGCGAACCGTCGGTGGTGATAGTCATGCCCGGCACCTTGCCTTGAAGCGAACGCATAGGATCTGTGTCGGCTGACGACTTGAGATCTTTGGTGCTTACTACAGATACAGAACCCGTCAAGTCGGCCTTGCGCTGCACCTGATAACCCGTTACTACCACTTCGCCGAGCACCTCTGAGTTGTCCTGAAGCACAATCTTGAGGTTCTCGCCTGCCTTCACCTCCTGGTCTTTGCAACCTATATAAGAGATGATAAGGGTTTCGCCTGGCTTCACGTCAAGTTTGAAGTTGCCGTCGATATCCGTCACTGTACCCATGTTCGTGGAGCCCTTAACCTTAACCGATGCACCGATAATAGGTTCACCGGCGTTGTCGGTCACTGTTCCACCGATGCCGTTGGTCTGAGCATATGCGCCTGACCCAGCGAGCATGAGCATACCTACTAAAGCTACTTTTGCTTTTTTCATAAGTTTTACGTTTTTTGTTTTGGGTTTAAGTTTTACGGTTGCAAAGTTATAAAACAAAAGATGAGTGATATTTCATGAATCGTTCACAAAATATCACTCATGTTACATGCAACAATCGTTGACTAAATAGTCAAAAACGTTGAGTTTTTTTTCATATTTTTCACGAAAAGCTAAACCTTCATCTCCTCTCTGACGTCTGTCGGATACTTGTCATACTGCTTTTTGAAGCATGAGGAGAAGTAGCCCGGGGTGGCAAATCCCACTTCGTTAGCTATTTCAGATACTGTTTTATCTGTTGTTTTGAGCAACTGCATGGCGCGCTTGAGTCGTGTCTCGCGCAAAATCTCGACGGGAGTCATGCCCGTAAGCGCCTTCACCTTGCGATAGAGCTGCACACGCGAGAGTCCTACCTCGTCGCCCAGATCTTCTATCTTGAGATTGGTATTCGACATGTGCTTCTCCATTGCCTTGAGGAAGGTATCGAGGAAACGACGGTCGGGCGAAGGGGAGTTTTGGGTGGTGAGGTGTTGAGATGGTGTGGTGTTGAGGTTTTGAGTGTTGAGGTTTTGAGTGTTGAACAGTTGGCGCAGCTTCTGACGGTTGGCAAGCAGCGAGGCGATGTTGGCAAGCAGCAAGTCGGCGCTGAACGGCTTTGTCATGTATATGTCGGCACCGGTCTGCAATCCTTCGATGTACTGCTGCTCGCTGCTGCGTGCTGTAAGCAGCAACACGGGAATGTGGCTTGTTGCCTCGTGTTGTTTAAGACGGGTGCAGAAGGCGAGTCCGTCCATTACGGGCATCATCACGTCCGACACTACGATGTCGGGCACGCTCTCCACCGCGAGCTTCAGTCCGCTCTGTCCGTCGGCAGCTTCTATAACATAATAGCGGTCGAGCAGCAGCGTGCGCAGATAAGCACGCATATCGGCGTTGTCGTCCACGATGAGCACCGTGGCGAGTTCCTCGGCATTGTCGTTGATGAGTGTGTCGTGACGACTCTCCTGCACAGCCTTGCGACTTGCGAGGAGTTGCTCGTCGGTAGTTACGGTAGCGTCGTCAACGGTGGCGCTGTTCTCGCGACGGAACAGCAGCACGTCGCTCACAAGGCGCTGCAACTGTTCTACGTTGCGCTGCACGATGCCCACGAGCTGCTGCCGGTCGCCCTTGCCCTCTGCAAGTTGTTTGACCGGTCCGGCTATAAGCGTGAGCGGCGTGCGCAACTGGTGCGATACGTTGGTGAAGAATCGAGTCTGCTCGTCGTTCAGTTCGCGCATGCGGCGGTTGGCACGACGTGTGGCACGCACGGCACGCCATGTAGTGAACACGGCTACAGCCAGCAGCAGTATGACGAGCAGCGACACTATGAGCAGCGCACGCTGTATGTGGTAGAAGCCAAGATAGGTCTCAAGCTTTGTCTGTATGGTGGCGAGATAGGAGTTCTGCTTCTGCAGCGAGTGGCTGCTCTGCGCTATGTCTGCCACATTCTGCGGCGTGACGACAATGCTTTTCAGGTTGTTCGTACGCTCGAACGGCTTACCCTCAAGTATGCGCAAAGCGAGAGCAATCACTTCCTCGCCATGTGTAGGATAGATGTACGAGGCGGCGAGCTGTCCGTTCTGCACAGCGTCAAGGCCCTCGCCCGGCAGTCCGTCGATGCCAAGAAAGCGTATCTCACGCTCTTTGTGCAACTCTTTTGCAGCCTCGTAAGCTCCCACAGCAGCAAGGTCGCTATGACAGAACACTACATCTACCGCCTTGCCATTCTCCAGCCATTCACGCATAATGCGCTTGCAGTCGTCATACGACCATTGACTTGGCACATGACAATAGTCGATTGACGGATTTTTGCTGATGACTTCGCTAAATCCGGCGTGGCGCTGTGCGGCAGGCGATATTGCGAGCGGTCCGGTCATCTCCAGCACAATAGGGCGTCGTCCGTCAGTCTTAACGCTGTCACGGCATAGCAAGACTGCATACTCCGCCATCTTGCGTCCTGCCTCAACGTTGTCGCCGCCGATATAAGCGGTATAGCCTTTCAATGCTGTAGTGCGGTCGAAGAAAACAATAGGGATGTTCTTTTCGCGAGCGCGTTGCAGACTGCCATTCAGAGCATGGTAGTCATTAGGCGAAACCACAAGCAAGTCGACTCCCTCGTCCACAAGACTGTCTATCTGCAGGCATTGGCGTTCGTTGTTATTGTCGGCGTTCTTTATAATCACCTTCACATCATTGTCGTAGAGGTGCTGCGCTGAGAGCATCTCTACGTTGGCTTTATCGCGCCACGCACCGCCTACGCACTGCGACACACCTATTTTATATTTATAGTGATTGGTGCAACCGCTGAGCGTAACAAGCGTCGCTAATAATATAAATAATGTATTAGAGATTCTGGTTTTCATAAATACGTGTTAGGCTTTAATGTTTTCGTTAGCAAAGTTAAGTAATTTATCAAAATCTATAAACAATATTTTAAACAATTAGTGCAAGATTTGTTTCATACGCTGTTTTCTGCAATTTTATGAAACATAAATGGTATATAGATTTAGATATATAACTTAATTTTGCAGCAGAAACCGAGAGTCTACCGGCTCGGCAATTTCGATTATTCTAAAAACCTATATAAAAATGAACAAATCTTTCTTCAGCCGCACAGCGGCAGCGTCGCTTCTCGTAGGACTTGCAATGACAGCCTCGGCGCAGCAGACCCATTTTCTCAGTAGCAACCACTGCATCTATCGTGTTGACAAATCGCAGAAATACCTGCTCTTGCCGGTGCAGGAGAAGGCTGAGATGTGCAACGTGAAGGTCATAGACGGCAACAATCAGGTGAAGGCGTTCAACATACGCCTGGCTTCGAACCACATCGACTATTATGTGCCGTTCTTCCTCGACGAGTATAAGGAGAACAGCAATATCTCTTTCGACATCCACGTGAACGGCACCTACCGCAATGATGGCGGCATCGCGAGCTTCACCTGCTGGAAGAACATGAAGTACGCCGACTCGCTCGACCTCTCCAACCGCGAGCAGTATCGCCCCGTCTACCACCACACTCCTACTTACGGATGGATGAACGACCCGAACGGCATGTTCTACAAGGACGGCGTATGGCATCTCTACTTCCAGCACAACCCGTACGGATCGCAGTGGGAGAACATGACATGGGGCCACTCTACGTCTACCGACCTCATGCACTGGAAGTTTGAGGGTACGCCTATTGAGCCTGACGCATGGGGCACTATATTCTCTGGTTCGGCTGTGGTAGACCACAACAATACTGCCGGATTCGGTAAGGATGCCGTAGTGGCTATGTACACATCGGCTGGCGAGAACCAGACGCAGAGCCTCGCCTACAGCAACGACAACGGCATGACGTTCACAAAACACGAGGGCAACCCCATAATCACAAGCAGCACACCCGACTTCCGCGACCCGCACATGTTCTGGAACGAGGATATCAAGAAGTGGAACATGATTCTTGCCGAGGGTCAGCACATGAACATCTACTCGTCTGACGACCTTAAGGACTGGAAGCTCGAGAGCCAGTTCGGTGCCGAATACGGCAACCACAGCGGCGTATGGGAGTGCCCCGACCTTATGAAACTGCGCGTGCGCGGCACCGACACATATAAGTGGCTTCTCATGTGCAACATCAACCCCGGCGGTCCGTTCGGTGGTTCGGCTACACAGTATTTCGTAGGCGACTTCGACGGTAAGAAGTTCACATGCGAGACTGCGCCTGAGGTGACACGCTGGATGGACTACGGCAAGGACCACTACGCTACCGTGACCTTCGACAACGCTCCTAACGGACGCCACGTGGCTATGGCATGGATGAGCAACTGGCAGTATGCCAACCAGGTGCCTACAATGCAGTATCGCTCGGCCAACTCCATTCCGCGCGACCTCGACCTCTACGAGTATCAGGGCAACACCTACTGCGGCGTAACTCCGTCGCCTGAGATGACAGCGGCTCGCCCGAAGAAGTCTACAAAGACGCTGAGCGAGTCGTGCGAACTGGTGGTTACACTCAAGGGCACAGCCACAATCACTCTCTTGAACGAAAAGGGCGAGAAGGTGGTGATGGTCTACGACGACAAGATTCGCACGTTCACCGTCGACCGCTCAAAGAGCGGACTGAAGGACTTCAGCGACGACTTCTCTGCCGTCACAACGGCTCCGGTTCACGGCAAGATGACTCAGCTCAGAGTGTTCATCGACCGCTGCAGCATCGAGGCGTTCGACGCAGAAGGTCGCATGGCTATGACCAACCTCGTATTCCCGACCAAGCCCTACAACAAGGTCATGGTCAAAGGCAGGGCGAAATACGCTGTCTATAACCTGAAGTAGCAAAGGAGCTATTTTACAATACTGAAAAAAAACGTATATACGGCATCACTCGTGCGAGTAATCGTTCGGCGTGATGCCGTATGTTTTTTGGAACACCTTCGAGAAGTAGCTCGCGTTGGAGAAGCCCACCATATACATCACCTCCGACACCGAGAATCTGCCGTCGCGCAGCAGCAGTGCTGCACGCTGCATACGTATGTGGCGTATGAACTCGACGGGGGTCTTGCCGGTCATCTGCTTCACCTTGCGGTAGAGCAGCTTCGAGCCTAAGCCTAATGTCTCCTGCAGGCGCGTCACGTTAAACTCAGAGTCGGCGATGTGAGCCTCAACGGTTTCGGTTATCTTCGCAAGCAGACGCGCGTCGGCGGAGTCAGAATGTTGAGTGTTGAATGTTGAGTGTTGAGTGGTCGGCTGCGCCGATGATGAATGTTGAATGTTGAGTGTTGAATGTTGAATAGCGAACACGAGCGTTACGCTTGTGGCGCACTCGTCAGATTCTACTGTATTCTGCACACCATTGCGCTCCGCAAACTCATGCACAAGGGCAAGAGTGGTGAGGTGGTGAGATGCTCTTGCTTTGGCAAGCGGCAAAGCCGAGCGGAGATGGTGAATGGGCGAGTAGTAGCGGTTGAACACGAACGGCATGTCGGCTTTGGCTATTGTCAAGCCAGGGATGCCCACAACCACGCTCACCTTATCCGCATCAACAGATACGCCGATGCTTATTGCTTCCTCGCCATTGCGGTTGTCGACTGCGAAGCCGATGAGCTGCTCGACAGCGAGCTGTAGGGCTATCACATCCACGTCCACATACGCCTTCGGCACATCCGTGCGGAAGGCTATCTCCACCGCTCTGCCATACTTGCCGCGTGCGTCGTCGACAGCCCGACGGCAGAAGTCTGCTATGTCGACAGCCGTCTTCGCCACCGCATCCGCATTGCCGCCCTGCTGCATATCGAAAGCCTTATGCACGAGCCGGTTCATGTCCACCGCATCGCGGCGCATTCGCTCCAGACTTCTCACCTCCGCCGTGTCGCTTGCCGAATGCAGCATGTCGAGCACCGACGCAAAGACCGATGCAAGCGGCTTCTTCAGCTGCAGCGATAGATTGTCGAAGAACGCCGAGCGTGCCGCCGACTCCTGCATGATGCGCTCCTTCGCCTCGCGTTCCTCGCGCAGACGGCGGCGCATCATGTAGAACTTCGTCACCCATGCCGCCATGCACAGCAGGAGGATGAGGTAGAGAGCCTTTGCCCATAGCGACAGATACCAGGGCGGCAGAATCGTAACACCGTAAGAGAGCACCTTGTGGCGTACCTCGCCCAGTCCGTCTACCTGCCTTACTTCGAGCGTGTAGCTGCCCGGAGGCAGGGCGTTGTAGCTTATGTCGAGTCGCTCGCCGTGCATGTACTGCCATGCACGGTCCACTCCCTTCAGACGGTAGGCGTACACGCACGACTGCTGACCGGACAGTGGCAGGTCGGTGAGCTGGAACGTCAGGTTGTTCTGCTTCGACGTGAGCGTGACCTCAGAGAGATATGTCGGGCTGCCCTCGTCGGTGACAAACTGACTGCCGTCGACGGTGAGACAGGAGAGGAAGAGGGGTGAATGGTGAGATGGTGAGGTGTTGACATTAGCTGTGCCGATGCTCACCACTGCATCGTTGCCGCCTAAGAGAACGCAGTGCGACACGGGGTCGTAGCAGATGGCAAGCGGGCGGAAACCCGGCACGGCGAAGCGTGTAGAACGTCCGTCGCTGCCTATTATGCAGCAGTCGGAGCCCATGACAGCCCAAATGTCGCCCTCCACCTCGCAGAGCATGTCGGCTGGCCTGCCGCCGTAGCCTGCGATGCGGAACGAGCGGTCGGCACGCTTGTCGGCACCGAAACAGCGTATCTCGCCGTCCATTGCAGCCCACACGTTGCCACGGCGGTCGGAGATGAGCGCATTGACCAAGCGGTCTTTGCCCACAACGTGCTCCACACGCAGCGTAGCGGGGTCGATGCGGTCGAGTCCGCAGTCGTACATGCGTGCATAAATGCGACCTTTGCGGTCTTTGGCGAGCTGCCACACGTGTATGCCCTGCAGTTGCTTCGCGATATGACGGTCGGCTACCACGACGGGCGTCGTCGCAGCAAGCAGTCGCTGTTTTTCTATCAAGAACACGCCGCCCATGTACGAGCATATCCAATAGCGTCCGTGTCCGTCGTCTATGATGTCGTAAGCCCACGCCGTAGAGTAGCGGTGCGTATGGTCGACGACAACCACGTTGCGCAGTTGTCGGGTCTGTGGGTTGTAGATATTCAGCCCGTGATCGGTGCAGACAATCACCCGTCCGTCAAGGTCTGTATACACACGGCGCACGCGGTTGTGCGAAATGTAGTGGGTCGGCGAGCTCTGACGGAACCACACGAGCTCGGCTGCGTTGTCGGGCATGAAGCCACGAGTGGCGCTGTAAGCAATGAGTCCGTTGGTGCCTCCGAGCCAAAGTCTGCCGTCTGTGCCGCGATGTATCAGATGAAGGCAGTTGCCCTCGCCCGTATTGGTGATGTCGCTCAGCTGAGTGTAGTTGAAGAACTTGCTCTGTCGCAGGCACGACACGCCCAAATCGGTGCCAGCCCAAAGGTTTCCCCATCGGTCGCCGAACACAGCCCACACAATGTTGTTGGCTATGGAGCGCGGCGAGCGCGAGTCGTGCAGAGCGTGTGTCACCTTGCGCGTCACCTTATTATATATGTACAGTCCGTTGTCGGTGCCGGCGTATATATTGTCGGCATGAGCGGAGAGCGACTTCACCGAATTGCCGTCCAGCTCGTCAACAGTCTGCATCTGCCTGCCGTCGTATCTGTACAGAGCGCCCTCCGTGCCTATCCACGCCGTGCTGCCGTCGCCGAGAAGTGCGTTTACGAGCGGCTGATGCCCTTCGCCGATGCGTATGGTGCGAGCCTTTGTGCCGCGCAAGACCGTAAGTCCCGATATTGTGCCCACGAGAAGTCCGTGCTTCGTAGCGAGCAGCGAGTAGACATTGCGCAGACGCGTATTCTCGGTGCGCATCTCTCCGCTCTTCGTGTCGATACTGAACAGACCTTGCGCGCCGCCGTACCATACACGTCCGCCGTACATCGTCACGGCGCGCATCTCTCCGTGCGTAGAGCCGCCGAGTGTCTCGAATCGACCACGCCGTATGTCGTAGACCATCGGTCCGCGCTCGGTTGCCATGTAGAGAGCGTTGCGCAGCATGAGCATAGAGTGGATGCGGGTGTTGAGGTGTTGAGGTGTTGAGTTGGTGAGGTGTTGAGTTGGTGTAATTGTGCGGTAGCCGTCGTAAGCGAACAGACCAGCGTCGGTGCCGAACCACAATATGCCCTTATCGTCCTGCGCTATGGAGCATACAGACGACGCTTCGGCGATGGTCAAGTTGTCGAATTTCTGCGCTTTCGCCCACAAAGAGACAAGGGTGAGCAGCGCTGTGAGTAGTATCGCATATAGGTTTTTCATCATTGGTCTAACCTTTTGTTTCCTTTAAATTTGGTTTCTGTCTTCAATATTTTCTGCTTCTGTCCTCAACACGTTTGACTTGTATCTGGGACGTGTCTTGCTTTCACGGCGTTAAATTACAAAAAATCCGGCACATAGCGAAACGTCGAACCGAGATAATAAAAACAAATCTTCCATTCTGCCCTTTACATATCCGACAAATGTCTGTTTTACGAGGGTTTCCGCAGGTTTTTGTCCGTTTTGTTTCGCCATTTGTCCAATTTGTGGCGCTTGATTTTAATCAAGAAACGTAATTTTGCAGCCGTAAAAACAAGCCTATCCGTTTCAAATCTTCGATAAGAATAGACAACAAACCAAGAAAAATAAAAACCACAAATAATATTACCTAAACGTTTTAACATGAACCAAGCTAAAGGAAACAAAACCGCTGGACGTTTCTCGTTGCTGCTCGCCGCACTGCTTGCCACATCAGGTCTCTCGGCATTCGCACAGAACCGCATTGTGAAAGGCAGCGTCGTAGACGCCAACAACCACGAACCGCTAACGGGTGCCACCATCAAGTTCGACGATGGCAAGACGGGAGCCGTTACCGACATCGACGGCAACTTCTCTATCAACGTTCCTGAAGGAACAAAACAGATCTCCGTATCTTATATTGGATATGTAGCCAAGACCGTGCAGCTGAAAAGCGGCGTTATGACCATACAACTCGACACTAACGACCGCCAGATTGGTGAGGTTGTGGTAGTTGGTTACGGCACAACGCGCAAGAGCGACCTTACGGGTTCGGTAGCTACGGTGAAGGCCAAGGACTTCAACAAGGGTTCTATCTCTTCACCCGAACAGCTCATCAACGGCAAGGTGTCGGGTGTGCAGATAATGTCTAACTCTGGTTCTGCCACATCCGGCAGCACCATCCGCGTGCGTGGCGGCGCTTCGCTCAATGCGAGCAACGACCCGTTGATAGTTGTCGACGGTGTGCCTCTTGAGCTTGGCGGCATCTCGGGCGCCGACAACTTCCTGAGCATGATCAACCCGCAGGACATCGAGTCGATGACGGTGTTGAAGGACGCAGCCTCAACAGCCATCTACGGTTCGCGTGCGTCGAACGGCGTTATCCTCATCACCACGAAGAAGGGAACGGACTCTAAACTGAACGTGCAGTTCTCCTCAACCAACACAGTACAGACCCGTGCACAGATGGTAGACATATTGAGCGCCGACGAGTTCCGCTCTGTCATTAACGCGCAGGGCACCGATGCGCAGAAGGCGCTGCTCGGTACGGCGAACACCGACTGGCTCGACCAGGTCTACCGCACGTCGCTCTCTACAGACAACAACCTCTCGCTCTCGGGCAACATCGTGAAGGGTCTGCCTTTCCGCGCTTCGCTGGGCTACGCCAACCAGAACGGCATCATCCGCGGCGACAAGTCGGAGCGTTTCACGGGTAGTCTGGTGCTCAACCCGAGCTTCTTCAGCGACCATCTGAAGCTGACGCTCAACGCGAAGGGCTCTATCGCCAAGAACTCGTTCTACAACAGCAACGCTATCTGGGCTGCTGCTACGTTCAACCCCACCCTGCCCGTGCGCTCGGGCTCGGACAAGCTGGGCGGATACACCGAGTCGCTCGACGCAAGCGGCAATCCTATCAACACGGCGGCAGGACAGCGCAACCCGCGCGGACTTGTCGACATGTACGACGCAGGCAGCACCGTGAGACGATTCATCGGCAACTTCGATGTAGACTACAAGCTGCACTTCTTCCCCGACGTGAAGGTGCACGCTACCGTGGGAACGGACGTGGCTGAGGGCAAGGGTCACACCATAATTCCCGACTATGCTGCATCCAACTACTTCGACGGCGGCTACAGCTACAACTACGGTCCGCAGAAGAAGCAGAACAACCTGCTCACCGTATACGCCAACTACGCCCATTACTTCGAGGATGCGAAGAGCAACGTAGACGCTACAATCGGTTACGACTACCAGTACTGGAAGTCGACCGCACCCGAGACGACCGAATACAACATCGCGGGCGACCAGCTGAAGGCACATAAGGCTGAGGACTACCGCCACACGCTGCTCTCTTACTACGGTCGTGTGAACTACTCGTTCGACGGACGTTATCTGCTGACGGCTACAATGCGTCGCGACGGCAGCTCGCGCTTCGGAAGCGACTACCGTTGGGGCACCTTCCCGTCGGTCGGCTTGGGCTGGACGGTGAGCAACGAGAAGTTCCTGAAGGAGAACAAAGTGCTGAGCAACCTCAAGCTGCGCGCTTCGTACGGCGTTACGGGTCAGCAGGAGGTAGGCGGCAACTACAACTACCTGCCTGTCTACACATACAGTGCTACGGGTGCGGAGGCTCTCGTCAACGGCACATGGATAAAGACTTACAGACCGGAGGCTTACGTGTCTAACCTCAAGTGGGAGACCACCGACTCGTGGAACGTGGGCTTCGACTTCGGATTTCTCAAGAACCGCATCTCGGGCTCGTTCGACTTCTACACACGCAAGACGAAGGACCTCATAGCTACCGTGCCGGCAGCCGCAGGCACACAGTTCGGCAAGACCGTAACGACCAACGTGGGTAACGTGGACAGTCACGGTATCGAGGTAACGCTGAACGCTACGCCGATTCAGACCAAGGACTGGGAGTGGAACCTCTCGTACAACTTCACTTGGCAGAAGATGAAGGTGAAGAACCTCTCGCTGGTGCAGACCGACCAGAAGACGAACATGATGGTGGGTCCGACGGTGAAGGACAACAACATGATTCAGGTGCTCACCGAGGGTTATGCGCCTAACATGTTCTACGTGTATCACCAGCTCTACGACCGCAGCGGCAAGCCTATCGAGGGTGCTTACGCCGACACCAACAAGGACGGCACCATCAACGACGCCGACCGCTACCGCTACCACTCGCCGATGCCCGACTATATCATGGGTCTGTCGACATCGGTACGCTACAAGCAGCTCACGCTGGGCATGAGTTTCCGCGCCAACATCGGCAACTATGTGTACAACGCTACGGCGATGAACACGGGTGCTTGGGAGCTGGAGACATGGGCTGACGGACTACAGCTGAACAACCTCAACCGCAGCTATATGAAGACGGGCTTCCAGACACGCCAGTATCTTTCGGACTACTACGTGGAGAACGCCTCGTTCCTGAAGCTCGACAACATCAACCTGAGCTACGACTTCGGAAAGATCACCAAGTGGTGCTCGCTCTCGCTCTCGGCTATGGTGCAGAACGTGTTCTGCATAACCAACTACTCGGGCGCCGACCCCGAAGTGCCTAACGGCGTAGACAGCAGCTTCTATCCGCGTCCGCGTACATACACGCTCAGCGTTGGTCTGAAGTTCTAACATTAAAGCATAAGTAGTAGGTTTTAAATAAGCAAGAAGTAGGCTGCGGGCAGTGGAAAGTGTTAAGGAAAGTAGCCCAAACGTAGGACTTAAGTCATCGGATACCGAACGCAATCTGATCGGACACCGAACGCAATCTGATCGGACACCGAACGCAATCCGATCGGACGGCGGACGCAAACGGTCGCTATTCCTTACACTTCGCACCCCTCTGCCAGCCCTCTTCCAACCAGAGAAAGCAACTAATAACTAACAAAAAGAATCGATTTATGAACAAGTATATTATGGGTTGCATCGCTGCAGCAGCGCTCACGCTGAACACCGCCTGCACCGACGACCTCAACCAATATCCGCACAACGAGACCACCTCGGAGCAGGTATACACCAACGTACAGAACTACGAGGCGGTGCTCGGCAAGATCTACGCCTCGATGACAGCCACCGGCCAGGAAAGCTCGGGCGTCGACTACGCCTCTAACCACGGCGAGAACTACATGCGTATGTTTATCAACCTGCAGGAGGGTCCGACCGACGAGATGGCGTACACATGGCTCACGGGCGACGACATGACCAACATCTCATACATGAAGTGGGACGCTAACGACACGTGGGTGTCGGATATGTACTATCGCATCTACTATAACATTACGCTCTGCAACGAGTTCCTGCGCAACTGCTCCGACTCGAAGCTCTCGTCGTTCGCCTCTGCCGACCAGCAGAAGCTGCGCCGCTACAAGGCTGAAGCCCGCTTCATGCGCGCTCTGTTCTACTTCCATGCGCTCGACCTCTTCCGCAACATACCGTTCGTCACCGAGGCAGATCCTATCGGCTCGTACGTGCCGCCGCGCTACACACCGCAGCAGACGTTCGAGTACATCGAGAAGGAACTGAACGAGTGCGTAGAGGACTTGGCTTCTAAAGCCGACTGCCCGTACGGCGAGGCATCGAAGGGCGCGGCTTACACGCTGCTCGCAAAGCTCTATCTGAACGCTGAGGTGTACACCGGCACGGCAAAGTGGACGGAGTGCATCGCTGCCTGCAACAAGGCTATAGCCGAGGGCTACTCGCTCAACGACAACTATGCGCAGCTCTTCAACGCCGACAACGACAAGCGCACCAACGAGATCATCTTCGCGCTGCCGCAGGATCCCGACCATCTGCTGACATACGGCTCGACGACTTACCTCATCTGCGGCTCGACAAGCAGCACATCGACAAAGCAGAACGCCGGCGACCTTGGCGTGGCTTCGCCCTGGGGCAACTTCCGCTCGCGCGGCAATCTGACGGCTAAGTTCGCCGACGGCGAGAAGGACTCGCGCTACATGTTCTTCACCGAGGGTCAGGAGCAGAACATCAGCGACTTCACCAATCAGCAGGAGGGCTACCTCTTCACCAAGTGGACCAACCTGAAGGATAACGGTGAGACGGCTTCCAACACGGCTTCGTACGGTGCTGCTACCGACTTCCCGCTCTTCCGCTTGGCTGATGTATATCTGATGTATGCGGAGGCTGTGGTGCGCGGCGGCAACGGTGGCTCGCGCGAGACTGCGCTCGGCTATATCAACGAGCTGCGCAAGCGTGCATACGGCGACGAGAGCGGCAACATCAAGGAGAGTCAGCTCACCAAGGAGTTCATCATCGACGAGCGCGCCCGCGAACTCTATATGGAGGGCTACCGCCGCACCGACCTCATCCGCTTCGGCGAGTTCACTACCTCGAAGTATGTTTGGGAATGGAAGGGTGGCACTAAGGACGGCATGGCTGTCGACAACAAGTACAACTACTACCCCATCCCGTCAACCGACCTCACAGCAAACCCGAATCTGAAGAACGAAGAATACTAAGCCCCTCCCAACCCTCCCCGTCGGGGAGGGCTTAGGAAGGCCTAGTCAGCAATGGCTTAGGAAGACCTAAGAAGGCTTAGTTCTACAAAAAACAACAATATGAAAAAGCTTATAAACCAAATATTTCTGTATCTTTGCATCGCCGCGTTCTGCGCAAGCTGCGACAACGACGGCGACATGATATACGTTGACGGAATGGCTCCGTCGGAACTCGTTGCTACTGCGTCGGAGGTGAAGCTCGACGTGAGTCAGCGCGCAAAGGTGGTGCTGCAGCTGGCGTGGAAGAACCCGACGCTGCTCTCGAGCGACGCCAACACCCCCGTGACCGACAATCTGCTGAAGACTTACGTGGAGGCATCGGCATCGGAGGACTTCCAGAACGCTGCCTCAACAGCCGTCACCTCGCTCTCGAAAGCGTACACGGGCACGGAGCTGAACACGCTCGCAAAGACGCTCGGCATCAATGTGAACACAGCCGGAATGGTCTACTTCCGCATCAAGTCGACACAGGGCGACAACATGGCTGCGCAATACAGTAATGTGTGCAAGGTGACCGTTACGCCTTACTTCGTGGATATGACGCGCCTTGCGGTGCTCGCATCGAACAAGACCGATACCATAGCCTATCTCCACTCGCCTGAGGCAGACGGCGTGTACACGGGTTACATGAACGCTACGCCGTGGCTCAACTGCTGGTTCTACGAGTATTCGGGCGACACATGGGGCAACTACGCCGTGGACGGTCACGCCTTCGAGATAAGCAACGCAAGCGACGCATGGAACTGCTGGTTTGCCGACGGTTCGGGTGCTTGGTTCGTGAAGGTGGACACAAAGGAGATGGAATGGAGCGCAACGCTTCTCGCGCAGCTCCGCGCTAACGGCAACGACATGACCTACTACGGCAAGCGCCAGCAGTGGGGCTGCTACGTCACTACTACCGCTGACAACCAGACCGTGGCTATCGAGGCTGACGCAAAACAATACGACAAGTCGACCCGCACGGACGCAAGCGTAGACAAGACGCTGCACTTCACTGCCCAGGACGGCAAACTCGTGCAGGCTGACGCCGCTACGGGCTTCAATATCGCTAAGGCTGGCACGTACACCGTCATCGTAGAGGCTGACGGAAGCGGCTACCTGCGCTACTCGGTTGTGGAGGGTAAGGTAGATTTCAGCGCTACTGATGAGCCTGAGGCAAAGTATCCTTCGGAACTCTACATGGTGAACAAGGATGATACCTCGGTAGACCTCGCTCGTCTCGCCAAAACCGGCGACACTACATACAGCGGAACATATACTCTTACTGCCGACTGGGAGAACTTCAAGATTGTAGACCGCGAGAACTCGGTGGTCTACGGCTCTGATCCGAGTGACCTCTTCACGCTCTCGTCTGACAGCGGAGCATGGAACATCTGGTTCGACGAGGGCGCAAAGGTTGGCGAAACCGTCACCGTTACGGTAGACCTGAAGACAATGAAGTGGAGCTATGAGAAAAAGTAAAAGAGTAAAAAGCCCCTCCCAACCCTCCCCGTCGGGGAGGGCTTAGGAAGGCCTAAGAAGGCTTAAACGCTGCCTCAACACCTCAACTCCTCACCACAACAACATCTAAAAACAAAACATCTAAAAACAAAACATCTATGAAAATTTCATTCTTAAAACCCATACTCCTCGCTGCTTTCGCGATATTCTCGCTCTCTGCTTGCAGCGATGACGAAAACAATACAACTCCGCAGACAAAGCCGACGTATGATATGACGGGCTTTGCGAAGGGCGCGGACGTGAGCTGGCTCTCGGAAATGGAGAAGGCTGGCAGCAAGTTCTACAATGCTAACGGCACCGAGCAGGACTGCATGACGCTGCTGCGCGACCTCGGCGTGAACTCCATCCGACTGCGCGTGTGGGTGGATCCGCAGGACGGCTGGTGCAATAAGCAGGACGTGCTCGCAAAGGCGTGGCGCGCGAAGAATCTCGGTCAGCGTATTATGATCGACTTCCACTACTCTGACTCGTGGGCTGACCCAAGCAAGCAGAACATTCCGGCGGCATGGACTGACTTCAAGGACGACCTACAGAAGATGAAGGCTGCCGTAGCTGACCACACGACGGACGTGCTTAGCTTCCTGAAGGAGAACGGCATCGACGTAGAATGGATTCAGATTGGCAACGAGACTACGACGGGTATGCTGTGGCCGTTGGGCTTGGCTTCGGACAACAACTTCGGCAATTACGCCGCTCTCAACAACGCGGGCTACGACGCTGCAAAGGCTGTGTACCCCGATGCGCAGTGCATCATACACATCGACCAGGGCAATCAGCTCGGTCGCTTCACCTGGATGTTCGACGGCTTGAAGGCTGCCGGCGCCAAGTGGGACGTCATCGGCATGTCGCTCTATCCAGAGGACGACAACTGGCAGACGGTGACGGACGACTGTCTGGCGAACATCACGACGCTCGCCGCACGCTACGACAAGAAAGTGATGGTGTGCGAGATTGGCATGGCGTGTGACTCGGAGAATGCTGCCGCAATGATGCAGAAGATGGTGGAGGGTTGCAAGGCGAACGCCTCGTGCCTCGGCATCTTCTACTGGGAGCCGGAATGCTACGGCGGTTGGAAAGAATATAACAAGGGAGCGTTCGACGCAAACGGCAAGCCGACGGCGGCGCTCGATGCTTTTAAAAAGTAAAAAAGCCCCTCCCAACCCTCCCCGTCGGGGAGGGCTTAGGTTGTCCACTTGGCTTAGAAAGGCCTAAAAAGGCTTAGTTCGGCTTAGTAAGGCTTAAGAAGGCTTAGATCGGCTTAAACGCCACCCACAACATCATATCTCAACACCACACCACCTCAACACCACAACACCTCAACACCTCAACACCATCTCAACATCTTTAAAAACATGAACAAATCAACATTAATATCACTCGCTCTTCTGTCAGCCCTCTCGGCTTCGGCGCAGCGCACGACGCAGAATCTGCGCCAATGGCAGTTCTCACGCGACAGCATCAACTACAAGTCGGTTACAATACCGCACGACTGGGCTATAAACGGACCTTTCGACAAGAAATGGGACCTGCAGAATGTGGCTATCGTGCAGAACGGCGAGACGGAGAAGACGGAGAAGTCGGGACGCTCGGGCGCTCTGCCTTGGATAGGTCGCGGCTACTATAAGACTACCATCGACATAAAGCGTCTGCCAAAGACCGCCGTGCTGGAGTTTGACGGCGCCATGGCTGACCCGCACGTATACATCAACGGCAAGCTGGCTGGTCACTGGGCTTACGGCTACAACGCCTTCCGCGTGGATGCGGCGCCGTATCTGAAGAAAGGCAAGAACGAAATCAGCGTGAGCCTCAACAACCGCGAGGAGAGTTCGCGCTGGTACCCCGGCGGCGGACTCTACCGCCCCGTTCAGCTCGTAACGACCGCCGACCAAGCAAGCATAAACCCGTGGGGAAGCTACTTCCGCACCGAACAGATTGCGGACGGCAAGGCGGAGGTGAGCGTCTGCACGAACATCAACAATGCTGAGAAGAATCTCGTAGTGGAGAACCTGCTCGTCGACAACGAGGGCAAGACGGTAGCGCAGACAAAGACAACAAGCGACGTGGAGAAGCGCCTTACGGTTGAGAACGCGCAGCTATGGTCGCCAGAGACACCTTATCTATATAAACTCGTCACACGTCTTTACCGCAACAACCGACTTATAGACCAGACACAGCAGAAGGTGGGCATACGCACGGTGCGTGTGGCGCAGTACGACGGCTTTCAGCTGAACGGCAAGCAACGCAAGATAAAGGGCGTCTGCCTGCACCATGACCTCGGTCCGCTGGGCGCAGCCGTGAATAAAGCGGCGCTCATCCGTCAGATTCGCACGATGAAGGACATGGGATGCGACGCAATACGCACGGCGCACAACATGCCGTCGACGTGGCAGATGGAGGTGTGCGACTCGATGGGTATGATGGTGATGGCGGAGAGCTTCGACATGTGGATATACCCGAAATGCAAGAACGGCTACGCGCTGAACTTCAAGGAGTGGGCTGACCGCGACATAGAGAACCTCGTACGCAACCACCGCAACCATCCGTCTATCGTGATGTGGAGCATCGGCAACGAGATACCTGAGCAATGGAGCGAAGAAGGTCGACAAATAAGCGAACATCTGCAGGCGCTCTGCCACAAGTACGACCCTACACGACCCGTGACGCAGGGCATGGACCAGGCTGAGGCGGCGCTCGCATCGGGCTTCGCGCAGGTGATGGACGTGCCGGGCTTCAACTATCGCGTGCATAAGTACGACAACAACATCAGACAGCTGCCGAAGGGCTTCCTCTTAGGTTCGGAGACGGCGTCGACGGTGAGCTCGCGCGGCGTGTACAAATTCCCCGTGGAGCCGTCAGACTCGAAGACGTACGCCGACGGACAGTGCTCGTCGTACGACGTGGAGTATTGTCCGTGGAGCAATCTGCCGGACGACGACTGGCGTATGCAGGATGACCGCGACTATGTGATAGGCGAGTTCGTATGGACGGGCTACGACTACCTGGGCGAGCCGTCGCCGTACGACGAATACTGGCCGTCGCGTTCGAGCTACTTCGGCATCTGCGACCTCGCCGGACTGCCTAAAGACCGCTTCTGGCTGTACCGCTCCCACTGGCGCACGGACGTGAACACGCTGCACGTGCTGCCCCACTGGACGTTCCCGGGACGCGAGGGCGAGGTGACACCGGTTTACTGCTACACCAATGCGCCGTCGGCTGAACTGTTCGTGAACGGAAAGAGTCAGGGCAGAATAGTGAAGAACCCCGGCACACGCCTCGACCGCTACCGCCTGCGCTGGAACAACGTGAAGTACGAGCCGGGCGAGCTGAAGGTGGTGGCTTACAACTACGACGGATCGGTGATGGGCGAACAGACGGTGCGCACGGCGGGCGAGCCGGCACGCATCGTGCTCGAAGCCGACCGCAGCAGCATCGCTGCCAAGGGCGAGGACCTGGTGTTCGTGAAGGTGTCGGTAGTGGACAAGGACGGAACACCCTGCCCGACGGCTACGAACAAGATGAAGTTCGAGGTGACGGGCACAGCGAAGTTCCGTGCGGCTTGCAACGGCGACGCAACATCGCTCGTGGCGTTCAACTCGACGGAGATGCCGCTCTTCAGTGGCGAGCTGGTTGTCGTGGTGGAAGGCACAAAGCAGGGCAAGGCTACGCTGAGCGTGTCGGCTGATGGTCTGCCAAAGGAGACATTGTCAATCAATATCAAATAGCATTTTATACAAAAATGAAAAAAATGATTTATGCGGTGATGGCTATTGCCTCACTAACCTATTCTACTCACACAACGGCGCAATCGCAGGACTTGCAGAAAAAGGTGAACGACTACTTCGAGCAGTCGCTTCAAGCGCAGCAGAAAGCATTGGAGCAGGACGGCAAGGCCGACTACGCAAAGAACACTCCTCTCGACACTGAGCTTCAGACAGCAATAAAGAACAAGGACATAGCCAACTATCAGAAAATGGTTTGGACAGCATGGTGCGAGGCGAACAATGCGCTGCAGGAGGAAAAGCTCATAGAGCCTGCCGAACTGAAGCTGGCTAAGAACAGCGCCTGGCACTTGCCGCAATGCCTGGAGCCTAATGCGGTCATGCCTTATTATTACGGCAAGAAGGGTGTGGCTGCCAATGGTCAATACCCGCTCTTCCTCTACACACACGGTTCGGGCTCGAAGGACAGAGAATGGGCGAATGGTATCGAACTGGGTCTCGGCTTCAAGGATGCGCCTTCTATCTATTTCATTCCGCAGATTCCGAACGAGGGCGAATACTATCGCTGGTGGCATCTGTCGAAGCAGTATGCCTTCGAAAAGCTTATTCGTTTGGGTTTGACGAGCGGCGAGGTGGATGCCAACCGACTCTACGTGTTCGGCATCAGCGAGGGCGGTTATGGCAGTCAGCGTCTCGCCTCGTTCTACGCCGACTATTGGGCGGCGGCGGGTCCGATGGCAGGTGGCGAGCCTCTGAAGAATGCGCCGGTAGAGAACTGCGCCAATATCGGTTTTTCGCTGCTTACGGGTGCTGACGACACGGGATTTTATCGCAACGACCTCACATGGTTCACTCAGGTGGCTTTCGACTCTGTGCAGCTGGCTCGTCCGTTGGCTGTGGACAACACGCCCATCTTCCGCCATCGCATCAACCTCTTGCCTGGCATGCAGCACCACATCACTTACGGACTGACCACACCTTGGCTCAAGCAGTTTGTGCGCAATCCGTATCCGAAGACGGTGCTTTGGGAGGACTTCGAGATGGATGGCAGACATCGTTCGGGATTCTATAACCTGCAGGTGCTGGCACGCCCGTCAGAGGCAAGAACATACTACGAGATGGATATAGACAAGAACGTGGTTTCTATCAAGGTAAGTAATGTTGAATACGTTACGACGATGAAGGACAAGATGTGGGGCATCGACCTGAAGTTCAATCGCAACTACACTATAGCTACCGGTGGCAGACTGAGGGTGTATCTCAACGAACAGTTGGTGGACCTCAAGAAGCCAGTAACTGTCAAGATAAACGGCAAGCAGGTCTTCCATGGTGTTGCCAAGGCTGATCTGCAGGCAATGGTGAACAGCTGCATGGAATACTTCGATCCATACCGTGTGTATCCGGTTGCAATCGACTTGTCTTATTAATATAAAGAGAAAGCATTTACTTAATATAAAGAGATAAAAAAAGAGCTGCATCAAAACTCTGTTTGGAGAGTCTTGATGCAGCCCTATGTCCTGACTTCGTCACTCACAAAATACGTATTTTATAACTGGTTGATAAACAAT